>Ga0209162_1000001_pt1 | contig 308364 bp, 258 predicted proteins | sample YNPNPMetaG_FD_187121 | JGI IMG/M metagenome (GOLD analysis project Ga0209162, IMG submission 187121) | Anoxygenic and chlorotrophic microbial mat microbial communities from Yellowstone National Park, USA - YNP NP MetaG (SPAdes) (version 2) ...
AATGCGCCGGTGGGCTTCGTCCAGCCCGCCCCCCACGTGGATCACGCGCTGGAGCTCCCGCTCATGGGATTGACCGTGCTGCTGGCGCTGCTGTCCATCGCCCTGGGAGCCAACTGGTATGTGCGCAGGCCTGGCACGGGCGCCGCGCTTGCGGCTCGCGCCCCCGCGCTCTACCACCTGCTCCTCAATAAATACTATGTGGACGAGGTCTACAGCGCGCTGATCGTCCGTCCGGGGATGGCGCTCAGCCGGTTCCTGTGGAGGGGCGTCGACGTCCTGGTCATTGACGGACTGGTGAACGCGGTGGCGTGGTTCTTCGGCATCGCAGGCCGCCTGTTCCGCGTCGCACAGTCCGGATATGTGCGGGGTTACGCCGCCGGCATGCTGGCCGGGGCGCTGGTCGTGATCTGGGCTCTGACACGGTGAGGGAGCACGTTGGGGACTGAACAGTTCCAGAAGCATATCCTGACCATCATCACGTTCCTGCCGCTTGCGGGAGCGGCCGTCGTCCTGCTGATGCCCCGCCAGGCCGCCGGGGCAATCAAAGCGGCGGCTCTGCTGGTCGCGGCCGCCACGTTCGCGCTCAGCGTGCCGCTCTTCTTCTGGTTCCGGACCGGCACGCCCGGGATGCAGTTCACCGTCGATGTGCCGTGGATCAGCCTGCTCGGGCAGCAGGCCATCCGCTACAGTGTGGGGATCGACGGCATCAGCCTGTTCATGGTCCTGCTGACCACCTTCCTGACGATGATCGCCATCGCCGGGTCGTTCGCGGGGATCACGGACCGTCTGCGCGAGTACTACGCCCTGATGCTGATGCTGGAGACCGGCATGCTGGGCGTGTTCGTCGCGCTGGACCTGGTGCTGTTCTACGTGTTCTGGGAGGCGATGCTCATCCCGATGTACTTCATCATCGGGGTGTGGGGAGGGCCGCGCCGCATTTACGCCGCGGTGAAGTTCTTCATCTACACCATGGCCGGGAGCCTCCTGATGCTGGTGGCCATCATCGCGATGGCGGTGATGAAATATCAGGCCACGGGCGTGCTGACGTTCTCCGTGCAGGACCTTTACGGGCTGGAGATGGCGCGCGGAACTCAGACGCTGCTGTTCCTGGCGTATGCGCTGGCCTTTGCCATCAAGGTACCGATGTTCCCCTTCCACACCTGGCTGCCGGACGCGCATGTGGAGGCTCCGACGGCGGGCTCGGTCATCCTGGCGGGCTTGCTTCTGAAGATGGGGACGTATGGCTTCCTGCGGTTCTGCATCCCGTTCTTCCCGGAGGCGAGCCTGGCTTTCGCTCCGGTGATGGTGGCGCTCGGCATCGTGGGCATCATCTACGGCGCTCTGGTGGCGCTGGTGCAGCCCGATATGAAGAAGCTCGTGGCATACTCATCTGTCAGCCATCTGGGCGTCTCGGTGCTCGGGATCTTCGTGTTCAACCTGCAGGGAGCGCAGGGCAGCCTGGTGCAGATGATCAGCCACGGATTCTCCACGGGTGCGCTGTTCCTGCTGGTGGGAATGATCTACGAGCGCAGGCACACCAGACTGATCGAGGACTACGGGGGCATCTGGGCGGCCATGCCGAAATATGGCGCCGTTTTCCTCATCATCACGATGGCCAGCATCGGTCTGCCGTTTCTGTCCGGGTTTGTCGGGGAGTGGCTGGTGCTGGTCGGCAGCTGGCTCGCCAGTCCCTGGTATGCCGTGCTAGCGGCCTCGGGGGCCATCCTCTCCGCGTGCTATATGCTCTGGATGCTCCAGCGGGTCCTGCAGGGCCCTGTCACCCGCGAGGAGAATGGCTCCCTCAGGGATCTGAGCTTCCGGGAGATGGCGGTGCTGGTCCCTCTGGTGGCGGGCACGATCTGGCTGGGCGTGTACCCGAAGCCTTTTCTGGAGCGGATGGAGCCCAGTGTGGACAGCGTGATCCGGATCGTGCAGACGGCGGGGGCGGAGTCGCCGGCGTATTTCCAGTCCGCCGCCGCGGAGGAGGCGCGATGAGATCCGGCAAGGCTGCTTTTTTCCTGACCTTTGCTGCGGCGGCGGTGTGGGCTCCGGCCGCCCGCGCGGCGCAGGCCGGTCCTCCTGCGGCTGAGGGGGGCCTGTCTCTTCAGTCTCTGATGGAGCTTCTGCTGCTCAGCGCGCCGGCGGCCGCGCTGTGCACGGCGGCCACGGTCGTCATGCTGATCGGAGCGTTCTGGCCCTCGTCGGGCCGGAGAGTCCTGCCGTGGATCGCCCTGGCGGGGATCGCGGGCACCGGGTGGGCCACGGTCGCAGCCGCAGATAGCCGTAGCGGCTCGCTGACAACCCTTTCGCTGGACCCCTTCACGGTCGCCTTCGCTTTTCTGGTCCTTGCGGCGACGGCTGTTGCGGTTCTGGTCTCGGTGAACTACGTGAACCGCGAGGAGATGGCGCGCGGCGAATACTACAGCCTGATGATGTTCTCCGCCGCGGGAGCGTTGCTGATGGCGGCCGCGGAAGACCTGATCCTTCTGTTCATGGGGCTGGAGCTGCTGTCCATCCCGCTTTATGTCCTTGCCGGATTCGCCCGTGCGCGCGAACAGAGCAGGGAGGCCGCGCTGAAGTATTTCCTGCTGGGTGCGTTCGCCTCGTCGTTTCTGGTGTTCGGAGCGGCTCTGGTGTTCGCGTCGGTGGGAGGCACGGGATATCACCAGATGGCTCTGGGCTCCATGCTGCTCGGGCGGGGCGCCGACGCCCTTCTGGCGGCGGGGGCGGCGATGGTGCTGATCGCGCTGGCGTTCAAGGTGGCCCTGGTGCCCTTCCACTGGTGGACGCCGGACGTGTATCAGGGGGCGCCGACGCCCGTGACGGCGTTCATGTCGATCGTGGCCAAGGCGGCGGGATTCGCGGCGCTGGTCCGTCTCGTTTCTGCGGGCGCTCAGGGCGACAGCCAGTCCTGGAACGTGCTGCTCTGGGCGCTTTCGGCCGCGACCATGATCTGGGGGAACCTGCTGGCGCTTGCCCAGCAGAACGTCAAGCGCCTGCTGGCCTACTCCAGCATCGCCCATGCCGGCTATCTGCTGCTGGGGGTGCTGGCCGGCACGGTGAACGGGATCAGCGCGCTTCTGTTTTACCTGGCGGCTTACGGACTGACCACGCTGGGAGCCTTCGGAGTCGCCGCGTTCCTGGCAGGCAGGGGCGACCGGTTGGAGACGCTTCCGGACTATCGCGGCGCGGCGCGCCGGCATCCCTTCGCCGGAGCGCTGCTGGCGGTGTTCATGTTCTCGCTGGCGGGCATCCCGCCGTTTGCGGGCTTCTTCGCCAAGCTCTACCTCTTCCTTGCGGCGCTGGAGCGGGGGTATGTCGGTCTGACGGTCATCGCAGTCCTGACCAGCGTCCTTGCGGTGTATTACTATCTGCGCGTCAGCGTGGTGATGTGGATGGAGGAGCCCCGGGCCGAACCGGCAGAGGCGGCCGGGCCGGAGCCTGCCCGCCTTTCGGCCGCCACTCTGGCGATCCTGGCGGCGGGGGTGACCCTGCTCGGCATCTTCTCTTCCCCGGTCCTGCGATGGTCGGAGCGGGCCTCCATTGCGGCGGAGCAGACCGGCCGTGCCGTGCCGGCGGGCAGTTCTGAGATGAGGGAAGCGTCGCCCTCGGCCGAGCGGGCGGCGCCGGTCAGGGGCGGCGATGCCGTCCCCTTGCTGGAGTGACAGCCGTGAACGTCCCTCCAGCCGGCGGGTCCTCTGAGTCCTCCCGGGAGGACGGCTCCGGGTATGTGATCGTCTATCAGGCCCGGGACGAGATGGAAGCGCAGATCGTCCGGGAGGTGCTTGAGGATGCCGGGATCCCGGTCGTGCAGGCGGGCCCGGCCAGCGCCGTGTATCCTTTCCCCGTCGGCCCCCTTGCTGACGAAAGCGTGGCTGTGCCGGCGGAGCTCCGGGACGAGGCCCTCCGTGTCCTGAGGGAAGCGCTCGATTCGGCGGAGGTCCTAAAGGACGAGGCCGGCGGCGCCTAGCGGCCTGCGGAGCAGCAGGGCCGGCCTTTGCCGACGGATGGCGGCCAAGAGCAAAAAAGCCCCCTGCGGACGTTTTCTCCGCAGAGGGCTTGTTCTTCTTCTCTCGTTTTCGCGCGCTCAGCTCTAGAGCGCGTACGGACTCTCAGAGGCGGCGCCGCCACCGGGCGCCGATGACTCTCCGGGGAGCCGCTAGCGCTTTCTCAGCCTCAGCAGCCCCAGTCCTGCCATTCCCGCCAGAGCTCCCAGCTGGAAGAACACCGGCTCGGGGATGGAGTAGACAAACTCCTGGCGATGGTCGTACCAGCTGAACTCGCCCGAGCGCGGGGCCTGCACCCAGATGGCGTTGCCGGTGTATCCCACCGAGTTGGCGAAGGCCTGGGTGACGTAGCCCTGTGCCGCGGCGGCCCATGGGCCGCCGATGGCGTTGATGAGGGTGTAGTCCCCGCCATACTGCACGATGTCCCAGATGGCCAGCTGCACCGGCACCTGGACGCTCTGGGTCCAGACGTTCACGTAGTTGTCAGTCAACCACGCGACTGCCGCCGCCCGCTTCGCCGCGGTATCAGAACCCGACGGAAGCTTGGCGTTGTTCTTGAGATAGTCCTGATCGTGCAGCGCGGATGCCAGACCCGCCCCCTGGCTCGAGTCGTTGGGGTTCTGGTAGTACCAGAGGCCGTTTGACTCCTGAGACAGATCGGGATAACCGTCTGGAGTCCCCGTCGGCCGCACGTCGGGCGCCGGGGGGTCTGTCACCCACCCCAGCGCCGCCAGGGTCTGGTACGACTCGTTAAAAGTTATGATGTGGTTGTAATCCACACAGAACAGTCGATATGCTACGCCGTTGATCTCTCCCACGTACCCTCCAACGTGCACCCCTCCCAGCGCAGCCGAGACAGAGGTGTCCACGCCGAGGAACTTGAACGGCTGAAGAGATGCTGCCAATGTCCCGGACGAAGCCAGAAGCGCAATCGCCGGAACAATTGCCAACCATTTGAGCACATTCGCCTTGTTCATTGTTTGTTTTACCTCCCTCTTTAGACTCCGCGTTCAACAGATGAAGGGAAAGAATCCCTCCATCCAGTCCCCTGGAAGCCGGCCGTCATCCCTGCCCCTCGAGCAGGGCTCTACTGTATCTGCCAGCGGCCGGCACACCACCCACTCAACAGCATTTTTCTTCTGACAGTTCCCTCCTTTCAGCTTTTATTTTCCCGCTGGATAGATGCTCCCGGGAAACCTGTTCACTTTGTCTTGACTGCCTCCGCATACTGCGGCCAGAACGCCTTGATCTCGGCGTTCTTCTGGAACTCCGCGAACTTCGCTTCCACCTTCCTTACGGTTTCCGGTCCTGCCTTGACGAGCTTGGCACCGACCTCGCACTCAGTCCTGACCTCTTCGAACGGTATCTTCTGTGCCGGACGTTTGTCCAGGCACCGGATGATCCACCAGCCGCCGGCAAACTGCCGGGGACCGATCCGGTCGCCCACCTTCATGCCGAACACCGCGTCCTCCAGCCCCGGGATGGTGCTGGCGCGCGTCCGCCCGCGCACAGTGGGGGGAAGCACGCCGTCGTTCTCCTTGCTGTCGTCCAGGCTGTAGTTCTTGACAACGGTGCTCCACGCAATGCCCCGGTTGAGGTCGGCCAGCGCTTTCCTCGCATCCTCTTCCGTGCGTGTCACGATCACTGCAAGCTGGACAGTCTCCGGCAGATAGAATCGCGCGTTCGGGTTCTTCGGGTCGCTGTTCCGGCGATAGAACTCGCGAATCTCCGCCTCTGTGACCTTCACGCCCTTGGTCAACACGTTGGCCTGAGCCATCGTGAGCTTGAGATTACTCTTGAACTGCTCCTCCGTCAGCCCCTGACGCTGCAGGTTCTCCTTGAAGTTCTTCCGCTTCGCCAGCTCCTGGAAGCGGGCTTCCACCTCCTCGTCGGTGGGAAGCACCCCTTCCTTCTCCGCAAATTGCAGCTGCAGCTGCTCCCCCACGAGCGCCCGGGCCACCGGCACCCCTGCGGCACGCTGAAGCCGGTCGAAGAAGGTGTTCTTGTCCACCGTGACGCCATTGACCGAGAACACCACCTCTTTTGCATTGTAGCGAGCCCGCATACCGAAGACGCCGATCACCAGCCCGATGAAAAGCGCCAGAAGCGCCACACCCCATATCAGGAGGGGAGAACTTTTCCTGCCCGCCTGAGCGGAAGCAGCGGCCGCGCGGGGCGTCGCTGCCCGCCGGGGGACCGCCACCGATGCGTCGGAACCGGGTTCGGCGGGAGACGGAGCGGTGTGGTCTGTCGCGTCTGTCATTTATCGAGTCCTCCAGTGCTTTTCCGCCAGCCGCGGAGTTCGCTCAGCAGACACGGGCCGGGCCGCCCCCGCCTCCCGCCGAGAGGCCGTGCTCCGGTGAACCGGGGAACCTGTCCCTGTCCGGATCATCTTCCCTAGTATGCCCCTTCGCCTCGCAACACCGCGCGCACCGCCCGCTTCAGGATGTTGAAGTCTGTCTTCAGGGATCGGCGGCGGATATACATCAGGTCCAGTTCGATCCAGCGCTCGAAAGGCAGGTCGGATCGGCCGCAGACCTCCCTGAGACAGACCAGCCCGGGCGGAACGGTCAGCCTCAGCTCATGGTGCGGCAGATATTTCTCCACCTCATGCGGCAGATGGGGTCGCGGCCCTACAAGGCTCAGATCCCCCCGCAGCACGTTGTAGAACTGAGGCAGCTCGTCCAGCGATGTTTTGCGCAGGAACCGGCCGACACGCGTCACGCGCGGGTCGTTGCGGATCTTGAAGACCGGCCCGTTCTGCTCGTTCTGCTGAGTCAGATGATGTTTCAATTGGTCCGCATTGGCAACCATGCTGCGGAACTTGTAGAACGTGAACGGGCGCCGGCCCTGCCCGACGCGCGTCTGCCGGTAGAAAATGGGACCGCGGTCTTCCAGCCAGATGGCCAGAGCTATCAGCAGGAACAGTGGAGAAAGAAGAATCAGCATCCCTGCTGAGACCAGAACATCCAGCAACCTCTTCACGCGTGGATACCACGGGCTGCTTGATGCCTCCATCGAAAGGCCGCACAGGAAGAAGAGCTCCTCCTCTTCCTTGCTCAGGCCCAGCCCGCCTCCCGCGACTCCCGGCCAGGCGAACGGATAGGAGATCTCCGGCTCGCGCCGGGGCGTCCCCACTGCTTCGTCTCCCTCACGCGGCGTTGCGGTCATTTCGCTGTCAGGCTTCCCGGCCAGTTTGTTTTCCGCGACTGCCACGACTACCCAACCTCCACCGTTTGTAACTGCCCGCCTTTCAGCCCGGGTTACACTCTTTGCCCGGGCCGGACGCCGGTCTCCGCTGGCAACCAACTGCTGTCTTCTCTGTGGCGGACGGAAGGTCCTCCCGTAAGTCGGTGCAAGGCAGTCCCGGTCGCCCGGGACTGCCTTCTCCGAAGAGAGTCCAAATCGCGCCCGCACGCAAGATGCGTGATCCAGCAGACAGTCTGTCCGGTTACCCGCGGACTCCTGCTACGCCTGGAGCCTGATCCTCCTTCGGAAGATTCCCAGACCTCCGAGTCCTGCCAGTGTCCCGAGCTGGAAGAACACCGGCTCGGGGATCGGGACGACCTGTATGTCAGTGTCCGGATTATAGAATATGAAGTCCTGCAGATGCTCGCCCGCCGCGTTCGGGCGGCTTGCCTGGATATAGAACGTCTTATCCGGCCCGGCCCAGTTCGCGTTCTGAACAGCCTGCGAGATGTATCCGGCCGCAAGAGACGCCACCCCGTTCCCGGCGACCTGGAACGAGCCAGTACCCAGCCCGTCGCCGCCATCCTGAACGATGTCCCAGATGGCGAGCTGTATGGCTGCCGCCTGCTGGGCGGTCAGGCTTGCGCCGAGGTAGGTGGTTCCCAGCCACGCCACGGCCCGGCTGCGCTGGGCGACATCGAGGGATCCGGACGGAAATGCCGGCAGATAATCCAGGTCAGTCAGAGCCGACGCAAGACCGCCCGGCGCCCCCTGCGGACCGTTCTCGTAGAATCCCGTCGAGCTCTGCCAGCCGTAAGCGGGGTCGGTCGTCCGTCCCAGCGTCACCAGGGTCGTGAAGCTCGCGTTCCAGTTGATGGTGTGGCGCACGTCCACGCAGAAGATGTTGAACGCGGGCGAGTTATTGAACTTGCCCAGGTACCGGCCGGCGAAGACTGCCTTGCTGGACCCGTCCAGCGTAACGGTCACGTTCGTCCCGATGATCCCCGGGTTTCCGTAACCCAGGAACGTGAACGTCTGCGTGCCCCACGCGAAGGCTCCGCTCGAGCTCAGTGCAACCAGACTCAGGATTGAGAGTCCTAAGATGATTCTACCCGTTTTCATTGATTGTTTCCGTGCTCCTTTCCGCGACTTGGCGGGACACACCACCGTCCCTGTCTGAACTGACGAACTTATTTCAGAGAGTCGTTTACTGTCTGGGAAGAAGCGGAAGTGTCGTACTTCAGCCGAGGGACTCACCCGAAGTGCGAGAGAGTCTTCCTGAACCCACCTCCCATCAGTCTCCGACCTGGAAACCCACCCCGGGGAGGAACGCTTCTGCGGGCAAAGACCCCCGCATCCCAGAGTCGGTTTCCTCCTTGAGGATACGGATTTACAGGCTTGCTGTCAAGATTTTCCGCCGAAATCAGGTATTTTTGCCGGGTTCAAACCGGGCGGCGCGATGGACGGGGCTCGCCGGCGCTGATAAGCGCCGGCGAGCCCCGGAGAAGCGGAATATAGAGGCCGTCATTGCCTCAGTTCGAGTTCGTCCAGCAGCCGTTTTCTTGCCTTGCGGAACTCGGCCGGATCCAGCGTGTAGTCGGTCATCGAGCGCACCACGGAAGAGCAGATCTCTTCTGCCGCTTTCCGGTCACGCTTTGCCAGCAGGCGCAGCAGCTCATAGTCCTCGATCCCGTCCCGCATCGCCTCGAGCCGGATGCTGGAAAGAGGCCCGTATTTTCCCGGGTAGGTGATGTGTGAATCGCCCGGTGGAAGATACGTCTCGCCGAAAAGCAGGGGCTCCACGTTTCGAAATGGCTCGTCACGCCAGAAATTCAATCCCCAGTGCAAATATCCCGGCAGGCCGTACCGGAAGTTCTGCCAGTGCAGAAGCCGCACGGGCAGCAGATGGTAGTCGATCATCCGGTTCATGTAGCCCGAGGTCGGGGACAGGCAGGTGTAGAACCAGACCTGCTCCCCTTTCGCCCGCCGCTCCTGGAAAAAGTCCGCGTGCGCGGCAATCTCCTGCGGCTGCGGCACCCAGATGTCCACGGATCCCGCCACCTCGCGGCACAGGGTCGCCTCGATGATGCGCAGCTCCGGGGCAAACTCCCGCACCATCGCGGCCAGACGGTTGTAGCTATCCGCATTGACCGTGATCGGCTCATCCACCAGATGCTGCACGTAGCGGTCCAGCCATCCAATCTCTCTGAGATGGTCCCGCAGAGCCGGCAGGAACCGGGACAGGAACTCGCGCTGAGCCGCGCTGGTCACCTTCACCGGCTCCCACTGCTTCAGGCTGCCGTCGGGCAGCAGTGTGGCGGGACGGGCGGCATCGAAGTCCGGAGCCTCCCACTCCGAGCGCCCTCCAAGGTGCCCTCCTTCGATCAGTCCCAGAACCCCCGCCCTTTCGAAGAGGCGTATCCACCGGTCCAGGCGGGAGAAATCAAAGCTCAGGCGGCCGTCGGTGTCCTCGCGCCCCACGATCAGCGACAAGACCGGCGTCAGCACGACGTTCTGCCGGTGTTCGGCCATCAGGCGCGCCCAGGCCTCCAGCAGCTTCCAGTGCCCTTCGCTCCAGGGCTGCACCCCGCCCGCGCTCGCGATGTTCTCGACATTGAACCAGTTCGTGACGAACAGTGTCCGCTCTTCCGGCACAGTCACGCCGCGCACGCGGACCCTCACGGGAACCTCCGCCTCTCCGGAAGGGCCCGTCAGACGCACGCAGCCGCGGTATTCTCCCGGCGCGCACTCCTGCGGCACCCGGACGGTCAGCCATACGCTCTGCCTGCGCCCCGCCCTGAGCGTGATGGATCTGTCCTCCAGAAGGGGATCGGGAATCTCCGCGGGAGGCTTTGCCACCAGAAGATGGTCCGGAGTGTGTCCGGTGCCCCGCACGATGGGCACATATCCGACGAACCGGACCTGCGCCGCCGGGTGCCTGCCGGAAGGGCCGGAGAAGGACGGCCCATTCACCTGCAGGCTGCCTTCCTCGTCGCTCGTCACGACGATCTGCGCGCTCTCGTATTCCCCCCGCGCCGCTTCGATGAAGACCTCCCCTCCGGAAGCCCGGGGATTGTCCCCATCCGGCAGCACCTTGATCAGCGCGTCCACCACCTGGATCTGCATTTTCGCCTCCGACGGGATGACCGTCAGCGCGGCCGCAAGCGCAGTCAGCGCCGCAGCGAGGATAATCGATCGCAGCATAGCAGTCAGCCCTCCATTTACAAGGCTCTTGGCCGCAGAGCGGGCCGATTCCTGCCGCGGCGTACCGGGCAGCAAGAAGCGGGAGGCCTTCCCGGCGGGCGCGGCCGGCTAGACCTGCTCGATGTCCGCCGGGGACCGCAGCGCGACCACCGGCCGGATCAGTCCGCCGGTCTCCTCGCAGCAGCTGAATCCGCAGACCACCACCCTGCTGCCGGTCGAAGGGGGCGCGACGGTTCCACAGAGCACCTTGAGCCCTCCCGGAAGAGAAGAGTCATCGATGACGAACCAGCCCTGTCCCGCCCCGCGCACCGCCCCGGACGTGCGGATCAGGCATCCCAGATTGTAAGGCCCCGTCCCCCCGCCGACCCCCGGCGTATGGACGTTCAGGGAGCTCCCTCCGACGGCGCGGTTCAGCATGAACTTTGGCCGCACCTGTGAGGAGCCGCTCTGCGGCGCCAGCGACCAGCACATCAACACCCTCTGCCCGCCGATGGTCTGGAGCCCTCCTTCCAGGCTGATGATCGCTCCGGGCGCCAGCGACGGCACCTTGCCGCGGTAGCGGACCCTCAGACCGGACGTTCCGGGCGGATTGGTCACGAAGAAGGTCTGAGCGTCCAGCGCCGCGCTCGTCCCCGCGAAGACGACCGGCCCCAGGAACAGCCGGGTGGAGTCGGGCACGGCCAGTGCGGAGGCGACGGGCGGGCCGTTCTGCACGCTCACCGTCCGGGTCAGGGAGGTCTCGTTCAGCATCCCGTCATACACGGTCACCCTGACCGTATGCGTTCCTGCGGCCGCGCCTGCCAGCAGACAGGACGTCCACAGCCCGGCATCCGATGAGCTGTCCACCAGCACTCCGTCCACATACAGCTCCGCCTTGCACAGCCCCGGGCTGGCGTCGTAGGCTCCCACCGGCTGCGCGGTCAGTCGGAGCGACGAGTCCAGCGACACGTTCAGGTCTCCGGCCACCGGCGGGACGCGGTCGCCCGGTCTGGCGCTGCCCCATGCCGGGAACCATCGGCGGACCTCGGAGACCCGCCGCCCCCGCACCTCGATCTTCCGGGGGTCGTCCGTCCCGAGCCCCAGCTGAGACGCCCAGTAGAGCGCGGGGATGCTTCCGGAGTGCGTCTGGTACCCGCACACCAGGGCCTGAACGGTGTCCACGGCCACCGGGTCCGTGCCCGCCAGTATGGCCCGGATCGGACCGCCCGGCGGCAGGTTCACGGGGCCTCCGCCGCCGTCCCCGCCGCAGGGGCCGTTCGTGATGCCAACCAGCCCGTCCGTCACCACCAGGTCGGGGGGGCGGCACAGGGTCATGTCCGCCTGAGTCTTGGCGTTGGTGATCAGCTCGTTGTTGCCGCCCGACGGCTGATGAAGCAGCGCCCACTTGTAGAACGGCAGGCCGGGGTAATGGTAAATGTCGGTCGGGGCAAGTCCGCAGGCCAGCTTCAGGGCTCCCGTGATGCCCGCCAGACTGTGGTTCTTCACGCACGGAATGCGGATCAGGAAGTCGCAGTTGACCACCAGGTTCGGCAGGACATACACCCGGTTCAGCAGGAACGGTTTCACCACGTGCGTCACGTAGTCCGGATTGTAGGGTCCACTGTACCCCGGGTAGTCCGGGTAGAGCTGCCCCGCCTGATTGGCGTCCACCAGCCGGACACCGGTCTCGTCGTCGTAGAGATCGCCGTTCGCGTCCAGCCCGCTGTCCCTGAAGGCTTTGAGCGTCATGTCCCGCGCGCCGTAGCTTCCCTGACCGCCGTAGAAGCTGGCCGTCCCCTCGCAAACGAACACGTCTTGAGCCCGGGCGCCCGCTTCCAGGCACATCCGGATGACCTCCCGGACCACGCGGGCGTGGGCGATGACCCCGCTGCCGCTCGTCCACCCGGCCTGGACCAGGTTGGGCTGAATGACGATCACCTTGCCCGGCCCGATGCCGGGGGGAATGCCTCCGGCAAGCTCCACCGCGCGGCGTACGGCCGCCTCGATGTCGGCCCCCGTGGGGATATCCGCGATTCCCACCACAGCCCGGTCCACGCCGAACCCGGCGGGGACGGGCGGACCGGCCTCGAGGGTCACGGCATCGCGTCCCAGCAGCCACGCTCCCGCGGAGAACACGGTGATCCCCTTCAGGAAGTCGCGGCGGGAGATGCTATTGTGGTTCACTGGCTTTGACCTCCCGGGATGGAACCGCAGGCTCACCGTCCATCCCTGCAGAAGGCGAAGCGCAGGATCTCTTCAGCTCCTGCGCGCAGGCTGCCTTCATTCTACCGCACGCAAGGGAACAGCACAAGCGCGGGTTTTCGCGGCCTTCCGTTCGCGGACGCGGGCAGGGACGAAGAGGCGGCCCGGCGCAGATGCGCCGGGCCGCGGTGGCTGAAGGGAGGCGATGCGGGCGTCAGTCGATGAAATACTCTTTGTGGTCCCCGCCGTAGCTGCGGGCGTTCTCGCGGATGTCTTTCCCCTGATCCAGGGCTTCCTGAGCCTCCTTCGGGGACGTCCGGCTCAGATAGGTCATCGCGGCTCTGCTGAGCCCGAGCCCCGCGATCCCCGCCGCGCTGGCCACGATCAGAACCAGTCCGCGCTGACGGCGGCTCTGCTGCTCCTCGCCGGTCTGAGCCGCGCCGGTCACGGCGGCGTCCGCCCTGGAGTCGCGATGCGCGTCCAGCGCCGCGGCCAGGTCCGCCGAAGAGGCGTTCTGGTCCTTGCTGTAGTCATAGGACGGCGGCGGGGCCGGAGCCGGCAGGTCCGGCTGCTCGATGACGGGAGCGCTCTTCTGTTGCTCCTGCCTCTGCCGCTCCAGCTCTTCCGGCGGGACGTAGGGCGTGTCCGGAGCGTAAGGGTTCCGGTGCATCGCGGCGGCTGCCGTGGGAAGAGCGATGCACACGCTGACGGCAAGGATCAGAATCCGGCTGGCGCCTCTCATATCTCCCTCCACGCCCGCATGCGGGCCGACGGGCTGAACGGGAGGTTGATGTCCACCAGAGGTTCTCCCTCCTGGATCCTCCACTTCACCCGTGTGTCGTAGTTCAGATACATCGGCAGGCTCCGCGTGACCATCGCCTCGTCACGGCAGATGATGGAGCCATTGAAGGTCACTCCCTGCGAGCCTCCTCCGATCTCGCCGCCTCCCAGGAAGTTCGTGTACAGGATGGCGTTGATGACGTTGACGTTCTCGCTGATGGAATCGATGTAGTTGTCCCCCAGCAGCGACTTGTAGCGCATCACCCCGTATTCGTCGATCTCTCTGGCGTTATAGGGGGGGATCCAGTTCCCGAAGTCGTCGTAGCGTCCCTTCGTGAACGGCGGGCACATGTAAGAGAGGGTAAGGTTGCTCATCCTCTTGGTGTTGCCCATGATGATGCTCCCCCTCGCGCACAGTGCCAGCAGGTCTTTCTTCTCGTTGGCCTTGTCGATCAGCTCCAGGTCATTCCCGGAGAAATTCGGGCCCTGCGCATACTGCACGTTGCCGACGATGTGCACGTTTCTGCCGGCGTAAAGCGTGCCTTGCCCGGTGAACACCCCCTTGATGACAATGTCTCCCGTCACGGTCACAGGGCCGTGGATGCGGATCGGTTTTGATCTCGTACCGATGAGCGCCACGCTGCCTTCGAAGACCCCCTGGTTCGTGATGCGCACGTAGCGGTTCAGCGAGGAGTCGAACACTTCGATGAACGCGGGCTCGTTATAGTAAGGGTTGTTGGAGTTGTCGCGGAACTTGCGCTTGGTGTCCAGATAGTTCCGGCTGATCTGCTTGTAATACTCCACATCGTTCAGGTCCGGCATCGGCAGCTCCTTGGTGGCGCGCGGGTCCAGGACGGTCCCGTCGAAGCGGCGGATGCCGTTCACGTCGCCGATGACCGCTCCGGCCGGGCGGCCGTGGATCATCGAGGCGTCTGCATCGTAGATGATGTCGCGCCACAACTCGAACTGGTCCGAGCCCTTGGCTCCCATCCGCGATTCCTGGTAGGACTGACGTGCCTGCTGGGGAGCCCGGGCCTGATAGTAGCTGTTGGACCAGTAATATGGAGTCCGGTTGACGGTCCCGGCCGCGTGGGGCCACAGCTTGTCGTTCCGGCAGGCGTAGACGCTGCCGTTGATGGTCGGCGAGCCGTTCAGGATGGCGAAGTCGCCGTTGGCGCGCATGTCGCCGTTGACGATCAGGTCCGATGCCCCGAAGCCGTCCAGCCAGCCGTAGTTGTTGACGAAGTAGGCGTAGTCAAATACGTTGGAGGGGTCGAGCGACAGGTCCAGCAGCGCCTCCACCGCGCGGGACACCTCCCCTGCGTCCAGCACGCCGTTGCCGTTGGTGTCGCACCAGCCGACGGACTGGATGGTGAACCTTCTCGTCCGGGAGTTCACCGATTCATAGCCGACCACCGCGGCCACGTAGCGGGTCCCGTTGGGAAGCTCCCCGCTGGTCACCAGCTTTGCCGAAGTGCCCGGCCCGGCGCCGGTGAACTGGGCGTCCAGGTTCTGGATTCTCTGCTGGGCGCGGAATGGGATCCAGAGGATATGGATCTCCCTCTGCAGTCCCCCGTCGGCGGCGGCCAGAGCCTCGGCGCGCCTCTCCTCCGATATGACGCGCGTGGTCCCGGATGTGGAGAACGAGACGATCCCTGTCCCCATCATCGAGAGCAGCCCGAGCCACACCAGCGCGGCGGCGATGGCCGCGCCGCGCCGACGGGAGAGTCTTCGGGTCCATCCGTTGAGCATGTCTGTCATCCTCAAGGTGCGTTCCTGATCTGAACGACGACGGAGCGGGAGGCCGTCCAGGTGGACCGGCCGTCCGAGGTGGATGTCCGCAGTGCCACCCTCACGGCGCGCTGGCTGGAGGTGGAGCTGAAGATCGGGACGGTGCCCGGCACGTTGCGCAAGAGCGGGCGGTTGAACCCGGTCATCCGCAGGGTGCCGTCCGGCGCCCGCCAGATCCGCCGGGGTGTTCCGTCGGACTGGATGGGGAGAACGGGACGGCCCTGGGCGTCACGGACGGGGAAGAAATAGGTTATGCCCAGTCCGTTCGAGTCCACCTGCACCTGGCAGGCGAATCGCAGGGCCTCCTCCACCCTCCTGAGCGCCTGAGCGATGTCCGTCTCCTGCGAGCCGCGGGCGAAGTCCCGGTTCCAGCTGTTGACTCCGCCCACGAGGAGCCCGAGCCCTCCCAGGGAGAGGAGGGCGAAGATGGCGACGGCGGTCACCGTCTCGATGACGGTTGCGCCGCGGCGGGAACGCCGGATGCGAGCGGATACTGACTTCACGGTCCGGTCTCCATCCCGGGTTCTAGATTCCGGCCACCAGGGTGGACAGGGTGACCGAGCGCCACTCGTCGTTCTCCCGCCAGCGAACGGTCACGGTCACTTCACCCAGCGTGGGAGCCAGTTCGTTGATCCGGAGCAGCCCCTGCCCCTGAGGAAGACTGTTGGCCGGGCTCTGTCCCGTCCCGAACGTGATGGAGGAAAAGCTGTAGGTCGGGGGGCTGGCGGAGACCACTCCGTCTATCAGGCCGTTCGCCGTCAGCACGTTCTGCGTCTGGATGCCGTGGAAACCGGCATCCTGGACGGCCTCGAGATGACGCTGCGCCAGGGCTGTGGCGGTCGCCCGGTTGTCAGCCTTGGCGCGGGACTGCGTGGAGACGGGGAAGGTGGCGCTGAACAGAAACGCGCACAGAAGGAGCACTCCCATCGCGAAGGTGACCTCGACGAGCGTCATCCCGCTGCGGTTGCGGAGCACTCTGACCGGCGTGTCTCTGTCCAATGCTGCCCTCCCGTCTTCAGTCGATCGTATGGTCGCCGCCCAGGCTGCAGGTGGGGTCCTCGTCCATCCTTCCGATGGTGTAGGTCCCTCCCATCGGGCACTGGGGCGGCCTTACCCTCAGATATATCGGCACCAGATCTCCCCAGGCTGGAGTGGCGTCCGAGGGAATGTTGTTCTCCATTGCGAAGCGCTCTTTCGCCGTCGCGATGGCGCGCAGGTTCTCTCTGCAGGTCTTGGCGGCTCCCGAGGTGCGCGCCCTCAGCATAGAGGGAAGCGCGATGCCCAGGAGCATCCCGATGATGAGTATGACGAGAAGGATTTCAATGAGAGTGAACCCGCGCCGGTCCGTTCTGCGTCTTGCCTTGTCCATGGCGCTGTTCTCCTGATTCCGGGACCGGTCTTGCGTTCGGCTTCCCGCGACCTCAGACCGCGCATCGCCTGAAGGGGGAACGGGCAGGCGGCGGGTTGCCCGAAGGGCCCGCCACCTGCCATATCAAGCCGTGCGGCCGGTGCTTACGGCAGCCGATGGGTTCCCCCGATGCTGCAGGTCGGGTCGGTGTCCACGTTGTTGATCGTGTAGGTGCCGCCGGAGGGGCACTGCGGGAACGAGCCCTTGATGTAGGTCGGCACCAGGTCAGTCTGGGTCACAGCCGCGTTGCCTGCCAGGCGGTTGTCCATGGCGAACTGCTGCTTGGCGGCGTCGATCTGCTTCAGGTTGCTGACACAGCTCCGGGCGCGGGACGAATCGCGGGCCTGGACGAAGTTCGGCACGGCGATCGCCAGCAGGATGCCGATGATCAGCACCACGATCATGATCTCGATCAGGGTGAAGCCCTTCCGAGACTTGCGGATGCGATTGAGGAATGTCATCTATTGCTCTCCGTGGGAGTGGATGTCCCTGATTTGTGAGGCCGGCCGTCCGGGGAACCGGGTTCCAGCGGCTGGCCGGTGTTTCTCACCAACGTTGTTCCACTCCCCCGGAACGGCGCTCCCGACACAAATACCGGTTTTGCCGGAGCCGGTAAAGGACGCCGGGGATCAGGTCAGGTCACCTGAGCGCGAAGGTTTCAGAACTGGTATAATGGGTGTGCCGGTGCGCTGCGGAGCCGTTGACGATGGCGAGGCTCGTCAGGCAGCGTGGTCGTGCCTGACCGGTGACGTCCCTGAAAAAGAGGCCCCGGCCGGCCGATGATTCCCGTTGCCAGTGTCTCCGGCGCATCTGGCGCCCCCGAAAACTGTAAGCCTGCGCAAACCTCACCGGCTGCCGATGCTGCCGCGGAGGGAGAAAGGGGTCTGGAGGACAAATGATAGTGCCTGCGCTCTCATCGGGCCTCGGAAGGCGGGCGGACCGGAAGCAGGGCAGGGGATTCACCCTGATCGAGCTTCTGGTCGTCATCGCCATCATCGCCATCCTGGCCGCCATTCTGTTCCCTGTGTTTGCCCGCGCCCGCGATGCCGCCCGGTCCACGGCCTGCAAGAACAATCTCAAGCAGCTGGCTCTGGCCTTCATGATGTTCGCGGAGGACCACGACGGAAAGCTCCCCACCATCCACGAGTATTTCCGGAAAGAGGGTGCGGTCTGGAAGCAGGGGCCTCTCTGGAGCTACACCAAGACCGACAACATCATGGCCTGCCCCGGCATGACGCGCGCGGAAAAAAAGCTCGCGGACCAGCCTCCCTTCAGCTACTCGATGAACGGTTACTGCACAGCGGAGGGATGGAACGGGCCGCCGCAGGTCCTCAAGAACCGCGACGACCCGGCCAACCGTGCGAAGATCTCGATCTACCCCAGGCAGTCCGAGACCATCCTGCTCGTGGAGGAGAACCGCGACCTCCTGATGTACGGCGTCCCGGTCAATGATGCCGTCTTCATCAACGTGGACCGCTCCTCGGAGCGGCACGGGGGGAAGGCGAACGTGGCGTATCTGGACGGGCACGTCGGGATGATCCCGGGCAATCAGCAGTGGGACATCGCGCGCCTGAATCCGGCCGATCCGCAGAGCCCCCTGCTGTTCTGCCCGGTGATGCCTCTCGTACCCTGAGACGCAAGGCTCGCGGCTGAGCGCGCTTCCGGGTCTGCGGCCCGGCCCACCCCGTACGGGTCGGCCGGGCCTTTTGCCGTTCCCGCAGCGGGCCGGTTGCGGGTCCCGGGGAACGGTGTTAGGTTGAAGACAGGCGCCCGCCGCGGTGATATGCGATGAGGCGGGCGCGGGAACGGATTCTGGAGCCCGAGCAATGGATCCGCAGCGTGACTATTACGAGGTCCTGGGCGTCAGCCCGGATGCCACGCTGGAGGAGATCAAGAAGAGCTACCGCCGGCTGGTGAGGAAGTATCACCCGGACGTCCATCACGACAAGAAGCTGGCGGAGCGGGCGTTCGTGCAGATCAGCGAGGCTTACCGGGTCCTTTCCGACCCCGAGAGACGCCGCAGCTACGACCTGGAGCGCAGCGCGCGCCGCAGGGAGGCGGCGTCCCGCGCCCGGCAGTCCCCGTCCGGTTCGGCAGGCAGGACGTCCGCCTCGCCGCCCCGTCCGGAAAGCGCGCGTTCGCAGGGACAGGCGGCCGGGGCGGCTCCCGGCGTGCAGAAAGCCGTGCGCGACGCGGAGTTCGCGTTCATCCGGGGGCGGTTGAGCGAGGCCGAAAGTCACGCCCGGCGGGCGCTCCGGGGCGATCGCACCTGCGCCCGTGCCTGGGAGGTGCTGGGCGACGTGCATCAGGCGCGGAACCGGCAGGAGCAGGCGCTGCAGTTCTACAGCTACGCCGTCCAGTTCGACCCGCGGAACCAGAGCGCCCTCGGCAAGCTGGAACGCCTGATGGCGCGCACGGGACGCCCGCATCCCGCTGCGGGAAGGGGTGAGGATGTCCGGCGCCAGGGGTCGGCGGCCGGAGCGGTGCTCCACATGGCCGGCTGGTGCGGAGTGTTCCTGGTGCTGTTCGTCTGGGTCCCCGCCGTCCCGGCGCTGGAGACTGTCCTTTCGCCGCAGGGGCTGGAGAGCGTTCTGGAAGGCTGGAACTGGGCGGTGGCTCCGCCGCTGGCGGTGGCCGGACTGCTGATGGGCCTGCTGCTGCGCAGCGGAGGTTTCTTCCGGCATCACGCCGATGAAATGGTCTTTCAGACCATCAGCCGGGGAGCCGCCCGGCCGCAGGCCGCGCCGGTCGGGCTGCTGCTGGTGGGACTCTCGCTCGTGCTTTTCTGGCTGGCGCTGGGGGTCTATCTGGCGATGGCGAGCGTCCAGGACTCTATGTCCCGCAGCCTGACCCGCGCCTTCACCGTGACGCTAATCTTTGTCCTGGCCGCGGCGCTGCTTTCGCAGATGCACGTGGCAATGCTGCTGTTTGGAGGAAACGTGGTGTTCGTGTCGTTGCTGGCGGGGTGGTGGATGGTGGACTTCTGGCGCGAGGCGGGGGAAGCCCGATGAGCGCCGGAAAACCGGTGACCGTTCCTTCGCTCGGGAGGATGAAGAAGGAGGGCCGCAGGATCGTCGTCCTGACCGCCTACGACAGCCCTTCCGCGCGTTTGATGGACGAGTGCGGGATCGACGTGCTGCTGGTGGGGGACAGTGTCGGCAATGCAGTACTCGGATACGAGGACACCATTCCCGTCACCATGGAGGAGATGCTGCATCACGTAAAAGCGGTGGCCCGCGCGACGCGCCGGGCGCTGGTGGTGGCGGATATGCCGTTCATGTCCTACCAGAGCGGGCGGAAGCAGGCTCTGGAGAACGCGGGACGGTTCCTGAAAGAGGGCGGAGCCAGGGCCGTGAAGCTGGAGGGCGGGGCGCGGGTCGCGGAGACCGTCGCGAGCCTGGTGGCGGCGGGTATCCCGGTGATGGGGCACATCGGGATGACTCCCCAGAGCGTGAACGTGACGGGCGGCTATGTGCGGCAGGGCGTCAGCCCCGACGCGGCCGCGGAGCTCGAAGAGGACGCCCGGGCGCTGGAGGAGGCCGGAGCGTTCGCGGTCGTGCTGGAACTGGTGGACCCTCCGGTGGCCGCCAGGATCACGCAGCTTCTGGAGATACCCACCATCGGCATCGGTTCGGGGCCGCACTGCGACGGCCAGGTGCTGGTGATGCACGACATGCTGGGAATGGATGCCAGCTTCCGCCCCCGCCACGCGAAGCGGTATCTGGAGCTGCATGCTCTGCTCCGTGAAGCCTTCACCTCCTACGCAGAGGACGTGCGCGGCGGCCGCTTCCCCTCGGAGGAGCATTCGTGACCGCGCCCGGCCGGGATCCTGCGGCCGCGGAAATGAGGGTGGTCGAGGAACCGCGGGAGCTGCAGCGGCTGGCGGTGTCAGTTCGTATGTCCGGGCGGAGCATCGGCCTGGTGCCGACGATGGGAGCCCTGCACGAGGGGCATCTCAGCCTCATCCGCCGCGCCCGCTCGACGGATGACTTCGTCATCGTCAGCATCTTCGTGAATCCGGCGCAGTTCGGGCCGAACGAGGACCTGGACCGCTATCCCCGCACGCTGGAGCGTGATCTGGAGGCGTGCCGCTCGTGCGGGGTGGATGCCGTCTTCGTCCCGACGGCTTCCGCGCTGTATCCGGAAGGGTTTCAGACCTACGTGGAGGTCGGTCCTCTCGCAGCGCGCCTTTGCGGCGCCTCCCGCCCCGGACACTTCCGGGGCGTCGCAACCATCTGCCTGAAGCTGTTCAACCTCAGTCAGCCGGCCCGGGCCTATTTCGGGCTCAAGGACTATCAGCAGTACAGGGTGGTGGAAAGGATGGTGCGGGACTTCGACCTGCCGCTCGAGCTCGTCCCGATGCCCATCGTCCGGGAGCCGGACGGGCTGGCGATGTCCAGCCGCAACAGCTATCTTTCGCCCGCCGAGCGCTCCGCGGCGACAGTGATCTTCCGGTCGCTCGAGGAGGCGAGGAGGTCGTGCCGGGAGGGGGAGCGCGACCCCCGGCAGCTGGCCGCCCTGGTGCGGGGCGCCATCGAGAAGGAACCTCTGGCCCGGGTGGACTACGTGGAGGCGGTCGATCCTCTTACGCTGGAGCCCGCCGTTGGTTTGCCCGTTCTGATCGCGGCCGCGGTATTCATCGGCGGCACGCGGTTGATCGACAACGTTCTGCTGGAGGAGCCGGAAACCGCGGCTCCCTGAAGAAACGGCCGGCCGGAAGGGGCATCGCCCTTCCGGCCGGTCAATCGATCCGGCGTCCCGGCCGCCGTCAGGCCCGGAACTTCGCCTCGCTCTCCATGGTGAAGGCCTGGACCTTAGGCGGGCACTCGCGGGCGCAGATGCCGCAGCCTTTGCAGTGGTCGTAATCCACGCCCTTCACCTTCGCATCCTCCACGATGATGGCTGAATCCGGGCAGAACACCCAGCACAGCAGGCAGTGGATGCATTTCTGGTCGTCCCAGATGGGCCGCAGAGTGCGCCAGTCGCCAGTGTGATACTGTGCGGCGGTGCCCCCTCCGTCAATGATCCCCCCTTCCGGGAGATCCTTCCATCCGGGAAGCGTGCCGGACGAAGCGCCGGCTTTCTTCGCGTCTGCCATTCCTAAAGATGCCTCCGGTAAAACTGTCGCGGCTCCTGAGAAGTCGCCCGGCGGACGCCGGGCCTAAGCGGCTGCACCTTCAATATACCACGTTCCCGGCCCGCCCGGCCACTGGAACGGGCCGTCTGTGCGACATTTCACTAATGATTTTCGGTTGCGGAGGGTCTGCCGCACAGGGCCGGGCATCGTTTCTCAGGCGGGGCGGCTATCTCCGGGGGGCGAACATTTTGGCCCGGCGTCCCGGTTCTGTCCGGCCTTCCGGGTCCCAGCTGGCCACCTCGTCGTAGATCTGCACGGACCTGTCAGCGTGTTTGCTGGCCAGATAATAGTCCGCCAGATCGCATTTCGCGCTGTTCAGGGAAATTTCGAGCCCTTCTTTGCGAAGTTCCAGTTCTTTCAGGCGTTCCGCCAGCTGCAGCGCGACCGCTGGAGGGCTTTCCAGCATCAACCGCCGGGTAGCGGAGATCTCGGCCTCCACTTCGGCCACCCGGAGTTCCCAGTCCTTGACTGCCTGGATTTTCTCTTTTTCAAAAAAACCCTCCTGGCTGTTGGCGGGCGAGTTGGTGGCCGCCGGTGTGGCTTCCGGCTTCGACTCCGCGGACGTTTCTGCGGGTGGCCGGGCCGGCTGGTGCGGGACGGACCCGGCGGTACTGGCCGGAGAAGCGGTCGAGGCGTTTGCCGGTTCTTTCTCTCTCGAAACGAAATGGTTGATGCTCAGCCCGGCGAGCAACGCGAGCGTTCCCGCAAGCGCGAGCATTGCCCGCCAGTCTGATACGAGAGCGTTGCCGAACTGCGCCAGAAATCCTTCGCGCTCGGGGGAATCCTGAGCGTTCAGGGATGTCAGGTGAAGCGGGCGGCTGCAGGAATCGCACATCTGGCCTGCATCGCCTGCATCCTGGTTCGCGTGACCGCACCACAGGCAGAAGATGACGTTCCCGGATGCGTCCGTACCTTGCTCCAACTTCTTAGTCCTCCTCCCCTCGGGTGTTTGCGGCCGCACCTGCCCCACAGAGCCGTGCCGTGCCGGTGGGCAATATTATATCACACGACCTCGGTCATCACGGTTTATTCCCTTCTACGGCCCTTCCCCCGGAAGCTGGATCCGGAGGAGACTGCAGCCGGGTTGGAGAAGGTCGACGGGGTCATTCTGCCAGAATGATGGTCCCGTTACATTCCTGAACCGGGGGAGCGAGGCAATGTCGAAAGTCCGTCTGGGCCTGGTCGGGGCGGGAGGAATGGGTCAGACCGCCCACCTGCAGAACTTCGCGGCCATTCCCGATTGCGAGATAGCAGCGCTGGCGGAGGGGCGCGCGAGGACCGCCGAGCTCGTCGCGCGGCGGTGGGGCATTCCGCGCGTCTATCCAGATCACCGCTCCATGCTTGAGGACTGCGCGCTGGATGCGGTTGTCGCGATCGTGGACTACCACCTGCACGCCAGCGTCGTTCCGGACATCCTGAACGCCGGACTTCCACTGATGACCGAGAAGCCCATCGCCGTCCGCCCCGATACCGGGCGGAGGCTGGCCGAGCTCGCGGAGAACAAGGGGGTGCCCTATGTGGTGGGCTACATGAAGCGCTCGCTTCCGGCGGCCGTGGAAGCCGCGGCCAGGGTGAAGCGCTGGCGGGAATCCGGCGAGGCCGGTCCCATGAACTATCTGCGCGCCACCATGCCGCCCGGCGACTGGGGGTTCGGCATCCAGTGGGGGCTGAACGCGGGTGATGCTCCGCCGCACTACGAGGGTGTCGTCCCGGAGACCCCTCCCGAATGGATGGATTCCAGTCTGGCCGCACGTTACGACGCGTTCGTCAACTACTACATCCACCAGGTGAACCTCATCCGTTACCTGGCCGGGGAGGATTACCGCGTCACCTACGCCGACCGCAACGGGGCGCTGATGGTGGGCGAGACGGAGAGCGGCATCACGCTGACGCTGGAGATGAAGGGGCGGGGCCTGCGCAGCAGCTGGGAGGAGTTCTACCTGATCAGCTTCGAGAACGGGCGGGTGGACCTTTCAGTGCCGGCGCCGATGGCGCAGCAGAACGGCGGCGATGTGCGCATCTACTTCGGCGGCTCAGCCGATGAGCCGCCGCGCTGGGAGCGGCCCGTCATGCCCCCCGTCTGGAGCATGCGCGCGCAGGCGAGCCATTTCATCGAGTGCGTGCGTAACGGCCGGCCGGTGCGCTCCCCGGCTTCCGAGGCGGTGAAGGACCTGGAGGTGGCGGAGCAGTACGTGCGGGCGCTGCAGCAGAGCCTTCAGGGGTAGAAAGGACCCGGATACCGCCGGGCGGTCGTCATTCCGGCTGGCGGGGCAGCCAGGAGCGTGCGTCCCAGACCAGGTCGCCTTCTTCGAGGGGTTGCTTCGTCTTCTTGCGCACGCGTCCCTGGTCGTCTCTGAGGTCCGGCCCGATGCTGTAGAAGAGATAGCCGCTCCGGGTGCGCGCGTACCGGAAGGGTTCGCCCGCAAACGGGTCGGCGGGGGGCGGGCCTCCTGCCGGCATCTCGAGCGCCTGCAGGCGGAGCGGATACTCGCCGGTTCGTTGACGGTGATCCTCCAGAGCGAGCTTGAGCCTCACAGCTGCGCAACAGGCGACGATCGCGTCTCGCTGCCAGAACGGGCCGGTCACCCACGGCCGTATCATTTCGGCCAGCGCGCGGCCCGGAGCCAGCCAGTTCGTCCGCGGGGGATTGCGCACCCCGGCAGGCCATTCCCGCCAGGGCTTTCCGGAGAGACGCCTGACCGTCTGCAGCATCTCCAGCAGTCGCACGTACATCCCCGCCGCATAGGGGCGGCGGAGCAGCCCACGCAGGCCGCGCGCAGCCTGCCACCTGCGAGCGTCGGTCACGGCGGACACGGTGAAGGCGTCCAGCACGTTCCCGGAGCCGGCCGTCCAGTCGATCGAGCCGAGCAACCGGTCCAGCCGGCGCATCTGCGCCGCGTCCAGAGGACGGATGCGGTGGGCCGTCTGAATCCCCGAGAGCGCCAGGTTCACCGCCGGCCATGCCGCCGCCCAGCCCGCGCGGTCCCTCTGCACCCCTAGCGTATGCGCGATGCGGAGCGCCGACCCGAAGCTCTCCACAGCGCCGCCGCTGTCTCCCGCTGCGTGCCGGAGAATGCCCTCCGTGCTCAGCAGCCGGACCGCCAGGCCGGCGCTCGCGACAGCGGATCCGTCCAGGTCGAGGGTCCCTGGAGCGAGCGGATACCGGGCCTCCGGCAGCGCCGCCGCCCGGTGAAGCTGCCGGAGCGTCCCGGCGAGCTGTCCGGCCATCAGTTTGCGGGCTTCCCCGATCTCATCCTCCGACGGACCCTCTGCCGCGGGCGTCACGACGCGCTCGATCACAGCCTCCCAGGAATGCCGCTTTCCGGGACCGGCCGGAGGAAGGGCGCGCAGGATGACCGCGGCGGCATTCCGGGCTGCGGGAGGGGCGCTGCCGGTGAGCTGCTCCATGGTCGTGGGGATTCCCTGCTCCTCGAGCCCTGAGATGATGTTGGTCAGTTCGGCGGTGTAGAGGCTGTCCAGCCACACGTGTGCGGCTGCAGCCGCAACCGTCAGCGCGGCGCAGGCGGCGGCCGCGATCCGCAGAGCCCGTGTGACCCCCCGCCGGGTGTCCAGGCGCAAGCTTTTCTCCATAGGCTCCCCTGCGAGGGATTTTACTGCCCGGCCGGGCGGGCGGCCACGCCGGGCACGGCAAAGAGGCCGCCTCCCGGCAAAACGAGGGCCGCGGACCCTGCGGCCCGCGGCCCTTTACCTGACAGACGATGAAACCGGGCTCAGAAGCCCTTGGATGACTGCCGGTGATGACTCGATGCCGGCCGGGCGATGCCTCTCAGGACGCTCGCCCAGGTTTCCGGCGAACAGGTCCGTCCGGCGCTCACACACGAGCGGACTCCGGACCGTGCCGGGATGATCAGATCCAGATACCGGCCGCCGCGGGGCGACAGTTCCGGTTCTTTCTCATCCCTGAACGGTTCGGACGGCAGAGGAGCGCGCTCCTCCGCCGGCGTGGCGTTCTTCATGGGTCCTTTTCTCCCTTCCGGGAGCCGCCTCCATCCGCCACGGGCCCCTCTGTCATTTCCCGCGGCGCGTGCGGCTTCAAACAGATGGACGACCGCCGCGGCACCGCGGTTCCCCGGAGGATCAGCGGGGCGTGCCCTGAGACAAACAGGCCCTCCCGGCTGCGGGAGGGCCCTGCAAAGGTTCACATTACTCCGGCACTCCGTTACTGCGGGCGCTGAGGACGCTCGCCCCGCCCGGGCCGCTCTCCGCCGTCCCCGCCCCACTCGCGGGGCATCCCCCGCCAGAGCTCGCGCCGCTGCTCCCGGTACTGCTGCCAGACCGGAGAGTTGCTCCGGGCCAGCGCGCGAAACGCCTCCATCCGGGCCCGCGCCATTGCCTGCCGGTCCGAGGGGTTCATCGCAAGCTCGTTCAGAAGGGTCTGCTCCAGGGCCGCGGCGCGCTGCTCCGGAGTCATCTGCAGGAACGCCCGGTTCCGCTGCAGCTCCATCTGAGCATACTGCTGCACGATGGGGGCTCCGGTCTGATCAATGGGCGGCGCCGGCGCCGCGGCGGATGCGGCGGAAGCGGATGCGCTGGAGGAAGAGGCGGTCTTTCCCGCGATGTAGTAGACCGGCTTCAGCCCCTGCGCTGCGGCTGCCTGGTCCGCCTGCTCGTCCTTCTCCTCCCTGCGGGAGAACACCGCCTGCGTGCCGGTCGCCGGATCGTAGATCATCGCGCTCTTCAGCTGCTCGACCGCCTGCAGCAGAGCCACCTGCTCGCGCGCCTGTTTCGCGGCATCTTCGCGGGAGATGTCGGCGGGCAGGTAAACCTTGTACCACTTCAGACCGGCCGCCTTCTTGGCCGCGGTGAGCACCTGCTCCAGCGGAGTGTTGTTGAACCCGCCGCTGAATTGCCCCTGAGCCGCCGGGTCCGCCACGACCATCTCGCCGGACGCACTCGAAAGCTGCCGGGCGAGTGAGTCCATCGAAAGGTTGTCCGCATTGAGCGTCACTGCCGGGCCGGCCGCCGCGGCCGCGGCGGCGAGGACGGCGGTCAGCCCCGCGGTAAACGCTTTCAGTCCCGCCATCGTTCCGTGTCTCCTCCGTCGTCCGAAAACAGCGATCACCAGTCTCCAGGAGCGGCGCTTCATCCAGAATGAGACGTAGCACGTCCCTGACTTCTTAACAGGATGCCGCCGGGAACCCGCCGCCCTGCAGCAAAAAGCCCCTGCCCGGGGGCAGGGGCTTCACATTCGTGGCCGTATTCAGTTCTTCGATGGCTCCTCCAGAGGAAGTTCCTCCAGAGCCGCCACCGACTTTGTGAAGAAGATCTTGCCGTCCTCCACCTCGGCGCGGATGGTGTCGCCTTCGCTGAAGCGGCCCAGCAGGATCTCCTCGGACAGCGGATCCTCGATGTTCCGCTGGACCGCCCGGCGCAGCGGACGGGCTCCGAAGGTCGGATCGAACCCCTCTTCGGCCAGCATCTCCTTGACCTCGCGGCTGACCTCCAGTTCCATTCCCTGATTGCGCAGCTGGGCTTTCACACGGTCCAGCAGCAGGTCCACGATCTGCAGGATCTGCTCGTGCGTGAGCGAATGGAACACGATGGTCTCGTCCACCCGGTTCAGGAACTCCGGCCGGAACACCTTCTTCATCTCCTCCATCACCCGGTTGCGCATGCTCTGGTAAGAGCGGTCGCTCTCGTCGCCCTTCTTCGCGGATCGCAGACCCATGCTGCTCTCGCCCGCGATCAGATGCGCCCCGATGTTGGAGGTCATGATGATGACCGTGTTCTTGAAGTCCACGACACGGCCCTGAGCGTCCGTCAGGCGTCCATCCTCCATGACCTGCAGGAGGATGTTGAAGACCTCGGGATGCGCCTTCTCGATCTCGTCCAGCAGGATCACGCTGTAGGGCCGGCGGCGGACCTGCTCCGTCAGCTGACCGCCCTCGTCGTATCCAACATAGCCGGGAGGCGCCCCCACCAGCCTGCTGACGGCGAAGCGCTCCATATACTCCGACATATCGATGCGGATCAGCGTGTCTTCGCTGTCGAACAGGAACTCCGCCAGAGCCCGCGCCAGCTCCGTCTTGCCCACGCCGGTTGGCCCCAGAAAGATGAACGAGCCCATCGGCCTGCGCGGGTCTTTCAGACCGCTGCGGGCGCGGCGCACCGCGCGGCTCACCGCCTCGATGGCCTCGTCCTGCCCGATGACCCGGTTGTGCAGAGCCTCCTCCATCTTCAGCAGTTTGGAGGTCTCGCCTTCCACCAGGCGCGACACGGGGATGCCCGTCCACGAGTAGACGATGTGCGCGATCTCGTCGTCGCTCACGACATCGGGCATGTTCTGCTTGCGGTCCTGCCAGATCTCGTTCAGCTCGGCGATGCGGTCCTTCAGCTCCCGCTCCCTGATCTTCAACTCGGCTGCGCTCTCATACTCCGACGAGTTGGGGATCTCCGAGAGCTTCTTCATCACCTCCTGCAGCTCCAGGTTGGCCTGCCTGAGCTCGGGAGGCGGAAGCGCAAGCTGCAGCCGCACTCTGGACGCCGCCTCGTCGATCAGGTCGATGGCCTTGTCCGGCAGACAGCGGTCGCTGATGTAGCGGTCCGCCAGCCGGGCGGCCGCCGTCAGAGCGGAGTCCTCGATCCGGATGCCGTGATGCTTCTCGTAGCGGGAGACCAGACCGCGCAGGATCTCGATGCACTCCTCCACGGAAGGCTCGCGCACCTGCACCGGCTGGAACCGCCGCTCCAGGGCGGCGTCCCGCTCGATGTATTTGCGGAACTCGTCCATGGTCGTGGCGCCGATGCACTGCAGCTCCCCGCGCGCCAGGGCCGGCTTCATGATGTTGGAGGCGTCGATCGCGCCCTCGGCCGCCCCCGCGCCCACCAGCGTGTGCAGCTCGTCCACGAACAGAATGACCTCACCGGCTGCCTTGCGGACCTCGTCGATGACGCGCTTCATCCGCTCTTCGAACTCGCCGCGGTACTTGGTGCCCGCCACCAGTCCGGGCAGGTCCAGAGCCACGATCCGGCGGTCTTTCAGCATCTCCGGGATGTCGCCGGAGGCGATCCTCTGAGCCAGTCCCTCCGCGATGGCGGTCTTGCCCACTCCCGGCTCGCCGATGAGGCACGGGTTGTTCTTCGTCCGCCGGGACAGGATCTGAATCACGCGCTCGATCTCCGTCTGGCGTCCGATGACGGGGTCCAGCTTGTCGGCGCGGGCGAGCTCCGTCAGGTCGCGCCCGAACTCATCCAGAGTCGGGGTCCGGGACCGGGCGCGGGTGGCGGAGAGGGCGGTGTCCGTGTCCTGGAGGTTCATCACCTCGCGCCGGGTCCTCTCCAGATCCACGCCGAGTTTCTGGAGTACCCTTCCGGCCAGGCCGTCCCCCTCGCGGATCAGGCCAAGGAGTAGATGCTCGGTGCCGATGTAGTTGTTGTTCAGCTGGCGCGCTTCGTCGTAGGCGAGGTCGATGACGCGCTTGGCCCGCGGCGTGAGCTGCATATCCTGCCCCAGACGGCCGTCTCCCCGGGAGACCTGCCGCTCCACCTCGGCGCGAATGCGGCTCAGAGAGACCCCGAGCCGATCCAGGATCCTCGCGGCCACACTGTCGTTCTCGCGCACCAGACCCAGGAGCAAATGCTCCGTGCTGACGTAATTTTCGCCGAGGCGGTTAGCCTCTTCCTGGGCGAAAAAGACCACGCGCCGGGCGCGTTCCGTAAACCGCTGCCACATAAGACTATCGGACCTCCTCTCCTGGCCGGTTGCCTCCAGACACTTTAGATTATACCTCTTTCGTTCCTCAAAACCGGGGCGAGCCGGGGCTTCCCCGCAAGCCTTCTCCATCACCTGTTTCGGTCTGCCGGCCCCGCTTCAGCAGAGCGATTCCGCTGAGACCTTCACAGCCTTCACTTTGTCAGACAGGGCGCCGCATCGGCGGGTTCCTCGCTGAGCCCCCGCGCGGCCGCGCATTCCCGCCGGAACAGAAGAGCCGCGGAAGCTGACTTCCGCGGCTGCTGGACTGTGCGGGACCCTGCCGTCTTTCAGGGCCGGACTCCCCTCACCCGACACCCGTCGCGGCTGTCGCGTTTTCTTCATAGATAGGAACGCCGGACGTCGCCGTCAGTTCCCTGAAGGCGTCCATCAGCGAGCGCGTCACCGGCCCGGGATGGCCCTCTCCGATCACCCTGCCGTCCACAGTCCGCACCGGGATGACCTCCGCCGCCGTCCCCGTCAGGAAGCACTCGTCGGCGGTGTAGACATCGAACAGAGTGAAGATGTCTTCCCGCACCGTCAGCCCCTGTTCCCGCGCCAGTTCAATCACCGTGTTCCTGGTGATTCCCAGCAAGATGCCGGCCCACGAGGGCGGAGTGACGATCTCCCCACGCCGGACGATGAAGATGTTGTCCCCCGTGCATTCCGCCACATAGCCCTGGGTGTTCAGCATCAGCCCTTCCCCGGCGTTCACACGGTTGGCTTCGATCTTGGCCTGGATGTTTGCGACATACTTTCCCAGGCTCTTGATGCGCGGCTCCACGGTCTGGGGCAGAGGGATGCGCGTGGAGACGGTCATCACGTCCAGTCCGTTCTCGTACATGGAGCGCGGGTAGAGGCTCAGCGCGTCGTTCATCACCACCACGGTGGCAGGCCCCGAGATGTTGCGCGGGTCCAGCCCGAGCGAGACCCCCCGGCTCACCGTGATCCGGTTGTAGCCATCCTTCATCCCGTTGCGCCGCGACAGCTCCAGGATCGCGCCGCGCAGCTCGTCCCTCCTCATCCCGATGTCGATCATCAGGGCCTTGGCGCTGAAGTAGAGCCGCTCCAGATGCTCGTCCAGCTTGAAGATGCGCCCGTTATAGGTCCGGATGCCCTCGAAGACGCCGTCGCCGTACAGGAAACCGTGGTCGTAGACGGAGACCTTGCCCTGTTCGTGCGGGACGATCTCTCCGTTGAGGAAGATGAAGTTGCCCATGTGGTCCGGTCTGCTCCTGAAGAGGGTATCCCGAGTATAGCATACCGCTTCCGGGCCCGGCAAACGGACTCGCCCGCCCGCGCGCTCACTCTCCCGGCGGACCGGCAGGCCTCCTGCCCGGGACTCCGGGACGCGTCATCTCGCCCGCTGAGAGGATCTTGTCCAGATCCTCCGCCGGGATCAGGCCTGTCTCAAGAGCCACCTCCCGGACCGTCCGGCCCGACGCCATGGCTTCCCTGGCGATGGCCGTGGCCTTTTCGTAGCCGATGTGTCCCACGAGGGCCGTCGCCAGGACGGGCGAGCTCTCGGCCAGCCGGCGGCACCGTTCCGCATCCGCCTCGATGCCGGCCACGCATTTTGCCGCCAGCAGATCCGATGCCGAGCGCAGCAGGTCGAAGCTCTTCAGGAGGTTATGCGCGATGCACGGCAGGAACGCGTTCAGCTCCAGCTGGCCGGACTGAGCCGCCAGAGTCACCGCAAGGTCACATGCCTGGATCTGGAACGCCGCCTGCGCCACGGCCTCCGGCACCACCGGGTTCACCTTCCCCGGCATGATGGAGGACCCTGCCTGAAGCTCGGGCAGACGGATCTCCGCGAAGCCGGCCCGCGGGCCGCTGGAAAGCAGGCGAAGGTCCCCGCTGATCTTCGCCAGGTTCACCGCCGCGGACTTCAACAGCCCGGACACCTCCACGAAGACGTCGCAGTTCTGCGTGACGTCCATCATGTTCTCCGCCCGGGCCAGGGGCAGCCCCGTGATCTCGCGCAGAATGTCCGATGCCACGTAAACGAAGCGCAGGTCGGCGTTGAGCCCTGTTCCGACCGCCGTTCCTCCCAGATTGACCTGACGCAGCCGCTCCCCCACGTTGTAGAGACGCCACCAGTCCCGCTTCACCGCCTGAGCCCAGGCCGCGAACTCCTGCCCCAGCGTCACCGGCACGGCATCCTGCATCTCCGTCCGCCCGATCTTCAGCACGCCGGCGAACTCGGTCTCTTTCGCCTGCAGCGCTCCCTGCAGGCGGTTCATCGCGCCGGTGGCCTCCTGCAGCAGGCGCAGGCAGGCCACCCGCACCGCCGTGGGAAACACGTCGTTCGTGGACTGGGACAGGTTCACGTGGTCGAGAGGATGCACCAGTGAGTAGTCGCCCTTCGTGCCTCCCAGGAGCTCGATGGCGCGGTTGGCCAGCACCTCGTTCGTGTTCATGTTGGCCGAAGTGCCCGCGCCCCCCTGAAGCGCGTCCGTAATGAACTGGTCGCGCAGCTCTCCCCCCGCAACCTCGTCCGCGGCGCGGCAGATGGCGTCGGCGATGCGGCCTTCCAGCAGTCCCGCGCGTCTGTTCGCCAGGGCGCAGGCCTTCTTCACCAGCGCCAGAGCCCGGATCAGCTCAGGATGCAGACCCTCGCCCGCGATCCGGAAGTTGGACGCGGCGCGGGCGGCGTGGATGCCGTAGTAGGCATCCGCCGGGATCTCCATCTCGCCCAGCAGATCGTGCTCCACCCGGGTGGGAGGGTGCTGCCTGCCCGTCATCGCCTGCCGCTCATTCTCCGGCCGTCCCCGGCCCGGACACCAGTTTCGTCTCCCTGTTTTCCTGCAGCACGACGGGCATCTCCTGACCCTTCGGCCCGCGCAGGGGGATCTGGATGGTCCGGGACGACCTTTCGGAGTGGACGATCATCGTCTCCGGGTCCACTAGGCGCTCGCCGGAACCGCTGATGCTGAAGCCGGTCAGCGTATCAAGGGGGCGGGGCCTCGAACGGAGCCTGACGGTGTCCCGCGCCAGATCGTCGGCCAGAGATTGCAGCCGGCCTGCGTCCGTCCCGAAGGTGAACTTCAGCCGGGCCAGTCTCCTGCCGCCCTGCTGCTGCCAGCCCGTGAAGACGGTGACGACGTAGTAGCGCGCCTGCCGCCCGTCGGGCAGGGGGGTGACCCCTTCGCTGACCCAGCCGGTGCCCGGCTCGGCCGGCAGACCGATGGCGTCTCCGATGCGGGCGCGCCAGGAGCTGGTCTCCTTTTCTACCAGCACCTTCTCGCCGAGGGTCGCGGGCAGGGACCGGACCATCTCTTTCGGGGCGGCCCGCACCGCGGCGTCCAGAATGCCAGCGTATCCCTCGATCCCCTGCAGCCTGCCCTGCGCGTCCAGACGGTAGGTGATCCGGGTCGTGTTGATGATCTGCTGGACGGGGTCCGCCATAGGTTTGCCGCCGCGCGTCATCTCGAAGCCCGACGGGTCGGCCGTCATCACGTAGCCGTCGCCGGAGCGGTTCACCGAGTAGCGGATTCGGAGCTTCAGGATCTCCTCCTCCGGATCCACACCGGCCGCCAGAAGTGTCCTGCGGGAGACCGATTCCTCCGTCCAGGCTGTTCTGTCCGCCGGAGCGAACCGGAACACGGGCTGGGCCTCCTCTGCAGGCGCAGGCGGGCAGGCAGCCATTGCGGCGATGGCGGCCACCGCCGCACCGACGGCGCACTGGAAAAGCTTGCAGCGCATCTTTGTCATCAGTGTTGTCTCTTTCTCCCGACCGGGGCCCCTTCCGGGCGCAGCGGCGGGAACCTCTGAAGTATTCGACGTCCGGGCAACATTTTTCATCCCCCGCGGCGGCAGACCCATCGTGCCCGTCGTGGCAAAGTGGCTCCGCGTCACTATGCGGGCCGGGGCGTTCGCGAGCGCCCGGCCGCGGCCTGCTCTGCTCCTTTTCTGCCGCCTTGCTGCTCCCGTCCACTCTACTCCCCACTCCCTTTCCCCACCGCACATGCCATAATGATGCTTGATGCCCCGTCCCGGGGCCGGCGCCGCCAGCGCGCCGCCGGCCCGATTCCTGCCGCAGTGGAGGATCTGGCTTGCTGAAGACGCGTCTCGTCCCTCTCGCCGCCGCGACCGTTGCGGCGCTCTTCCCTTACGCCTGCCCGCCCCTGACCGCCGCGCCGGCCGTCCCGCCGGAGGATGCCGCGCGCATTTTGCCCGTGTCGCAGGTGCGCGCCGGCATGCAGGGGTATGGCCTCACCGTCTTCAGGGGAGCACGCGTCGAACGCTTCGATGTGAAGGTCCTGGGAGTCATGCCCGGTATGAACCTCGGGCGGCCGCTCATCCTGGTGCGCATCGGCGGCGGAGAGCTGGACCGGCGTCCCATCAACATCGCCGAGGGGATGAGCGGAAGCCCGGTTTACATCCAGGGCCGAATCATCGGAGCCATATCGTTCGCCGGAAGCTTTGCCCGGGAGCCCATCGGGCTGGTGACACCCATCGAGGACATGCTCTCGGCCTGGGATTCTTCCCTCCCCGCGTCGCCGCCCGGGCTGGACGAGCCCCGGCCGCTCCCCTCTTCCATCCCGGTGGGGCAGGGCCGTATCCGGGCGTACGGCATCACCACGGATCCGGCGCGGGCGGCTTCCGGAGGTCCGGACGGCACGGCCTGGTTCCGGCCGCTGACGGGCACGGTGACGGTCTCCGGGTTTTCTGCGCGGGCGCTCTCGCTCCTGAGCGCCGGACTCTCCGGTATCCCGCTTCAGGTGCGCGAGGGACCGGGCCGGATGGAGCGCGGGCCGCTGCCGCTGAAGGAAGGGTCGGCCGTGGGCTTCTCGCTGGTGACCGGCGACGTGGACGTCACGGCGGTCGGAACGGTCACCTACCGGAGGGGCGACCGGGTCCTTGCCTTCGGACACCCGTTCCTGCAGATCGGTCCGCTCGAAGCGCCGATGTGCACCGCCTGGGTGCACGACGTTTTCACCAGCTACCTCTCCTCTTTCAAGCTGGCCTCACCCGTCAGCTTCGTCGGCGCGTCCACCCACGACCTGCCGTTCGCCGTCTCTGCCCGGGTGGGGCACCGTCCCGCCATGGTTCCCGTGGAGGTGACGATGCGCGTCGGCCAGAGAGGCGCGGTCCAGAGGTTCCGCGCGTCCGTCGTCCGCCACCCTCTGGTCACTCCGCTGCTCACCCGGGCGGTGGCGATGGAGGCGGTCAGCCGCCTGCGCCCCTATCCCGGAGAGGGGATGGCCCTGGTCCGGACCACGGTCAAGCCGGCCGGAATGGAGCCCGTGGAGCGGACGAATCTGTTTTTCAGTGATTCCGATGTGGCGTCCGCGGCCCTGGAGGATCTGAACGCCCTGGTCACCCTGCTGCAGGGAAACCGGTTCGGGCCGGTTCTGCCGGAGCGCGTGTCGCTGGACGTCACTCTCTATGAGACCCGGCAGACGGCTGAGATCGAGCGCGCCTACACGGACCGGACCAGCTACAGGCCCGGCGAGTCGGTCAGGGTGCACGTGCAAATCCGGCCCTATCGCGCCGAGCCGGTCACTCAGACGCTCGAGGTTACGATCCCGGAGAACGCGCCGGACGGCCGGGCGGTGCTGGTCGTCCAGGGAGGAGGATCCGGGTTAGGACGGAGCGCCTCCGGCCCTTCGGGCGCGCAGACGGCCCCTCCTTCACGTGCGCTGGAGGACATCCGGAACGCGGTCAGCCTGCGCCAGATGCTGCAGCGCTTCAGGGAACTGGACGCGAACAACAGCCTGGTGGCGCGTGTCATCCTTCCGAGCGCGTCGTTCTCGCTGAACGGCGAGCGGCTCATCGGTCTGTCCCCGGTGATGGAGGAGGCGCTTCAGTCGGCGGGCGGAAGCGGACTGCGGCTTCTGCGCGACGAGGTCCGCTCGACGCTGCCGACCGGATGGGTGGTGCAGGGGTCGCAGATGGTCTCCATCACCATCCAGCGCAGGAGCCTGCTCGAGAAAGCGTCCGCCGCCGCGTCCGCTCCGTCGCTTCCGGCAGCCAGGCCGGCCCCCTCCCCGTCCGGGGGCTCTTCCGGAGAATCCGGGGATGAAGCCTCTGATTCCGGAAGCGAAGCTGTGGAGACCGCCGTCTGGCGGCAGGCATCGGAAAGCGGGGGTGAGCCGGCTGCGGCTCCGCCTTCCGCAGAGGACTCCGCCGAGGAATCCGCCGGAGAGCCTCAGGAAGCTGCGGCGCCGCAGGAAGGGGAGGAGAAGGCCTCGCAGGACGGCGTTGCGCGGCCGTCCGGGAAGGCCCCTGCGAAGGACACCACTCCCGGCCCCTCCGTGTCGGATGTCGGACGCAAGACCCGGACCTGGCTGCAGCACTCGCGCGAGGATTTCCTGAAGGGCGAAGGCGAAGGGGTGGCGGTCAGCTCCCGCGGCGGACTGACCGCCGGATACGCCTTCAGGCGCCTGACGTCGTTCGCGGACGCCTTCGTCTGGTCGGTGGCCTGGCTTGCGGATGGCAGCATCGTGGCGGCCTCCGGCACGAAGGGCGAGATCCGCCGCATCGGTCCGGACGGCTCGGCCAGCGTGCTGGCCTCGCTCGGGCCGGTTGTCCCCTCCTGCCTGGCGGTGGACGGCGAAGCCGTCTGGGCCGGGACGTCCCCGGACGGCGGAGTCTGGCTCATTGAAGGGGGCACTCACCGGGCGGTGACAAGGCTTCCCGGCGTCCATCCGGCGGCCATGGTGGCGGCGGAGGATGGTTCGGTGATCGTCGCGGGAGGCGGAAGCGGGCGCATCTGGAGGGTGGGGCGCGACGGTTCGGCCGGCGTCGTGGCGGATACGGGTCAGGCACACGTCACAGCGCTGGCGCTCGCCGAAGGTGGAGCCCTGTACGCGGCCACATCCGGCGGGGCGGCTGTCTGGCGGATCGGGGAAGGACAGGCGCGTGCGGTGTTCCGTGCGGCGGAGGACTTCGTCTGCTCCCTTGCGCCGGGACGCGACGGCTCCGTCTACGCCGCCACCGGGCCTCGCGGCAAGATCTACCGCTTGCGCCCGGGCCAGTCCCCGGTGGTTCTGTCGGAGAAACTCTCCGCATCCTTCGCCTCTCTGACGGCGGGCGAAGACGGCTCGGTTCTGGCCTGTGAAGGGGCGTCGCTCCACCTGATCCTGCCGGACGACACGGTCCTGACATCCCGGAGCCGGGAGCCGTTCGAGGCCTATTCGGCGGCCTTCGGCAAGGATGGCAGATTGGCCATCGGCAGCGCCTCCGGCGGCGGAGTGTGGCTGGCGGAGAGGGCCGCAGGCGGCTGGTTCGAGTCCGCCATCCACGATGCCGAGCGTCCGGCGGACTGGGGGGCCGTGCGGCTCGCCGGGACCGGTGAGGCGGCGTCACTGACCCTGAAGGTGCGGACAGGCAACACGGACCGCCCAGGGGAGGGTTGGAGCGCCTGGCGCGACGTGACGGAAGCCCGGGTGGTGGGTGCGTCCGGAGCGCGGTACCTGCAGTATCGCATCGAGCTCGCCGGGGCGCAGGCGCCGGGCGGTGTCCGGGAGGTGGAGTTCAGCTACCTGCCCGCCAACCGCCCTCCCACGGTGAAGCTGACCAGCCCTGAACCCGGAGCGTTCTGGAGCGGCGAGAAGGAGATCCGCTGGAGCGGGTCGGACCCGGACAGGGACCGCCTGACCTATCAGGTGTTGCTCTCTTCGGACGGAGGCAAGACCTGGAAGCCTCTCGGGCAGGCGGCACAGGCTTCGGGTGCATCCGGCCAGGATGGCGGCGGGGGGGCCGCAAAGCTCTCCGACGAGGAGATTGAACGTCGGATGAAGGAAGAGCTGGATCGCAACCCGGACCTTCCCGAGAGTGTCAGAAAGCAGATGTGGAGCTCGCGCGCGGCGTTTGTGGCAAAGGTCCGGGAGCGCGAAGAAGCCCGTTCATCGGGTCAGGACGGCTCTGCGAAGGATTCTGCGGCGGAGCAGCCGTCCCGGACGAAGGAAACCTCGCGCAAATGGGACACAAGGGGGGTGGCGGACGGCGAGTATCTGCTGAAGATCGTGGCGAGTGACGAGCTCTCCAACGGCAGCCGGGCGTTGACCGCGGAGGCCGTCTCCGGGCCGGTCAGGGTGTGCAACACGAAGCCGGAAGCCATCGTGTTCGCGGCGAGCGCGGAGTTCGAGGACGGCAGGCTGCGCAGGCTCGAAGGCCGGGCGGACGGGAAGGGCGCTCCCGTGGCGGCCGTGGAGTACCGGCTGGACGGCAAAGGGGAATGGGCCACCGCCGAACCCGCCGACGGCGTCTTCGATCAGGACCGTGAATACTTCGTCATCAACGTGAGCGAAGGCGTTCCCGGACAGAGGTCGGTGGAGGTCCGCGTCAAGGATGCGGCGGGCAACACGGCGTCGGTCACCAGAGACCTTGCTCCGCGCCAGGACGGCGCTCCGGGCCTGGGCTGAAAGCCGGCCGCTACCGGTCCGCGGGGGGCTCGCCCCGCTCCTGCTGCTCCAGCATCCGGCGGAGCAGGTCCAGATTGCGGGGTATCGTCTCGTCGGAGGGGTCCATCTCCCGCGCCTGCTCCATCACGCGGATGGCGTCCTCGAAGAGGCCCAGCTTGCGGTAGGTGTGGGCCAGTGTCTTCCAGCCCTGCACCGGCGCGCCGCGCAGGCAGGCGTGCGACAGCCAGAGCGCGGCCCGCAGGTGGTCTCGCCGGCCGGACCAGTGCTGTCCGGCCTCCAGATAGGGCTCCCAGCTGTCCGGCGCGGCCAGCACGGCCTGCCGGAAGGTCTCCTGCGCTTCGTCGTCCCGTCCCGCGCTCCACAGAAGCCAGGCCGCAAGGAAGCGCGGCTGCAAGTCGGATGGGTCGTAGGCGGTCAGCATGCGGAACGCCTGGATGCTGCGGAGGTAGGCTCCCTGATGGAACCACTCGTCGGACCGTGCGGCCAGCCGCTCCATGATGTTGCGGACGATCAGGCCCGCATTCCCGTGCCAGCCCTCACCGGGATCGGCAGCCCACGACGCGGCCGGGGCCAGCAGGAGCGCGGCGGCGAGGAGCGCTTTCATATGTTCATCATAAAGCTGGACTGGGCGTCGGCCTGCAGCTGGATGTCCACCAGGTCCTGCAGGGTGATGCCGTCCGCCAGGTCGGTCACCGCCTGCGCCATCCGCTTCCAGAACGTGTGGACGCCATACGATGCCCCGTGATCGCACGCTTCCCCCGGGTCATCCAGCACGCAGGAGACTGGCACCAGAGGGCCCGACAGGGTGCGGAGGACGTCGCCCACAGTGATGGCCGAGGGCGGAGCGGCCAGCAGGTAGCCGCCGGCGGCACCCCGCACGCTGCGAACCAGTCCGCCGCGCCTGAGCGCTCCCAGAAGCTGCTCCAGGAACTGCTCCGGGATACCCTGCCGCGCCGCGATCTCGCGGGACTGAACGGGCCCTCGCTCGACGTTCAGGGCGAGGTCCAGCGCGGCTCGCAGCCCGTAATCCTCTCTGGCGGTGAAGTTCATTGTGCCGGGAACGAATCCGGGAAAGTTGACTGTAAAGGTCGGGATTTCAGATGCACTCTACCGGACGGGGCAGCGGGATGTCAACCCCGCGCGGCTCCCCCTGTTTGACAGGTTCCACGGGCTGACGGTATACTACTACTGGCAATTCGGGGATATTCTCCAGGTTCTCGCCCGGGTCCAGGCGGCCCGGGCATATTGCTGTTTCCTGCGTCAACGGCGGCGATGTTCGACAATCTGACAGCCAGGCTCCAGGAGGTGTTCCGCAACCTGCGCGGGGGCGGGCGTCTGTCGGAGCAGGACGTGGACTCCGCCCTCAAGGAGGTGCGCCGCGCCCTGCTGGAGGCCGACGTCAACTTCCGGGTGGCCAGAGAGTTCGTCGCGCGCGTCCGCGAGAAGGCGGTTGGCCGGGAGGTCCTGGAGAGCCTGACCGGTCCCCAGCAGGTCATCGCCATCGTCCGGGACGAACTGATCGCGCTGCTGGGGGAGTCCGACCCGCGTCTTGCCGTCAGCGCAAAGCCGCCGACGGTGATCCTGCTGGCGGGCCTGAACGGCGCCGGGAAGACCTCCACCGCCGCCAAGCTTGCCCGCAGGTTCGTCGCGGACGGGAAGCAGCCGCTTCTGGTGGCCGCCGACGTGCATCGCCCCGCGGCGGCGGAGCAGCTTTCGGTGCTGGCGGGGCAGGTGGGCGCCCGGGTGTTTGCCGGCGGCGCAGGCAACACGGCGGTGCAGGTGGCCCGCGACGGCATCGAGCTGGCCAGACGGCAGGGGCTGGATCCGGTTATCGTGGACCTGGCGGGACGGCAGCACGCGGATGAAGAGCTGATGCGCGAGCTGGCGGATGTCAGCCGGGCCGTGCAGCCCGAGGAAGTGCTGCTGGTGCTGGACGCAATGACGGGCCAGGACGCCGTGAACACGGCCGTCGAGTTCGGAAAGCACGTTCCGGTGACCGGGTTCGTGCTCACGAAGATGGACGCGGACGCGCGGGGCGGCGCGGCCATCAGCATCCGGCATGTGACGGGATTGCCCATCAAGCTGGTCGGCGTCAGCGAGAAGATGGACGGCCTGGAGCCGTTCCATCCCAACCGGATGGCACGCCGCATACTGGGGATGGGAGACGTGCTCTCGCTGGTCGAGAAGGCGGAGCAGGCCTTCAGCGAAGAGCAGGCGCGTCAGCTCCAGGACAAGCTGGCGCACGACACCTTCGGGTTCGATGATTACCTGGAGCAGCTGCGCAGAATGCGGAAGATGGGCCCGCTGGAGCAGGTGCTGTCGCTGATTCCAGGCCTCGGGGCTTCGGCCCGGCAGCTGGAGGAGGCGGGCGTGAACGAGAAGGAGATGGACCGCATCGAGGCCATCATCAACTCGATGACCCCGCAGGAGCGCCGGGACCCTTCCATCATCAACGGGAGCCGCCGGAGAAGAATCGCGCTGGGAAGCGGCACAAACATCCAGGACGTCAACAGGCTGCTGCGTCAGTTTCAGGAGATGCGGCGGATGATGCGCCAGCTGGCCAGCCTGGAGCACAATCCCAGGGCTCTGAAGCGGGCGGGAAAGTTGCCGTTTCCGGGAGGATAGGGCATTTAGTCAGTTGCCCTGAGACTGCGGGCCGCGGCCCGCGCAACGTTCTGGGCCCGCCGGCCGGGACCGGCGGGCCAGGGAGGATACGCACGAGACTTGGCCGTTAGAATGCGACTCAGAAGAATGGGGACGCGCCAGAAGCCGTTCTACCGCATCGTGGTGGCGGACTCTCGCTCCCCGCGCGACGGGCGGTTCATCGAGCAGATCGGGACCTACGATCCCAAGCTGGACCCGCCGGCGGTGACGGTGGATCGCGAGAAGGCGGAGAAGTGGCTTTCCCGCGGGGCGCAGCCGTCCGACACGGTTCGAGCGCTGCTCGTGAAGCAGGGGATCCTTCCGCCGCTCGCGCCTCGCGAGATGGGCGGCGCGCAGAAGGCCGCTGCCTCCGCGGAGCCGGCGGAGCAGGAGTAACGCGCAGACGCGACAGGGCGGGAAGACTGAGGAGCGGCGATGAAAGCGGTGCTGGAAGTGATCGTCCGCGGACTGGTGGACGAGCCGGACAGGGTCCGGATCCGGGAGTCGGTCTCCGGGTCCCGCGTGACCTATGACATCAGCGTCTCGGAACGGGACCTGGGCAAGGTGATCGGCCGGGACGGACGCATCGCGAATGCGCTGCGGACGGTGGCGAGCGCTCTGGCCGCGCGCCAGAACAGGGAAGCCCAGGTGGAGATCGAGTCCTGAGGGCCTCTGAAGGGCGCCGCACGGTGGAGCGGTGAGCGCGGCACTGGTGGTGGTCGGGAGGGTCGTCCGCCCATTCGGCATCCGGGGCGAGCTGAAGGTGGCTCTGGAGACGGACTTCCCGGATGTTCTCCGCCAGAGGCGGGAACTTATCATCACGCGGGACGGGCTCAGCGGGAGCTCCGCAAGCGTGGAGTCCGTGAGGATCCATCAGGGGGCGGCTCTGGTGAAGCTCTCCGGAGTGGACACGCGTTCGGACGCCGAAGGTCTTCGGGGCGCGCTGCTTGCGGTGCGCGAGGAGGAACGGCCCGATCTCGAGGAAGGCTCGTTCTGGCTGGACGACATCATCGGGCTGGAGGCGGTTTTCGAGGACGGCCGCAGTATCGGTGTCATCACCGAAGTGCTGACCGGACGCGCGAATGATGTCTGGGTGGCGGGCAAGGCCCTGATTCCCGCCGTGAAGGAGTTCATCGTGCGCGTGGACCTGGAGGGGCGGCGCGTGGTGGTGCGGGATGTCGAAGGGCTCACGGGCGACTGACAGGAAAAGACCCGGACCGGACGGCCGATGATCATCGAGATCGTCACACTCTTCCCGGCCATGGTGGAGCAGTGCGCGTCGCACAGCATCATCGGCAGGGCCAGGGAGAGCGGAGCCCTTCAGCTTCGCGTGGTGGACCTCCGGGATTACACTCATGACCGGCACCGGACCGCCGACGATGCTCCGTACGGAGGCGGCGCCGGAATGGTGATGAAGGTGGAGCCGCTAGACGAGGCCATCACCGGCCTGCGCCGGAACGCTCAGGGCACGGTGAGGGTCATCCTGATGAGCCCTCAGGGACGAAGGCTGGACCAGCGTGTGGTCGAGGAGCTTGCGCGGGAGAGCCACCTCGCCCTGATCTGCGGCCACTACGAGGGAGTGGACGAGCGGGTGCGCGAGCATCTGGTGGACGATGAGATCTCCATCGGCGACTACGTCCTGACAGGGGGAGAGTTGCCGGCGCTGGTGCTGGTGGACGCCGTCGCACGGCTCATTCCGGGGGTGCTCGGCAAGGCCGAGTCGGCCGAGGAGGAGAGCTTCCGGGACGGGTTGCTGGAGTACCCGCAGTACACCCGGCCGGAGGAGTACCGGGGGTGGCGGGTGCCGGAGGTGCTCCTGAGCGGGCATCATGCGATGATCGCCCGGTGGAGGCGCAGGGAGTCCCTGCGCAGGACACTGGAGCGCCGCCCCGATCTGCTGGCCTGTGCGCGTCTCACGGCAGACGATCTGGAGGTGCTGAAGGAGCTTGGAGCGGACGAAGCCCTGCTCGAAGAGCTGGGCAGGACGCGAGGGGAAGCGCGGAAGGTTTGACGGTCCCTTTCCGGGACTGCAAGTCCGGGTCGGCCCTGTGGTCGGGCCGCCGGCAAACTGACAGGAGAAACCATTGCAGCAGGTCATCCGTGAACTGGAAAAGCAGCACATGAAGCCCGAGGTCACCGACTGCCAGCCCGGTGACACGGTGAGGGTGCACGTCCGGGTCTCCGAAGGAGGCAAGGAGCGGGTGCAGGTGTTCGAGGGGACGGTAATCGGCCGTCAGCACGGATCCGTCCGCGAGAGCATCATCGTCCGCAAGATGTCCCACGGTGTCGGCGTCGAGCGGACCTTCCTCATCCACTCTCCGAAGATCGACAGGATCGAAGTCACACGCCGGGGCGATGTGCGGCGCGCCAAGCTCTACTATCTGAGAGGCAAGGTCGGAAAGGCGACACGCATCAAAGAGCGCCGGGACCGGTAAATGACCGAAAAACTGGCTAACCTGAGCTGGCAGTCGGTCCTCGTGATCGTTGCCGCTCTACTGGTCCTCAGGTACGCTCTCCTCAAACTGGATGAGCCCCTGGCGAAGTCGGCGGCCGAGGTGGCCGAGTCGCTGGCTGTCGCCATGGCGCTCGTGTTCTTCGTCATCCGGCCGTTCCTGGTCCAGGCCTTCTTCATCCCCAGCGGATCCATGCACCCGACCCTGCTGGAGGACGACCATATTCTGGTGAACAAGCTGGGGTACCGGCTGTTCAAGCCGCAGCCGGGGGATATCGTGGTCTTCAAGGCGCCGGAGTCCTGGGATCAGGGAGGAGGTGGCGAGAAGGATTATATCAAGCGGCTGGTCGGTGTGCCGGGCGATACCATCGAAGTCCGGGGGGGCGAGTTCATCGTCGGCGCTCAGATCCTGAGCCGCTCGGAAGTCAAGAACCTGCTCATCCAGCAGGGGGTGGTGCCGGTCAACCGCAGCGAGATCCAGTGCAAATATCTGACAGACGGGGTCATCGCGGACGGAAGGGTCATCCCGAAAAGCCAGCTGGCCGAGTGGCTGGGAGTGAAGCCGCAGGACATCCGGATCGTTCCCGGGCAGACGCTGCGCAACGGGAAGGTCCTGGACGAGCCCTACACCCTGGAAGACCCGGACTATGACCTTCCGAAGACAAAGGTGCAGGAAGGGACGGTCTTCGTTATGGGCGACAACCGCAACAACTCCAACGACAGTCACCGCAACGGTCCGCTGGATCGCAAGCGCGTTCTGGGCAAGGCGATGCTCATCTTCTGGCCGCCTTCCCGGATCCGCCTGTTGATCTAGACCATCTCCATCTGTTTCAGGAACGGAGGGCGAGGCTTCGGAAATGCCGCCGGAATCCGCCTGCAGGAGAACTGGCCGGGGCGTGCCCCGCGACAGGTGGCGGTTCGAGCGGGAGGCCTGGCGCGAGGGGTTCGCGCGGGTGGCCGGAGTGGATGAGGCCGGCCGCGGGCCGCTGGCCGGGCCGGTGGTGGCGGCGGCGGTGATTCTGCCTCCGGAGTTCGACCCGGACGGGATCGAAGACTCCAAGTCCCTCTCGGAGGCGCAGCGCGAGCGTGCCTTCGAGCGCATCCGGGCCGGAGCCCTGGCCGTGGGCATCGGAGTTGCCGGACGGGACGACATCGACCGCCTGAACATCCTGGAAGCCTCCCGCAGGGCGATGGCCGATGCCGTGCGCGCGCTGTCCCCCGCCGCGGATTTCTGCCTGCTGGACGGCTTGCCCATCCCCGGATTTGCCGCACCGCACCGCGCCTTGCCCGGAGGGGACGCCCTGAGCGTCTCCATCTCCGCCGCTTCCATCGTTGCGAAGGTCACCCGGGACGGCCTGATGCGTGAGCTGGACACCCGGTATCCCGGATACGGCTTCGCGCGCAACAAGGGGTACGGCACTCCCGAGCACCTGCAGGCGCTGGAACGTCTGGGGCCGTGCCCGGAGCACCGCCTTACGTTCGCTCCCTGTGCCCGGCTGCTCGCGCGGAAGAGCCTGCCTCTGGAACCCCTGAGCCCCGGCCGCCAGCGGCTGCTTTCGGGGGCAGCCTCGGAGAACCTGGTCCGGGCGTTTCTGCGGGGGCAGGGACTGACGGTGCTCGAGTCCAACTACCGCTCGCGGTTCGGTGAGATAGACGTCGTGGCGCTGGACGGGGACACGGTCTGCTTTGTCGAAGTGCGGAGCCGCAGGACCGGCTCGCAGGTGGGCGCGGCGGAGTCGGTGGACGCACGCAAGCGGGAGCGCATCGTCCGCGCCGCGCGCGCCTGGCTTCAGGAGCGGGAGTGTGAGGCTCCGTGCAGGTTCGATGTGGTTGAGGTAGAGTGGAGGGGACGCACGGGACGGGTGAGGCAGTTCCTGAAGGACTGCTTCACTGCGTCCGGTGAGGACGTTTTCTGAGGATCGCGGCATTCTGCGCGCCGGGCCCGGAACCTGCGGCGTGCCCGCCTGCGTTGCAGATGGTGCCATGATTGCGGGGACTTATTTCGAGAGATATCTGATGCGACCTCATACCGCCGACCAGATCATGACGCGCAACGTCATCACGGTGAAGAAGGGGGCCTCGGTGGAAGAGGCGATGCGCCTGATGGCAAGGCACAACATCAGCGGCCTTCCCGTGGTGGATGTGGACGGGCGGCTGGTGGGCATCATCTCGGAGAAGGACCTGCTTCTGCGAGGAATGCCGGCCCCTTCCAGCGGGCCCGCTCCGCTTCCGGGCACCGAGAAGCTGCCCGATCCCGTGGCCGAGGCGGCAGCGCGCGCAAGCGCCGTGACGGTGGGCGAGGCCATGACGCGGAAGGTCATCTCCTTCACGGAAAAATCATCCGTCGCGGACATCGCCCGCGCCATGGTGGAGCATAACATCAACCGGGTGCCCATCGTCCGGGACGGCAGAGTCGTCGGCATCATCAGCCGGGGAGACGTCATCCGCTCGATGGCGGCGCTTGATTTCGATGAGAAGGACACGTCGGCGGAGGAGGACCGTCCTCGCCTGACCCTCATCTGACCCGGCGCTTTCGCGGGAGCCGCGCCGGGGCGGGGGAGGAGTCCGCCGGGCCGGCGGAGAAACCCGTCCTGGGCCCACCGGTCATGGTCATCAAGCGTCTGCCCGTCTACCTGGTTCTGATCGCCTACGCCGTCCTGGTGGCTTATCCGCTCGTCTGGGTGGTGATCGCGAGCCTTCGCAGCTCCCCGGAGATCAGCCAGGACCCATGGGGCCTGCCGAAGGAGCCGCGGTGGGACAACTACGTCCGGGCGTGGCTGGGAGACACCCTCTCCGGCGACCCGGGACTTGCTCAGGCGTTCGTCAGCAGCGCAATCGTGACGGTGGTCAGCATGGTCTTCCTGCTGCTGATCAGCGCGATGGCGGCTTACGTGCTGGCCCGCTTTCTGTTCCCCGGTTCGGGCCTGCTCTACAACGTCTTCCTGTTCGGGATGATGTTCCCGGTGTTCCTGGGAGTCATTCCGCTCTATCTGCTCCTGAACCGGATGGGGCTGCTGAACACGTATGCGGGCCTCATCGTCGCTTACGTGGCGTATTCCCTGTCGTTCACCATCTTCATCCTGACGGGCTTCTTCAAGACCCTGCCCGGCGAGCTTGCGGAAGCGGGAGCCATCGATGGTTGCTCCCGGTGGGGCGTGTTCTGGAGGATCATGCTCCCGCTGGCGCGGCCGGGCCTCATCACGGCGGGCATCTTCGATGCTATCGGCCTCTGGAACGAGTATCCGCTGGCGCTGGTCATCATGACTGAGAACGACCGCATGACCCTGCCGCTTGCGATCGCCAACATGGCTCAGAAGCAGCACTATCAGACGGACTGGGGCGCGCTGTTCGCGGGGCTGGTCATCGTGATGGTGCCGACCCTCGTGGGATATATCCTCTTCCAGAGGCGCATCACGGCGGGGCTGACGGCGGGAGCCGTGAAGGGATAGGCGAGGGCGGAGCCGTCCGGGGAATGGCAAACGCCCCCGGCAGGGATCGAACCTGCGCTTCGGGCTCCGGAGGCCCGCGCTCTATCCACTGAGCTACGGGGGCGCGCGCCGCAAGCCATTATACGGAAAGCGGCCCGGTCCGTCAACGCGGAGCGCCGGAAGGGCCGTGGGGCTCCGGGACCTGCTCCTCCACCTGACGCTGAAGATCGGAGTCCATGAAGTGCTCCATCCGGTCCGCCGGCGAGTGGAGGTGGTCGTCCGGCAGCGGCAGATGCCTTGCCAGATACGCTTCCCACAGCCTGTGCCTGTGCACCAGCTTCGAGGCCCGTTCGAGGCCGCTGGCCGTCAGGCGTAGCCCCCGGCCCGACTTCGCCATCAGTCCCGCCCGGCGAAGCAGCCACAGTGCCAGCCGGGAACCGGCTCCGCCTCCGGCGGCTTCCAGCGCGCCCCGGGCGCTCAGGGGAGCCCCGGTACCCCTCTCCTGCCAGCGGTATGCCAGCCCCAGCAGATCTTCTCCGGAGATACGCAGTCCCAGGCGGAGATGAGCCAGTTTCCGCGCCACGATGCCGTACCGGGGGGCGAACAGGACGGCGAGCAGGAACAGCCCGCCGGCAACCACCGACGCCATCCCTGCCACCGGCGCGTCAAAGACCGCCGCGATGTTGCGCCCCAGGATCGCAGTGAGAATCCCCGTGGCGCAGGCGATCAGCGCCATCCAGTGCAGGCGGTCCGTCAGCAGGAAGGCCGTCGCCGCCGGAGCGATCAGCATGGCCACGACAAGGATGGACCCCACAGCCTCGAAGGCCGCCACGGTGAATGCGGCCACCAGGGCCATCAGAAGGTAGTGCACCCGGTCGGCGTTGATGCCGAGGGTCGTTGCCAGATGCGGGTCGAAGCTGACGATCTTGAGCTCTTTCCACAGCGCGGCGACGAAGGCGGCCGTCACAGCGAACGTCACGGCCAGGGTCACCGCCACGCGGGGGACCTCGATCCCGAACAGGGGGCGGGTGTCCAGCGCCGCGGATTCCAGCACCCCGTAGAGCACGCAGCCGGGGTCCAGGTCCACCTGACTGGCAACGCGTGTGATCATCACCACGCCCAGCGCGAACAGCGACGTGAAAACCACGCCCATGGCGGCATCTTCCGGGACGTTCGCGTAGCGATGGATCAGGTGCGTGAGCAGAGCGGTCAGCAGCCCTGCCGCCATCGCCCCGATCAGCATCGGCAGGGGTTCCCGCGTCCCGCTGAGCATGAACGCCAGCGCCAGTCCCGGCAGGACCGCGTGAGAGATGGCATCGCCCAGCAGGCTCATCCTGCGCAGCACCAGAAAGGTGCCCAGAAGCGCGCCGGTCACGTTCACCAGCGCCACCGTCACGATGATCCAGAAAACGATAGGGTCCATCGCGAGCACCGTCTGCATCATCGCGCCTCTCCCGCGGCGCTCTCGATCGGGTGGACGGACGCGGGGACGCGGTCCTCAGGCCAGCGCCCCTCGCTTCGCAGGCGCGACTCGAGCTGCAGCACCATCTCCGGAGGCAGGATGTGCTCCAGCTCGTCGGCGTCGCGGTCCACGTGGTCCGCGGCGATGGAGGCCTGCTCCACCAGATACAACTCCCACAGCCTGTGGGCGCGGACCACCTCCAGCGCTTTCTGGAGCCCGTGCTCCGTCAGCGCCCACCGGCCGTCCGGCGTCCGCCGCAGCTCGCCTCGCCTTTCGGCCCGGCGCAGGAGCCTGAGAGCCTCCGCCGCCCGCCAGCCCCGCCGGGCGGCCACCTCCTCCAGCGAAGCGGCGGAGTCCGGCGCCTCTTCCGCAAGCTCGTACATCGTGCGCAGCAGGTTCTGCCTGGCAACGCGCTCCCTCATCCGGATCCGCTTCAGGATGCCGGCGGCGATCCCCCGGCGGGGAGCCGCGAACATGGAGAACAGGCACACCGCCGCGGCCGTCAGCACGATGACCGGCCCGGTCGGCATCCCCTCGCTCACCGAGCTGAAATACGTGCCCGCTCCGGCGCTCGCCAGCCCGAACGCCCCGGCCAGAGGCAGGAGTCGCGACAGGCGGTCGGTCCAGAACCGCGCCGCCACACCCGGAATGATCAGCATGGCCGCCATCAGCACCACTCCAACGGCCGGCAGACCGATCACCGTTGCCGCCACGAGCAGTGTCATCATCAGGACGTCCAGAGCCTGCACCGGCCACCGCTGCACGGCGGCGAACCCGGGATCGAAGCTGAGCAGCAGGAACTCCTTCTGGAACAGCCAGACCAGAATCAGGATGTTCGCCGACGTCACGGCGATCAACAGCAGGTCCTGGCTCACCAGCCCGGCCGTCTTACCCAGCAGAAAACCTTCCAGCCCCGCGTGGGCGCCCGTCGGGTCCCTCTGTACGGCGGACGTGAGCACGATGCCCAGCCCGAAAAAGACGCTCAGCACCAGTCCGATGGCGGCGTCCTGCCGGGTGCGCGTGCTCTGACGCAGCCAGGCGATGACCGCCGCTCCCAGCACCCCGGACACCAGCGCGCCGAGCAGCAGCAGGAAAAAGTTGCGCTCCCGGGCGATCAGGTAGGCCAGCGCGATGCCCGGCGGGGCCGCATGCGCGACGGCGTCCCCGATCAGCGACCGCCGGCGCAGAACGGCATAGCTCCCGATGACCGCCGAAGACACGCCCAGAAGGCCCGAACCTGCCAGCACCATCACGGTGTTATAAGGCAGTCCGGCCGATGCGCAGGCGGTCTGCACCCATTCCAGCACGCGGTTGGCGCCCACCGCCGCGAACAGCAAGGCCTGCGCGGCGGCCAGGGCCAGAATGGCAAGCCACGGGGCGGGCCCGGACATGGCTCTAGACGCTCCTCCTCTGGACTGCGTCCGCCGCCTGCTCCAGCAGAGGCAGCCGTCCGCCATAGGTGTTGCGGAGGTTCTCCTCCGTGAACACCTCCTCGATAGGGCCGTGGGCGACGACATGCATGTTGAGAAGAACCAGGTGGTCGAAGTAGTCGCGGACGGTCTGCAGGCTATGGTGCACCACCACCACCGTCCTGCCGTTGCTCCTTAGCTCCTGCAGGATGCCGAGGATGGCCTGTTCCGTGGCGGCGTCCACCCCCGCGAACGGTTCGTCCATGAAATACAGCAGCGCTTCCTGCGCCAGAGCCCTGGCCAGAAAGACCCTCTGCTGCTGCCCGCCGGACAGCTGGCTGATCTGCCGGCCCGCGAAGTCCTGCAGGGCCACCTTGCGGAGACAGTCCATAGCCGCCTCCCGGTCCTCCCTGCCGGGCCTGCGGAACCAACCCAGCCGGCCGTAGCGGCCCATCATCACCACGTCCAGGACGCTCACCGGAAAGTCCCAGTCCACGGACTCCCGCTGCGGCACATAGCCGATCAGCGAGAGCTGCTTTTCGATGGGCTTGCCGTAGACTTCCACCCTGCCGCTCGCGCGCGGCACCAGACCCAGCGCGGCCTTGATGAGCGTGCTCTTGCCAGCCCCGTTCGGGCCGACGACGGCGATCAACCGCCCTTCCGGCAGCTCCAGGTCGATGTCCCACAGCACCGGCCTGCGCTGGTAGGCCACCGTCATGTCGTGAATCTCGAGCGGGGGCGCTTCCGCCACCGGCGCCGCCTCTCTGCGCTCTTCCTGTGCAGCTTTCATCCTTCAGCCCACGCTCCTGTTACTTCAGCGACCGGACGATGGTGTCCACGTTGTGGCGCACCATTCCGGTGTATGTCCCTTCCGGCGTGCCGGCGGCTCCCATCGCGTCCCCGTAGAGCTCCCCGCCGATGCGGACTGGATGGCCCAGCGCGCGGCACCCTTCGATCAGCGCCTGCACGTTTTTCGGCGAGATGGTGGACTCCACGAAAACGGCTTTCACGCCTCGCCCGGCCAGGAACCGCGCCAGTTCGTTGATGCCGCGGACGCTCGCCTCGCTCTCGGTGCTCAGACCCTGGATACCGCGCACCTCGATGTCGTAAGCGGCGCCGAAGTAACCGAAAGCGTCATGCGCTGTCACCAGGACCCGCCGTTCCCGCGGGATGCTGGCGATCTGTTCCCCGCAGTAGCGGTGCAGCTCCTCCAGTTCGCTCAGGTAGCGCCGGGCGTTCCGTTCGTAAGCCTGAGCGTTCGCCGGGTCCGCCTTCCCGAGCGTATCCGCGATCGTGCGGACCACCATCTGCCACAGCGACACATCGAACCAGATATGCGGGTCCAGCGCGCCTTCCGGCGTCCGCCGAAGCCTCTCCGGCGGCAGAGCCTCGCCGACGGCCACGACCGGCTTTCCCTTCAGACGGCCGAGCACCTCGCCCATCCGCCCTTCCAGGTGCAGACCGTTGTAGAAGACCGCGTCGGCCTGCGCCAGTCTGCGGATGTCCCGTTCGGTGGCCTTGTAGAGATGGGGATCCACGCCCGGCCCCATCAGGGCGTGCACGTCTGCCAGCTCCCCCGCCACATTGCGGGCGGCGTCGGCAAGCATGCCGGTGGTGCAGACGACGTTCAGGCGCCCGTCCCGCTCCGGCGGTGTCCCCGGATTGCCGCACCCGCAGGCCGTTGCAGCCAGAAGAAACAGTGCCCAGCGTGCGAGCCTCATCCGCATATCCGCGCCCTCAATCGAACCTCACCGCATATCCGAGTCCCACGAACAGCGAGGGTCCGCTGCCGTCCAGCCCCCGGCCCGCGTAGACATCCCACTGCGTCCGGTCTCCTGCGGAGAGGCTGACGCCCCACGTCGTCAGCGGCTCCCCCCTGCCGCCTTCCGGGAAGTCGGCGTAGAGCTCTCCATACCATGCGGCTCCCGGCCGGAGGTCTCCCCCGGTCAAGAAACAGAGGATCCCGTTCCAGATCCGGCCGCCTTCGCGGTAGAGCCGCGAAGCTCCGGCGTTGACCAGAAAGTACAGGCCGCCAAGGGAGCGCTCTGCCGCCAGCCACGCGCCGTAATCGCTCCGCCCCCGGGATTCCCGGCCTGAGCCGGAGGGCAGCGTGGCGAAGAGCGTCAGGGACCGCGGCATCGACCCGCCTCCGTTCAGCAGGATCTTGCTCCCGATGCTGACGTCAGCGGTCTCGGTCTCGCCCGCCGATGTCCAGGTCCATCCGGGTGCCTCAATCCTGAGCTCCGCCCGGTCCGACAGCCCGTGCCTTACTAGCAGGTTCGGCGCAAGCCACGAATGCCCTTCCCCCCGCCGTTCCCTGCGGTATTCGAACAACGTCTCCAGCTGAGTGCTGCCCCTCGGGACGACCGCCGGGCTGTCCGGCCGGTCCGTCACGATGGGCGCATCCGCCGCGGCGGGTGCGTGAGCCAGAACGGCAAGCGCTGCCAGCACGATCGATCCTGTCATCGCGACACCTCGCGTTCATCTCTTTGCGCAAAAATGAGCTCCGCCTCCCCAGGCTTCAATTTCACCGGGCCTGCGGGGGTCTGGATGGCAACCGTGCCGTCCGGATCCCGCCGCAGAATCCGCACCCGGCAGCCGGGCAGTATCCGCGCCCGCTCCAGACGGCGCAGCAGCGCCGGACAGACGTCGTCCACGCAGCTGACCACCGCTTGCTCTCCCTCCGCAAACGCCGCCAGAGGACGGCCGGCCTGCCCCGGCACGCGGCCATCGCGGGAGGGGATGGGGTGCCCGTGCGGATCGAACCGCGGCTGCCCCAGCAGCGCCGCCAGCTGCTCCTCCAGCCGCTCGGAGATATGATGCTCCAGGCGCTCCGCCTCCTCGTGGACCTCGTCCCAGGAGAACCCCATCGTCCTGTGGAGCCAGGTCTCCAGCAGCCGGTGATGCCGGAGCATCTCCACGGCGGCGGAGCTTCCTTCGGCGGTGAGCGCGAAGCCATGATACGGCTTCAGACTCACCAGCCCCCGGTCGGAGAGACGCCGCACCATCCGGGAGACCGCCGCCTCGCTCGTGCCGAGAGCCGCCGCCACCTTCCGGGTCGACGCGCGCGCTCCCTTCTCCTGGAGGCGGTAGATGGCCTTCAGGTAGTCCTGCATGGAGCTGCTCAGGCCGTGGCGGACATCCGTCATAGGCAGCGTAATTTTACCCCGGTTAAACCCTGCCCGCAACTTGCCTGCCGCCTCCGTGGAACAGCGGCCTTCCGCCCGCAAGGAAGTGGAACGGTCCCTGTCGAAACAGAGACCGGGAGGAACCTCTCCGCAGGAGAGAAGCGGGAGGAGGCCATCCGCGTATGTCTGCCGCCGTCCGAGCCGCCGCGTTCCTGATCTGTCCGGACTCCTTCAAGGAGTCCCTGACCGCATCCGCGGCGGCGGGCGCCATCAGGGACGGGCTTGCACGCGCCTGCCCGGATTTCCGGTTCCGCCTTGCTCCGGTCTCCGATGGCGGCGAGGGATTCGTGGATGCCCTGCTCTCACAGGGAGGGCGCCGAGTGGAAGCGGTCGTGACCGGGCCCCTGGGCAGCCCTGTGCGCGCAGTCTACGGGTTCCTGCCGGACAACGAGACCGCGGTCATCGAGATGGCTGCGGCGGCGGGGCTCGGGCTGCTGCGGCCGGAGGAGCGGCGCCCGCTGGAGGCGACGACACGCGGCGTCGGCGAGCTGATGCTCGATGCCATCTCCCGGGGAGCCCGCAGGCTTCTGATCGGGATCGGCGGAAGCGCCACCACCGACGGTGGCGCCGGGATGGCGCAGGCGCTCGGGGCGCGTCTGCTGGACGGGCGGGGACGGGACATCCCGCCGGGCGGGTGCGGGCTGCGGGAGCTGCGCCGCATCGACCTGTCCCGGATGGACCCCCGCATCCGGGAGGTGTCCATACGGGCGGCCTGCGACGTGAAAAACCCCCTTCTGGGAGAGGCCGGCGCGGCGGCGGTCTACGGGCCGCAGAAGGGAGCCTCTCCGGAGCAGGTCGCGATGCTGGAGGAGGGGCTGACGCAGCTGGCCGGAGTGGCCGGGCGCGACCTGGGCGTGGACCCTTCGGACGTTCCCGGAGCGGGAGCCGCCGGAGGGCTGGGGTGGGGGCTGATGGCGTTCTGCGGGGCGGAGCTCGTTCCCGGCTTCCGGCTGGTGGCCGATGCACTGGGACTCCAGAGGCTGGCTTCGGAGGCGGACTGGATCGTGACGGGGGAGGGGCGGACGGACGCCACGTCGCTGCAGGGCAAGGCGGTGGGCGGCGTGCTGGAACTTGCGCGGGCGGCCCGGAAGCCCTGTGTGGTGCTGTGCGGCTCCGCGGGCGAGGATGCCGGGCGGCTCTACGAGGCCGGCGCCGCGGCTGTCCTCTCCATCTTGCGAAGCCCTGTCTCGCAGGAGGAGGCCCTCGGGTCGGCCGGGCGGCTTCTGGAGAATGCGGCCTATAATCTCGGGAGGCTCATCGCCGCCTGTGCCCCGGGGGAGGAGAGGCAATGAACATCGCGGTCACGGGAGCGTCGGGGTTCGTCGGGAGGCATCTGTGCCGGGCGCTGGCGGAGCGCGGGCACAGCGTGACGGCGCTGGTCCGTCCCGGGTCGTCCCGGCGCCCCCAGGCGCCGGGCCTGCGTTTCGCGGAGGGAGACATCACCCGCCCGCAGTCCCTTCAGGACGCGTTCCAGGGTTGCGAGGTGGTCGTGAACTTGGTGGGCATCATCCGGGAGACGCGGGAGCAGACCTTTGAGCGGATCCACGCCGAAGGGACGGCCGCGGTCGCGACCGCGGCCAGAAAGGCCGGAGCCCGCCGTCTCGTTCAGATGAGCGCGGCCGGCACCCGCCCGGACGCCGCCAGCGCCTATCACCGCACAAAATGGCTGGGGGAGGAGGCTGTCCGCTCGAGCGGCCTGGAGTGGGTGGTGCTGCGGCCGTCGCTCATCTTCGGGCGCGGAGACGGGTTCACGACGGCGATGATGGACCTTGTGCGCCGGACTCCCATCGTTCCGATCGTTGGGCCGGGAACCAATCTGATGCAGCCCATTGCGGTGGAAGACGTCTGTGCCGCCTTCGTCCAGAGCGTTGAGGAGGAGCACCACGCCGGGAAGACCTGCGAGCTGGGCGGCCCGGAGCGCCTGACTTACGAGCAGATCGTCCGGACGGTGGCCCGCGAGATGGGCCTGCGGCGGTCCTTCGTGCACCTTCCGGTGGGGATGATGATGCCAGTGGCGGCCGTGATGTCGCGCCTGAGCGCGCGATTTCCGTTGACGCCGGACCAGATCAGAATGCTTCAGGAGGACAACGTCGCCGAGCCCAATCACGCGAGCGAGGTGTTCGCTCTGAAGCTGACGCGCTTCGAGGACGGTCTGAAGACGATTATCGCAGCCGCGCGGGGGGACGCCGCGCGATGAGCCTTGCCGATGCCCTCCAGAGGTTCGTGCGGGAGCACCGCGACGATCCGGCGCTGCGGGTCGTCCGGGGAACGCCGCAGGCCGACGAGATGGTGGAGCTGGCTCCGGCCTCCCCGGCCACACATCAGGCGCGGGTGGTGGAGGGGGACGTGCTCGAACGGAAGCCGGTGCCGCCCGCAGAAGGCTCCGGCTTCACGCATTTCCTGGACGGGATCCAGCGGTCGAGGTTGGCGCTGATCTGGCATGGCGTTCCGGTCATCTGGGGCTACGCGGCCGCCTGCATCAGGACCAGGGGCCCGGACCGTCTGATGCGCCTTTCGCCAGAAATGCTCGTTTGGCGGGAGGCGCTCATCTTTCCCTTCAGTCTGGCGCCGCAGGAAGAGCTGACCCGCAGCGGGCTGGAGTGCGTGGACTCGTCGCCGAAAGCGGTCATTCAGGGGGAGGAGGACAATCCGGCCTACATCCGCCAGTATTCGCTCGAGATGCTGGGCGACATCCGCCGCGGGCTGGAGCGGGCCCTGCTGCAGAAGTGGGTCACGTCCGGCGGCGAAGGCGGGTGGCTGCTGGTGGACGGCGAGCTTCCCGATTCGGGGGAGGAGGGGGGCCTCCGGCGGGTGGCGGGGCTGATCAAGAGCCATCAGACACGCTACTTTTCGGGAGAGGAGCAGCGCAGGGTGCTGGATCTGCCGGAGGGGCAGCGCACCTCCGTCTTCCAGCCCCACCGGCATGGATACCGCCCGGTCTACTCCTGGTATCTGCGGCTGCGGGACCCCTCCGGACAGGACCAGACGTTCGGACTGGTGCGGGTGGAAGCCCCGGCCGATGAGGAGATCCTCCGGATGGCCGGTGAGATTTCGGGGTGGCTCCTTGCGGAGAGGACGCCCCTCAGCCTCCCGGATGCGCGGTGGGACCGCCTGATCTACCCCGTGCGCGACTGCGAGCAGTATCTGCGGTCCATCGCGCGCAGCGCGGTCGAGATGGACGCGCGGCTTCAGGTGTGAGGAGAGGACGATGATTTCTGAGCGGGAGATCGCGGCACATAGCGGCACCGGCCGGCCCCAGCTGACGCAGGTGGGGCGGGTGGTGGCCACGGAGCCGAGGCCGAACACCGCCTACGAGTTCCATTTCTGGACCGGGCCGGCGGCGCCGGTGGGCATCGGAACTCTTGTGGTGGTGCTGGCGGAGAATGTCGAGGTCTACGGCGTCGTTGTGGAGGGATGGTCCTATACGGACGTCGCCAGCGCCATGCACGACTATATCGGGCTGGACGGCGACCCGGCCACGGAGCCGGTCACCCGCCGTCCGGAGATCCGCTGCTACACCGCCGCGGTGCTCCGCAGGGAGCCCGAAGAGCCCGTGCAGCCTGTGCCCGGCGGCCCGGTGTATCTGGCGGACGACCTCCACGTTCGCCGGGCGCTTCGGATGGACGCCTACGCCGACAGGACGGGCGTCGCCGTCGGAGCCTACCAGAACGGCGAACTGCTGGCGCCAGTCTACCTGGACGCGGACTTCCTGCTGGGGCCAGAGGCGGCCCACGTCACGCTGACCGGCGTGTCCGGACTGGCCACGAAGACCAGCACCATCGAGTTCCTTCTGCAGAGCATCTTCGCCGCGCGGGATGACGTGGCGTGCGTGTGCTTCAACGTGAAGGGGCACGACATGCTCTTCCTGGACTTCCCCGCGGAGGCCGAGCCGGGCTCGCCGCTCGAGGAGCGATACCGGGAGCTCGGCATCCCCCCTCTCACCGACGCGGACCGGGCGCTGTATCGGCTGCTGGGAGTGCCCTGCCGGGCGTTCGAGCACGTGGAATACTACGCGCCGTTCCGGGAAGACGGCATCAACCTGAACACCCTCCGGACGAACCCGGAGGTGACCGGCAACGTCCACCCTCTGGCCTGGGGGCTGCAGGACATCATGGAGTTCACGGAGGTGGTGCTCAGCCGCGACGACGTGGACGCCAAGGCGGACGCGCTGATCCAGTACATCAATCAGAAGGTCATCGGGGCGAAGAACGGCTACAACATCGGCGACGGCCGGGCTCCCATCTATGTGCGCACCTTCGCCGACCTGGAAGAGTGGTTCCGCCGGGTCTTCGACCACATGGAGAGCGGAGACAACGGCCGCGGGATGGAGCAGTACCGGAGCCACCATTATCAGACGCTCCGCAAGGTGCACAACCGTTTGACGAACCTGATCACGCGCTACAGGGGGCTGCTCACGCCGCGCGAGGAGCGCTTCGACCTGCCCTGGGGCAGCTTCAGGCCGCGCACCGTGTATGTGGTGGACATCGCGAGCATGGACCCCCAGGGTCAGGATCTGGTGGTGACGCGGGTCGTCTCCAAGCTCCGCGAATATCTGGAGCGGAAGGCGCTCGGGGTGGACCGGTGCGTCGTGGTGGTGGATGAGCTGAACAAGTACGCGCCGAGCGACGGGCCGGAGACGAATTTGAGGAAGACCCTGCTGGACATTTCGGAGCGGGGACGCTACCTGGGGCTGGTGCTCTTCAGCGCCCAGCAGTTCCGCAGCCAGGTTCACAAGCGCGTGGTGGGCAACTGCGGCACCTCCATCTACGGACGGATGGACATGGACGAGCTCGCCACTCCCGGCTACCAGGTTCTGACCCGGGCCGAGCGTGAAAAACTGGCCACGCTCTCCAAGGGGCAGCTGATGGTGCGCCACCCTCACTTCAGCCAGGCCATCTTCGTGAAGTTCCCGAGGCCCAACATCCTGCGGGGCTCGGACGGTGTCCGCCTGTTCCCTCCCGCAGATCCGGTGCCGCTGGAGGAGGCCATCTTCCAGGAGTTCAGCCGCATGGACTCCACCGTCCAGCGCAACCAGGTGCGGGAGGCGCTGGCGGATGCGGATCATGACGCCGCGGTGGAGGCGTTCAACAGGGTGAAGGTCTTGAAGTCCGCGCAGCCGGTCTCGGACTTTCAGAGGTTCATCCGGAAGAAGGCGCGCGTCGAAGAGCCGGGACAGACTCCGCGCTCCTTCGGAGCGCCCCCTCCCGTGGACGGCCAGGACCCGTTCGCGGACTGACGCTCAAAACGGTTTAGGGCGGAGAGGCAGACGTGAGGATCGCACATATCGCGGACGTGCATCTGGGATACCGCGCGTATTCGCGGGTGACCTCCCGCGGGCTGAACCAGCGGGAGGCGGATGTCTTCCGGGCGTTCCGCTCCGTGCTGGACCGGCTCGCGGAACTGGACCCCGATCTCATCGTCATCGCCGGGGACCTCTTTCATACGGTCCGTCCCAGCAATCTGGCCATCAATCAGACCTTCCTGCTCCTGAGCGGGCTGCGGGCCCGCACGCGGGCTCCGCTGGTCATCATAGGCGGCAACCACGACACGCCCAAATCGCGCGATACCGGCTGTATCCTGGACCTTTACACGGTGATCGACGGGGTCTATGTCCGGCACCACGGGTTCGAGGGGATTCTCGTGCCGGGTACCGATGCGGCGGTCTACTGCCTGCCGTACTTCGCGCTCGAGGAGCGCAGACACCACGTCCTCAGGCCGGATTCCGGGCGCTCCGTCAACATCCTGGCTCTTCACGGGACGGTGGAGGGGGTCATCCGCGAGAGCTACGACACCGAGCAGGTCGCGGCGGGAGAGCTGAACCTGGACGCCTGGGATTATGTGGCGCTGGGGCACTATCACATTCACACCCGGCTGGCGGACAACGCGTTCTACGCCGGGGCCATCGAATACACCAGCTCGAACATCTGGGAGGAGGCGCGGGGGCATCCGAAGGGATTCATCGTCTTCGACACCGAGGCCGGCACGGCGGAGTTCCACGAGACCCCGATGGTGCGGCGGGTGATCGATCTGCCGCCGGTCCGGGCGGATGGGCTGGATGCCGCCGGGCTGATGGAAAGGATCGATGAGCGGCTGGCCCCTTACGCGGAAGATCTCTCCGAGCTGGTCATCCGGCTGGCTGTGGAGGGGTTCCCCCGGGAGCTTCAGCGGGAGCTGGACTGGAAGCGGCTGCGCGAGCTGAAGCTGACGGCGCTTCATCTGGACATCGTCTTCCGCTCCGCTCGCCGGGAGGATCGGCCAGGGGAGAGCGCAGAGCGCGTTGAGGCGCGTCCGATCGAGCTGGAGTGGAAGGACTTCGCCGGCAGTCTGCAGGACCTTCCGGCCGGAGTGGACAGGCAGCGTCTGGTCGAGCTGGGCCTTCGGTATCTGGAGGAGGCGGCCGCGGAGGAACAGGAGGTTCCGGTTTGAGGCTGATCTCGCTCAGGCTTCAGAACTTCCGGCAGTACCGGCAGGCGGAGATCCTGTTCCATGACGGCATCACGGCCATCGTGGGACGCAACGGGGGCGGCAAGACCACGCTGCTGGAGGCCATCGCCTGGACGCTATACGGCCAGAAGGCGGTTCAGAGGATGGATCGCGGGAAGGCGGACACCATCAAAAGCCGGGGGGCCGGGGCCAGGGACGTTACGGAGTGCGAACTGGTCTTCGAGCTGGGAGGGCAGCGCCTCACCGTAGTGCGCCGCATGAACGATGCCGCGCTCCTGGTCGAGGGCCGGCAGCAGGATACCGGCACCGAGAACGTCACCCGCTCGGTCACCCGCCGCCTGGGCATGGATCCGCAGGCGTTCTTCACCAGTTTCTTCACGGGACAGAAGGATCTCGCCTTTCTCCGCGACGTCTCCAGCAGGAAGCGGGAGGAATATGTCGGCCGGCTGCTGGGATACGAGCGCCTGACGCGGGCCCGTGAGCTCGCCAATCAGGAGAAGCTCGCCGTTGCGCGGGAGGTCGAAGCCCTGTCGCGCGGGGCGGGGGACCTCGAAGAGGCCAGGCAGCGCCGCAGGGAGGCTGAAGAGCGCCTGAAGGCTGCGCTCGATGAACAGCGTTCGGCGCGGGAGGCGGTGGATGCGGCCGCGGCCAGGGTGCAACAGATCGAGCCGGAGAAAAAAGAGTCCGAGGAGGCGGAGCGGAGGCATAGGGACCTGCAGAGCGAGACCGGTCTGCTCCAGAGCCGCGTGGAGGCGGTGCGCCGCCGGCTGGAGCGGATCCGGGAGGATCTGCGCAAAGCCGCCGCGGCTCGCAGCGAGGTGGAGAAGCTCCAGCCGCTGGTGGATGAGTATGAACGCCTCCGCGCCCGCAACGAGGAGCTGACAGAACTGGAGAAGGCGGATGCAAAGCGGCAGTCCCTGGAGCGGGAGGCGGGCGCGCTGCGGTCGGACATCGAGGAGACGCGCCAGAAGCTGGCCGATCTGACCGCCCGTTCCGCCCGTCTGGGCGAGCTGCGGGAACGGGCGGCCGCGGCGCGCCGCGAGCTGGAGGAGCTGCAGTCGTCTCTGGAAGCGGAGCGCGAGGAGCATCTGCGCCGGGCGGCGGAGCTCCGGGCGGCCATAGACTCGGCCCGGCAGCGCGCGGCGGAGCTGGCCGGACATCTGGAGCAGTTGCTGCAGGCCGGCCCGGACGGTGTCTGCCCCACGTGCGAGCGCCCGCTGGGGGCGGAGTTCGACCGGGTGACCTCGGGGATGCGCGAGCAGCAGCGGGAGGCGCTCCGGGAGGCCGGGGAACTGGAGCGGGAGCTTGCTTCGCTGGAGGGCGCGGCCGATCCGGCTAAGGCGGAAAGGCTGTCCCGGCTTCAGGCGGAGCTCGAAAGTCTGACCCGCGAGGAGTATCAGGCCCAGGCTGCCGCAGCAGAGGAGAGCGGCCTGCGGCAGCGGCTGGAGCGTCTCTGCCGGCAACTTGCGGAGGTCGAGGAGCACTGCCGGGCACTGCCGGCAGGCTTCGACCCGGAGGAGCGGAACAGGATCCGCCTCCGCGGGCAGGAGCTCCGGCCTCTCCGGGACCGGGCCATCGCCCTGAGGGCCGAGGCGGAGCGTCTCGCGGATCTGGAGGGCGAGCTGCGGGAGGCTCAGGCCGAAGAGCAGGACCTTGCGCAACTGCTGGATTCGCGGAGAGGCGAGCTTGCCCGCCTTGGCTTTTCCGGGGAGCGGCATCTGGCGGTGCTCAAGCGGTGGGAGGCTGCGTCCGCGGATCTGCAGGCGGCGCGCGAGCGGCTCGCCCGCGCCGACGGGGACGTCTCCGGCGCGCAGACCGTTCTCGAGAACGCCTGCCGGGAAGAGGCGGCCTGCCGGGAACGCCAGAAGCTGCTGGAGGAGAAGCGCGTCCGACACCGGCATCTGGAGGTGCTGTCTCAGAAATTCGACGAGCTGCGCAGCCGCCTCAACAGCCAGATCCGGCCCGGCCTCTCGGAACGGGCCAGCCAGCTCATCACCGCCCTGACGGACGGGCGCTACTCGCAGGTGGACCTGGACGAGGAATACACTCCGCGGCTGTTCGACGACGGAGAGTTCAAGCCCGTCATCTCGGGGGGGGAGGAGGACATCCTGCATCTGTCCCTGCGGCTGGCCGTTTCCCAGATGATCGCCGAACGGGCAGGGCTGGATCTGGGGCTGCTGGTGCTGGATGAAGTGTTCGGCTCGCTGGACGAAGCCCGGCGCGACAGCGTCATCGCCCTCCTGCAGAACCTCAAGGGAGCTTTTCCGCAGATCCTGCTGATCACCCACATCGAGAGCATCCACGACATGGTGGACCGGTGCCTCTGGGTGGAGTATGATGCAGCCAGGCAGGCCAGCGTGGTGCGGGAGTCTCTGGAGCTCCCGTTCGAGGAGCTCTCTTCCGGACCACAGCCCGCGCTCGCGCTGGATCAGTGATGCCACGGGGAGGACAGGGGGAGATGAGCGTTCAAACGGCCCGCATCGCCTGCTTCCGGGAGGCTCTGGATGCCTTCCGGGGCGAGTTCGACGGGTGGCTGAGAGGATGGCTCGAAAGGCGCGCGGACTTCTGCCGGCAGAGCTCGCCTGATCTGGAAGTGCTGGCGGCCGTCCTGATGGACTTCAGTCTGCGGCCGGGGAAGCGGCTGAGGCCGTTTCTGGTGCTGTGGGGAAGCCGGGCGGTTCGCCGGATGCCGGATGAGCAGATCCTGCCCGTCGCGGCCGCGGCGGAGATGCTGCACGTGTTCGCTCTGGCGCACGACGATGTGATGGACTGCTCCGACACCCGCCGCGGCCTCCCGACGGTGCACAGGCTTTTCGAGAGCTTTCACGCGGAAAGGTCGCTCCGAGGCTCGGCGGCGCAGTTCGGTCTCTCCGGGGCCATCCTGCTGGGAGACTATGCCCTGGCGCTTTCCGATGAGCTCATTGACTCCAGCCCCCTGCCGGACGGGCGCAGGCGCGCCCTGCGCGAAGTCTGGGACCGGATGCGCGAGGAGGTCATCCTGGGGCAGTTCATGGATGTGGCCGCCTCCTGCTCGTCCGTCCCCGTCCCGGAAGACACCATCCACCGCATCCTGAGCCTCAAGTCCGGGAAGTACACTCTGGAGCGGCCGCTGCATCTGGGAGCGGCGGCGGCAGGGGGAGACCCGGACCTGCAGGCGCTCTTCTCCCGCTACGGGGAGCCTCTCGGGCGCGCTTTCCAGATTCAGGACGACATCCTGGGGATGTTCGGCTCTCCGGAGGTCACGGGGAAGCCGGCCGACTCCGACATCCGGGAGGGAAAGTCCACGCTGCTCATCTCGCGCGCCTTCCAGAGCGCGTCGCCTTCCGACCGGGAGGCCATTCTGGCGGCCTGGGGCCGCCCCGGGGCCTCTGCAGAGCGGCTGGAGCGCGTGCGGGAGATCGTCCGGGCCACCGGAGCGCTCGACGCGGCCCGCGCCGCCGCCCGCCGGGCCGCCGACGAAGCCACCGCCGCGCTGGAGGGCTCCTCCCTCCCCGTCGAAGTGCGGGAGGTACTGCTCGGCCTCGCGGAGTTCGTGCTGGACCGCGAGGCCTGATTCCTTCTCTGCGTGTGTCCGCGCCCCGGATATGCGGAGGGGCCCGCCTCCCAGGGTGGGGGGCGGGCCCCGCTGTATTGCGCGCTCCGGGCCGCTAAAGGCCCGGGGCTGCCCGTCACATCACGGATTCACGAGGACGATGTCGTCGTCGCTGAGCGCGTCCAGCCTGCGGATGACCTTGGAGCTTACCTGCTCCAGGCGGACAATGCCGGTCACCTTGTAGTAGCTGCCCGTGGTGAACGGGGTCGCCAGCGCCGACTTCACCTTGATGCCAGGGACCTTGTTCGGGACGAACGCGGTCGGGGTATCGTTGTCCACCCCGGAACCGTCGTCCAGGTAGAAGGTCGTCGTGGCGAAGTCAATGGCGGTCACCTTGCCCCAGACCGTCGCCAGCAGCCCGTCGTTGGGCAGACCGGCGCCGCCGGTCGGCTTGCTTCCGCCCACCGCCTTGTTGGTCACGCCCACCGGCGTGGGAGTGAACGGAGCGCCGGTCACCACGGAGGTGGCGTTCACCACCCGCTCGGGACCATCGGTGCCCATCGTTCCGACCACCGTCACCAGCGTGTTCAGCGGCGGAGCGGTGCCGGTCCACTTCACCCGGACGCCGGCGGACTGGTCCTGCTCCTGGACGAAAAAGCCGTTCGTGTTCAGGGACTCATCCTGCGTCAGCTTGGTGACCACCACGTTCTCCAGGGTCACCGGGGCGTTGTCAGGCCTGGTCTTCGCCAGACCGATCTTGCTCGGCGCCTGGACGATGGTCCCGGCGGAGATGCCCACGTCGCTCCAGACGTTGTTCGCGCTGCGAGCCTGGACATACCAGAAGTAGGTCACCCCGTTCTCCAGCGAAAGCCCAGTGCGGGTTACGCTGGTGCTGGTGGTGTTGGTCCAGCCGACGATGTACTCGCCCTGGTCCTCGGCCGTCACCCCGATGGCGTAGCGATAGGCCGCGCCGGTGGCCGTCCAGCTGGCGGACAGCTGGCTGGTGCTGGCGGTCGATGCGGGCGCGGTCACCACGGGAGTCGCCGGCTTGGCGGGGCTTCCCGCCGTCGGCACGAACCGGCCGACGCTCTTTGTCGTGAACTCGTTCACACCGTCCGGCGGAGAGTAGATCCGGAGGACCTCGGCGATGTTATCCACCGTGTAGAGGTTTCCTGCGGCGTCGAAGGCTACGTCACGCGGGTTGCCCGAGCCGGTAGCCAGAGCAGCGACACCCGTCAGGTTGGCGCTTCCGGTTCCGGAGATAATGCTCCAGGTATTCCCGCCGTCCCGGGTGCGCAGGGTGACACCGCCGTCGCCCACGGCCCAGCCTGTCTGGTTGTCCCGGAAATAAACGGCCCGCAGATTTGCGGTGGTGCCAGAGTTCTGAGCCACCCACGTGGCGCCCCCGTCGGTCGTTCGCAGGATGGTACCCCCGTCGCCCACGGCATAAGCGACCAGTGCGGTCACGGCGTATACGCCGTTCAACCTGGCCGTGGTGCCCGACGTCTGAGCCACCCACTCGGTTCCGCCGTTCGTGGTCTTCAGGATGGTGCCGTTGTCACCCACCACGTATCCGGTGGTGGTCCCGGCGGCCGTCGCGAACACCAGCATGCTGATGGCGTTCAGGTTGGCGGTGGTCCCGGAGACCTGGATCTCCCACTGGGTCGGGTTGTCGACGACAGGGGCGTCCAGCCGGCGGATGATGGTCCCCCCGTCACCGACGGCATACAGGTCGTAGACCGGGCCCGCGAAGCTGCGGATCCGCCTGCTGATGGCGTTCAGCTTCACCGTCACCGGGGATGACTCCGTCACCCAGGCGCCAGTCATGTTGCTGAGGATGGTGCCATTGTCGCCCACCGCCCAGCCGTGCACCACGGCCGGCGACGTGTTGTTCGAGATGGCGACCACACCGTTCAGGTTCTCGCTCGTCCCGGAGGTCTCCGCCGTCCAGGTGGTGCGGTTGTCCAGGCGGAAGATCTTCCCGCCGTTGCCGACCGCCCATCCGTTCAGGCCCGTCGTGGAGGCGTTGGAGACGCTGATGGCGTTCAGCGCCACGCCGGTCTCCGGCGCCGTCTGCGCGCTGAACGAGGCCCCGATGTTGGTCGAGTAGTACAGCGAGCTGTTCGCGCCCGCCAGCCAGACCAGGGCTCCCCCGCCAACCGTTGTCAGCGTGGAGAGCAGCGGCGTCCGCGAGTCATCATAGTTGAAGACGTTCACGATGCCGCTGAACGTTCCTGCCGTGGCCATGCGTTTGGCCGGCTCATAGATCGCCACCCCGGCGACATTGTTGCGCAGAGGGTCGGGTGAGCCCCACTGCGCCAGCGAGCGCCACGTCGGGGCGTAGTTGTTGGCCGGGTTGCCGTCCGGAGCGATCCGCGCCAGCGAGAAGTAGTCCGTGCCGTTGGAGCGGTACTGAGTGATCCAGAAGTTGCCGTCCGCGTCCCGCTCCAGGTCGCAGTTGAAGTTCCAGAGCTGGTTAGGGATGTCGTCGTTCCAGAAGACCGTCGGCGGCTGCTTGTAGGGCACGTCCAGCGGCCCGATGGGATACATCCAGATGCTTCCCCGGCTGCTCTCGTTTGCATCATTGGGGACGACGAGGTCTTCGTCAACCGTGTAGAGAACGCGGTTCAGCCCCTTTCCGACCACCACTCCGGTGGATATACTTCCGTGAATGGCCGGAGGCGAAACCGGGGCGGGTTCGGATTCTAATTTGTTCTGCGTATCCGCCGGGTCGAGGAGCACCTTCCAGTTCCCCGAGAGGTCGGGCGGGGCCACCCAGACGCCCGCGTGGTCGTCGGACCAGTCGAAGAAATAGATCTTCCCTTCCGGTCCCACGATCAGTCGGTACGGGCTGGCCGTCGAGGTCGTGATCCATCCGGCAGCGCCGTCGCGGGCGGTGTCGCCCTGCCCGATCGCATCGGTGGTGTCTGCGTTCAGGGCGAAGGCGCCGTTGTTGGTCGTTCGGCCCGTGACAGTCGTGCCGTCGCGGGCGACATTCACGTAGATCCGCCCGAAATAGGGGCTGTTCGGGTCTTTGTTCACGTCCACCGCGCGGGGGAACTCGAACTGCACCTCCCGCACGTTGTCGTCCGAGATCTGCGTCCACGAGCCGTATCCGCTGCCCCGCGTGTAGACCTTGAAGTAATACTCCACGTTGGTCGCCACCAGGACGTTGGAGTCGTTCTTCAGGTCCCAGGTCCAGGTGTTCAGGCCCCTGGGCAGGGGGCCGAGACTGACGCTTCGCACGAGGGCGTCGTTGTCCGCCCTGTGGATATCGATGCGGACCTCCTGATCAGCGGCCTCGTTCAGGCGGAACGAAAGCTGCACCGACGGGTTCGGCTGCGTCGCATCGACTGCAGGAGCGCTGAATTTGAGGTCGGTCGCGTAAACATTGGCGGACACCGGGGCCGCTACGACGGCCGCGAGCAGCACGCACACGGCTGCGGCGGCGGCCAGCGGGCCCGCCCGGTCTGAGAACAGTTCTTTCACAATGCCACTCTCCTTGTCGGTCGAAGGTGAAGAGCCAGGACGTGCAGACGCGACGCACCTCCGCCTCTCCAACCCTGTCCAACTGGGACTCTCCCGGGCACAGGATCCACGGCTCGACCCGGCAGAATTGACAGGTCCGGCAGGACCCGCTTCCTTCATTTGTAGAACGCCGCCGCGGTTCCTGTCAATCCGTACAAATACCAGCATGTGCCCCGGCAGAATTACCGGCCCCTTCATTGTTCCACTCCCGAGCCCGGTTCCAACCAACTTTCTGCACGTTTCCTCCCTGCAGGGAGCCTCCGGAGTGTGCTATGCTCCTGCCCGGAAATGAGAGCCCTCCGCTTTCTGGTCATCGCGTTCCCGGTCTGGGTCACCGTCGCCAGCCTGCTGGCGCTCTGGAGACCGGGGCTGTTCACCTGGTTCAGCGGGCCGCTCATCACATACGGCCTGGGGGTCATCATGCTGGGGATGGGCATCACGCTCACCGCCGATGACTTCCGGCGGGTGCTCCTGGCTCCCCGCCTGGTGCTTCTGGGCGTGGCGCTTCAGTACAGCGTGATGCCCGCGCTGGGATACACCCTGGCCGGGCTGTTCGGGCTCCCCACGCCGTTCGCCGTGGGGCTGATCCTGGTCTCCTGCTGTCCGGGAGGCACGGCCTCCAACGTGGTGACGTTTCTCGCCCGCGCGGACGTCGGGCTCAGCGTCACCATGACCGCCTGCTCCACGCTTCTGGCCGCCGTGATGACCCCCGCGCTCACCTCGCTTCTGGCCGGCACCCGTGTGGATGTTGACGCGATGGGGCTTTTCCGCTCCACGGTCCAGGTGGTCATCGTTCCGGTGGTCGCGGGCGTGCTGCTCAACCGTTTTGCGCCGCGCCTCAGCCGCGCCGTGCAGCCCGTCGCCCCCGTCATCGCCGTCGCGGTCATCGTGCTGATCGTGGCTTCCATCATCGGCTCCGGACGGGCTCTCATCCTCTCGGCCGGAGCCCGGCTCGTCGGCGCGGTCTTCGCCCTCCACGCATGCGGCTTCCTGCTGGGCTATCTTCTCAGCGCTCTGCTGGGCGCGCGCCTGCAGGCGCGCCGGACCATCTCCATCGAGGTGGGGATGCAGAACAGCGGTCTGGGGGTGGTGCTCGCACGGCAGAACTTCGCCAGTCCCGCCACCGCCATCCCGAGCGCCATCTCCAGCCTGTTCCACTCCGTCATCGGCAGCGCGCTGGCCGGATGGTGGCGGCTGCGCTCCGGCGGGCAGTGACGAGGCCGGTCTGCGCGGCGGCGTCAGCGGGGCGCTGAGCCCCGGAAAGCGCAGGGGACCGGCCGGGCGGCCGGTCCCCCTGCTCGAGGGTGGCGGCTTAGAGACCTATTCCACGCTGGCCGCGTCGGAAGCGGTTCGCATTCTGATCACGGGGACGCTGCTGTCCCCCACCTTCTGTCTGGCGCGGATCCCCGTCACGTGGACGTAGCCCCCCGCGGACGCCGGGCTCGTTCCGCGGACGCGAAGGCCTTCCGTGCCGGGACCTTCGCTGTAGCCGGAACCGTCATCCACGAAGAACTCTCCTGCGTTCACCGCCTTCACGCGGCCCCAGGTCCGCACCAGCAGGCCGGTGGGTTCCAGTCCCTGGCCGGAGGTCAGGGCGCGGTTGCTCATCCCGAGCGGCAGCAGCTCGGGCAGTCCCGAGGAAAGCACCTCCACCGTTGCCTGGGTGATGCTGAGCTCGCCGTTCGCGTCGGTCTGCAGCTTGCCGGTCACCTTCACGCGGTCGCCGACCGTCACCAACGTACTCGCGGCCGGGTAGACCTTGATGCCGGAGCTGCGGTCCTCCTCCTCCACGTAGAGCGACTGCGACGCGTCCGCCTCGAAGAAGACCGCCGTGACCGCCTTTCCTTCCACGATCACCGTCCGGCCCTCTTCCACGCCCTTGACGGCGCCGATGCTGCCGGTGAAGGGCGGAAGCCCCGGCTCCTGTCCGGAGACGGCCACCCGGACGTTGTCGATCAGGTAGCGCTCGCCCGGCTGGCTCGCGCCGTACTCGAAGACGATAACCACGCTGGACCCGGAATGGTCCACCGTGAACGTCATATTCCTGAACTCCGACCATGTATGATTGACTTCGGTGTTCACCGCCTGCCGCGAGCTCCCGGTCAGGCCGGGGTAGGTCACCCCGCCGGCTCCGTACGGATAGGACTGCGCCACAGCGGCGTCCTGGGAGAACGACTCAGCCGCCGCCGCATCGGCCCCCTGCACGTAGCACCGGAACGTGTCCCGGGCCTCGTCCCCGGGAACGCCCTGGCCGTCCCATTTCTCGCCGGAGACGCCAAAGAGGACAAGGTCGTAGGTGACCGTGACCTTACTGTGAGGGGGCAGGCCGGTCAGACTGAGCGTGTTCGTCGTGTTGAACGAGCCGAGGATGCGTCCGCCCCACGGTTTGGGGTCGCTGTCGTAGATCCCCCAGCCGAAGCTGGAGCCCTCGGCGAACCCCACGCCGGGCGCCAGATACCAGTTGCCGTGCTCGTCGGCGTTGTAGCTGTAGACGAGCTTCACGTCGGGGTTGGTTGCGGGAATGTTGCTGCCCGCGTACTCGGAGACCGCCGGGTAGACCGAGACGAACGTCAGCGGGTCGTTGTTCAGGTAGCGGATGTAAGCGCCCGTCCTGCCGCTGTAGACGTGCACGCCCACCTGCCCCCCGGGCTGGCCGACGTAGAGGTCGGGCACTCCGTCGAAGTCCTGGTCCGGACCCAGGTCTATCCCCAGAGCATTTGAAAGGCGGCCCGAATCCAGCACCCAGTGGTCCCAGAACTGCCCCGTCAGCCCGTCGACCACGTAGACGCGGTCGTTCTGGGCGGCCACGTACATGTCGGGCACGCCGTCGCCAGTCTGGTCGGGCCCGCACGCGACGCCGTAGAAATACAGCGGCGGCGACATCTCCAGGGCAAGGCTGCCGTTATCCCACACCTGGAGCCTCTGCCCGTCGTCGCAGGCCACCCACAGCCTTCCGCCGGGCCCGAACGCAATGTCCCTCGGAGATAGTGCGGTCGGGCCTCCCCACACCGAAACGCTGGTCCCGTCGTACCTGTAGATGTTGCCGTTTTGAGACGCCACAAAGACATTGCCGGAGGAATCCATCGTGACGCCTGTCGGCGAGGGAACCTCGAAAGCGGTCACGGGGCTCCAGGCGTTCTCGGCCGTGCGGCTGTGCCGGACCACAAGGCCGGTGTCGTAGCTCGCCATCCAGAATCCGCCGTCAGGAAGGGTGACGGATCCCCTGGCGGACGGCATCGTGCCGAGAGCCAGCGTGTTGACCCCGAGGTTGTAGCAGATGAACTGGTCCGCGAAGGGCCGCGACCCGACCACGTACCCGTCACTGATCAGCTTCGACGGGAGCGGGGGATAGGCGCCGATGAAATAGGCGCTGTCATTGTTGAGGAGGCGGATGTGGTTGTAGGGCGGCCTGCCCGAGTAGATCCTCGTGACGCCGTTGTTCCAGTCGCAGATGTACAGGTCCCGGGTGCCGTCCGCGTTGGCATCCGCGCCGAACTTCATTCCGATCGCCTGCCCGAGCTCGGGCGCGCTGTTCACGGTCCGCCCGAGCGAGTCGGCGTCCTTGCCGCTCAGCACGTGGACGTCGTTGCTCCGGTTATTGACATACATGTCCGGCACGCCGTCCAGGTTGTAGTCGGGGCCGCTCGTGATTCCAGCTGGATTCCCGAACGACCGCTCCAGGACCGGCGACCCTCCCGAGGGGTCGAAGATGTCGATGTAGTGGGCGTCGTTGCAGGTCACCCAGAGGCGCCCGTAAGGCCCCCAGGCCATGCACTTCGGGTCAATGTGCGTGGTGGTGGCCCAGTGCGTCAGAGTGCCGCCCTGGTACTTCCAGATCTTCTGGTCGTTACAGGCGACATACAGAGTGCCTGCGTCATCGGTGATCACGGTGATTGGCTGCGTCACCGATACGGTCTCCGCTTCCACCCATTTCTGCGTCGCGGCGTTGTAGGCCAGCCGGACGACCCGGTTGTTGCCGGACTCCGCAAACCAGATGTCTTTGTTCGGAGCGAAGCAGACATCCAGCGGTGTGCTCAGGCCGAGACGCCAGTCAATCGCGGGGCCGAGGTTGCTGTAGACCAGCAGATGGTTGGCCGTCGGGCTGGTCACGGCGAACTCCGCCCGCGCGGGAACCGCGAACATCGCCGCCGCTGCGACGATGCACAGCAGGGCTACGACAACAGTCCTCATCGTTCTTCTCCTTTGTCCTTTCTCTCCGGACGTTGCTGAATCACGCGAGCGCGCTGCGCTCAACGTTTCCCCTGCCTCCGGGGCGGAGGCGGGACTCACCTTCGCGTGGCGGAAGGGTCGTATGTGATGCCCTTCCACTCGTAAATTCCCGTCGTCTGGCCATTGACCAGCTCGACTGTGGGAAGCCACTGAACGTGCCCGTCCACCAGGCAGAAGTTGTCGCCGTCCCGGTGGCGGTAGTCGAACATCCCCCAGTGAAAGTAGCCCACGTACTGACCCCTCCCGATGATGCGGGACAAGGCGTCGTCGTCAGCGTCGAAGAGCATCACCGTTCTGGTGGGCTGCTCCACAATGGATGCTTTCTGGGCGATCAGGTTGGCGTTGGCGCCGTAGGTGCTCAGATTGCGCGTCTCGCGCTTCTCGCTCATGTCCCGGTGGTAGCTGGGGCAACGGAACATGGCCTGGCTCCGCACATAGGGCACCAGCTGGTAATCCCAGTTGCGGTACACCCAGGCTCCGTTCTGGAACGTCGGCGGAAGATTGGCGGGGAACCTCCCTCCGTTGTCGTCGGCGTACAGCAGCATGGCCGTGCCCAGCTGCCGGATGTGGCCGGTGCATTTGGACTGCCGGGCCCGCTCGCGCGCGGCCGCGAACACAGGGAACAGAATCGCCGCCAGGATGGCGATGATGGCGATGACGACCAGCAGCTCGATGAGGGTGAACCCCCTGCCGCGTCTGGACCTGACTGCCTGACGTACCATCGGACCACTCCTCCTCGTTTTCAAACGCACTGTGCCCGCGTTGGCCGAAAAAGCTGTTCACGGCCAATAGATAGGCAACTGGTTATCAGATCTTTCCCCACTGAACTTGCCTTCGGACCTTCGGGCCCTGGCCGCCCCAGCTCCCGCTACCGATATTGTAACAGCTGGTAATCAGCGGGTCAAGAGCAATTTTCGGCCGGATTCCATTTTCTTTACAGAGCGCGGGGGCTCTCTCCCTTCGCGCTCCGGGCCAGCTCCCGGGGCGAAGGCCCGAAGGTTCTCCTTGCTTCCGCATCCGGAACCCCCTGCTTCATCACCTGCCGGAAAGTCAGCCCGACCTGCTCCGCCGACGGGCGACGGCCCGCCAGGGACACGCCATACCCGCTCAGCAGCGTGGCCGCGCAGCCGAGCGTCGCCGGCCAGACAAAGGCGAGCGAGCTGCCGAAGGCGACGTACGCGCTCACCGCGGCGCCGGTCAGCCCGCCGATCAAAGCCCCCCGGCTTCCGGCGCGTGGAACGAACAGGCCGAGCACGAACACCGCGAACAGCGGGCCGGTGAACAGCTGGATCACCTTGTTCGCGATCACGATCAGATCCCCCAGCCGTCCCACGTTCGCAGAGAGGGCGATCGCCGCGGCGCCCACGGCCAGCGTCGTCAGCCGCGAAACGAGCACCTGGCGGCGCTGTTCCGTCTCGCTCTCATCGTCCCCCCGGGAAGGCCCGCTCCTCAGTCTCCGGTAGAAGTCCACGATCACCACCGATGAGCACGAGTTGATGGCGGATGCGATGGAGCTCAGAGACGCCGCGAAGATGGCGGCGATCACCAGCCCCACCGCTCCCACCGGGAAGATCGTGGCCAGAAAATGAGGGAAGATCTGATCCGAAGCCATACGGCCGTATTCCGGGTGCCGGGCTATGTAGGCGAACAGCGTCAGCCCGACAAAGCCCAGGCCCAGTGTCCACACCGAGTCGCCGATGGCGTTGATGGCAAAGGCCTGTCTTGAGTCCTGCAGGGAGCGGGACGTCTGGAAACGCTGGACCATCACCTGGTCCGCCGTGTAAACGGCCATCCGTCCCACCACCACCGCCACGAGGAACCCGATGGTCGTCATATCCGTGGTGAAGAACAGCCTCACCCGCTCCGCAACCCCGGCCGCGCCTCCTGCCGGGAGTCCCACCACAAGCGATGTCTTTCCGGCCTCCGATGCCGTCCGGAACACCTCCGCCGCGCCCTCCGGGATCTGTCCCAGCACCACCCACACCGTGGCCGCAAGCCCGCCGAACATCACGCAGAACTGCACGATGTCCGTCCAGATGACGGCCTTCATCCCGCCCAGCACCGTGTAGATCAGCACCACGCTTCCCAGCACGAGGATCGTCGGCTGCAGCGGCATCGCTCCCCCCGTGGCCCCGCTGACGGCAAGACAGGGAACGTACATTGCGGTCGCGATCCAGCCCACGCGCCACAGAAGGAAGATGCCGGAGGCCAGAAGACGGACGGAAAGGTCGAAACGCCGCTCCAGATACTCGTAGGCGGTGAAGATGTTCAGGCGGCGGTAGAAGGGCAGGGTGACCCTGCTCACCCAGGGCCAGAGGATGGGCCAGGACAGAGCGCTCAGCAGCACCACAACGCCGTACTTCATGACGGCCGAGGGCTGCATCAGATAATCGATGCCGCTGTTCAGACAGGCCATCAGCGACATCCCCACCGGGATCCATCCCATCCTCCGGCCCGCGAGGAAGAACTGCTCCAAGCTCGTCTGACGCCGCGAGAACAGAACACCTATGGACGCGAGGATGATCAGGTAGGCGAGGACGATGGCAAGATCGATCCAGTGAAGACTTCCCACCATTCAGGAGTCTCTTCCTTTCGGTGTACGCGGCCGGCCGCGGCGGCGCCGCTTCGCGGCAGGGGTCGGCCGGCTAGTGCTTCTTCGCCGCAGGCAAAGGATGCGCCACGACTGCCGGGAACTCGTCGGTCTCGCGCCTGATCGCCGCCAGAGTCTCCAGAAGTCCGGTCTTCAAGCAGCTGATGTTGCTGCCGAGGAACATCAGCTCCACTCCTTTCTGCAGCCAGACCGTCATCATATGGGGCGGCGCCGCCATGGCCAGGAGCTTGCCTGCGCCTCTGGCCGCTTCGATGGCGCGCTCCAGGGCGGCCGTGATGACCGGATGGTCCGTCTGCCCGCAAAGGCCGAAGCTCGCCGAGAGGTCGCCGGCTCCCAGAAAGATCGCGTCCAGACCGGGGACGCCGGCAATCTCATCGGCACGCGCCACAGCCTCACGGGTCTCGATCTGCGCCATCAGGCAGATGTCCTGGTTGATCGCCCTCTGGATGTCCGCGATGCTGCCCGGCCCGAAGCCGTAGTTCACCGCCCGGGAAGACGCGAAGAATCCGCGCGTCCCTTCGGGCGCGAACCGCGCGTGGCTGACGAAACGGCCCACCACCTCCGCCGAGTTGGCCATCGGCAGGTCGATGATGTCCGGGCCGGCCTCCGCGGCCTTGAGCACGTTCTCCCGGCTCGCGTCGGGGATGCGGATCATGGTCAGAAGCCCCAGCCCGCCGGCGATGCGGCAGAGGTCGGCAGCCTCCCTGAACGAGATGGGACAGTGCTCCATCTCGATCCAGACGGCATCCACTCCGGCGTGGCCCAGCATGTCCACGAAGGCCGGATCGTACGAATAGCACGCCATTCCCAGAAGCGGGCGGCGCACCGCGGCGATTCGCTCACGCACCTTGTTCATCGTCTTTTCCTCCAACCCTCAGTCCCAGCAGCTCTTCCCAGAGCAGAACGACCGCGGGCTGCGCCAGCTTTCCTTTCCCGCCCGCCCGCGCTGCCTTGAAGACCTCGTGCACGATGGCGGTGACGGGCGTCGGCACATCGGCATCTTCGGCAACGGACAGGGCATATCCGAGATCTTTCCAGTGGATGTCCACCGACCCGCCGGGCCGGAAGTCCCGGTTGAGGAAGGCCTGCGCGCTGACATCCAGCACTTTCGATTGCGCCCAGCCGCCCCGTATGGCCTCGTACAGGACTCCCGCGTCCAGTCCGCTTCGGACCGCCAGGGCGAAGCCTTCCGCGATGGCGGCGAACTCCGCCCCGACGATCAGGTTGTTGACCAGCTTCGCCACGGATCCCGCGCCGCTGCCGCCGACCCTCACCACGCTGGCCCCCATGGCCTGCAGCACCGGCTTGCAGCTCTCGAACACATCCTCGTCGCCGCCTGCCATGAACGAGAGCGTCCCTTCCACGGCGGCCTTCTCGCCCCCGCTCACCGGAGCGTCCAGAAACCCGATGCCGCGCTCCCGCAGAGCGCCCGCCAGGCGTCTGCTGACTGCCGGCTCAGTGGTGCTCGTGTCGATGACCGCGCTCCCGGAGGCCAGCCTCCCGGCGATGCCCTCCGGTCCGGTCACCACGCTCTCCACCACGGCCGAGCCGGGCAGCGAGAGGACGACCGTGTCCGAGCGCTCCGCCACGTCTCCCGCGCATCCGGCTATGCCGAACTGCTCCGGCGGGAACGCGGAAAGCCTCGCCGGGTCGCAGTCGAAGACCGTCACCCGGGTGAACGCCTTCCGAAGGTTGCGCGCCATCGGAGCGCCCATCACGCCCAGTCCGATAAAGCCGATCCTGTCGGGCATATCAGGGTCCTCTCAAAGCAGCAGATCGAGGCGCGTGCGCCAGTCCGCATGGACGCCGATCTGCTCGTCTGCCGTGGAGGCGGGGAACGCCTCCGAAAGCCAGGCTCTCTCCGCTGGCGTAAGCTCCCATTCGGCAGCTGCCGCCAGCTCCTCCAGCTCCTCCTCGCGCGTCGGACCGGCCACCGCGCAGGTCACCGCGGGATGGGCCAGAATCCACGCGAGCGCCGCCTGCGCGGGAGTGCGGCCCCTGTCCAGAGCGAACTCCCGCAGTCTCTGGAGGCCCGGGGCGAAGCGTTGCTGCAGGTGTACGGCTCTGACGTCCGCCTCGCCGCCGGACTCCAGATACTCTCCCGCCAGGATGCCCCGGCACAGCGCGCGATAGGCCATGAAGGCCAGCCCTTCGGCGTGGCAGAGCGGCAGGACCTCCATCTCCACGCCGCGCTCGATGAGGTTGTAGACCGACTGCAGCGTCCCGAAGGAGATCAGGTTCCGGCGGTCGCTGGCCCACAGCGCCTTGCAGAGCAGCCAGGCGGGAAAGTTGGAGCACCCCACATAGAGGACCTTGCCCTGCCGGACGAGCAGGTCGAGCGTCTCCAGCGTCTCCTCCAGGTTCATGCCGGGGTGGGGCATGTGCATCAGGTAGAGGTCGATCCGGTCCGTCTGCAGCCTGCGCAGGCTGGTCTCCAGCGCCCGCACGATGTGGTATCGCGAGCTGTCCCGGTCGTTCACGCCCTCTCCGATCTCCACGCGCGATCCGAACTTGGTGCACAGCACCACCTGGTCGCGCACCCTTCGAAGCGCCCGCCCCAGGAACTCCTCGGATTGTCCGTCGGTGTAGGCGACGGCAGTATCGAAGAAATTCACGCCCAGCTCGAGAGCCCTGCCGACGAGCCTCTCCGCTTCTGCCGCGTCGTTCACCGCACCGAACGACATGGCGCCGAAGCACAGCCGCGACACCTTCAGCGGAGACCTTCCCAGGTTCGTGTATCTCACGGTCCGGTCCCTCCGGAAAGCAGGGAGACCACTCTGGTCAGAGATTGGTCATCACCCACGTTGCCAGGAAACACCGTGTAAGCGATGCCCGGCCACCTGCCCTCCTCCCCCATCCTCCAGACCGGCACGCCGGGAAGGATCTGCCCGAGCACATCGCACCGCTTCGCGCCGAGGGCCTGCCGGGCGATCTCGATGCTCGTGATCCCGCCCTTCGCCACAAGGTATGCCGGACGGCAGCCGACCCTTTCAACGATCCCGCAGAGGCCGCCCATCAGTTTCCTGCCGGCCTCCAGAAACTCCTTACCTTCCCCGGGCAGCCGGGCGCGCGACGTGTACACCAGAGCCGTCCTTCCGGAGCTGAGCAGGCGTTCCACGCGCTGCGCCGCGCGCTCTACCTCGCGCTGCCGCCGCGAATCGTCCGCCAGCTCCTCCGCCGCCACCTCCACTCCCTCCGCCAGCCCGGACCGGATCAGCGCCTCCAGCTGGCGGGAGGTGCGCTCCACGTAGGAGCCCGCCACCACCAGCCCCGGCCCGGGAGCCGCGCAGACTTCTTCCGCCCCGAGCAGCGGGGAGTCCGGGAACCCCCCTCTCGATTTGACAAACGACGCCGAGCAGCGGTAGACGAACCGCTTCCCCGCCTCTTCAGCGCGGATGAGCCCCAGCACGAAGGTGTCCAGATGGGCGTAGCAGGCTGCATTGACGACCACCGGCCGTCCTCCCGCGCAGCGAGAAAGCATCTCCGCCGCCGCCTCCGGCCCTCCATCCTGCAGAAGGGGCAGGGAGACGGACAGCACCTCCTCGCGGGACCATCGCCCGCGGGTCTTCTCCTCCACCCACGATTTCAGGTCGGCGCTGCGATATCCAAAGACGGGGTCGCGGGCGAACTCGGTCATGGCGGCCGGGACCAGCTCACCGCCCTGCTGCACCAGATGGACATCGTCGATGGTGAACCTGCCGCCTTCGAAGAACGCCGGGGCCAGCACGATCCCGTCGCACTCCAGCCCCATGCCTTCCGTCAGCGCCTCGACCTCCTGCGGGAAATGTCCGCGAAGGGTGCTGTCGCTGCGCGACGCCAGAAGGGGATCGAAGCCGAGCGCGGAGGCTGCCGCCGACACGCTGTGCCCCACCTGCACGCTCAGCTTCGCCGCCTCGTCCTCGGGCAGGCTCCTGGAGTTGGTCGAGACATAGAAGACCGGTCCGGCGGAGGCGGCGGTCTGCAGGAGGCTTTCGAGCGACAGGTCCAGGCAGACCGGAACATCCCTGACGGTCTGGGTGCCGGTGGGGTCGTCATCGATCACCACCAGCCGCTTTCCGGAAGCCGTCAGCGACTCCCGTATCCGCTCGCGCGCGTCAGGGATGCTCCCCGGCCACCGTGTCAGGCTGTCTATCTCGTCGATGCGCATCCCTCTATCCCGCCGGCCGCCCCTGGTGTCACTCGAAGTCCAGTCCGTAGATCGACGCCCGTTCCATCCTGAACCGGAGCCGCATCGCCCTTCCCCGTTCCAGCCCGGTATCATCCTGTCCCTTCCAGGTGAGGGGTTTCCGGAACTGGTCGCCGATGACCGGGTCGCAGTCTTCGAAGCTGTGGCCCGGGATCACTCCCCGCTCCAGGTCGACCACCTCGACCCGGATGTGACCCGCGCGCGCCGTCACCGCGTTGATCCTGATCTTGCGTCCGGGAGGGATAAACCCCACCGTGGAGAACTCCCCGCGCTCCGGAGCTTCCAGAGCAATGATGCGGCCCTTCGGCCAGATCGCGTATCCGATGCCGTTGTTAAGCTGACCCCTGGGATACTTGTGCGGGAAGTTGTATCCCGTGTAGGGCAGCGCGAAATCGCCGTTCGGCAGCTCGATAAGGTTCGGGCCGGTGAAATGGCATCCGCCGTCCCACTCCCCGTATTCGGGGGTTTCCAGCACATACCCGCCCGGCAGGAAGTTCCAGACCTTGCCGTCGTGGCTGGAGGCGACGGCGGTGGAGGTGGTATCGTCCATCAGATGCCAGATGTTGGGGAACATCAGATGGAGGTCAGGGGCGCCCGGGATGTTCGTCCGGCAGTTGGTGTAGAGCAGCTCGGACGCCTCCAGTTCCGGATGCGGGACGAGGATCGGCTCCGACACCGGGAAGGCGTCGAAGCGCTCGCTCTCCGTGCGGCCGATGGAGCGCCTGCCGATCTCGTACCAGCCAGCGCTGCCGGCCGTGGCGCCCCGGGCCTGCTCCCGGATCATGTAGTTGCGGGTGTAGATGACGTATCGCCGGAGGGTCTCGTCGTAATAGGCCGTGATATGCGTGTCACTGTGCTCGACGACCAGCGGCTCAGGCAGTTGTCTCCATCGGATCCCGTCCCCCGAGACCGCGCCGAACACGGCCAGGATGTGATCGCCGCGGTCTGACCTGGGCTCCCAGCGGCCCGGGTGCTTCGCTTTGAAGCGTTCGAAATCCTCGCGCGGGAGGTTGCCCCCGCCCACCCACTTGTACCGCTCGCCCGGCGGAGCCGAGGGATCGACGAAGACCGTGCCCCCGTAGAGCGGCATTCGCCCGCCTCCCTCTTTCTCACAGAGCACGGGAGGGTTCCAGTACATCCCGTCTGCGGATTCCCGGTAATGCCATCCCACCCAGGCGCGGTAGATCCCTCCGTCCTGCACGATGGACCCGAGTATCAGGTAGCTGAAGTGTTCGCTGTCCGGCCTGTCCATGAGCTGGCCGGAGCGGCGGGCCTTTCGGGCGATCAGACGGATGCCGTACGGGAACTCCGCTTTCACAAGCCGCGGCCCCCAGGGACCCGCCGAGCCGCCCACCGTCACATTGTTGCCCCGCTCATCGACCCAGGCGAATGACCCTGGCCTGATGAAAAGCCAGTTCGTGAACACCAGACGCTTTCCGCGCAGCATGTACGGCTCGCCGGAGAGCCGCTGAAAGACGGGTTCCTGCATAGTGTTTTCCCTCGCTCCCTGGGTCGCTTCCCCGGCAGGGGCCGCCTCCCGCAGCTGCAGGGCTGCAAGGGAAGCGGCGGATGCCTGCAGGAACGTCCGCCGGGAGACTTCTCTTTTTGCCATGCGGCGCTACCTCCGTTGCGTGTTCCGGAGCCGCCGGACCCTTCCGGCCCTCCGGGCGCAGGGCGGTGCCGGTCCGCTCCTCTCTCCGATCGGATGCCGAGCCCCCCGGTGCGGTCCCGGGTTCTCTTGACCCGGCGCCTGCCCGCCGATAGAATGAAGACGCCGGGCGAGGCGGTGACGGCGGGAATGTTTATATATCAGCTGATAATCTAACACGCCCGCCGCCCTCCTGTCAAGCATCCGGCGATGCGCGCCCGGAAATTCTCCGTCGCGCCAGAACGGGAGTCCATGATCACGATGCCAACTCAGAGCGTTACCGGCAGGGATGTTGTCAGCAGGCTGATCCAGTTCATCAGGGAGAACCAGATGCGCGCGGGCGACCGGCTTCCGGCCATCCCGCGTCTTGCGCAGGAGTGGCAGGTCAAGCCGAGCATCGTCCGGGACGGCCTGCTCCAGGCGCAGAGCCTGGGACTGGTCCGCATCGACCCGCGCCTCGGCACCTTCGTCCAGCAGCCGGACCTTTCGCCTCTTGTCAGCACGCTGTCCGAGACGCTGGATCTCGCGCTGATGATGGACGACCGCAATCTGGTCCATCTGGGAGAAGCCAGGATCATGGCTGAAAAGGAGACGGCGGCCGCGGCGGCGCGGCGCGCCCAGCCGGAGGACCTCCTTCAGATCAGAGAGTGCCTGGAGGATCTGCAGCGCGCGGTCAGCGACCGTTCGGCGTTCGTCGAGGCCGACGAGCGCTTCCACGTGGCCATCGCCACCGCCGCGGGCAACCCCGTCATGACCTCCTTCGTCCGCGCCCTGCTGATCGCCTTGCGTCCCTACAGACTGCGCACTCTGGTGACTGAAGACGACGCGCGGAAGACGGCCGAAGGGCACGTGAGCATCTATCAGGCCCTGGTTGATGGGGATGCGGACCGGGCCCGCCGGGAGATGGAGGCTCATTTTTCGAACGCGCGCAGGCTCATCTCGCAGCATCTGGGGATGGAGCCAAGAGACGACGGGGACCCGGACAGATAAACAGGCTAACGCCCTCACCCTTTCCCATGGCATAAATGGGGCGCCGCCCGGCGGCGGGCCGCCGGTCCGGGACCCGGGGCGGAGAAAATGCCCCGTACTTTGATACTGGCGCCCTCTTTTTCTATTGCAAGCGCGTGGCATGTATGGTACAAGATGGGTGCCGGATGTGCCACGCGGTGGCAACTCGAACGCCTGGCACCCGGCAAGGCAATCCCCTGGCCCGAACGCCTGAGCGTGTGGCGGAGTTGCCGGCGGCATAGATGCCACCGAGTAGCATCTATGCCTACGACCGGCTCTGCCTTCGCGGGCTCCGGGTTTCGGGGGATTTAGATGCCACCCGGTGGCAGAAAGGGCTAGACAGGCAAGATGATTCCGCTCAACGCGATCCTTACGGTCGCCCGCCCGGGCAAAAGAAACGCCCGGCACGCGGGCCGCGGCTTCACCCTGGTGGAGCTTCTCGTTGTCATCGCCATCGTCGCCATCCTGGCGTCCATCCTGATGCCCGTATTCGGGCAGGCCCGCCAGACGGCCCTGCGCGCCCGCTGCGCGTCCAACCTGCGCAACATCCACAGCGCTGTCCTGATGTACGCCAACGACTGGCGCGAATGCATGCCCCTTGAGATCAAGCTGGAGAGATCAACGCCTTCCTACGGCACCCACACCGTCCTGATGCAGTATGTCAAGGCGCCGGAGATCTTTCACTGCCCCGCCGACACGGGAGACGGGAGCAGCGGCGTCCCGGTCTGGCAGAGGTTCGGCATCAGCTACAAAGTGGAAGGCCGCTGCTTCTCCAACCCCTGGGACGAGAAGCTCCGTATGCCCATTATCCGCAAGCTCTCCCATCTGGACATGGGCATTGACACCAAAAAGGTGCTGGAGGGCAAGGAAGACAATAATCCTCAGTTTCTGTCCCAGCTTCAGCTGATGCGGGATCTGTTCTTCCCGTGGGAGAACGGCAAGGAGATGAAGAAGGAATGGCTTGTCGTGCGGGCCTGGCACCGCGCCGGAGCCAACGTCGTGTTCCTGGACGGGCACGTCGCCTTCGTGAAGAGCAAGGCGGAGTGGAACGCCATCCGGGGAAAGACGGACGGAGGAGACTGACGAAATGGGTAAGATTCACCGCCTCCTGCGTGCCTGGCACAAGTGGGTCGGCGTGGCGGCATCGCTGGCGCTCATCAGCTTCGCGGTCACAGGCATTCTCCTGAACAACCGCGAGACGTTCGGGCTGAAGCCCGCCCCCTCGAAGCCTCCGAAGCCCTCCGGCGAAGCCTCGGCGGCTGCCGTGCCTCTGCTGACCGCCGGGGTGCGGCTGGACAGTCTGCCCGTCCCGCCCGAGCGCGCGCTCGCCATCGCCCGGCAAAAGTTCGGAGACGTCCCTCTTGAGAAGTTGGAGCTGAAATACGAGAAGGGCACTCTTCAGTACCGCATCCACACGCGGGAAAAGCCGCCGGGGAAGCTGTTCATCGACGCCGCAACCGGCGCGGCGGTGTTCCAGGAGCCGGAGGCGGCCGCGAAACTGGGGAGGTTCATCCTCGACCTGCACCACTTCAACTTTGGCGAAGGGAGGTTTCGCATCGTGGCGGACATCTTCGCGGGCAGCCTGGCGCTGCTCACAGCGAGCGGTCTGTGGCTTTTCGCAAGGGAGGAGGTTGCAAGGAAGCGGGCCCGGCAGCTCGCCCGGGAGCGGAGCCCGGAGCGCAGCGTGCGGCAGACGTCCGCCTCCCGGCCGGTCAGGGCAAGGCCTTCCGGATCGGAAGGCTGAGCGTCTCCCTCAGCGCCGGGCTCGCCGGAAGGCTTCGGCACTGGCGAGCCCGGCCGGCCTTCCCGCCGCGGCGCCGAGGCTCCGGAGGAGGTCCGGGCGGCCGGTCCCCTGAGTCCGGTGCGCCGCCCGGGCCGCCAGCTTCACATCCATCACCTCCGAGATGTCCACAAGCACATCGGGCCGCCGTGTCTGCCAGTAGTAGAGCGCGGGACGCCCCTTCCCCTGCTCTCTCCACCACTGTCTCACGATTCGGCCCGCACCCTGGTGGTCGGCGTGCAGGTAGGGCAGGGACGGCTTTTCCGGGTCGAAGGTCAGCACCGCATCCGGCCGCACTGCGGAGGCCACCTTCTCCAGCTCCCGGCGAAGCGCGTCTCCCCTGGCCACGCTCCTATCCGGCAGGCCGGGCATGTGCACGCTCCTGTAGCCGATCAGGTCCGCCGCAACCGCCTGTTCGCGCCGCCGTTCGGCCCGGAGGTCGCGGGCGCCTGTAAGGTTCGGTCCCCGTTCCCCGTCCGAAGCCACGATGACGTGCACCTCGACGCCCGCTCTGGCCATCCGGGCCAGCGTCCCCCCGGCGTACCATTCCAGGTCGTCGGGGTGCGCAGCCACCGCAAGGACCCGCCTGAACGCCAGAAGCCGGGCTCCTTCCTGCAGGGCCGCTGCAGCGTCCGGCACCGGGCGGGTGCGCAGTTCCATCCACAGCGCCAGTCCCGACGCTCCCGTCAAGATCCACTTTGCCAGGGTCCTTCCCCAGCGGCGCCTGCCCTCCTGTGCGTTCATTGCTCCAATCCTCCCGGCGGATGCGGAATAATCTTCAGGCCATGGCGTCGTCGAACAGCTCGTCCAACCCTGGCGCTTCTGCAGCGGTCCCCCGGCTTCCGGTCGTGGTCGTCGGCGCGTCGGCGGGGGGGCCTCCCGCCCTTGCCCGGCTGCTTTCGTCCCTGCCCGCGGCCTTCCCGGGATGCGTCGCCATCGTCCAGCACATCCGTCCCGATTTCCCGAGCCGCCTTCCCGAGGTGCTCTCCCGGGGCTCGGCCCTGCCGGTTCTGGAGGCCAGAGGCTCGCTTCTGGTCGAGCCCGGTTCGGTCTACATCGCCCCTCCCGGCCGCCATCTCACCATCAGTCCGCAGGGCCGCCTCACCGTGCGCGGCGGTCCGCCGGTCAATTATGTCCGCCCGTCCGTGGACGTGCTGTTCCAGTCGGCCGCTGCCCTGGGCTCGCGCGTCATCGCCGTTGTCCTGACCGGCACCGGCCGGGACGGCGCGGAGGGCATCCGCGCCGTTCACAGGGCGGGAGGGCTGACCATTGCCCAGAGGCCCGCCGCCTGCTCCGGGATGCCGGAGGCCGCCATCGCCACCGGCTGCGTCCGGATGATTCTGCCCCTGGAGGAGATCGGCCCGGCCATCGTTGAGGCTGCAGCGGCGCTGCTGAGTGACGACGCCGCGTGACGCGAAGGGGCCGCCGCCGGCGGCCCCCGTGACCGGTCTTTCTACGATTCGCTCAGCCCTGCGCGGCGGCCTTGCAGATCACGCTGAACGAGTCGGCCTTCAGCGAAGCTCCTCCCACCAGCGCCCCGTCGATCTCCGGCTTCGCCAGCAGCTCCGCCGCGTTCGTGTCGTTCACACTGCCGCCGTAGAGCACCCGGACGGCGTCTGCCGCGGCGTCGCCCGCCATCTCCCTTACGGTCTGGCGGATGAGCCCGCACACCCGGTCGGCCTCCCCGGCCTCGCACACTTCTCCCGTGCCGATGGCCCACACCGGTTCATAGGCGATCACCAGTCCGGCCATCTGCTCCGGGGCCAGTCCCTCCAGACACGCCCGGATCTGGCCGCGGACCACCTCGTCGGTGCGGCCGGCCTTGCGCTCGTCGATGGTCTCCCCGCAGCAGATGATGGGGGTCAGGCCTTTTGCGAGCGCCAGCTTCGCCTTGGCGTTGATGGTGGCGTCCGTCTCGCCGAAATAGCCCAGCCGCGCGGCAAGAGTCCCGTCCACCGTCCCGAACCGCCCCCGGGTCTCCGAATGCCCGATGATGACGTAGGCGCATCCGGCCTCCACCAGCATGTCCGGAGAGATCTGGGACGTCCATGCCCCCTTCTCCTCCCAGAAGGTGTTCTGAGCCCCCAGGCGGATCCCCGAGTCGCCGATGGCCTGAAGGGTGGCATCCAGGGCGGTAAACGGAGGGCACACGCAGATCTCCACGCCCTGAAGCCCCTTGACCAGCGGAATGAGCGCCTGCACCAGCTCCCGCGCCTGCGCCCGGGTGTTGTTCATCTTCCAGTTTCCCGCAATGAGCGGAGTCCTCATAGTGTCTGTCTGGCTCCTTTCCGGTTCCGCGCCTCAGGGAACGGCGCGTCCTCCAAAAGAAACCCTCTCCCCGGCCGGGGAGAGGGCGCCGGTCATTGGAAAGCGGTCGCTCCTCACCTGTCCAGCAGGGCGGCCACGCCCGGCAGTTCCCGGCCTTCCACGAACTCCAGGCTGGCCCCCCCGCCGGTGGAAACGTGGGACACTTTGTCCGCATACCCCATCTGCTCGATGGCCGCCGCGGAGTCCCCTCCGCCGACGACGGTCGTGGCGCCGCTTGCGGCCAGCGCTTCCGCGATGGCAAGCGTCCCATGCGCGAAGTTCGGCATCTCGAAAACGCCCATCGGGCCGTTCCAGAACACCGTCCTGGCGGTCTTGATCTCGGCGGCGAACGCCTCTCGGGACTCCGGGCCGATGTCCAGGCCCATCATATCCGCCGGGATCTGGTCCGCCGGCACCACGCGGGACGGAGAGTCGTTGTTGAACTCCGCCGCCACCACGATGTCCGTGGGCAGAAGCAGCTTCACGCCGCGCGCCTTCGCGTCCTCCATCGCCTTCCGGGCCAGCTCCAGCCCCTCTTCGTCCAGCAGGGACTTACCGATCTCCAGCCCCTGCGCCTTGAAGAACGTGTAGGCCATGCCCCCGCCGATGATCAGGGTGTCCACCTTCGTGAGAAGGTTCTGGATGACGGGGATCTTGTCCGCCACCTTTGCGCCGCCCAGGATGGCGACGAACGGCCGCTCCGGATCCGAGATGACCCTGCTCAGGTAATCCAGCTCCTTCTTCATCAGGTAGCCGGAGACCGCCGGCAGGTGCTTCGTCACCCCTTCCGTGGAGGCATGCGCCCGGTGCGCCGCTCCGAAGGCGTCGTTGACGTAGAGCTCGGCCAGTGAAGCGAGCTGCGCCGCAAAGTCCGGGTCGTTCTTCTCTTCCTCGCTGTGGAAGCGCAGGTTCTCGAGAAGCAGGATGTCCCCGTCCTTCATCGCGGCGACGGCCTTCTTCACGTCCTCGCCGATACAGTCGTCCACCTTGGTGACCGGCCGGCCCATCAGCTCGGCCAGCCGGGCCGCCACCGGGTTCAGCCGCAGCTCCTCGACCACCTGTCCCTTCGGGCGGCCCAGATGAGAGCAGAGGATGACCTTCGCTCCGTGGTCCACCAGATACTGGATGGTTGGGATGGCGGCGCGGATGCGCCGGTCGTCGGTGATGACGCCGTCCTTCAACGGGACGTTGAAGTCGACCCGGCAGAGCACGCGCTTCCCGGCGACATCCACATCCTCGATGGTCTTCTTGTTCATAGCCATTCCTTTCCGGAAAAGGACCGGCGGCCTGCGGCAGATGCCGCTCTCAGAGACCCTTGCCGGCGATGTAGTGGATCAGGTCGCCCACGCGGACGCTGTAGCCCCACTCGTTGTCATACCAGGAGATCACCTTGGCGAAGTTGTCTCCCAGCACCAGCGTGGACAGCGCGTCGAAGATGCTGGAGCGCTCGTCGCCGCGGAAGTCGCTGGAGACGAGAGGCTCCTCGGTGTAGCCCAGGATGCCCTTCATCGCGCCCTCGGAGGCCGCCTTCATCGCCGCATTGATGGCCTCCACCGTGACCGGCTTCTCGGTGTTGACCGTCAGATCCACCACGGAGACCGTCAGGGTGGGGACCCGCATGGCGAAACCGTGCATCTTGCCCTTCAGCTCGGGAAGCACCAGCGAGATGGCCTTGGCCGCCCCGGTGGTGGTGGGGATCATGTTCGCCGCGCCGGCGCGGGCCCGCCGCAGGTCCTTGTGGGCCTGGTCCTGGATCCTCTGATCGTTGGTGTAGGCGTGGATGGTGGTCATCAGGCCGCTGGCGATGCCGAAGTTGTCAAGCAGCACCTTGGCCACCGGCGCCAGACAGTTGGTGGTGCAGCTTGCGTTGGAGAGGATGTGGTGCCGGGCCGGGTCGTAATCTCCCTCGTTGACGCCCATCACGATGGTGATGTCCTCGTTCTTGGCAGGGGCGCTGATGAGCACCTTCTTCACCGTACCGCCCAGATGCGCCTTTGCCTTCTCGGCGTCCGTGAAGAGCCCCGTGGACTCCACCACCACCTCGGCGCCCACCGAGCTCCAGTCGATTGCGGCGGGATCCTTCTCCTGGAAGCTCCTGATCTTCTTGCCGTTCACCACGATGGCGCCTTCCTCGGCGGCCACCTCGCCGGCGAACGGACCGTAGGTGGTGTCCCACTTCAGCAGATGGGCGTTGGTCTTCGCGTCCACCAGATCGTTGATGGCCACGACCTCGATGTCCGAGGGATACTTCTGCAGCATCGCGCGCAGACTCAGGCGCCCGATACGACCGAAACCGTTGATTCCTACTTTGACTGCCATTGTTGCTGTTGCCTTCCTCCTGTCAGATGGCGCTTCTCGGGTGAGTGTGACGGGACCTTGCCCTGACGCATGCCGCGCCTTATCCGGAGCGGCGCGGCCGGGTGACCGTCCTGCCTGGACGGAACCGTGGCCTGCCGGGTCCGCAGGACCGCGCCGGCGCGCCGGACAGGCCGAGGCATTTTACCGGACAGCCCGTCCCCTGTCAATCGCTTGTGACAAAAAGCACAATCATCGCTTATTATACCCGCCGCCGATTCGTCCCGCAAACGCGCGCGGGGAAGGAGCGGCGCCGGAGCGCGGTGTAAGCTGTCATAAATGGGAAAGGGCGGGGGGCGTTCAGGGAGGTCCGGGATGAACTGGACTCTGGCTGCGGCGCTGGCGCTTCTGATGGCCGGCTGTTGCGCTTCCGCCGGCGGAGGTGTGTGCGTCATCGCCCATCGCGGGGCTTCCGCGGATGCCCCCGAGAACACCGTCGCGGCCGCGCGACTGGCGTGGGAACAGGGGGCGGATGCGCTCGAGCTGGACGTGCGGCTGTCGCTCGACGGACGGCCGGTGGTCATCCACGATCCGGAGACGAAACGCACCACCGGAGTCGATCTGACGGTCGCAGGGACGCATTCGTGGGATCTCCGGCGGCTGGACGCTGGCCGCCTCAAGGGCCAGCGCTTCGCCGGAGAGCGGATTCCTTTCCTGCATGAGATGCTTCGGACCGTCCCGCCCGCCCGGCAGGTGTTCGTGGAGATCAAGAGCGGGCCGGAGACGGTCCCGGTCATCGCCGGCGAGATACGCCGCAGCGGAAAGCTCGCTCAGTGCGTCATCATCTCGTTCAACCTGGATGTCTGCGCGGAGGCGAAAAAGGCGCTCCCGGACACCCCCGTGCTCTGGCTTCGGGGGACGGTGATGGACCCCGGAACGAAAAAGCCTGTTCCCCACGATCCGGCCTGGATCGGGACGGCGCGGGAGAAGGGGATTGACGGGCTGGACCTCCACTTTGCTGGCATCACGCCGGAGTTTGCCGAAGCCTGCGCCAGGGCGGGAATGCCGCTTTATGCCTGGACCGTGAACGATCCGGCTGAGGCCCGCCGCCTGGAGCGGCTGGGCGTGCGGGGCATCACCACCGACGTCCCGGCCCGGATCCGGCAGGCGCTCGGAAGGGACGAAAAGAGATGAGCGGACGCGTCCTGCGGGTCGGGATGGCTCAGATGCTGGTGGAGGGCGGACAGCCGGAGTCCAACCTGCGCCGGGCCGTGACCATGATCCACGATGCCGCCGCGCGGGGAGCCGCGGTCGTCGTGCTCCCCGAGTGTCTGGACCTGGGCTGGACACATCCTTGCGCCCGGCGGCTGGCCCGGCCCATACCGGGCCCGCACTGCGACCGGCTGGCGGATGCCGCCATCGACGCCGGAGTGTTCGTGGCGGCCGGGCTGGTGGAGCGCGACGGCGGCCGGCTCTTCAACGCCGCCGTGCTCATCTCCCCGGACGGCGAGATCGTCCTGAAGCACCGCAAGATCAACGAGCTTTCCATCGCGTTCGACCTGTACGAGACGGGCTCCAGCCTGGCCGTCGCGGAAACGCAGATCGGACGCATCGGCCTGAACATCTGCGCGGACAATTTCTCCAACTCTCTGGCGCTCGGACACGCTCTGGGCAGGATGGGCGCTCAGCTGCTCCTGTCGCCGTCGGCCTGGGCTGTCCCGCACGACCATGACAACCGGAAGGACCCTTACGGCGCCCTGTGGATCTCCTCCTACACGGAGCTCGCCCGCCTGTATCAGATGCCGGTCATCGGCGTCAGCAACGTCGGCCCGATGGATGCCGGCGTGTGGGCGGGGATGAAATGCATCGGCGCTTCCATAGCCGTGGGGCACGACGGGAGGCTCGTGCGCCAGCTGCCCTACGGGGAAAGGGCGGAGGTTCTGGAGGTGGTGGAGGTCACGCTGGTGGAGCGCTCACTGAAGGGGACCGCACTCTGCGAGGCTCTGGCTGCCCGCGGCTACCACGGCCCGTGACCTGTGCTTACGTCTCGCCTGCTCAGGGCTGCACGGCGCGGGCGCAGTACTCCTTCAGCAGGCGGACATAGAGCCGGTAGTCCTCCAGCGAGACCCCCGGCGGAGTCTGATGGTCCACCGAGGGGATGTAGCGGCCGCTCTTCATCACGGGCAGCAGCCGCTCGAACTCCGCCCGCATCGCCTGCTCCCCGAGATGCATCACGGTCTTGTCGAATCCGCCGAGCATCTTCCATTCGGGATGGCGTTCCCTGATGCGCCCGACGTCCACCCCGGCCATCCGCTCCAGAGGGTGGGTGCCTTCCAGTCCCGCCTCCTCCATCCACGGGATGAGCGGTTCCACATCCCCGTCGGAGTCGATCAGCGGGATGATCCCGCGCTCCTTCAACAGCGGCACAGTCTGCCGGTAGAAGGGCAGCATGAAGGTCTCGAACAGCTCGCGCGAGATCATCGGCCCGTGATTGTAGGACATATCTTCCGCGAACGTCGCAAAGTCCGGTGTGCAGACCTCGCAGAACTGCTCGATGCACTGGCGGATGTAGCGCGCCTGGTCTTCGTTGATGCGAAGCATGAGCTCGGGATGGTCGTAGAAGGCGTAAAGATGCTCCTCGATGCCGAACAGCACGCGCGGCCACCAGAAGAACCCGCTCAGCGTGAACCAGACGACGACCTCCCCGCGCGCCTGCTCTGCCGCCCACCGGCGGGCCGTCTCCCTGTCGAACGGCACGGGGTCCGGATACAGATACGGCAGCAGGCGTTCGTAGTCCTCCTCGCTTCGGATCCATCCCTGGCCGTGGCGCACCGGACCGCCGGGCGCGCCGGGAAGGATCTGAAGGAACCAGTGCTGGTAATCCACGTCCAGTCCGAAGAAGCGTTTGATGCCGTGGGTATCAAGCCCGCCGGGAAGGCCTTCCGCCAGCCAGCGCTCGATGGTCTTGTCCCACCAGACCGCCCATTCCAGCACGGGAAGGCGGTCTTCCGGCATCTCGCCCTTCATCACCTTCTGGAACCGCGAGCAGACCGTCTCCGTCATGACAGTGCGGCCTTCGGCGGTTCCGGAAGGTTCTCCTCCGTGCGGATCACGCTCCCGCGGTCTCCAGCACCCCCTCCACTTTGTCGATCAGCCCGTCCACCAGCTTCAGGCGGTCTTTCAGATGCGCCAGAACCTCGCGGTTGTCCGTATGGTGGATCTCCACGGGCAGCTCCTCCCGCTCGGCTCTGAGCAGCTCCAGAACGACTTCCCACTCCTGCCGCGTGAGTTCACACGTCCCCGTCGTCGTCCGCCTCCTTTCGAGCAGGCGCCCTGAGGGACTTGCGCTGCATGGACATTTTGCCCCCGGCCGGCGGTCCGGCAAACGGTCCGGGCATGCGTCCCGGGCGGGTATGTGCCAATATCTAGAACCGGCAAGATCTTTTGCGAGAGAGGAGAGTTCCTTGGACGCTGCGGGAATCGGCATCATCGGATACGGAGGGTTTGCGTCCTTCTGCCGCCGGGCCTGGTCCGGCCTGGAGGGCGTGCATGTGGTCGCGGCGGCGGATTCCGACCCGTCGCGTGATCCCGGCGACATCCGTTTCTATAGCTCCTGGGAGGACCTGGTCCGCGACCCGGAGGTTTCCATCGTGGTCGTCAGCACTCCGCCTTCGACACACGCGGAGATGGGTCTGGCGGCTGTCCGCGAGGGCAGGCACGTGCTGCTGGAGAAGCCTCCCGCCGTCACGCTACAGGAGCTGGACCAGCTTCTTGGCGCCATGACGGACGGCGGCCCGCTCATCGCGGTGGACTACATGCTTCGGTACAACCCCCTTGTGCTCGCTCTGCGCTCCATTGCGGAGACCGGCTGCCTGGGCCGGCTGCAGCATGTCAGCGTGGTGAACTACGCCGCCGACGGAAACCTGCCCCCGGAGCACTGGTTCTGGGACCGGAACGTCTCGGGCGGCATCCTGGTGGAGCACGCCGTGCACTTCTTCGACATGGTGGCTTACGTCTGGCAGACCCCTCCCGTGCGCGTCACGGCCCACACGGTCTGCCGGCGGGAGAGGATGGAGGACAAGGTGGTGGCCACGGTCCAGCACGCCGACGGGCTGCTGGCCACGCACTATCATCATTTCTTCCGCCCGTCCTGGTTCGAACGCCAGAGCTTCCGCTTCGCGTTCGACGCGGGCGAGGTGGACATCGAGGGCTGGATCCCCCTGACCGCGCGGGTCCGGGCGGCGGTGGACCCGGAGCGCAGGGAGCAGCTCCTCGGCCTGCTGCCGCAGGCGCAGCTCGTTTCGTCGGCACCGGCGGAAGCGGAGCTGAAGGCTGCGGGGGTCCCGTATGCGGCCGGCGAGATGATCGAGGTGTCCGCCTCGGTGGAGGGGCCGAAGCCGGATGTCTACGGTGCCTGCCTGCGCGAGGCGATGCGGGACCTCGCCGGATCCATCCGCTCCGGCGGAAGGCCCGTCATCGCGCTTGAGCGGGTGGCGGACAGCGTTCGCGTCGCCTGCGCCGCCACCCGGTCCGCCGCCTGCGGGGAGGCGGTGGAGATCTGATGCCCGCGGGCGGCCCGGACGTCACGCATTTCACCGCCCGGCCGTTCAACACCTGGGGGTGCGGTTACATCGCGTACCAGGCGGCCCTCGCGGCGCACCGCGCGGGCCGCCTGCGCCGGGTCATCGCCCCGTCGTTCGTTCCGGGAGACATTCCGGAGGGTATCATCAGGGTCGCGCCGCATGGTTTCTGGTGGAACGTGCTGCAGCGCCTGCCCTATCGCATCAAGGTGCGCTTCGCGCTCGACTTCCTGTTCCGCGACAACGAGCTGGACTGGAAGGCGCGCCGCCTGGTGCCCGAAGGCGGCATCTTTCATGCCTGGAGCCATCAGGGACTGTTCAGCATGCGCCGGGCCCGCAGGCTGGGAGCGCGCCTGGTGCTGGAGCGGCCGAATACCCATCCGCTGGAGATGACCCGTCTCGTGCGTCAGGAGCACCGCAGGTTCGGCGCGCCGGGCCGGGTGGATGCGCCCTTCGAGGTGCGCAAATGCCTTGCGGAGCATGCGCTGGCCGACCGTATCGTCGTCTGCAGCCAGTTTGCCCGCAAAAGCCACCTGCGTCACGGCGTCCCGGACGGCAAGATCCGGGTCATCAACTACGGCGTGGACACGGAGACGTTCTCTCCCGGCCCGAAGCGCGATGACGTCTTCCGCGTCGTGTTCTGCGGGATGGTCTGCCTGCGCAAGGGCATTCAGTATCTGCTGCAGGCGTGGGAGGAGCTGGCGCTACCCGGCGCGGAGCTGCTGGTGCTGGGGCTGGTGCTGCCGGATGCCCTCCACCTCGTGGAGCGATACCGCGGCCTGCCGGGGCTCCGTATCCAGGGGCACGTGGACTCCCGCACCGAGCTTGCGGAGCTCTACCGGCAGGGAAGCGTGTTCGTATTCCCCTCGGTGGAGGACGGCTTCGGGATGGTGGTGACGGAGGCGATGGCCTGCGGCATACCTGTGGTCATCTCCGACCATACCGGAGCGATGGACGTGGTTCAGGACGGCGTCAACGGTTTCGTGGTCCCCACTTACGACGTGGAAGCGCTCAAGCAGCGCATCCTGACGTTGAGGGACGATCCGGGCCTCTGCCGCTCGATGGGGGCCGCCGCGCGCGAGACGGCCCTCCAGAACACCTGGCTGCACTACGGCCAGAAGCTCCTTCGCGTCTACGACGAGCTCAGCGGGTAGCCATCTCGTCCGGGGCCGGGAACTCCACCGGCTGGAAAGTCCGGGTGGCGGCCGACTCCTTTGCCTTCAGGCACATCAGCGCGCTCAGGATTCCGGCGTCGAGCGGAGCCACGGACCTTGCCCCGTCCCGGATGACCCGGATGAAGTTGTCCGCCAGCACCAGGTCTCCGCCCCCGTGCGACGCGTGGGCCGACTCGGTCCGGTAGGTCTCAACCCTCGGGGAATGGTGCATATAGACCTTCACCTCGTCAGTGTACCAGTCGAACTCCAGCGTCCCCAGATACCCGTAAAGCCTCGCCCCCCTGCGCCCGGCCTTCTTCCGCGCGAAAAAGTTCTGGCTGTAGCAGACGTGCATCCCGGTCTCGTAGCGGATGATGGCGCTGCCCGAGTCCTCGTTGCCCGTATCGACGGCGAAGGCGCATTGAAGTCCCGACGGCTGCACCCGGTTGGTCTCCATCCGGGTGAAGAACGCGTGGAAGGGGCTCTCCAGGCAGGTGTCCTGCTCCGGGCATTCGTCGCAGCGCAGACCAGCCGGCCGCTCGCCGCGGAACACCCGCTTCGAGGTCATCGCGCAGATCTCGACGGGCCGGATGCCCAGGAGATGGTTGATGTAGTCGAAGTCGTGGGTGGCCTTCTGGAGGAACAAGCCCTGCGTCTCGTTCTCGTCGCGGTACCACATCTGGTAGTAGCATCCGCCGTACGGGACGTCGTTCCAGGCCTGGACGTGTTCCACGGTGCCGATGCGGCCGGAGCCGATGATCTCCGTGGCCAGACGCACGAGAGGCGTGACCCGCAGGGGAAAGGATACCACCACCTCGCTTCCGCTGGACCGGGCCGCGTCCCTGAGCTCCAGGAGCTGGCCCATGCTCGTGGCCACGGGCTTTTCCAGGAACAGCGGCAGTCCCCGCCTCAAGACCCTCACGGCCATCGGAGTGTGAAGCGAGCACCGGGTGCCGATCAGCGCCCCGTCCAGCCCGCCCGCCTCCAGCATCTCGTCCGCATCGGTATAAAAGCGGATGCCGGAGGGGTCGCCTCCCGAGCGGCGGATGTCTTCGCGGATCTCGTCGTTTCGGATGTCCGTGATGGCCGTCACCCGCGCGTCCGCGCACAGCCGTCCGATGATGTCCAGAATGCCGCGTATCCTCAGTCCGTAACCGATGACTCCCAGCCTGATCATCCCTGGTTGCGCCTCCGCAAGGGGCGGCCCGTCGGTCCGGGTCGTCCCGGCGTGCTCGAGCGTTCCCCCCGACAGTTTTCACCTCCCTGCCGGGTTCTCCTCCGGACACCAACGAAGACCGGCACAGTTGACAGGCCCGGTCTTTCCATGTTCGCGGCACAAGAAAGGGTGCAGCGTCCGGAAGCGGCATGCCTCCGGCTGGAAGAAAGGTTTCCGGTATGATGGCTGGTTCAGGTTCAGGAAGACGGCTTGCGGTTTTCGCGATCGTGGTCCTGCTGGGCTGCGCCGGGATGCGCTCGGGATCCGGCGATACTGCCCGGCGCTACGTGGGGGAGCCGAAGGGCGCCCTCACGCTGTCGATGGGCCTCGCGTCGTTCGTCCTGCTCGCGCGAAAGGAGCGGCGTTACCGGAGCAACATTATTGACATCCGGCCGCATCTTCAGCCAGACTCCTCACAGGACGCCTCGGGCAGCGCCGCCGGAGAGGCGTTCGGGAGGCGGCTCGCAGCCTGACCGTTGTCCGCGCCCTGCCGGGCCCGTCAGGCTTCTGACAGCGTCTCAGTCCCGGTGCCGGGGCGGGGCGCTTTTTGTTTGTCCGGCCTGTGGTGGCGGGTGCCGGGCCTCCGGCGGGTATAATCCAGTCGCGCCGGTCCCGCTCCGGGCGGCCATCAGGCGGCGTGCCGGTTCGTTCTTTTTTTCGCAAAGTTTGCCTTTGCGGGCCGCGGCGTGCAAGGAAGCGCGAACCCGTCGCGTCTCTCAAACGGAGCGCATCCCGCCCGGCAGGGTCCCGTGCTTGACGGCTAGCCTGCCGCGGGAAAGGATGTCTGTGTATGGCCAACTCTCATGATGTGGTTCCGGGGGTCGTCTTCTCCACCGTTGACAAGGTGGCGAAATGGGCTCAGAGCTCCTCGCTGTGGCCTTTTGCGTTCGGGCTGGCCTGCTGCGCCATCGAAATGATGTCCACCGTGGCGGGGCGTTTCGATATCGCCCGCTTCGGCGCCGAGGTTTTCCGCGCTTCGCCCCGGCAGGCGGACCTGATGATCGTCGCAGGCAGGGTCTCGATGAAGATGGGGCCGGTCATCAAGCGTCTGTACGACCAGATGCCCGATCCGAAGTGGGTCATCGCGATGGGCGCCTGCTCCTCGTGCGGGGGAGTCTTCAACAACTATGCCATCATCCAGGGGGTGGACAAGGTCATCCCGGTGGACGTCTACGTGCCCGGCTGTCCCCCGAACCCGGATGCCCTTCTGTATGCCGTCACGCGCCTGCAGGAGAAGATTCGCAGTGGCGAGGCGCGTCCGGGACATCGAATCCTGGAGCCGGTGCAGACGGGCATCTCGATCGAAAGCGGCCGTTCGTCCTGACGTGAGGCCGCAGTCCCGCGGGAAAATCTGAAGGCGGTCAGTCCGTGGAGTTCGAGCAAACAAGAAGGATCTTCGAAAAAGCCCGCGAGCGCTTCGGGGAGGCTGTGAGCCTCTCGGAACGGCCCAACGGCGAGGGCTCGGTTGTGGTGGACCCTGCCCGCATCCGCGAGTTCACGGCCTGGGTGCGCGATGAGCTCGAGGACAGGTTCGACTTCTTCGGAGAGGTCTGCGCGACGGATTTCCTGGGCCGCTCTCCGAGGTTCGACCTGACCTATACGGTCTATTCCACCACAGCCAACCGGCACCTGCATTACAAGACGCGGGCGGACGATCCGGACCCGGCTGTGGACTCGGTCGCGGATATCTATCCGGGGGCCGCATGGCACGAGCGCGAGATCTTCGACATGTTCGGGGTGCGCTTCAACGGGCACCCGGACCTGCGGCGCATCCTGATGCCCGATCACTGGAGGGGGCATCCGCTCCGGAAGGATTATCCTCTGGGCGGAGAGGAGGTCCAGTTCTCCTCCAACTTCGCCGACATCACGCCGCAGGCCCTGCCCCCGGCTCCCGGGGAGGAGATCTTTCTGGGATGGGATGTGCTCGAGACTCAGCCCGCCAGCTACACGCGGCTGCTGGAGTCCGGAGCGGAGCTGGAGCAGGACGGCGAAGGCCGGATGGTCATCAACATGGGGCCCCAGCACCCGAGCACGCACGGAGTCCTGCGCCTTCTGCTGGAGCTGGACGGGGAGAACGTGGTCCGGGCCGTCCCCGATATCGGCTTTCTGCACACGGGGATCGAGAAGACGGGCGAGTCCCTGAACTATCAGCAGGCCCTCACGCTCACCGACCGGATGGATTACCTGTCGCCGATGGGGAACAACCTTGCGTTCTCGCTGGCGGTGGAGAAGCTGGTCGGGCTGGAGCCTCCGGAGCGCGCGACCGTGCTGCGGGTGATCTTCGCCGAGCTCACCCGTATCCAGAGCCACCTGGTGTGGCTCGGGACGCACGCTCTGGACCTGGGGGCCATGAGCGCCTTCTTCTACTGCTTCCGGGAGCGCGACCAGATCCTGGACATGTTCGAGATGGTCTCCGGGGTGCGGATGATGACCAGCTACATCTGCCCCGGGGGTCTGCGGGAGGATGTCACCGACGATTTCGTGCCCGCGCTGGAGCGTTTCCTGAAGGTCTTTCCGGACCGGCTGGGAGAATACGAGACCCTTCTGACCCGCAATCCCATCTGGCTCGAGCGGACGCAGGGGGTGGGCCGGATCAGCGCGGAGGATGCCGTGGCGTACGGGGTCAGCGGAGCGTCACTGAGGGGAAGCGGGGTCCGCTGGGATGTGCGGAAGGCCGAGCCCTACTGCGGTTACGAGACTTACGATTTCGAAGTGCCGGTCGGGACGAACGGGGACGTTTACGACCGCTATCTGTGCCGCATCGAGGAGATGCGCCAGAGCCACCGCATCATCCGGCAGGCGCTGAGCCGTCTGAAGCCCGGGCCTGTCCAGGCCGAGGAGCGCAAGGTGGTGCCTCCGCCCAAGTCCGAGATCGGGCAGAGCATGGAAAGCCTGATTCACCATTTCCTCATCACCACCATCGGCTTCATAGCGCCGCCGGGCGAGGGGCACGTGCCGACGGAGACGGGCAGGGGGCTGCTGTCGTTCTACATCGTCGGGGACGGGTCGCCGAAGCCTTACCGGATGCGGGCCCGCACCCCGTCGTTCGCCAACCTGCAGGCGCTCCCGAAGATGCTGGAAGGGTGTCTGGTGGCGGATGCGGTGGCCACAATCGGCAGCATCGACATTGTGCTTGGAGAGATCGACCGCTGAGCTGGAGGCGGCCTGCGCAGGAAGTTATGTCTGAAGAACTGGTGACACTGACGATCGACGGAGTGACGGTGCAGACCGCGCCGGGGACGCTGCTCGTGGAGGCCGCCGCGCAGGCCGGGATCCTGATCCCGGTCTACTGCTATCATCCGAAGCTGGCGCCGGTAGGGGCGTGCCGGATGTGCCTGGTGGAGGTGGAGGGAGCCCCCCGGCTGATTGCCAGCTGCACCACTCCCGTCCGCGAGGGGATGGTGGTCCATACGGACAACCATCGGGTCAGAAAGGCGCGCGAGGGGATTCTGGAGTTCCTGCTGATCCACCATCCGCTGGACTGCCCGGTCTGCGACAAGGGCGGGGAGTGTCCGCTGCAGGATTTTACGTATCAGTTCGGTCCGTCGCGCAGCCGCTTCCGCTACCCCAAGCGGCACTGGGACAAGCCCGTGCAGATCGGCCCGAACATTCTGCTGGACCGGGAGCGCTGCATCATGTGCTTCCGGTGCGTGCGCTTCTGCGAGGAGATTTCCCACCACCGGCAGCTCGGAGTGTTCCGGCGCGGTAACGGGCAGGAGATCGGCACGTTCCCGGGTCAGCCGTTCGACAGCCGGTTCGCGGGGAACACCATCGAACTGTGCCCGGTGGGTGCTCTCACCGGGGCGCCCACGCGGTTTTTCGGCCGGACCTGGGAGATCGGCCACACGCCGAGCGTGTGCACCGGCTGCTCCACGGGATGCAATGTCCGCGTGGACACCCGTCACGGGTCCGAGGTTGTGCGCCTCTGGAGCCGGGAGAACCCCGCCACGGATGACGGGTGGCTGTGCGACCCGGGCCGCTTCGGCTTCGGTTTCGTGAATGAGGGACGGCTCGAAGAGCCGCTTGTGGAAAGCGGGGGGCAGGGCGTTCCCGCAACGTGGCAGCAGGCCATCGCCCGGGCTGGAGCCGTGCTGGAGCGGCACGCGCAGTCGGGGACGCTTGGAATCCTCGCTTCTCCGCGCATGACCTCAGAGGAGCTTTTCTCCGTGGCGCGCCTTGCGCGGACCGTGCTGAGAGTTCCCCACCTGGACCATACGGCGCGCTACTTGCATCCTTCGGCGGTGGATCTCCGGGAGTTCGCGGCCGCGGCGGGATTTGCTCCAGGGACGCTGCGGGACATTCAGGAAGCGCGCCAGATCATCACCATCGGCGTGGATCTCAGCCGCGAGCAGCCGGTGACGGATCTCAGGGTGAAGAAGGCGGTCACACAGCGGGGCGCGGATCTGGTGGTGGTGGATGCGGAGGAGCTGGAGCTCAGCGCGTTCGCCCGGCACACGCTCCGGTGGAATCCGGGCGACGAGGCCGGAGCGATCCTGTCGCTTGCGAACGCTGTGGCCAGTCCCTCGGAGGCGGACGGTCTGCGGGCCGTCGGCGAGCTTCTGAGGAAGGATGGCCGCAAGGTGGTCCTGCTGGGATGGCGCATCGGCGAAAGCCCGGACGCCGGGCGTATCCGCGAGTCGCTGGCGGCTCTGTCGCATGCGCTGGGGGGCGAAGCGCGCTGCGTCACCATCCTGCGGCACTGTAACTCGCGGGGGGCGCTGGACCTGGGAGTCTATCCGGCCGAAGACCCGGTCAGCGGCCGGGGGATGAGCGGGGAAGAGATGCTCCGGGCGGCCTGCGAAGGGCGCATCCGCGCTCTGTGGATTCTGGGCGAGGAGCCTCTGCAGGACGCGGATCCGGATGTTGTCCGGAAGGCGCTGAACAGTCTGGAGGCGCTGGTGTTCCAGGGATGGAGCCTGCCGGCCTGGCTGGAGCGCGTTCCGGATGCCGCCCTGCCTTCCACCACCTTTGCGGAGATGGACGGCACCTTCACCAACACCCACGGGCGCGTGCAGCGAATCTTCCGGGCCATCCGTCCGAAGGGCAAGGCGCGTCCCGGATGGGAGATCGTGAACGATCTCGCGCGGGCGCTGGGGCATCCGTTCGAGTCCCGGACGGTGGAGGCTGTCTTCGAGGAGATGTGCGAGGCGACGCCCGTCTACCGCGGGCTTTCGTGGAACGCGCTCGGGGTGGCGGGCCGTGAGACGGCCGCCGGGAGCGCTGCGGCCGCTTCCGCCGCCCGTGGTTAGGACCACAGGAACCGACCGCTTGAAAGGCTGGTTGTAACAGGTGTTCGTGGAGTTCGTCAAGGGACTCGGCATCACGCTGAAGCAGGTCTTCCGGAAGCCGACGACAGTGAACTACCCGGAGGAGAAACGTCCGCCTTCGGCCCGTGCCCGGTGGCGGCACAAACTGCTCCGTCACGAGGACGGGCTGGAGCGGTGCATCGGGTGTTCCCTGTGCGCGGGGGCCTGCCCCGCGCACTGTATCAACGTGGTTGCGGCCGACAACACCGACGAAGACCGCAAGTCTCCCGGCGAGCGTTACGCCGCAGTCTACGAGATCAACATGCTCCGCTGCATCTTCTGCGGTTACTGCGAGGATGCCTGTCCCACCGGGGCCATCGTTCTGGGACCGGACTACGAGCTGGCGGACTTCGACCGTGCGAGCTTCATCTACGGTAAGGACCGCCTGCTCGTGCCGGAGCCCGGGGAGGTGGCGCGGGAGAAGAAGCGGCTCGTGGAACGGGAGATCGGTTGACGTCTTCCCGGTCACGCGACGGAAAGGTCTGGCAAAGATGGCGATGACAAGGTCCAGGACGGCTGAGGAGGAGCTGCTGCAGAGGATCCCCCGCGAGGAGCACCTGCAGATGTACCGGATGATGGTGCTCATCCGGCGCTTCGAGGAGATGGCCGGCAAGATGTACATGCAGGCCGCCATCGGAGGCTTCTGCCACCTTTACATCGGGCAGGAAGCGGTGGCGGTCGGCATCCAGTCGGCGCTGCGCCCGGACGACTACGTCATGGGCACCTACCGGGAGCACGGCCAGATTCTTGCGGCGGGGTCGGACCCGAAGGCCGTGATGGCGGAGCTGTTCGGCAAGGTGACCGGCGTTTCCAGGGGCAAGGGCGGGTCGATGCACCTGTTCGACCGCGAGAAGAACTTCATGGGCGGGACCGCCATTGTGGGCGGCAATCTGCCCATCGCCGCGGGGGTCGGCTTCGCCATCAAGTACCGCGGCGGCGATCAGGTATGCGTATGCTACTTCGGTGACGGCGCCGTCAACGAGGGGGCATTTCATGAATCTCTGAACATAGCGTCCCTCTGGAAGCTCCCAGTCCTCTTTGTGTGCGAGAACAACCTGTACGGGATGGGGACGCAGGTGACCCGCGCGTCCGCCGTTCCGGACCTGGAGCGCAGAGTCGTGGGCTACGGCATCGAAAGCGCCCAGGTGGACGGAATGGACCTTCTGGCCATCCGGAAAGTCGCCGAGACCGCCATTGAGGAGTGCCGCAGCGGCCGCGGCCCGTTCTTCATCGAGGCGAAGACCTACCGCTACAGGGGCCACTCCATGGCGGACCCCGCCACCTACCGCACCAAGGAAGAGGTGGAGGAGTGGCGCGTGCGGGACCCCATCACGCGCTACGAGAAGCAACTCCTTGGCGCGGGCGTGATGACGGACGACGATATCCAGAACGTTTCCCGCGAGGTGGATGAGATCGTGGAGGAGGCGGTCCGCTTCTCGGAGGATTCGCCTCTGCCTGCCCCGCACGAGCTCTACACCGACGTCTACGCCGCGGAGATCTAGGTCGAAATGCCAGTCATCACCTACAGAGAAGCTTTGAACCAGGCCCTGCGCGAGGAGATGCGCCAGGATCCGGACGTCTTCATCGTCGGCGAAGAGGTTGCCGAGTATCAGGGAGCCTACAAGGTCACCGAAGGGATGCTCGCGGAGTTCGGGCCCCGGAGGGTGGTGGACACCCCCATCTCCGAAGAGGCGATCGCTGGCATCGGCGTGGGGGCGGCGCTGGCCGGCCTGAAGCCCGTCATTGAGATGATGACCGTGAACTTCTCGCTGCTCGCGTTGGACCAGATCGTGAACCACGCGGCCAAATATCTATACATGTCCGGCGGGCAGTACAACGTCCCGATGGTCATGAGGGCCCCGACGGGCGTCGGCCTTCAGCTGGGGGCGCAGCACTCGCAGAACTTCGAATCCTGGTTCGTCCACTGTCCGGGGCTGAAGGTGGTTCTTCCGGCCACTCCGTACGATGCCAAGGGTCTGCTGAAGTCGTCCATCCGCGATCCGGATCCCGTCATCTTCCTGGAGCACGAGCTGATCTATCTGACGAAGGGCGAGGTTCCGGACGGGGATTATGTGGTGCCGCTTGGCGTGGCGGACATCAAGCGGAGAGGAACGGACGTCTCCATCATCTGCTATTCGAGGATGGCGCTTTTCGCGATGAAGGCGGCGGAGCGGCTGGAGGAGGAAGGCATCTCCGCGGAGGTTGTGGATCTCCGGACTCTGCGGCCGCTGGATGTGGACGCCGTTCTGGAGAGTGTGCGCAAGACCCACCGCGCCGTCGTGTGCGAGGAAGACTGGCCCATGTGCGGGATGGGCGCGGAGCTCAGCGCAACCATTATGGAAGGCGCTTTCGACGACCTTGACGCGCCCGTGAAGCGCATCTCCGGTGTTGACGTGCCGATGCCCTACGCGAAAAACCTGGAGAAGCTCGCAGTGCCGGGCGAGGAGGACATCGTCCTCGCGTGCCGGCAGCTGGTGGCGGGCGAGATCTGATGGCAGAATCCGGGGCAGCGGGATCCGGCATCGAGGCTCTGGGAGTGCGGGTCGTTCCGGCGCCCCGTGGGGGCTGCGGAGGCGGCGGCGGCGGGGAGATCCTCCCCGGCGAGCGTCCCGCGTGGATGCGCGCGCGGGCGGTGACCTTCGACGTCTTCGACCGGATGAAGGGAACCCTGGGGTCGCTCCATACCGTCTGCGAGTCGGCACGGTGCCCCAATCTGGGGGAGTGCTGGCGCAGGGGGACCGCCACTTTTATGATCATGGGGGACATTTGCACCCGTTCCTGCCGGTTCTGTGCCGTCAAGACGGGCCGGCCGGAAGCTCTGGATCCCGCCGAGCCCCGCAAGCTGGCCGAGGCGGCGCGGCGGATGGGGCTCAGACACGTGGTCATCACCTCCGTGGCGCGCGATGAGCTTCCCGATGGCGGGGCGGCTCACTTCGCTGCGTGCATCCGGGCCCTGTACGAGGTCCTGCCAGACGTCAGCGTGGAGGTCCTGACGCCGGACTTCAAGGGCCGCCCGGAAAGCGTGCGGACCGTCCTGGACGCGCGTCCCTCCGTCTTCAACCACAACCTGGAGACCGTTCCCCGCCTGACGAAGCGGGTCCGTGTGCAGGCGAGATACGACCGGTCCCTCGATGTGCTGCGGATGGCCTTCGAGATGGAGCCCTCCATCCCCACCAAGAGCGGGCTCATGCTGGGTCTGGGCGAGGAGATCGAGGAGGTCCTGGAGACGCTGCAGGATATGCGCCGTGTCGGCGTCAGCATTCTGACGCTGGGACAGTATCTGCGGCCGTCGAAGGACCACCTTCCGGTGGAGCGATGGGTCTCTCCCGGGGAGTTCGCCTGGCTGAAGGAGAGAGCTCTGGAGATGGGCTTCACGCACGTGGAGAGCGGCCCTCTGGTGCGCAGTTCCTACCACGCTGAACAGGCGGTGGGAACTCCTCTCAAGGGGTAGAGGGGGCGGCCGGCCGCGAGGTCCGCCGGCGAGACCGGACGGGACGTTGTGCCGGTTGCAGAGAGAGCCTCCCGACGGGAGGCTCTCTCACTTTGTGGCTCTCGGAGCGAAACGACTCCTTCGGCTACTTCTTCCGCCTCCGGAACAGGCTGGCCGCGCTCAGAAGACCGCCTCCCAGGACGGCCAGAGTCGCCGGCTCCGGCACCAGCTGGGTGATGCCGTAAGGAGCCGAGAGTCCACCCGAGCCGATCGGGATGAACGTGGTCTTTGCATACGGGAACACCGAGATGTCGTAGTGGACGATCCCCGTCGACCCCACCAGAAGGAAGCTGGAGGGGTTCGTGAGGTCCGGGATCAGCATACTGTTCATCCACTGGGGGACGCCCTGCGTCTCCACATACGGGCCGGTCCAGTTCCCGTCGATGTCCCAGCCGAGATAGTAGCCGCTGGTCTGTCCATCATTGCGGGCGGCGCGGATGGCTTCCGTGTTGCCTATCTTCACGATGGCCACACTGTTCAGTCGCGGGTTCTGGACGATGCTGACGACGTTCAGCCGGTCAGCGTCCCAGCGCAGGATGTGGCCGTTGCTTGCGACATACAGCCGGTCCTGGCTGTCCAGAGCCATCCCCATCGGCGTCGCGAGGGTCAGGGAGCCGAGCGGCAGGACGCCCGAAGTGTCGTCCGGCTTGAAGAAGTAGACCTTGTTCTGCTGATTGTCCGACGCGTAGACCACACCGCTGGCGTCCACGATGGCGCCGCCGATCCATCCGGTGCTGGTGGCATAGGTCTTCGTGAGGTTGCCGTTGATGTCGAACCGCAGGAACTGGCTGGTGCCGTTCGTGTAGTAGGACCCCACATACACGTTGCCCAGGGCGTCGGCGTAGACGGTGGTCGGGCGGTAGACGTTGGCGAAGACGCCCAGGAAGTTGCCGCCCGCATCGTAGCGCAGCACCCTGTTGCTCCCGTAGTCGGCCACCAGATAGTCATAGACCGCTCCGGCCGGGATGGCGCCTGCCAGCGCCGTGACCCCGCAGAGCAGACAGAGCAGAAGCCTGAACTTGCTCATCTTTTCCCTTCTCCTTTGCTGTGTCTCATTGATAAAGGCCGCGGCCGAAGGTATTCTCACCCTGCGAACGGCGGCCGCAGCGAAGAACATCCCGGTTCTCCGCTAGACCGGGCGGAGGACCGGCTGGCCGTTATGCCTGCTTGCCACAGTTTCAGTGTAGGGGAGCTGCGGGAGGGCGGTCAAGCCGTGCCCGGCTTTATCGGGACAAATGCCGCGTTTCCAAAGCCATTCGTCACGGCTGGAAGCGTATCAGGGCGAATCGCTCCGGCGGGATGGTGACCTCGAGGATATTGTTGTTCAGGGGCAGGTTGGTGTTCGTGAGCATGTTCCGCACGGAGGGGTTCGGAAACCCTTTCCACCGCAGCCGCACCGTCGAAGGCGAACCGCCGTTGAATGTCCTGAGGTTCGAGACCACCAGCAGCACGCGGCCGTTGCGCTCCCATGTGGCGAACACGTCTTCGCGCCCCGGCGGGGAGGCCCACTCGAAGAACGGGTTCTCCCTCCAGCAGGGCACGAAGCTTGCCCGCCGCACGCCGAACCCCCGCAGAACGCTGTAAATCTGCTTGACGACGGTCTGGTTCATGTTGACGAGCCACGCCTGCGGCACGCCGTGCGGCAGCGCCCACGCAAACGACATCCAGGTCTGCTTATCATCGGGCGGAGGGTCTCCCGCCTCCGTCAGCAGGCCGTTGAAGAGGTAGTTGGGCACCCCGAAGGCCGTGGACAGGCAGCGCGCCCGGAAGAGGTCCAGCCCCCAGCACTGGGCGTAGCTGGCGGAGGTGTTCCCGTACAGGCATCCGTAGGGCTGCTCGCCCGTCAGCCACTCGGTGGCGAAGCCGATGATGGGCGGGACGAACTCCCAGGTGTGGACCCAGTAGTGATACTTCGGAAAGCCCGGCCGCGCAGGAGCGTCGAGCGGAGGCGTGAACGGACTGGAGACCGTGTCCTCCATCATTATGGCGAACCGCTTCATCGCCTCGCGGCTCTCCAGCACCGGAACGGTTGGCTGCACGTTGCCGTTTCCGTCCACCCAGCCGCACCCGTGATGCGTGTTGCGGCATTGGAACTGCCCTCCCAGCCAGCCGTCGAAGTAAAACCCGTCGAGCGAATATGTCTGCATCACGCTTCGCCAGGTGTAGGTGAGAAAGTCGATGTAGCTTGCGGCGCGGGAGCAGTCCGCGTATTGCGGGATTCCGTCCCAGGTCAGTACGTCCTCGGGAAGCCTCTGCCACTCGAGGAAGAAGTCATTGAAGGGAGTCATCGGCGGCGAGATCTTCTGCGGGCAGGAAGCGGGGCCCACTGCGGCGACCCCCCGGTCGTGATACATCTGCACCCTCTGGGTCAGCACGGCCGCGTTCATATGCTCAGGATCGTTCAGGCCCTGCATGATGTCCGTGTTCCAGATGACCATCATGTCGATGTTCCCGGGCATCGCAAGCCAGGCCAGGCTGGACGGCCAGGCGAAGGCCCGGTCCGCCACCATCGAATGATAGTCCGGCGGCAGAGGCTTGATGGGAGTGGCCTGTATGCCGAACTCGAAACGCAGGCCATCCGCGGGCGCCGGGGATTCGATGAGGTTGAGCCGGTAGACGGGGTGCGGCGCCCCCGGCACGAAGGTGCAGAAGTTGGAGAGCGAGGCCGGCTTCCAGTTCTCGAGGGTCGAGTAAGTGAACCCGATGCCCCTGTCCTCGTTGCCGAACCAGTGGTAGAAGTTCGCCACCCAGTCGTTGACCAGCCAGCCGAGCTGGATGGGCGACGAGCCGATCGCCCCCGCCCCGTCCCCTCCCGGGCGGAAGGTCTGATACAGGCGCATCTGGGACGGTCGGAGGGGAAACTCGGCGCGCAGCCAGCTGAACGTCACGTTCCTGGCCGGGTTCTTCAGGCTGAGTTCAAACCAGAGAAATCCGTCGAAATCCGCGGTGATGCGGGCGACGGCTTCCACGTCGCAGATATCTCCTGCGGCCTCCGCCACGGCCCGGGCCTGATTCTGAGACAGGAAACGGAACGACTTCAGCCGGAACGTGTGGATCTCCGCTCCGATCCCGGCCCTGAGCACGGCCGGAGCGGCCAGCAGCTCTTCGCCCGAGCTGACGATGCTGTCCGGAAGCAGGCTGGAGCTCCAGCTCATCGTGCGTCCCCAGGCGCTCACCTGCTTTTCGCCGGTGACCAGGGGTGTCCACGGTTTGACGACCCGCTCCGGGTCCACGCCTGTCCGGGCGATCGCCCAGGGCGGGTCTTCCAGATGGTTGAACGACGCCTGTCCCTGAGCGAGAAGCGTCCCTGCCCGGTAGGCGGAGGCGCGGCAGACATAGGCTCCTCTCGGCAGGCTTCCGTAGTCGATCCGGACATCGCGGGACTGGTTCGCCGGCAGGGGGGCCTCGCGCCGCAGGACCACCGCGCCGTTGACGTCCAGTATCTCGAGAGTGCAGGAGACGGTCCCCGTTCCCAGCCCCTGCGGCTGCAGCCGCGCGATCAGGTATTTCCGGGACGGCACGTTCAGTGCCCTGACCGTAAGCCGGGCGGTTCCCGACCAGATCTCGAAGGACAGCCGGTCCACCTGGATGAAGTCCGCCGGAAGCCTGCACCGTTCGGCCGTCCATTCCAGACTCTGCAGCTGGCTCCAGGAAGAGTTGGTCAGTGTGCCGGTTCCCGCATCCTTTCGCCACGTCGTCCACGGGTCGTTGGCCGTCGTGGCTGTCGTCAGATCCATGTCCACGCTGTAAAGCGTCAGGGCGGACGGCCCGGCGGTGAACATCACCAGGTTCCGGTACACGCTGCCGTTCGGGAACCGGGCTCGAAGCGTCACCGCGGAGACGCCCGACGAGCCCTCCCCGTTGGCCTCCGCGCGCAGAAAGAACTGCAGGATGCCGCCGGCCGCGCTCGAAGGCAGCCCGAAGGATCTCTCGAGTTTCAACCCTCCCCCGTTCACCCCCTGCCAGCCGTTGGCCTGGACGGCGTTGCCGGCCCATGCGTCAACCTTCGGAACCGAAAGCGAGGGGTTTCCGCCCGGCTGAGCCGACCATCCTGCGGCGGCAGCCTGAGCGGGGGACTCGAACTCGGTCCACAGGTCCGGAACCTGCGGGAACGTTTGAGCCCGGAGGGAGGCGGACGACAGGAGCGACAGCGCGAGCGCCGCGGCCGCAATGGCCCGAAGGGATTCCAGCTGAGGGTGCGTGTCGGTCCGTTTTGGGCGCATGGGAACCTCTCAAGGCAGGCCGGCGGGACCCGGGAAGAAACTCCGGGCGTCCGCTCTTCCGGCAATATCTTACCATCCCGCCTTTACCTTGATTCGTGGGCTCGAGCGCAAACCTTCGAAAATCGAGGCTATTCCCGGATAAGAGCTGCTGCCGCCGCTGTCAGGAGACCATCGAAGCCTCTTTCGAGGAGAAAGCATGGAATATCGTATTAACCTGTACGGCGGCGTGCGGTATCCTTGAAGCAGGGGACAGGGGAAGGCCCCGGCAGCCTCTCGTGGCTCTGGCCTCGAGATGGCCGGGCTCGTGATGCTCGCGCCGGGGGAGGACGCTCCCGCCCGCGGGAGTCCAAAAGGAGGAGACGACAATATGCGAACGCTCTGGCGATCGGCCGTTGCGGCAGCCCTTGCGCTGGTGTTGCTGGGACCCGCGGCGACCGCGCTGGCCAGCGGCCCGTATGAGCTTCTCGTGGTCAGCGCCAACAACCGCGTGCTCCGGTTCACTCCGGAGGGGCGGTATCTCGGCGTGTTCACGGCTGATCCGGGGCTGGTCGGCCCGGTGGGCATCGCGGTCGGTCCGGATGGCAAGGTGTATGTCAGCGCCGAGAGCTCCGGCCGGGCCTCGGTGCGCCGCTACTCGAGCGACGGCAGCTTCGAGCGCGAATACTACGAGTTTGGGCTCACGCGGCCGTTCGGTGTCGCGCTGGACGCGGCGAACAACCTGTACGTCAGCAGCTACGCCGGGGACGAGGTCGTCCGGTGGCTGGCCAGCGGCGCTTACGATGGATCCTTCGCATCCAGCGGCGGAATGGACGGCCCGGCGGGGATCTGCTTCGACAACCAGGGCCGCCTGTACGTCGCCTGCGACATGTACGGGCAGGATCCGCCGGTCAAGGGCCGCGTGCTCAGGTTCACGCCCGCCGGGACGTTCGAGTCGCAGATCGTGATGGACAATCTCTACGTCTATCCGAGCGACGTGGCCGTGGATGCGGCCGGTGACGTCTACGTGCTGGTCACCGTCGGGAAGCCCAACAACGCGGTCATACGCTACGGACCGGACGGATCTTACAAGGCCTACTACGCCTTTCCCGCCATCAATGCTCCGGTGGGAATCGCCCTTCATCCGGGGACCGGCCAGGTCTACGTGACGGGCGAGGAGGGCGTCTACCGCTGGGACGATACCGCCGGGCAACAGCCTGTCGTGACGAGCGGCCAGTCCGGGCTCTCCCGGCCGATGGACATCGCCTTCCGTCCGCTTCAGCCGGCGGCCGGCAATACCATCACCTATCAAGGCAGACTGACCGATCCGCAGGGCACGCCGGTGCCGGACGGAAGCTATTCGCTCGTGGTGCGGTTCTACGATGTGGAGACCGGCGGCTCCCCTCTGTGGCAGTCTGACCCCGTGAGCGTCCCGGTATCGCAGGGCCTCTTCACCGCCCGGTTCTCGAAGGTGACGGCCGAAGTGTTCTCGGCCCGCAATGTCTGGATGGAGACGCAGGTCAACGGCGAGACGGTCTCGCCGCGGCGCTACATCGGTTCCGTGCCGCTCTCCATCAGGGCGCCGGGAAACTGAGGATGTTGCAAAGGTTTCGGACCTGGCGTGCCTGCCAGGCAGGGTTACGGGAAGGAGAGAATCGGAATATGCGAGATCGAAAGCTGATCCGGACTGTCGCGTGGCTGGCGGCCGCCTTCATCGCGGCAGCCTTCTTCATCGCGTCGCCGTCGGCCGCGGACTACCTTGTCCTGAGTTACGGGACGGACCGGGTGCTCCGCTTCGGGGACGACGGAACATTCAAGGGGGTCTTCGCCGGCCCCGAGCAGAACATCACGAAGCCGACGGCCATAGCGCGGCGGGCTGACGGCAGGATCTTCGTGGCCTGCTTCGTCACCCAGGTCACGAGCTATATTGTCCGCCTCAGCCCGTCCGGCGAGTACGAAGCGCACGTCGGAACGGGCGATTACGGGTTCATCGGCGGCCTTGTCTTCGATCAGGCGGGAAATCTTTACATCAGCGATTCCAGCGCCTGGTGGGTCAACAAGCTGACCCCTGACGGCGTCCAGACTGTCCTGAACTCGGGCTCGGAGTCCACGCCATCCCCAGCCGGAATGGCGTTTGATGCGCAGGGGCGGCTCTATCTGGCGTGCGGGGGAGCCAACGGCAAGATCGTCCGCTGGAACGCGGACGGCACGTTCGACCGCAAGCTCCTGGACAACCCCCGCCTGGTGGATGTCGCCATCGTGACGCTGCAGGGCGGCGCTCAGGCCATACGGGCCATCCGGGCCGACGGGGCCACATCCGGCTACTACCTTGGATGGGACATCGAAGGGAACTGGACCGGTCCGTACATCACCACGGAGAGCTCGCCTCAATGGGTCAACAGTCTGCTGCATCTGGACGCTGCCAGGTTCCTGATCGTCGGCTCCAACGGCGTCTACCGTTACGAGCTGACGGATCAGGGCCCGGTCACGACCCTCTTCACGGGGCTAATCCCCGGCTTGCTGAGCAGCCCGTACGGAATCGCGTGGGTGCCCGATGAGGTGGGTTCGGCCAACACCCTGAACTATCAGGGCAGGCTGGCGGACAGCTCCGGGAACCCTGTCGCAGACGGGCAGCACACTCTGGTCTTCGCGTTCTTCGCCTCGGAGACGGGCGGAGATCCGCTGTGGACCTCTGCGCCGGTCAGTGTGACCACGAAATCCGGACTCTTCACCACCACGATCCCCGGCGTCCCGCCGTCGGTCTTCGACGCGAAGGACATCTGGCTCCAGGTTACGGTGAACGGCGAGACCCTGTCCCCGCGAGTCTACGTGAGCTCCGTGCCGCTCGCGATGAAGGCGCTGAGGGCGCTCTGAGGTGAAAGGAGGAGCTGTCATGTCTGCCTTCAGAGCAGCCGGGCTGATGGCGGCCCTGCTGGCCGCGGCCCTTGCGGTGCAGCCAGCGGCGGCCGGTCAGTTCGCGATCGACTGGGCGGTGCTGAGCGGCGGAGGGGGGCAGATGTCCTCGGCCTCCTACCGGCTGAACGGCACGCTCGGGCAGGGATTTGCCGGATACGCATCCAGCGCCAGCTACCAGCACTGGATCGGGTTCTGGGTGGAGCCTGCGGGAGCGGTCCCGCCGGGGCCCGTGGAGGTCCAGACGCTCGATCAGGCCAAGCTGCTGGCTGACGGCACTCCGGTGAGGGCAAGCGGCCTGGTGGCGACCAGCGCCGCCGGGCATTTCGGCAGCCAGACGCTTGCCTACCTGGAGCAGCCGGACCGCGCCAGTGGCATCCGGGTGGTGCTGGCGTCGCCCGCGGGGTGGCTTGTGGAGGGGGCGCGCGTCAACGTTACGGGCCTCATGTCCACCACCGCCGACGGGGAGCGGCAGATCGCCTCCGCGGTGTTGACGCTCGTGGGGACCGGGGCGCCTCTCGAGCCGCTGCGGATGACCAACCGGGCGCTGGGGGGTGGAGACCTCGGGATTCCTCCGCTCGGTCAGGCCGGCGTTACGGGCGGCCGCGGGGTGAACACCGTAGGTCTGCTGGTCGTTGTGTGGGGAACCGTGATCAACGATCCCGCAGCCGGTTACACCCTGCTGGACGATGGGTCCGGCACGCCGGTGCGGCTCGAGACGGGCCATCTGGCGGTGCTCTGGTCGCAGGGCGACTACCTGAAGGTCACCGGACTGAGCAGTCTGCGGCGGAACGGGCAGCTGCTGGAGCGCCTGGTCATCCCGCGCACCAACGCCGACGTTTCCGGTATCTGACAGGAGTTCCTTCCGCACGCACGGACCGCATCCGCAGAGGTGCCTGGCCCCCTGAAGCCGGGCGCCTCTGCGGATAGCGGAGCATCCCGGTCGCGGAAGCGTTTTCCCGGGCAGGCGTGACATGTCCGGCTCGCGGGCAAGGACCGCGAGATCCTGAAATCGACATTGTTCCCCGGAACGGACGTGGCTCTTCCGGGGCCTTCCGCGGAGACGAAAGATGCGACCCAGGCTGACCTTGCTGACCGCAACTCTGCTTTCCCTGAGCCTGTGCGCCGGCCTGTCCGCCCAGACCCTGCTGGTCAACAGCGCGGGAGGGGGCGCCGTCCTGCGCTTCGATGTTTACGCAGTCCATCAGGGCGTGTTCGCGTCCGGACAGAGCCTCGGCACGCCCTGGAGCATCTGCGCGGCGCCGGACGGGACGGTCTTCATCGGCGTCCGGGACGGGCAGGGCACAGGGAAGGTGCAGAAACGCTCCGCCGGAGGGGCGCTAATGGCGGAGTATTCAGCGCCGGGGCTGTCGATTCCCGGCGGTCTCGCTCTGGACTCCGCCGGCAACCTGTACGTGAGCGACACCGCAGCCAACCGCGTCCTGAGATGGAACGCCGCCGGAGAGTATCAGGGGGTGTTCGCTTCGGGGCACGGTCTCTCCCGCCCGCTCGGACTCGCGGTGGACGGGGCAGGCCGCCTGCTGGTGGCCTCGGCCGACTCCGGAGAGGTGCTGCGCTGGAACGCGGGCGGTGCCTTCGACCGGGTCTTCGCGGCGGTGCCGTCGCCGGCGGATGTGGAGTGCGGCTCCGATGGAAGGGTCTACGTGCTGCACGGCGGGGCTTCCGGGGGCGGAGTGCTGGAGCTGTATGCGGATGGCCAGATCCGTTGCGCCCGCGCCGGCGGAACAGCGCCTGGCAGCCCGGCCGGGCTTGCGCTCCGTCCGGGTGATGAGGCCATCTTCGTGAGCGATTCGCAGAAGGGCGTTCTGGTCTGGAGTGAAAGCGGCGGATGGCAGGTGGCCGTCCCTGCCGGCCAGAGCGGCCTGAGTGACGCCCGGGGCCTCGCCTTCCAGAGCGCGCCCGGAGTGTCCTGGAACTCCATCAACTATCAGGGCCTCCTGGCGGACTCCACGGGGCAGCCCCTTCCGGACGGGCAGTACGCCGTCACTTTCGCCCTCTACTCCTCGGAGGCCGGCGGGCAGCCGCTCTGGGTCAGCGCGCCGCAGACTGTGAGCACCGTTGGAGGCATCTTTGCCACGCTCGTTCCGGGGATCCCGGAGACGGCGTTCGATTCCCCGGAGGTGTGGGTGGAGGTGCGCGTCGGCTCGGTCACGCTCTCACCCCGCCAGCGCTTCTCCGCGGTGCCGTTCGCGCTGCGCTCGCGGTCGGCGGCATCGGTTTCCTCCGGTGGCGCTCCTGTCGTCTGCACGGTCGGAAGCGTCACCGCGCTGCGTCTCGGGACGGACGGAAGCTTCTGGGCACGGGCGAGCGGCGGAGCGACGTTCGTGACCGGCTTCGGCCCGGATGGCCTGCCTTCCTCGGGGGTGACGCTTGCGCCCGGCTCCGGAGCGTGGTCCACTCTCAGCGACCGCGCCGCAAAGACATCTTTCGAGCCAGTGGACACGGACGGGATCCTGCGCTCTCTGGCCTCCCTGCCGCTCCACTACTGGAGCTACAGGGCACAGTCGCCGGAGATCCGGCACATCGGCCCCACCGCTCAGGATTTCCGGAGAGCGTTCGGGGTTGGGGAGGACGACAGGCACATCAGCACGGTGGATGCGGACGGCGTCATCCTGGCGGCCATCCAGGGTCTGATGCGCAGGGTCGAGCAGAATGACGCCCGCATCCGGGAATTGGAGCGGCGCCTCCGCGCTGCCGCCGGAGAATCTTTGCCGGGAGAGGACCGCTGATGCCCGGCCGCGTCCTGACGGCATCTTTCGCCCTTCTGGCTTTGCTGGCCGTGCCGGCGGCGGGCCAGGACCTGCTGGTCGCCAGCCGCGGCAGCGACCGCATCCTGATGTTCGACGCGGATGGGAACCTGGCCGGTGTCTTTGCCGCCGGAGCTTCCGTCCCCTCACCCTCCTGCCTTGCGGTAGGCCCTGACGGAAGCGTGTACGCAGGCATCCGGGAGCCATCGGGATGGCGCGGAGTCGTGCGGTGGAATCCCGGAGGCTCCCCTGTCGGCCGTTTTGCGGCGCAGGGACTGGGCGACCTGACCGGCGTCGCTGTCGATGCCGGGGGCGCAGTCTATGCCGGCGGAACTTCGGGCAACGAGGTGGTCCGCTGGAACCCGGACCGCACCCCCTACGGCACGTTCGCCTACGGGAACGGGCTCGCGATGCCTGCCGGGCTTGCCTTTGGCTCCGGGGGAAAGCTGTTCGTGGCCAGTCCTGGGAGCGGGCAGGTGCTGGTCTGGAACCCGGACGGCACCTTCGACCGCGTGTTCCGCTCCTTCGGGGCCAGCGCCCAGCCCCTGGACGTCGGCCTGGCCGGGGACGGGAGGGTGTATGTCCTGCTCCGGTTGACCGGGGGTCAGACCGGAGTGGGGGTGTACACCTCCGGAGGCTCCTTCGTGCGGTTCCATTCCGGCGGGTCCGTGATGCCCTCTCCCACGGGGCTGGCGCTCCGGCCCGGTGACGATGCCGTCTTCGTGAGCGATTCCTCGACGGGGCTCCTGCGGCTGGGGGAGGACGGGACCTTCCGGGTGGTGGCGCCGGCGGGAGCGAGTGGCCTCCTTCAGGCGTCGGCGGTGCGTTTCCGTCCGGCGGCGCAGGTTTCGGAGAACTCGCTGCTGGTGCAGGGAAAGCTGACCGCTCCTGACGGGGCCCCCGTGCCGGATGCGTCTTACCAGCTGCGCTTCGGTTTTTACGCCCAGGCCGCCGGCGGCGCCCCCCTGTGGGTCTCACCTGCTGCGGAGGTCCAGACCCGGTCGGGAGTGTTCGTGGCACGGCTGGAGCAGGTTCCGGCGACGCTGTTTGCGCGGGATTCGCTGTGGCTCGAGACGACGCTGGGGGGTACGGCGCTTTCCCCCCGCCAGCTGCTGGGCTCCCAGCCTTCGGCTGTCAGGGCGGCGTCGGCCGCGGCTCTCCGCGCTCCGGCCGGCGGTGCGGCGGTGTTTCAGGTCAGTCAGCGCCCGGCGCTGACGCTTGGCGCCGGAGGAGCGTTCACCGCGCTGGCGTCCGGCGGAGCCGTCTTCGCCACGGCCTTCGACGCCAGCGGTCAGGCGTCCGCAGGTCCCCGGCTTGCCCCCGGATCGGGCTCCTGGTCCACCCTGTCCGACGCGTCGGCCAAGCGGTTATACTCGCCGGTAAATCTGGAAGAGGTCCTGCGCCGGCTCTCCGCGCTTCCCGTATCGCGGTGGCGCTATCGCGCTCAGCCCGGGAACGTGTTCCACCTGGGCCCGATGGCGGACGACTTCCGCCGGGCTTTCGACGTGGGGGAGGGGGACGGACTCATCTCGACGGTCGATGCCGACGGGGTGGCGATGGCGGCCCTTCAGGGCCTTCTGAAGCGCGTCGCCGCCCAGGAGGAGACGATCCGGAGGCTGGAGGGCCTGCTGAAGCGGCTGGAGGAGGGGGGGCCGTGAGATCCCTTCTCCTGACGGGAGTCCTCGCAGTGGTCCAGGGTCTGGCGCGCCCGGCCGATTCGGCCGTTCTGCAGCGCGTGGCGCTTCCGGCGGCGGCAGGTGTTGGTTCCGCGGCCGCGGTCACTCTCAGTTCCACCGCCGGGCAGCCGGTGGCCGGGAGCGCGGAGGCGCTTGGAGCCCGCCACTGGATCGGCTTCTGGCTTCCGGAGACCTCCGGGCAGCCCCCTTCCGTCCCGGACAGCCTTGCCCTCGCGAAGCTTCTGCCGGGCGGCGCGCGAGTCACGTTCGAGGGGCTCGTGGCGACCACCGGGCTTCTCCGGCCCGGCGGCTTTCTGTATGTCAGCCGCCCGGACCGGGCCAGCGGGATCAGGGTGCTTCCGCTCTCCGACGCCTCCGCCATCGTGCCCGGCACGGTCGTCTCGGTGACCGGGACCCTGGACACCACTCCGGACGGGGAGCGGCAGATCGCTTCCGCGCTCCTTCTGATGCAGGGAAGCCGTGAGCCTCTGGAGCCTCTCGGTATCTCCGGCCGTCATCTGGGCGGGGCGCCGTTCGGTGGCCCTCCGTGGTTCCAGCCGGGGCCGGCGGGCGCAGCCGGACCGAACAACGTGGGATTGCTGGTCCGCATCTGGGGGACAGTGACGGGCCGGGAAGGGCCGGTCCTGATGCTCCGGGATCCTTCCGGCGCCGAGGTCGGCGTCCTGCTGACACAGGCTCCCGCAGACCCCGCCCCCGGGTCTCTTATCGAGGTGAAGGGGCCGCTCAGCCTGTTCTCCGGCAGCTCCGGGCTCCGGGCTCTGGTGATCCCCCGCTGGCCGGCGGACGTCCGCCCTCTGGACTAGTCCCGGTCCGCCTTGCCCGGCTCCGCCGCGGCGGCCGCGCCCGCAGGGACCGTTTCCATCCCCGGGGGCGCCGGGACATCCGTCTCATCCACCCGGACGCGTCCGTCGTCGCTGGCGTCCCGGGGAAGCGTCTGGAGGGTCCGGAACAGACGCCGGATATCCAGGATCCCGCCGATGGTGAACCAGATGATCGCGGGAACACTGATGGCCAGCTTCAAGCGGATGTCGAACCACCAGTACTTCAGCCAGAAGGCGTCGTCCACGGGATACAGGAGATTGATCAGGCTGAACGTCAGGAACCACAGGAAATAGGTGCCCTGATACGCCACGAGCGCTATCGCCAGTAGCCGGTCGGTGCGGCTGAACTCGGGCGTGATGCCCGTGATCTTGAGCCAGATGCTTTTCGGCTGCTCGTAGATCTCGCGCTCGTCTCCCGGGAGCCGGTAGGCTCCTCGGTGCAGCAGCTTCTCCAGGTTGTACGGCGGCCTGCCCCTGCCTGTGATGAGGGAGACCACCACATAGACCGCGATGGCGCTCAACATCGCGATGAACCAGAGAACCTGTCCGTTGACGGGGAAGGGACGCCCGTAATGCGCCTGCCAGTACTGGGGGATGATCAGCCCCGCCACCCCGAGAACGGCCCCGACGGTCAGGGCGCAGTAGGCGCCCGCCGTGGTGCCCCGCCGCCAGTAAAGCCCTCCAATGATGACCGCCCCGGACCCTCCCAGCCAGATGGTGCCGGTGATTGCGAAGAAGAACAGGATCTTCTGGCTCATCGGGTACCAGAGGCTGAACAAAAACGCGAACACCGCCACACCCACCACCGACGCCCGCAGCAGGCGGATATGCTGCTCAGGGGTAAGGGCCCTGCGGCGAAGCGGCATCACCACGTCCTGGATGAAGATGCTCCCCCAGGAGTGCAGGTAGGTGTCGTGGGTGGTGAACGACACGAACAGCATGGTCGCGGCGAGCAGCCCCTTGATTCCGATGGGCAGGATCTGAGCCATCGCCAGCGGGACGCGCATCTGTCCCTGGACATACTCGTTCGGGATCGTCTTGAGGCTCTGATTGACCGCTTCCGCCTGCGCCGCGAACTCAGGAAGCTTCATGATGGCCAGGGCCGCCAGAGGCATCAGGAGCATCACCAGCGCCTGCGAGATCCACCTCCACACGCCGATGATCCCGCCCATCTTGTGCTCATGAGGAGACTTCGCCGAACTGTAGAATCCCTGCGACCCCTGCCACGACATATGGGCATAGAAGCTTCCGAAGACGCCGATGGCGAAGTAGAAGAAGTTGAAATCTTCCACCTGCCCGGTCTTGAAGGGGTGGATCATCGAGGCCCCGGGAGGAGCCATCGCGAGCGCCTGGGCGATCTGATCCCAGCTGACCAGCAGCACCAGGCTGGCGGATACCACCACGAAGGCGATGGCGCAGAAGATGCCCTGCACACAGTCCGTCACCATCACGGACACCTGCCCGCCCATCGTCACGAACGATACGGACAGCCCCAGGTCGAAGAGCATCAGGGCGGCGAAGGTGGAAATCTCGAAGGGGAGTCCGGGAATGGAGAACGACTCCGGCAGACCGCAGAAATACATGATAAAGCGGGCCGAGACCGCCGGGAAGATGCCAAAGTTCAGAATGCCGGACGTCCAGCAAAGGATGCCGGCAAAGATGCGGAACTTCCGCGAGTAGCGCATCTCGAAGAACTGCGCCATCGTCATCGCGCGCGTTTCGCGGAACCGGTAGTACACCCAGCCGGTCAGCAGCATGATCACGCCGCTCGGGATGGCCATCAACTCCCACCACTTAGGGGGAAGCCCGGCGGAGTAGATCATCTCGAACGCGCCGACGAACGTCACGACTCCCACGCCCCCCATCTGGGTGGCGATGGTCAGCAGATACCGTCCTGCCGAGCGGTTGGCGCAAAGGAAGTCCGCGACGCCCTGCATATAACGCTTCGTGCTCAGGCTGAAGATCCTGAGCCCGGCGATGGCCAGGACGACGATAGCCCAGTCCAGCAGGCTGAGATTCACCTGTTCAATGCTCCCGCGTGGTTGTCGAAGGCAGAGGGCCCGGCCGCTCTCAGGGCGTCGAGAGCCTGGTGTTCCGGTACTGCCCGGGACGCATGCCCGTCACCTCCAGGAAGACCTGGCTGAAATAGTTCTCGTCCTCGAAGCCCACCCGCTGGGCGATCTCGGAAAGGTTCAGGGACGGGTCGCGCATCAGCTCTTTCGCCTTCGCCACGCGGACCATCCGGAGATAGGTGCGGAAAGACACACCGCACACCGCCTTGAACAACGGACCCAGATAACTGGCGCTCAGCCGCACGTGATCGGCCGCCGTCTGCAGGGAGATGTCCTCGTGATAGTGCGAGTCCACGTAGCGCCGCACCGCCTGAGCGATCTGGAAGCCCCGGCTTCGGATCCGGTGCGCCGCAACGGGCGATGTCTGCGGCGGCGGCTGGCCGATCAGGCGCTCCAGCACTTGGCGCTCGCGTTCGTGGATCCGGATGCACCGCAGGGTCGACACCGCCTTCTGCAGCGCCTGATCCAGCTCCTCCGGGTCGATGGGTTTAGCCAGCAGGTCCACCGCTCCCAGCTGAACGGCGAGCCGTGCCTGCTGGAAGTCCGGGCTGCTCGAGGCGCAGATGAACAGCGGGTGCCTGTCCAGCAGCCCCTGAAGCTGCCGCCCCAGGGGCGCTTCGCTGAGCGAAGGCATCTCGACGTTCAGGATCACAATGTCGGGCTGCAGCTTCAGCGAAAGATCGATGGCCTCTGTGGCTCCCGTGGCCTGGCCGGCCAGACGCACCGGTAGCCGGGTGCGTCTCAGCGCCTGCTCGAGCGCGGTGCAGGTCGCCGTGTCGGAATCCACACAGAGGACGGCGATCTCCTGGTTGATGCTCTTTGGTTCTGCGGAAGCCATTTGGACACCTTCCGCGTCGCGTGTGCGGATCATCGGATGCTCCTTGTGGATGCCCTTACGATCAGCTCCGGGGGCACAAAGGCCCGAAGGGTGCCGTTCAGGCCGGTCCCGGAGATGAGAGACTGACAGCCGATCCTGCCCACCTCGAACAGGTTCTGGCGGATGACGGTCAGAGGCGCGAGCATGTGCTCGGCCATCTCGATGTCGTCGAAGGCCACTATCGAGATGTCCCGCGGCCACTCCACCCCCATTTCGCGAAGCTGGTCCAGGGTGCGGCGGGTCGAGCTGTATCCGTCGGTGAGGATGGCCGTATAGGGCGGCCCGTGGATTCGGGATCTCAGGTCTTCGGCTGGGACGGCGTATTCCTTCACGGGCAGCCGCAGGTTCGAGGCGATCTCCAGAAACGCCCTGTGGCGCTCCCTGCCCGAATGGTTGATGGGCGCCATCAGATCCGAGTGCACGTACAGGATCTTGCGATGCCCCTGCGACACCAGATGCTCCAGCCCCTGCCGGATGCCGTCCGCATTGTCCGTCTGAACGAACGACAGGCCGGAACGCGGATGCTGCACGTCCAGCAGGATGGTCGGGATGCCCTGCTTCTTGATGCGCAGGGCCATCTCCCGCGACGGCCTCAGAAGGAGGCAGCCGTCGAACGGCCCCTCGTCCGTGGCCGGGCGGAAGTTGCTGTAGACGCTGGTGTCAAGCGACCACCCGGCCTCATCCACGGCGCTTCTGACTCCCTCCACCAGCTCGCGGACGAACGGCCCGGAGAGGAACCCGTCGTCCAGATAGTCCACCACCAGCACAAGCCGTCCCGCCTTGCGCTTCTGGAACAGGTGGGGAGGCAGATCCGCGACCACCGTTCCGTAGCGCGGCCTGCGGACCAGGTAGCCCTCCCTCGTGAGGGCCTGCATCGCGAGCTGGACGGTCTTGTGGCAGACCCGGTAGCTGCGTGCCATGTCCAGCGTGGACGGCAGCCTGGTGCCCGGCTGCAGGCGGCCGCTGGAGATGTCTTCCTTCACCAGCTCTTTGAGCTGGGCGTAGAGCGGATCACGGCTGTTCAGCTTCAATGCGCCCATCGTTGCGGCCCCTCTCTCCTCCCGGTCACAGCCTGAAATCTCTCAGCGGGGCGGTGGCGACGGCCAGGCACTGGTCTCCGCATCCGTAGTAGACGAAGACCTCGTCCCCCAGAACCGCGGCCCCGCAAGTGTAGACCACGTTGTCCACGAACCCTTTCCTCTCGTAGTCCTCCTCTGGCTCGAGGATCGGCTCGTCCTGCACCTTCAGGACCCGGCCGGGATCCTCCGGGTCCAGCCACACGACGCCCAGCCGGTAGACGCGGTGACGGTCTTTGCCGTGAATGATCGCCACCCACGCCTGGTCCGTCCGGAAGGGAGTGGCCCCGATGCCCAGTCTCCCTTCCGTCCAGTGTCCCCACCGGGCGCGCAGGAGAACCTTCGTGGAGTGCCAGTGCTGCAGGTCCGGGCTGCGCGAGATCCACATATGGGGAAGCATCCGGTGGAACAGCACGAACTCGCCGTCCACTTTTTCGGGCAGCAGCGCGCCCGTCCGCTGCGAATAGTCCGGCATCAGGACCCCTCGCTTCTCCCATCTGCGCAGGTCCGGGCTGACGGAGTAAGACAGCACTTCGTGAAGGTTGGACGTGGTGCAGTAGACGGCGTAGAACGTCCCGTCGATGCGGCACACGCGGGCATCCTCCGCCCCGTCCGTCAGGGGGTGAGGTTCGCCCGCGACGTCGATGACCGGCTCCGGCAGACGCTCTTCGATCGTCACGCCGTCGGACGAGGTCGCAAGCCCGATGCGGCTGACCGGCCAGATGTGATCGGTGGACGGCTTGGTGTCCTCGCCTCCGGCCCGGTAAAGAAGCCAGACCTTCCCGTCGTGGACGATGGCTCCGGCGTTCGATACGTGCCTGCTCTCCCACGGATGCTCCGCCACGGGCAGCAGGACCGGGTTAGCCGGATGCCGCTTCAGCTTCACCATTGTCAGATTCCGCTCCTTTTCACGATCCCTTCAGGCAGGCGTCCACCAGCTCCGGGACGCTCCCGGTGGCCAGGCAGACGCAGGTGTCTGCCGCGCCGTAGTAAACGAAAAGCTCGTCGGCACCCGGCCACCGGACGTGCCCTGCGGAGAAGACGGTGTTCGGGACCAGCCCGCAGCGCTCGTAGTCCGCTTCCGGCATCAGGATGGGGCTCTGCGTCTTTCCGATGACGCGGCCGGGGTCGTGGCGGTCCAGAAGCGCCGCCCCCAGGGAGTACACGGTCCCCGCGGAGGTCGCGTAGACGCCGTGATAGATCACCAGCCAGCCCTCGGCGGTGGGCAGGGGAGGTCCGCAGGGACCGATCTTCGCCGTGTTCCACCACAGGTCTCCCTTCAGCAGCGGCCGGTGGCGTCCCCAGTGGATCAGGTCCGGCGACCGGGAGATCCAGAGGCTGGCTCCGGCCGCCTGCGAGGCCGGCCGGTCCAGGCGCACATACATCCCGTCGATCTTTTCCGGGAACAGGACCGGGCAGCGGTTGTCCGGCAGAGAGATGACCTCCAGCCGTTCGTAGTGCCTGAAATCATCGGTGCGTCCCAGCATCCCGATGGTCCCGTGGGTCCACCCGCTGGCCGGATGGACAATGTAATACGTCCCGTCCAGCGGCGTGACCCGCGGATCGATGGTCCACTCATCGAGGCCCGCGAAAGGCCCCTCCTCCGGCAGGCTGATGAGAGGCTCCCGCTCCACGCGGAAGGAGATGCCGTCGTCGCTGAAGGCGGGCACGATCGCGGGCTTGCCCCTCAGCGGTATCACGGACAGAAGCAGCACCACCCGCCCCTGATACAGCGCGGCCGCCGGGTTCATCACCGCCGCGCATCCCGGAATGCCGGAGGGATGGATGATAGGATTGGCCGGGTGCCGCCGCAGCAGGGTGGCCACGCTCTTCATCGCGCCTCCACCTCCCTTCGGGCGGGGAAGATGGCGTGGCGCCGGACCGCGTCGTAGAACGCGGCCACGTGCTCCACCGGAGTGCGGGGAGCCATATTGTTGGCCGCGATGAAATAGAAACGGCCCCCCTCGAGCGCGTCGCTTTCGCAGATCCTCCGGACCTCGGTCTCGATCGCCTCGGCCGGCCCGTCCTTGATCAACATCACCGTCGGGCCGCCGGCGATGACCACGTCCGGGCCGAGCGTCCTTCTCAGCGCGCCGTGGTCCACCGGGAAACCGGTGTCGAATCCGCACGCGCCGAGCTCCCGCACTATGGTGGGAAAGTGCCGCGTGGCGTCGCCGCACAGGTGGACGAACAGCGTTCCCGGCTCGCAGAACTCCTCCACGATCCTGCGGTGATACGGGAGCACGTGTTCGGTGTAGTGCTCGACGGAGAGCATGGCGATGGCGTCGTCCGCCAGCCAGAAGTTCTTCCGGCGGAACACTCCCGCATCCGGCGAGCCCGGCAGCCGCCGCCAGCGGTGTTCTTTCAGGGCCCTGATGCGCCGGATGATGTTCCGGGTGATGTAGTCCATCAGAGCGTGGAAGCGCTCCGGCTCCGCCAGCATGTCGAGCATCACGTCGGGGCCCCGCATCTTTACGGCGCAGTCGAAGGGGCCGTCCGTACCTTCTCCGGTGATCGCCGCCGGCGGTCTCACCGGCGCTCCGCGATGCTCGAGCGTCGGGCAGATCTCCACCATCGCGTCGAAAAACTCCACCGCCCGCCCCACGAGCCCGTCGCGCAGGGGATCCGGGTCCGGAAGCTCGTAGACCCTGTCCGGGTCGTCGGCCAGCACGGGGAGCGTGTCGGGAATGAGCCCCGGATGGTAGACCAATTCGCACCCGAACCAGCTGGCCTCCCAGCTGTTCTGGAAGTCCGTCGCCAGCTGCCATCCGTCCGCAGGGACGCCCATCTCCCGGTCGCAGAGCACATGGTGGCTCAGCCATTCCTGAAACTCCAGCTGCGCCCGGATCTGGACACGCACATCCTCGAAATAGTCCCGGAACTCCCAGCCGCGGGTGTTCAGGTCAGGGTTCAGGAAATAGTTGCTGATGCTTCCCCCCACGACGCATGGCGCGCGCGGAGCCTCGCGGCGGTCGAAGGCATCCCAGAGGGCCCGCACCTCTTCGTTGTGCCGGACGAAATCAACCGGCCTGCTCAGAAACGAGGCCATCACGTTCCCTCCTTCACCCTGAGCCGGTAAAGGGTGCCCCGGACCCAGTCGGCCTCGATATGCCCGTCCCGCACCATCAGCGCCGACGGCCGGGGATCGATGCTCTCCAGCCTCCGTCCGTGGAGCGGCAGGCGCCGGCGCCTGCTCTCGAGGCTGAAGATGCGGCCTTCGCCCGACGGGCAGAAGAGGATGAGGGCGCAGCCGTCCACGGTCTCGCCGGCGATCCTCCCGCCGCTCTCCAGCTGCCACCTTCCGTAGTCCAGGAAGCGCGGGCGGCCCCAGGGCTTCTCGGCGGCCACCTGAAGCAGGGCGGAGAGGATGGCCATCGTTTCATCCGTGACCGGGTCGCCCCCGTGGAAGGTGTGGCTGTAATACAGGGTCGGGATCCCGTATAGCGCCCCGGCCAGATACGCCCTCTCCACCCATCCCGCGCGCATCAGGCATCCGTCCATGTTCACGGGTGTCCCGGGGCAGCCCAGGGCGCAGATGCGCGCCCTTCGCTCGATCTCCAGCGGGTCACAGTGGATGTCGTGGGTCCTGTTGCTCCCGAAAAGGCCGTCGAACCGGGGGTCGGCCGCGCTCCAGTTGATGTGGACATCCGGTTTCACCTTCCGGGCCTCGTCGCAGAAGATCTGCAGCCAGAGCCGAGCCTCGCGCATCCCCATCCCCTGCCCGGGACGGTGGTAACGGGCGTGGGCGGGGTCGCGCAGACGGAACAGGAAGTCCATTTTCACGCCGTCCGCATCGAGACCCTGGCTGCCGAACATCACGCGGCACACCTCGGCCGCGTAGGCCTGGAAGTTCGGAGCGGTCGCATCGATGGCCGCCTCTTCCGCGTCGTCCCTCACTCCCGGTTCCAAAACGCCGAACTCCCGTGCCAGGCGCCCCCGCCCCCCGGTCAGCGCCGTGATGAAGGGGGCGTACCACAGGAGCACCCGGTGCCCGCGGCCGTGCAGCCATCCGATCAGGTCCGGCAGGTCCTCGAACCGCCGGGAGGGCACGGGATCCGCGTTCCAGGGATCCGTCCAGAAAGCGTCGATGATGACCGTGAAACCGCTCCAGCCCAGCCTCCTCTCCAGCGCCGCCACCTTCTCCCGCACCCAGTCCGACGTGTACGCGGGATGGGCCCAGTCGCAGTCCGTGCACCAGTGCGGCTGCATCTCCACGATCTGGTCTCCATATGTGCAGTAGAACGGAGCCTTCCACCAGCCGGGGAGGCTGCGATGCTCTACGGGCGTGGAGTCAGCCTGGCCAAGCTCCACCAGGGCGCCGCGGTACCTCTCGATCAACTCCCACGGATCGTCCCCGAACACGAAGACCAAGGGCGGTGGGCTGTACATCTCTCCGGCGGGCGTCTCGATGTGCCCGGCAGGCCGGTCCGCTTCCACCTCCCAGGACCCGGTCAGCCCCGTCTCCAGGGCGTCCGGAAGCTCCGCAAGCCCGATGCCCACCCATCCTGCCGGCAGATGCGCTCCCACGAGAGCCGGAGGAGGGGTGAAATAGCTCCGTCCGGTCGCGATCCGCGGGGTCATCGAAAGGAGCGCCTGCTCGCCCGAGGTTCCGTGGAGCGGGGCGGGAGAGAACCCTTCCAGGATGTTGCCGAGCTCGAGCCCCCGTTGCTCGCGCGACAGAAGCAGAGTCCTCTCGACACGGACGGACTCGCGCGCTGTTGCCTGGTACCGGACGAGCAGGAACTGTTCGTGCCCTTCCAGCTCGAACCGGTGCTCCCGCCAGGCCTGTCCGGCTGCGGTCGCTATGAGCCTTCCGTTCCCGTCGCGCCGGCACCGGAAGGGTGGAGCAGGCTCCTCCTCCCGTCCTCCGGAGAGGACCGTCCGTGCCGAGACCGGGAACCGGAACAGCAGGCGGCCGTCCGCCGCATTGAGCCAGCCCCATCCTCCGGCCGGGTCGAAATCCAGGGACCAGCGGATCCCCTCCAGACGCTCGAGGCTTTCCCGGGGCCGTTCCCGTTCGATGACCGCGTTGCCGTTTCCCGCGCGCATCGCCTAAGGCTGCCTCCCCGGTCCTTTCACGGGCACGTGCTCTCCCGGTCTGGCCATGGCCTGCCGCCCGGCTTCGATCAGCGCCATCACTTCCAGCGTTTCCTCATAAGGAGCCGGCGATGGGCCGCCTTCGAAGAAGGCGCACATCGCGTCCGCAAGCTCCCGGAACATCTCACCGGTGGTGAACCGGTACGCCACGGTCCCCTCGCCGAAGATGATGCTGGCCTCGAAGGGATGGCCGTACCACCGGTCGCCGATGGAGCATCCGGGCTCGAACAGGGTGAAGCTGCCGATCCGTTCGTCCGGATAGGCCACGCCGAACTGCATGAAGGTGCCGTCGCCGAAATAGGTCACGGATGATGCCCCACGGCCGAGCAGCATCACCAGCGGTTCGATGACGTGCACCGCATAGACCGCAAAGGAGCTCGGGCCGCGGACGCTCACCGCCCGCGCGCGATGCTCCCTGCCGATTCCGTCCCGGAATTCCCGGATCTCCGGCACGAACCGGAGCGCAGATGTGGTGAACATCGGGGTGCCCGAGCTCACCGCGAGGTCGATCAATCTGGCTGCCGTGTCCGTATCGGGGGCGAATGTCTTGTCCACGTAGACGGGCTTTCCCGATCGGAGCGCGTCCTGGCAGAGGTCCCAGTGGCGCTCCGGATTGTTCGGGGCCAGCACCACCAGGCAATCGGAGCTTTCCACCACCCGGGAGGGGCTTTCCAGCAGCTCCACGCCGTTGTCCTCGCACCAGGTCCGGCTGTCCACGCCGTCTTCGGACGGGACTTCGCCGTATGCGAAGGCCACGTCGAAACGGTCGCGGAAGGGGCCCTCGCGGATGAGCCTGAGATAGATGTCCGCGTGGAAGTTCTTCAGATAGTGGTCGATGAATCCGATCTTTTTCATTGTCCCTCCCGTTTCCCCGCTGCCGCGTCTTTGTCCGCCCCGATGAGGATGAAGGTCTCGGGTTTCAGCGTGACGGTCAGCCTTCCGTTTTCCAGCGTCAGCTGTTCCCCGGTGCGGGGGTTGACGAACCGGGCTCCGGCGAAACCGGTCCACCGCAGGGTCACCCGCGCCTCTTTTTTGAGCTGCAGGTTGGAGACGACGGCGAGCACGCGGTCCTGGTCCTTCGTCTTCCACGTCGCCACCATCACCTCCCGGAGGCGCGGGCTCTCGATCTTCCAGAACGGGTTGGGCCGCCAGCCCGGCGTGAACGCGGCGTGCCGGTGGCGGTAGTCGTACAGGATCCCCGTCACCTCCATGAGGGTCTGGCGGTTCAGGTAGCTGGCTCCGCCGATGGGGACGCCGTGCGGCAGGAACCAGGCGAGCGCCATCACGGTCTGATGGTCGCGTTTGAGCTCCTCCTCATCCTCCCAGATCATCGGGAGCCACATGTTGGTGACGCCGTAGCACGTCGAGAGGCCCCGCGTGCGGAAGACGTCCAGGCCGAGGCAGTCCGCGAAAGAGCCCGCCGGGTCGAACGTGCTCGTGCCCCTCTGGGGGTATCCCGTGAACTCACCGGTCAACCACTCCGTCGCGTAGCCCATGACCGGCGGAACGAACTCCCAGGAGTGGATCCAGTAGTGGTATCGGGGGAAGCCCGGACGCGCGGGGGCTCCTTCCGCCAGGAAATGGGGCGCCCGGACGTGGTCTTCCAGGAACAGGCACATCCGCTGGTTGAACTCGCGGCCCTCCAGAACGGGTACCGTCAGGCGCCTCCGGCCCTCCGCGTCCACCCAGCCGCATCCGTGATGGGGGTTCGAGCAGCCCATCTGACCCGCCTGCCATCCGTCGAAGTAGATGCCGTCGGTTCCCAGCTTCTGGACGTTTTCCACCGCCCAGCCGTAGAACAGCCACTTCCGCAGCGTGTAGGAGCGGCCGCAGTTCTGCCAGGTGGGAACGCCGTTCCAGTTCAGAACGGATTCGGGCAGGTTCTTCCACTCCAGATCGAAGTCCCGCACCCACTGATCGTGGTAGGAGATCTTCTGAGGGCAGGCGGCCACCGTCACCAGGGACACCCCCCGTTCGTGGGAGTGCTTCAGCTGCTCCTGATACTGCCTGGAGTCCACGTTGTAGGGGTTGTTCAGGCCGAGCATGATCGTGGTCATCGGCTCGGGCCAGACCAGCTCGATGTCCACCCACTCCGGCTTCTGGTTGGTGAACCGCCAGGGCTGCCAGTGCTTGGAGGAAGCGACCATGCCGTGCCAGTCGGGCGGCAGAGGCTTGATGGGCGTGGCCTGGATTCCGAACGTGAAGTGCCTTCCGTCCACGGAAGACGGGCGCTCGATCAGGTTGATGGCGTAGGTATGCCTGTCTTTTCCCGGGATGATGGTCGCGAAGTTGTCCTCGGAGCGGGGCGCCCAGTGCTGCAGGGAGGTGAACGTGAAGCCCAGCCCCCGGTCCTCGTTTCCCAGCCAGTGATAGAAGTTCACGATAGACTCGTTCGGCAGCGGCTGCCAGGCGATGCGCACCGGATATCCGGGGATCGCCCCCGCCAGCTTGCGGGTGAAGGTCTGATACAGCGTGGTCTGCGCGGCGTCCATTCTGGCGAGCACGCGCATGGAATCCACCTTGCGCCCCTTCACCTCGTCCGTCACGCTCAGCTGCACCCAGACGAAGCCGTCGAACTCCGCGAACATATCCGCGCGCACGCGGATCCCGCGTGCCCTGCCTTCCGCCACAAAAGTGACGCGCTTACGGTTCTGCCCGGTGATGCGGAAGGAATCCATCGGGATGGTGAACTCCCGGCCTCCCGCCGAGACTGCCAGCTTCATGGGCTCGGCCAGAAGGTGCGTGCCGAGGCTCTTTATCTTTGAGGGCAGGATGCTGCCCGGTTCCCAGGTCACCGTGCGCCCCCAGACCTCCAGCGTCCGTCCCTCCATCCGGACGGGCCGCCAGGGCAGGGGCACGCGGTCGGTCTTCCCGTAATCGTCGTAGATGGTGCTGGTCAGCCACACCGGCCTGTCCGGGACCCTCAGGGACGCATCGGCGAGCGCCAGTTCCTCTCCCTGCCCGGAGAGCGCCCGCACCGCGCAGCGATATTCGCCGGGGGCAAGGTTCGACCAGTCAAGCCGCAGTTCGTGCTCTCCTGCCGGGCCGGCGGCCTCACGGGCCAGCAGCTCCTTTCCCTCTGCGTCCAGTATGGCCGCCCTCACGGTCACAGCCTGGCCGTCCATCCGGCTCTTGAGCCCGGAGGTGTCCGCCGAAAGCACGGAGTAGCGCCGGGAGGGAACGTTGCCGATCCGCACCACGAGCGGCGGCAGCACCTGCACCCTGCCTCTCCGGAGCACCAGGTCCCGCGCGGGCTTTCCGTCCTCTCCGGCCACCGCCAGCCGCACGGCCAACCGGTCAATGGCGGTGTCCCTGGCTTCGTTGGGGAAACGGAACGGCCGGCTGGATGATGGCGGCACCTCCAGCACTGTGCTGAAGGACTTGATTGCCCCGATGATGGTCCGGTAGGCATCCTCTGTCGTGCGGCTGCCTTCCTTACGCATGTCCAGGTCCAGATGGATGCGCGCGGGCGTGTCGCCGGGATTGAACGCGCGCCCCGCCGGAGCCGGTTCTCCGAAGTGAAAAGCCCCGAGCGCCGTCAGCTGGATGTAGGGATCTCCCGGCGCGAGGAAGATCAGCGCCGCGTGGTCCGGGATGTGGGAGAACAGCTTATCTCTGCGTTCATTCAGCGCCGCCCACGGCCCGGCCCTGTTCACGGCCGCATTGATGCTCCACCGCTCGCCCGGCGCAGGCCGCCGGGCCTCCACGGTCTCGTAGGGAATGGCGAACTCCGCAAACCAGTACTTTCCGGGCGCCAGCCCCCATTCCGCCGGCAGGGCGGACGCGTCGGCCTCTCCGGCGGCGGCCGCGAACTCGCCGTCCCAGTGCAGGCTGTCGTTCTTCAGGTCGGCGGTGACCCCGGCAGGGTTGGTGATGAACTGGAACACGTTCTTCAGGTCCGGGCTCAGGAAGATCTCGATGCTGTCGTCGCTGACCAGCTCCCCGATGTCCCGGTCCTTCACGCGCGCCGACAGCGGCCGTGAGGAATCCTGAGGGGTGACGGCAAGCACGAACACCTCCTTCTCCCCGTATGCGACAAAGAGCACAGGACCGTCCGGAAGCACGGAGCCCTCCGTCGCGCTGTGGAAGCCCGTCAGAGCTGCCGCGCAGTCCCACTCGCCCGGGGTGATGGCGCCGTCGATCCTCGGCTGCGAGGCCGTCCATGGAGCCGTCACCACCCGCTCCCGGTCGTGCAGCTCCTTCAAAGGGTCGAACTCGGACGCCAGCGCCGCCGCTCCCGCTGCGGCGCAAGCAGCGGCGGCAAGGCCGGCCAGGATCCGCCGATTACCGTCTGCCATTGGCCTGAGCTCCTCCCGGTCGAGTCTGTAAAATAAGGTGCATAATGTGTATTATTCGCCTGCCGGATCGCCCTGCCCGGACGGATCCGGAATCCTTCAGCAGGGGTTTATGATCACTTTGATGTCCCGGCGTTCCCGCAGCGACCGGAGCGCGTCCGGGATGTCCTGCAGCGTTCCGGTCCGGGTGATCAGTCTTCCTGCGGGCAGCTTCCCCGACCGGATCCAGTCCAGAACCTGCGGAGCTGCGCGCCGGGCTTCCTCGAGGTGCGCGCCGGACAGAACGATCCCCCGTTCGCTCAACAGCGCGCGTTTCGACTCCCAGTCCACGCCCACCCCGAAGGGGATGATCACGCCGCCCGGGCGGAGGACCTTGAGAATGTGGTCGAAAAGGTCCTGACCGGTGGTGTCGATGACGATGTCCACCGTCTCCCGCCTGCCTTCCAGCGCCCGGAACGGCTCGTCTCCGCCCGCGAACACTTCGGCGGCGCCCATTTCCCGCGCCAGCCTCCGGCGCGTCTCGTGCCGGTCGCTGGCAAGGACGGCCGGAATCCCGAGAAGCGAGCACTCGCGGACGTAGAGCTGCCCCGAAGGTCCCAGCCCCAGCACCAGCGCGGACCGCGCGCGGCGGACTTCGTTCATCACCTCTTCCGGCATGAAATAGCGCGCCGTCCCGATGGAGAGCTCCAGCAGAGCGGCCTCCCCGGCGGGCATATCATCCGGCACCCGCACCGCCGCCATGTAAGCCGGATAGAACTGACAGACTTCGGCGAATCCCCCGCACGGAGGACACCACCCGGCGATACGGTCGCCCGGCTGCCAGCCCGCCGCCTCCGGGCCCACCTCCTCCACCACTGCGCAGACCTCGTGCCCGAGGATGACCGGCCAGGGCAGGTTCGGCCAGACGCGGGTAGGGTCCTCGGCCTCCACCACCCTGAGGTCCGTTGCGTTGCAGATGCCCACAGCCTCCACCCTCGCCAGCACGCCTTCGGGATGGAGCTGCGGGCGCGCCACATCCTGCAGCTCCAGCCTGCCTCTCGCGGTGAGCACCATCGCCCGCATCGTGCCAGTTTTGCCGGTGTCAGAGCTCATAGCGCAGCTCCAGGGGCCCGCTCTCGTGCTCCAGCCGCTTCAACTGCTCCAGGATGAAGTCAACGCGGTAGCCGTCCGCTGCCGTGCTGCCCAGGCAGCGGCCCTCCGCGATTCCCTCCGCAAACGCTCTGAGCTCCTCCGCCCACTGCGACTGACCGTACGTGAACAGCTCCCTCGGTCCCTCGCCGTCCGCCGGGTGGAACGAGGCTCGCGGCGGGATCCTGCCCATCCAGTCGGCCCCGCGCGCCAGAAGCCGGCCGTTCACGCCGTTGACCTCCACGATCTCCTCCCACGTCGTGCCCGCGTAGCCCAGTCCCCGGGCGCGTGTCTGCGTCATCTGCAGATGGACGTGCAGGCCGTCGGCGAACCGGAACAGGAAGTTGTTGCTGTACTCGTTGCCGCCCGCGTCGCGCTTCAGCGAGCCCCAGACCGCCTCCGGCAGGCCGAAACAGTGGATCATCAGATCCAGCAGGTGGCTCCCCGAATGCACCAGAAAGCCGCCGCCGGCCCGCTCGATGTCTGCGTGCCAGCTCGACGGCGCCCTGCCGGGCCCTTCCAGCGGCACTTCCCCCCACACCGTCAGACGCAGCGAAGCCGCCGTGACCGGCGCGATCTGCTCCAGCCGCCGCTTCACTGCGGAAAAAGCCGGATTAAAGCGCTTCATGTAGCCCATCTGGAACACCAGGCCGGAGGACTCCACGCGCCGGGCGATCTCCAGGGACAGCGCCGCCGAGGTGGTGAGGGGCTTTTCGCAGAACACGTGCTTGCCCGCGTCGAGCGCCTGCATCACGGCCGCGTGATGCGCGTCATTCGGCAGGGCGATGATCACCGCGCGGATCTCCGGGTCCGCCAGCATCTCGCTGTAGGACGTGTGCTGCCGCGCTCCGGCGCTCAGAGCGGCGCGCGACGCTTTCTCTGCGTCCACATCGCACACCGCCCGGATGGCCACCCCGGCGTCGCGGGCTCCTTCCAGCAGGCATCCGGAGATGATGCCGCACCCCACCAGGCCGATGCCGGGGTCCAGGGTTTCCCGCGCGTTCCCTGAGCTCACGCGATCCCCCCCGTGATGCCGGCCTGCCGCTGGCAGCGGTCGATGATGCGCGACACGCTCAACCCCTCGTCGAACGTTGCCAGATCCGTCGGACGTCCCTGCAAAGCCTCGCGGAAGGCGCGGTACTGCTCCACGAAACGCACCTCGCTGCCCGCAGGCAGCTCCACAGGCTCCGGCTCACGCCCTGGCCGGTATGCCAGAACCGCCGCTCCGCCGGTGGAGTAATCGTATGCCAGGGCCATCTCCGTCCCGATGAGCTCGATCCGGGCCTCGGGACGGGGACTCACGTAGCTGACGCTGATCAGGCCGGCGGCGCCTCCTTCGGACACGGTCAGGAGGTCGGCCGCCACATCTCCCCGCCCGGGACCGTCAAAGTGAAGCCTGGCCTGGACGTCGGTCACCGGCCCCGCGATGAACTGCTGCAGGTCGATGCTGTGGCTCCCGTTGTCCATCAGGCATCCTCCGCCCGAAATACCTGGCTCCGTCCTCCACGCCGTCGTCAGGTGGGGGGCGAAGCCGAGAAACGCGTTGCGGAAGGTGTGGAGCCGTCCCGCTGCGCCCTCGCGCGCCCGGTCCCGCATTAGACGTGCCGCGGGATTGAAGCGGTGGCAGTAGGCCACGTACGCTGGCAGACCCGTGGCTGCGGCCAGATCGGCCAGCGCCTCCGCGTCGGCAACGGTATGGGCCAGGGGCTTTTCGCACAGCACCGGTACCCCCGCTCCCAGCAGAGCGCTGACCACCTCCCTGTGGGTGTTCGGAGGGGTGCAGACGATCGCGGCATCCGGCGTCACCGCGCGCAGCAGATCCTCCACGCAGCGGAACGGTTTTCCGCCCCAGCGCGCCGCAAAGCTTTCCGCAGCGCTGAAGTCCACGTCCGCCACCGCAGCCAGCCGGTCCTGCCCCGTCATCTCGACGCATTCCGCATGCGCCCTGGCGATCCCGCCGCATCCCACGATGACTATGTTCATTTCAGTCTCCTTCCTCCGTTCCAGCCCGCCTGATTCTTTCCGGCAGCCGCAGCGTGGCCTACTCGAGGTCCCAGAGCGTATCGTCCCTGCTCAGTTCGCCGTATTTGGGCATCCAGCTTGCATGCCCGTCGGCCCACGTGACGTTCAGCCCCTTCCTGTGCCGGGAGGCCGTGAAGCTGTCGTAGCCCTTGGGGATCCCGCCGTAGCCCGGATACTGTCCTTTCGAGATGGACGGCGGATAGGCATGGTCCGTGCGGATCCATTGCCCCTGATACTGCACGGGATGCGGCTGGGTCTCGATGATCATTACGGTCTGGGCCGGGTTGGCGATCTGAGCGTCCCGGATCTGGGGCCCGCGGACCTGCCAGTCCGGGGTCATGTTGCCGAGATACCAAGAGTTGTACGCGTAGGATGCGCTTCCTCCGAAGCCCGGGTTGAACGTGATCGGGTCGGACGGGCAGATCAGGATCTTCCAAGAGTTGCTGCAGTATTTCTCCAGACCCCAGTAGACGTAGCCCCACGGGGTCCGGCCGGGCACGCTCAGGAGGATGACCGCCCCCGGACGCGGCTCCTGTACGGTGAAGTATCCGCGCGGGAAGAACCCCCTGTGGTCGTCCACATACATCATCATCGCCTTGCCCAGCTCGTTCTGATGGGCCAGACAGGCCGACTGCCGCCCTTTCTCCCGTGCTGCCGCGAACACGGGGAACAGGATGGCCGCCAGAATGGCGATGATCGCGATGACGACCAGCAGTTCGATCAGGGTGAATCCCCGGGGACCTGCCGCCCTGCGGCGGGTGACCGCGCGCCGCTCGCTGCGGGTTCCCGCGGTTGCGTCTAAAAGATGATTCGGTGCCAGCATCGGATTCCACCAGCTTTCCCGGCGGCGCCCGCCGGCGTCGGAAAGGCACTAAGGTTCATAATGTGCATATTGCCGGTGTTCAGAATCCCCCTCTTCTGTGCTTGTCTGGATGCCACGAACACCTGAGGGGACACAGGCCGCCGCGCTCGCGCGGCCGCTTCCTGTGATTTCAGGATACCGCGCTCGGCCCCTGGAGTAAATGGGTTTTGCAATGAAAACTCAAGAAAAGTGAGAAGGATCCTTGAGGCTGACCGTACTTCCAGAGGGGAGGGATGCGGGGCGGCAGCTTGCCCGGCCGCCGCATCCAGAGCGGGGCTCCGGGCCGCTTGCGGCTCACCGCGACGGAGCGCACCTGTCCCGGTCAGCCCGCCCGGCCGGAGGGACCGCCTCTTCGAGCGTCAGGGATTCCAGACAGAAGCCGCCTTCCGGGGTTCTCGCAAGCACACAGGTAAAGTACACACGCTGGCCCCGCGTCTCTCCGGGCCCGGGGATCGCTTCGGCGAAGGAGAAGACGGCGTAGCGCCCGCCTCCCAGCCATTCGACACTGTCCGCGGAGAACGGGGCGAACCGGATCCTGCAACTCCCCGGAAGCCCGGCGGCCGCAAACGCCCTGCTGGCGAAGAAGGCCTCCCGCTGCTCCGAACGAATGGCTGAGGCGAGGGCGGGATTGTCCGGGGGCTGACCGTACAGCCAGGCGGATACCGTGACGAGGACCATCACAGCTGCGGCGCCCGCTGCCCGCAGCGCGGCGCCCCGCCGGTCCTCCGGCGGCTCCAGCCGTATCTCTCCCCCGGGGCTCAGACGGATCCGTCTCCGGCCCCTCTGAGCCCGGGAACCTGCCCTGGCCTGCATCATCTCTTCGGCCCTCCCACACGCGAGCTCGCAAACGGTCGCGTCCCGCAGGAGTTAGACGCCGGGACAGGAGACGAACGTAACAGCCGGAAGACGGGGCGGGTGCCCTCCCCGGTTCAGGCGGCCGGGGCAGGGGGAGGGCGGCTCCCCTGAGCTGCTTCGCCGCGAAGCCGCCTGCGCCGCTGGAAGAAGAAATACAGCACGGCCCCGATAAAGTGCACGAAGATGATGATCAGCACCCAGATCAGCCGGGTGTTTCCCTCGTCGCTTTCGTTCATCGCGCAGTCCACAAGCATCCAGAGCCAGAAGGCAATCGCCGCCAGCAACAGGATGCCTCCAACGGCCGACGCAATGAGGATGAATGATAGCATCGCCGCTTCTCCCGGCCCGATCAGCAGTCCCAGGGGCACAGCCGTTCCTCCTTCAACCGGACCCGCTCCGGGGGGATGTTCCGCATCGAAATGGTATCATACCGCAGCGGTGAAGTCCCGGCTCCCGGCGCCGATTCCCGCGCATCGCCTCCGGAATGCGTCCGTAGGCGCAACCTTGGCCGTCCCGGGCCCAAAGAGACGCGCCCCCTCTGCCCTCAAGGGCCTTCCTTGCGAAGGACGGTATCCTTCAGCCAGCGCTCGTCGTCGCGATTGGGGTAGTCCAGGATATAGTGAAGGCCGCGGCTCTCCTTGCGCATCAACGCGCAGCGCACGATCAGTTCCGCCGCCGTCACCATCGAGCGCAGCTCCAGCAGCTCCCTGGAGAGCCTGCCGCGGCAATAAAGCTCCTCCGCCCTTGCCGCGATGATGCTCACCTCGCGCAGAGCCTCCCGCAGGCGCTCCGTGGTGCGGACGATTCCCACATATACCCACATCACCGTCCGCAGCCGCAGCATCAGCTCCTTCACCAGCTCCAGAGGCACCGGCTCGCAGTGCTCCTCCTCCGGAAAGTCCGGGGCGCCGGTCTCGAGCGGTATCTCCCGGACGACCGCGGCGGAGTCCTCTGCGGCCCGGTGGCTGAACACCAGGGCTTCCAGCAGCGAGTTGCTGGCCAGCCGGTTCGCGCCGTGCACCCCCGTGCAGGAGACCTCCCCGGTGGCATACAGCCGCTCGATGTCGGTCCGCCCCCTGTCGTCCGTCATCACTCCGCCGCAGGCGTAGTGTGCCGCCGGCACCACCGGGATCCACTCCCGCGCAATGTCAATGCCGAGAGACAGGCATTTCTCGTGGATGTTCGGGAAGCGCTCCCGGATCCTCTCTTCCCCCAGATGCGTCACGTCCAGCCAGACGCATTCCTCGCCGGATGCCTTCAGCTCGGCGTCTATGGCCCTTGCCACGATGTCCCGCGGCGCAAGGCAGCCCATCTCGTGGTATTTCTCCATGAAGGTGCTGCCGTCCTTGAGGCGCAGCACGCCGCCCTCCCCGCGGACCGCCTCGGAGATCAGGAACGATTCCCCCTGGCTGTGGAACAGAGCGGTCGGATGGAACTGGATGAACTCCATGTTCGCGATGCGCGCGCCCGCCTGGTAAGAGAGCGCCACGCCGTCTCCCGTGGCGATGTCCGGGTTGGTGGTGTGCAGATACGTGCGGCCGAGCCCCCCCGTCGAAAGAACGGTCACGCGCGAGAGCACCGTCCGGGTGCGCGCGGCGCGGGTGTCAAAGATGTGCGCGCCCAGGCACACCGGCCTGTCCGGCCGCTCTGATGGCCGCGTGATGAGGCCGATGGCCATGTTGTTCTCCAGGATGCGGATGGAAGCGCGCTTCTTGGCCTGATGGACGAGCGCCCGCTCAACCTCGCGGCCCGTGAGGTCCGCCGCGTGGACGATCCTCCGCCGGGAGTGGCCCCCCTCACGCCCCAGTGCAACGCGGGCGTGCTCCTCGTCTATCATCTCCTGGGTGAATCGCACGCCCATCTCCATCAGCTCCCGCACCCGGTCCGGCCCTTCCCGGACCAGGATGCGCACCGCCTCGCGGTTGCAGAGGTACACGCCCGCCCGCATCGTGTCCTCCTCGTGCAGCTCGAACGAATCGTCCGAGCCCATGACCGCGGCGATGCCCCCCTGGGCGTAGTTGGTGTTGGACTCCGTGTCGTTTTTCTTGGTGACCATCACCACCTCGCCGTAGTCGGCGGCTTTCAGGGCGAACGTCAGGCCCGCGATGCCCGTCCCGATGACGAGAAAGTCGCAGGTGATCCGGTCAGGATTGGTGTTGTGCGTCATCTTGCTCCCGGTGGTCCAGCAGGGCGGATGCGCCCTGCTCCAGTATCAGGCGTGCCGCGCGCTCGCCCGCGCCTTGCGGCTCGTCCGGGGAACCTTCCTCGCGGACGCGGATCACGCGGCTCCCATCCGGAGCCGCCAGAGCCGCCGTCAGGGTCAGTCTATCCCCGCAGCAGACCGCAAGCGCTCCCAGGGGGGTCTGGCAGCCGGCGTTCAACGTCCGGGCAAGGGCCCGCTCGGCCTCCACAGCGGCCCGCGTGGGTGCGTCTTCCACCGCCCTCAGGATCTCGGCGGCTTCGGCGTCGTGCGCGCGCGTTTCGATCCCCAGCGCCCCCTGACCGACGGCCCCTGTCATCTCCTCCGGCTCCAGATGCCGGGTGATGACCCCATCCAGGCCCAGCCGCCGCAGCCCCGCCGCCGCAAGGATCACGGCATCGTACTCGCCGCGCCGCAGCTTCTCCAGCCGTGTGTCCACATTTCCCCGGATGTCGCGCACAACAAGGTCGGACCGCAGCGCAAGGATCTGTGCCGCGCGCCTGGGGCTGCCCGTGCCGATCACGGCTCCGGCCGGAAGCTCCTTCAGGCTCTGGCCGCATCGCGACACCAGGCAGTCGCGGGGATCCTCCCGGGGCGGGACGGCGGCAAGCACGAACGCAGCGCCCAGCGTGGAGGGCAGGTCCTTCAGGCTGTGAACGGCTGCCCGGATCCGGCCGTCCAGCAGCGCCTCCTCCAGCTCGCGCACGAAGACGCCCTTCTGCCCGAAGGCGGCCAGAGACCGGTCCGTCACCCGGTCTCCTCCCGTCCGGATGACCTCCAGCCGGACGTCCAGACCGGGCCACGCTTCCCGCAGCATCGCCGCCACGGATCTTGCCTGCGCGAGCGCCAGAGCGCTCCCGCGGGTGCCGAGCGTCAGGATCCCTGTCCTCAAGAGACCGTTTCTCCCGCTGTCATCAATGCGCGGGAGCTTCCGTGAGAGGCCGGCGCGGGGTGGGGCATCACGAAGAACCGGTGCACCGACGTGGCAGCCAGCACGGCCAGGCATCCGAACACCAGCAGGTACTGCGCCTTTCGCCCGCGCCAGGCCGGACGCCCCGACGCCCAGATGTAAAAGGCATACAGGCACCAGCTGAGAGCCGCGGCGGTCCGCGTGAGCACTCCGGGCATCTCGCCCTGCCCCGGATGCGTCAGAGACCAGACCACCGCCGTCCCCACACCGAGCGTCAGGGCCGCGAATCCCAGAGTGGCCAGCAGAAACCCGAGAGACGCCAGCTGCTCCAGCGGGGGAAGGCGCCGGAACGCCCCGGCCCATCTCTTTGCCTTCAGCAGGGAATGCTGCGCAAGCCAGAGAAGCGCGCATCCGGCGGAAAGCACCAGAAGCGCCATCGAGACCAGGATGCTCGCCACGTGCAGCGTCAGCCAGTGGCTGGCAAGCAGCTCCTGGGAGTAGGTGCGCGCGCTCCCCGGCAGGGCTGTCGCCATGAAAAGGAGCAGCAGCGCCAGCGGCGCCGCCGCAGCGCCGAAGGAGGGAATGTCCCTCCAGACCGCCTGGGCCAGATGGGCCGCCAGCACGGTGCAGGCCACCGCTGTCAGCGCCTGCTGGCCCGTGGAGAGGGGAGGGGCTTCGTGCTGCATCATCCTGGCCGCCAGACCGCCCGCCATGAGCAGCAGCGCGGCCGACGCAGCCACGTGCGCCGCGCTGGCCAGCCTGCGTCCGGAACGGAAGATGTTCGCCACGTAGGCCGCGGAGGCTGCGAACAGCGCAATGATTCCCCCGGCCGTCAGAAGGTCCGCGAGCGCAAGCTCCCGCATCAGATGCCGTCCCCCCTCCAGTCCGCGTCCGGGAAGTCCTCCTCGTGGTCCAGCCCGAACACCTCGACCACCGTCCGCAGCTGCTCCTCGCCCCGGCTTCGCGCATAGTCCTTGATGTGCGTGATGGGGTGATGCGTGATCTTGTTCACCAGACTGTGCGCCAGCTCCCGCACCACTGCCTTCTGGCGCTCATCCAGCGATGACAGGCGGCGCGAGTAGCGCGCGAGCTCTTCCTCCGCGACCCTTCGCAGCCGGCCCTGAAGACCCCGGATGACCGGCGCCGCCGCCAGCGACCTTTGCCAGTCCATGAACTCCCGAACGTGCTCCTCGATGATCCGCTCCGCGTGCTCCACCGCCTGCCGCCGTCCCTCCGCGGTGCGCGAGACGATACCGTTCAGATCGTCGATGTCGTACAGGAAGGCGCAGTCGATCTCCGCGATGGAGGGGTCGATATCCCGGGGAACCGCGATGTCGATCAGGAAGATCGGGCGCATCCTGCGCGCGGCCATGATCTTCTCGAACTGCTGGCGGCGCACGATGAAGTGCGGAGCCCCCGTGGACGCGATGACGATGTCCGCCACCGTCATCTCGGTCTCAAAGTCCTCGTAACGGACCGCCCTGCCGCCGATCTGCTCCGCGATGGCCCGGGCGCGCTCGTGCGTCCGGTTCGCGATGATGACTCCCGCCGCCCCCTCCTGACGCAGCCTGTGCGCCACGATTTCCGACATCTTGCCGGCCCCCAGCAGCAGCACTCGCCGCCCCTGCAGGCTTCCGAAGATGGAACGCGCCAGCTCCACCGCCGCCGAACCCACGGAAAACGCTCCCCTGTTGATCTCTGTCTCGGTCTGCACGCGCTTTCCGGCCTCCAGAGCCGTATGGAACAGCCGGTTCAGCACCGCCCCCGTGGTGCCGGACGCCAGAGCGCTTTCGTAGGCCGCGCGCACCTGTCCCAGCACCTGGGGCTCTCCCAGGATCATCGAATCGATGCCGCTTGCCACCCGCAGCAGATGCCGGACGGCCGTCTCGTCCACGTGGGAATAGAGATGGCTGCGGAGCTCCCGCGGCGGGATGTCTCCCAGCAGGGCGAGTTCCTCGGCCATGTGACTGCTCGCGGAGTCCTCCACCGCGGCGTATGCCTCCGTGCGGTTGCAGGTGGAGACGAGGACGCACTCGTTCACGCCCGGACGCCTGCGAAAGCGCCACACAGCATCACCGAGCGCGCCCGCCGCGACAGCCAGGCGTTCGCGGACCGCGAGAGGGGCCGATCTGTGATTCAATCCGACGACGGCGATATGCATTCCAGAGCGGCTCTCAGGGCATCCTCTTTGCGGCCGCAACGGATCAGCGAAAGCAGGTCCAACCGGAGGATGCGGCTGTAGACCTCCTTCTGCTCCTCCAGGTCCGGGACGGCTTCGCGGACCGCGCGGCGTGCCTGCCCCAGAATGTCAACGTAATCGGCATATTCTTCGCCAAACTGCTCCTCCAGCGCCCGCCTCAAGTGCGCCGCATACGCCGGCGAGCGCCCGGACGTGGAGATCGCGATCTGCAGGTCGCCCCTCTCCACCACCGCGCCGTAGATGAACGAGCAGAGCTCCGGCACATCCACGATGTTCGCAAGGACGCTCCTGCGGCGGGCCGCCTCGTAGACGGCGCGGTTGACCTCCGGTCTGTCCGTGGAGCCCACGACCAGCGTTTTGCCGTCCAGGTCGCTCTCCCGAAACTCCCGGGCGTGGTAGCGTACGCGGCCCTCCCGTGCCCATTGCCGCACCTGTTCCGTGGCGCGCGGGGCGACGATCGTGATGCGGGCGCCGTACTTCAGAAGCTGGGCCGCCTTGCCCGTGGCGATCTCGCCGGCCCCCACCACCAGGCACTCCGTCCCTTCCAGGTCCAGGAAGATGGGGAAGTATTTCGCCACCGGCCGTCCCCTCCGCGCCGCTAGACCATACGGGCCGCCGCTTCCGGCCCGGTGAGCGCTTCGATCTCCTCGATCTGCCGCACGAGCGCCTCGCTCCCGCCGCGCTCCTCCGGCAGCCGGGCCTCCCGGACCCGCCGGACGGTGCTCAGCGCGCCGCCCAGAGCGATGATCCCGGCCCCAAGCCACAGCACCCACGCCAGCGGCTTGAAGGTCACCTCCAGCACGGCCTGCAGCCCCGCGTTCTCTCTCCACTTCGGACCGTCCAGCAAGACCGAGATCCCCCCGCTCTCCACGCTCATCTGCGTGAGCACGATCTGGTCCTCCGTGCCGGGGATCCTGCCGGGCAGATACCGGGGCTGTCCCTGCCCGAGACGGATGGCAGCAAGGATCTCCTGCGATGCGGTTCCGTCCCTCTCGCGGACCCGCAGCCGGGCCCCCGCCTGCACGGAACCATCCGGCTTCTGCTCCATTCCAGAGAAGCCAAGAAACTCGACACGGTAAGGGCCAAGGTCAGCCTTGCCTCCCCGCTCCAGGTGGGCGTGGGGAGGAGGGTTCTCCACTCCCAGTTCCACGGGGGCCACGTAAAGGTCGCCGGCCAGACTCGAACGGATTCCGGGGCGCCGCATCTCCGAGCCGTCCCGCACCTCCTCCAGCGACGGGCTCACCGTCAGCACTCTGCCGTCCGGCCTCTCCACGCGGAGCTCCAGCGTCTGCTTTCTCGAGGAACCTTCCCCGTCGCGGACCCCCGAGAAGGTCCAGCGCATTCCCAGATGCTCCTGCGGCTTCCCCTGCGTGAGCGCGAGCCGGTCGGGTTCCGCCCCGTTGTTGTGCGAAGACGCCAGCATGCCCAGAAACAGGATGGCAAGTCCCACGTGGGCCGCGTGCCCGCCGGATGCCAGGGGGCCCTGACGGCGGAGGGTGTCGATCAAAGTATAGAGATTGGGCGGAAGAATGGACAGCGCAAACCAGCCCACCGCCACCCTCGCCCCGATCTCCGGCCCCGAACGGACCCAGAAAAGCACACCGACGGCGATCCCCAGCGCAAGCGAAATGCCGAGCGCCGCCAGCAGTTGCTTGCCCGCGCGCGATGGCCGCCGGCTCCGCGACCAGGCCACCAGAGGGCTCATCCCCACCAGCGCCATCATCGCCAGCGCGACGGGCGTGGTGACCCGGTAATAGTACTCCACCGGCACATTGCCCGCCCTGCCCGCGAGCGCGGCGGACAGCAGTGGACTGGACATGCCGATTGCCACCAGCACCGCCGCCAGGCCGAACAGCACGATCCCCAGAAAGACCAGGAACTCCTTGCTGCTGATGCTGTCGTAGCCTTCGCCCTGCTCGATGCCCCGTGTGCGCAGGGCCACCAGTCCGATGCCCAGCAGCGTGTAGCCGGTCAGGAATGCCGCCAGCCAGTGATGGTTGCCCAGCGACGCGAAGCTGTGGACACTGAAGTCCCCCAGCACGCCGCTGCGGGTCAGGAACGTCGCGTAAATGATCAGAACGAAGGCGGCGTAGGCGAGAAACAGGTTCAACTTGCGCCAGGCCGCCCGCCGCTTCTCCAGCATCAGGCCGTGGAGCAGAGCTCCACCGACCAGCCATGGGACCAGCGAGGAGTTCTCCACCGGATCCCATCCCCACCAGCCGCCCCATCCCAGCGTCTCGTACGCCCAGACACCGCCCAGAAGCAGGCCCACGCCCAGCACCGTCCAGCCGCCCAGCGCCCAACCGTGCGCCAGCCGGGACCAGCGGCTGAAGTCGCCGGTCACCAGTGCGGCGAAGGCGAACGCCGCCGGAACACTGAGCAGGGTGAATCCCAGGAAGATCACCGGGGGGTGGATGGCCATCCAGTAGTTCTGAAGCAGCGGGTTGAGGCCCATCCCGTCTTCCACCGGGACCGGCGTGGGAGCGAACGGGCTGCGCTGGATCAGGATGATCAGAAAGAAGGCCTGAACGCTGGACCAGAACGCCATCGCGGCGCCTTCGGCGTGAGCGGCCCGCCGCATCAGGGCAAGCCCCGCCAGCGAGATGAACAGCAGCCACAGCAGCCAGCTGCCCTCCTGCCCTCCCCAGAATCCGGAGATCTTGAAGACAGGAGGCTGTGCGGACGAACTGTAGTCGTGCACGTAGCGGACGTCGAAGCGGTCCGACAGCATCAGCCACCACAGCAGAGCGCTCGCCGCCGCCACCAGGATGCTTGTTGCGGTGAACGCGCTGCGCGCGTGGTCTCTCAGCCCTTCGCGCCCGCGGGCCACCAGCGCGAAGAGCACAAGCGACGCCAGAGACCCTCCCAGGGCGGCGATGATCAGGACGTGACCGGCGGTCATGGACTACTCTCCTGTATAGGTCTGGCCCTCGTACTTGGACGGGCACTTGATCAGCAGATCCCGGGCGTGGAAGACCCCGCCCTTCGCCTGCCCCACCGCCACGACGTGCGAGGCCTGCGCGAAGTTGCCCGGCGCCGCCCGGCCGTATTCCACCGTCATCCTGCGCCCCTGCTCGTCGGTGATGTCGAAGACCAGGCGGTTTGCGTCGCGGTCGAAACGGACGCTCTCCTTCACGATCTTGCCCTTCACCTGCACCTGCGCGCTCGAGGCCATGGCCTCCTGAAACCCGACATACGGGGTCAGCAGGCTCTTGAACTGCGCCACGCCCAGTGCGGCGAAGGCCATTATCAGCGCCCCGCCCACAATGTAGGCCCGCTTCATTCGCTCTCCTCCTCGAGCCGCGCCACCCGCCGCTCCAGAGCCCACAGGAAGGCGAAGATGCCCCCCCAGATGACAAGCATCGCGATGCCGAGCGCCGTTACGCCATTCACCTGTTCTGCTCCCTTCGTAACAGGAGACGGTCCACCCGCGTCTGGATGCGCCACATCCAGACGAACAGTCCCGTAAAACCCGCCAGCGCCGCAAGAAGGACCATCAGAATGCGGGGCTCTATGCCGCGCTCCGGGTCATTGCCGGGCAGCACGGGGGAGGGATGCAGCGTGTCCAACCCGGGCAAGCGCGGCGCCACGAAGACCAGAAAGATCGCCGCCGCCATCGCGATGATGGAGTAGGCCGCGCTGATGGATGCTCGCCTTTCGGCCGGCTCGATGGAAGAGCGCAGCGCGAAGTAGGCGCCGTAGATCAGCAGCACCATCAGGATGGCCGTCTGCCGGGGATCCCAGTTCCACCACCGGCCCCAGGCCTCCTGGGCCCAGACCGCCCCGCTGACCGTGGCCAGAAACGTGAACAGAAACCCCACTTGAGCGGCAGCCGCGCTGGATGAGTCCCAGTCCAGATCCCGGCTGCCCAGAAACCGGACACCGGCATACGCCGCGCACAGGAAGGCCAGCGTGCCCACCCACGCGCAGGGGACATGAAAATAGAAGATGCGGCCGGCCTCACCCAGACCACGCAGCGGCGGCGACCAGAAGAAAGCCGCCCCGATCACTGCAGCCATCCAGATTCCCAGAACCATGCGCATGGACGCCAGCTCCGCCGCCTTTCCGCCCCGCCCTCGCTACTCCTCCCACACCGCGGGAAAGAGCAGCCAGCTCAGAACCATCAGGATCCCGGTATAGCTCACCACCGCCATTGCCGCCTCGCGGCCGCCGCCGGCCGCCCCTCCCGCTCCGAACGCGGGTGCGGACGCCTGCACCAGCAACAGCAGCGCCGGCAGCAGGATGGGGAGCGCCGTCAGCGCGAAGACACTGGCCCTCGATCGCGCCCGCGCCACCATCGCCCCCAGGATCGTGGTGCACCCGGAGATCGCCACCGCCCCGAGAGCGGCCACGGCTCCCAGCTCCCACGGCCGCTCCACAGCGGCATACATCAGGCCGCTGTACACCGGGAACACCACCGCTTCGACCGCTGCCAGCAGCGCCGCATTGAACGCCAGCTTGCCGAGCCAGACCGCCTCGGGCGGCGCCGCCTGCCGCAGCAGCAGCTCGGTTCCCGCATCGGCCTCCTGCACGAACACTCGCGCAAGCCCGGTCGCGGCTGCAAAGAAGACCACCACCCACACCAGCGCCGCGTGCTGCCGTGGCGTCAACGCCTCGCCCCTCAGCGCGAAGCTGACCAGCGCCACGGAAGCCAGCGCGAACAGCAGGATGGAGCTCACCGCGTAGCGCGTCCGCAGCTCTGCGCGCAGATCCTTGCGGAACACGGCGGCAGCGCTACGAAGCACCTCCCTCACGCCCGGTAGTCGTCCATCGAGATGTGCCGCGCTCCCAGTTCCGCCTCCCGCTCGTCGTTCGTAGCCAGCACGCAGATGCCGCGGCAGGCCTGCCGCTCCACGATCTCCCGCACCAGCCGCCGCCCGTCCTCATCCAGGCAGTGCGACGGCTCGTCGAGCAGCAGCACGTCCGGTTCCGCCGCGGCCGCGAGGGCGAGCCGCACCCGCTGGGTCATGCCGCTGGAGAACGAGCCGACCGGCTCGTGCAGGCGGTCCTCCAGCCCCACCAGTCCGGCCACCCTCTTGGCCTGCCCGGGTTCAGCGGGTGCGCCGCGCGCCTGCAGGAAGAACTGGATGTTCTCGGCAAGCGTCAGACTGGCGTAGGGGTTGATGGACGGCGCCGCGAGCGCCACCTTCCAGCGCAGGCCCGGGGGCGCTTCCGGAACGTCCGTCTCCAGCCGTACGGTCCCCTCCGTCGGCCGGAGCAGGCCCGCCAGGATGCGCAGCAGCGTCGATTTGCCCGAACCGTTCGAGCCGCGCACCACCAGCACACTGCCTCGCTCCGCTTCCAGGGAGAGACCGCGGAACACCCGCCGCCACCCGAAGCGTTTGCCCAGACCCTCCGCCTGCAGCCTCAGACCCGCTCCGGTCACGGCAGCACCGCCATCTGTCACAGCTCACCTCGACGGGACGCGCACCCCCTGCGCGCCGTCCGCGCCGCCCTCCCCGCGGCCGGTCTGTGCGCGTCTTCACAGGCATTATGCCGGCGCGGCGGGGAGGGTGTCAACCTAAATGAGAACCATTTGCTTCTGCGGAGGCGTCGGCGGTCCGGCAGGAGGGCACGGGCTGCTGTCGAAAACCGGAAGAGGGAGACCACACGGCAAGGACGGTGCGGCAGAATGGCTTCTGCGTGTTCGGGAGACTTCAACTTCGCGGGAAGGGACTATTCGGTGGAGCTTCTGGAGGGAGGCTGGCTTTCGCTCCGGGTGGGCGGAAGGCGGTTCGCCGATCTCCGCCTGGCATCGGCAGTCAACGGTCCGGGCGGCGCAGCGGACATCACCGGGGAGCTCACGGGTCCGGCCGTGTCCGGGTTCGAAAGCGGCGTGCGGGCCGTCTGGCGGGCGTCCGGCTCGCTCTGGGAGGAGAAGCACTTCATCCTGGAGTGCATGCCGGAGGGCCTCGTCTACCGCGTTGAGGTGGAGGGGCGAGGGAAGATCGGCGAGGTGGAGTACTTCAGCGGGGAGGGTTCGGGGGCCCCGTCGTCCCTCTACAGGTTCGACCGGCTCTTCACCCCGGAGGTCTCCCTGCTGGACCGCCGTTATCTCAGCCCGCAGGAGTATTCCTGCATCGACGCGGCCAGCGGGGAGACGGCGCCTTTTCCCGTCCCGTCCGCCGGGAACGCCCACTGGATCTTCACCCCTCCGCCGCTTGCTTTCGCGTGGTCGCGGGGCGGATGCGGCCCCTGGCTCGGGGTGGGTCCGGCGCCGGCGCCCGGCGAATATCGCTTCACGCGCTTCCAGCACTGGCCCGTCGCCAACTGCTTCAAGCTGCGTCTGACCTACGACGGAATGACCCGCGTGGACGGCGTCTGGAGCTCGCCCCCGCTCCTCTTGCTGCCCGCCCCGGACGAATACGGAGCCGTGGAGCGCTGCGTCTCCTGGATCTACGCCAACGGTCTGGCGTCCCGGCCGGACCGCGCGGGAAGGCCGGAGTGGTGGTCCCGTCCCATCTTCTGCGGGTGGGGGCAGCAGAATGTGACCGCCGCCGCCCGGGGAAACAGCGCTGCGGACTGGTCGCGTCAGGATGTCTACGAAGAGTTCATGCAGATGCTGAAGGAGCGCGGTGTCTCTCCAGGGACGGTGATCATCGACGACAAATGGCAGAAACGCTACGGGACTCTTGAGGTGGACCGCGAAAAATGGCCGGACCTTCGCGGCTGGATCGGCGGTCAGCACGCGCGCGGCCGGCGGGTGCTGCTCTGGCTCGGAGCCTGGTCGCCGGAAGGGCTTCCCGCCGGGGAGTGCATCTGCCGTGCCGATACCGGCGAGCCCGTGGCCGCGGACCCTTCCAGCCCGGAATACGAAGCCCGTCTGCGAGGCGCCATCCGCGCCCTGCTGTCGGACGCGCCGGGATGCTGCGACGCCGACGGGTTCAAGGTGGACTGGACCAACGGGCTGCCGTTCGGCGAAGGCTTCATGCTGGCAGGGGACACCTGGGGGATCGAACTGCTCAAGCGGCTGGCCTGGATCATCTATGACGAGGCCAAACGGGTCAAGCCGGACGCCCTCGTCATCACACACACGGCGAACCCGTATTTTGCCGATGTGACGGACATGCTCCGCCTGAATGACATCAGCTACCTCCAGCGCGGCGTCTGCGAGATCATGCGCCACCGCCAGAGGCTGGCGCTGATCGCCTGCCCGGACTGGCTGATCGACTGCGACAACTCCAGCGCGCCGACGCACGAGGAGTGGCTGGAATACATGATGCTTCAGCCCGAGCTCGGGGTGCCCTCTCTTTACTTCATCACGGGCGTGGACGGCACCGGCGAGCCGATCCCGCTGGAGGACTGGCAGCGCATTCCTTCCGTCTGGCGCGGGTAGCGGGGTCCCGCCCGCCATCTCCTGATGCAGACGCAACCGCCGCATGACGGACCGGCAACCTTCCGGCTCAGGTTTCGTGACAAAACCTGCACTCTCGACTACAATATCTATTGAGCCCAGTGAGAAAAAATCACAAGATATTGTGTTGAAACCCCTTGACGGAGCCCCGAGGCGGCGTTACACTTCTCCTGCTGGCGAGGGGCGCGGCGCCGCGGATGGCCGGTTCCCGGAGCTGCCCGGAAGGCGGCGGCAAGGATGCCCGGTGAAGCGACGATGGCAGGAGAGCGGAGCGCCACGGCCCGGCAAGGTCCGGCAAAGCGCCCCGCCGGCAAAGGGCCGCCCGCGCCGGGCGGGCGGCAGTGTAAAGCATTGCAGACGGGACAGACTCGGCGGCGAGCCTGTCCCGGGGGCCGGGCAGCAGAGGCGCGGCCCATCGAGGGAAAAGACTGAAGGGATAACAGATCGAATGGAAGCGAATGTCTCCCTGACCGAAGGAACCACCGGTTCACAGGAAGTTCAGGATATGGATCCGGGAAAGCCGGAGCACGCTCAGAAGACCGCCGGACTCACCTTCTGCCGCCTGTTCACGCGGGAGGGGGAGGACCCGTTCGACCGCGTCGAATGGGACATCCGCGATGCCACCATCACCAACGAAAAGGGCGAGGTGGTCTTCGAGCAGAAGGGCGTGGAGGTCCCGAAGTTCTGGAGCCAGATGGCCACCAACGTGGTGGTCTCCAAATACTTCCGGGGGACGCTGGGGACGCCCGAGCGGGAGCACAGCGTCCGCCAGCTGATCAGCCGCGTGGTGGACACGATCACCGCCTGGGGCGAGAAAGGCGGCTATTTCGCCTCCCCCGCCGATCGCGACACCTTCCACGACGAGCTAACCTATCTGCTGCTCCATCAGATGATGTCGTTCAACTCCCCTGTCTGGTTCAACTGCGGCGTAGAGGAGCGGCCTCAGTGCTCGGCGTGCTTCATCAACTCGGTCGAAGACACGATGTCCAGCATCCTGGATCTGGCCAAGACGGAGGGGATGCTGTTCAAGTGGGGCTCCGGCACGGGTACCAACTTCTCCACGATCCGCTCCAGCCGGGAGAGGCTTGCGGGAGGAGGCACGGCGAGCGGTCCGGTCTCGTTCATGAGGGGTTACGACTCCTTCGCGGGCGTCATCAAGTCGGGAGGCAAGACGCGCCGCGCGGCAAAGATGGTCATCCTGAACGCCGACCATCCGGACATCATGGAGTTCATCCGGTGCAAGGCGGAGGAAGAGAAGAAGGCCTGGGCTCTGATCGAGGCCGGCTATGACGGCGGATTCAATGTGCCGGGCGGCGCCTACGACTCCGTCCAGTTCCAGAACGCAAACCACAGCGTCCGGGTGACGGACGAGTTCATGGAGAAGGCGCTCAAAGGGGAGAAATGGCAGACGCGTGCCGTGACCACGGGGGAGGTTCTTGGAGAATATAACGCGGCGGATATGCTGCGCGAGATTGCCGAGGCTGCCTGGGTGTGCGGCGATCCCGGGCTGCAGTTCGATACCACCATCAACGTGTGGCACACCTGCAAAAACTCGGGCCGGATCAACGCCTCAAACCCGTGCAGCGAGTATATGTTTCTGGACGATTCCGCATGCAACCTGGCCAGTCTGAACATCATGAAGTTCCGGCTGCCGGACGGAAGCCTCGATCTCGAGAGCTTCCGGCACGCGGTGCGGATCACCATCACCGCCCAGGAGATCATCGTCTCCAACGCCAGCTATCCCACTCCCGCCATTGACCGGAACTCCCACGACTTCCGGCCGCTCGGGCTGGGATACGCCAACCTGGGCGCCTACCTGATGTCCATCGGCCTGCCCTACGACAGCGAAGAAGCTCGCTCGCACGCGGCCGCCATCACCGCGATCATGTGCGGGGAAGCCTACGCCCAGTCCGCGCGCATCGCCTCGAGCCTGGGGCCGTTCCGCTATTTCGAGAAGAACCGCAAGCCCATGCTGGAGGTCATGCGGATGCATCGTGCCGCCGCGGAGCGCATCAGCCCGCAGCTCACCCCGCCCGCGCTGCGGGAGGCGGCGCTGCAGGCGTGGGAGGAGGCCGTGGACCTCGGCGAGCGCTTCGGGTACCGCAACGCCCAGGCCACGGTGCTGGCTCCCACCGGGACCATCGGCTTCATGATGGACTGCGACACCACCGGCATCGAGCCGGACATCGCGCTGGTCAAATACAAGAAGCTGGTGGGCGGCGGGATGCTGAAGATCGTCAACAGCACGGTGCCGATGGCGTTGGAGCGGCTGGGATACGCTCCGGATGAGGTACGGGAGATCGTCCAGTACATCGACGCCAACGACACCATCGAAGGCGCGCCGTACCTCAAGGACGAGCACCTGCCCGTTTTCGACTGCGCGTTCCGCCCGTTCAACGGGATGCGAAGCATCCATTACTTGGGGCACATCCGGATGATGGCCGCCGTGCAGCCGTTCCTTTCGGGCGCCATCTCCAAGACGGTCAACCTTCCCAACGACGCCTCGCCGGAGGATATCCGGCAGGCTTACATAGAGGCCTGGCGTCTGGGGCTGAAGGCGGTGGCGGTCTACCGGGACGGCTCCAAGCGCACCCAGCCGCTGAACACGTCGCTCGAGGCCGGGAAAGAGGAGTCCGGCGAGCGCAAGGCCTACCGCCGGCGCCTCCCGGACGAGCGGAAGGCCATCACGCACAAGTTCGATGTGGCGGGGCACGAGGGCTACATCACCGTCGGGATGTACGAGGACGGCCAGCCGGGAGAGATCTTCCTGGTGATGGCCAAGGAGGGAAGCACCATCTCGGGTCTGATGGACTCCTTCGCCACGGCGGTGTCGCTGGCCCTGCAGTACGGGGTCCCTCTGAAGGACATGGTGCACAAGTTCGGGCACATGCGGTTCGAGCCGGCCGGAATGACCGCCAATCCGGAGATCCCCATCGCCAAGTCGATTGTGGACTACATCTTCCGGTGGCTGGGCTCCAAGTTCCTGACGCCGGAAGAGAGGGAGGCCATCGGGGTGCAGCAGCGCCCGGCGCTTTTCAATGGGACGGTTGTATCCAGACCGCAGGCGGGCGCCGTCCGGGAACAGCCGGGAGGGGTCCTCCAGCAGCAGGACGCTCCGCCGTGCCCGGAGTGCGGGGCCATCATGATGCGCAGCGGCAGCTGTTACCGTTGCGCCAACTGCGGAACTCAGAACGGGTGTTCGTAGGGATGTTTCCAGCATCCCTGCGAAAACAGGAGGGGGCCACGGAAGGCGGGAAGTGCGTCCGCAGAGCCACCTGACGGACGCGCTCAGTTACCCCTTCTTCGCTGAGGAGAGAGCGGGGAGCGGCAGGGATGCCGCTCCCCGTGCCTTCATCAGAGGCACGAACCCGACTCAGGAAAGGAGGATGACAGACGAGTTACCGGAACTCGCTCCAGCACTGTTATCGGCAGCCATCCGCTCTATCCTGAGGGGGCGGCCCCAAAAAATGCGAAGATATTCTACAACCCTTCCCCCCGGCCCGCATCCTCCGGCGGCGCCGAAGTGGCTCAATCCGGCGGATCCGCGTCTCCCGCAAGTCTGCGGATTCCACCCGTGACCGGGAGCAGCAGCCGCCGGTAGTTTGAGCCCGCACTTTGGATGCTGCTGATGCCGGTCACGGCCACCGTTTCTCCGGACCGAAGCCCTTCGGGGGCGGCCTGAACGCGCACCCCCGGAGTCTGCGAACCGCTTTCCTGGAGCCCCGCGCCGTCGTCAATGAAGAAGTGGTCATCCGCGATCCCGGTGACGCGCCCGTAGACGGTTACCAGCAAGCCCACGTTGTTCGGGCCGATGGCTCCGGCCACTCCCGGCGTGTAGGCGTTGAGCCCGGTGCCGCCCAGCGCCCGGTTCCCCATCACAAGAGGATCGAGAGGCGTGCCCGCGGTGACGGAAGCGATCTCCACGGCCTGCAGGCGCCGTTCCCCCCCGGATGTGGCGAGGAGTCCGGTCAGCGTCACGCGGTTGCCGCTGTCTATGTCTGTAGAGCTTTGGACGCGTATGCCTGAACTTCGATCCTCCTCCTCGATCCAGAACGCCGCCCCGATCCGCGCCGTCACGGCCTTGTCCGCCAGATGGACTGCTGTTCCGTCGGGGTAGCTCTTCGCCTGCGCGATGGTCAGCGCCTGACGGGCCGGACGGATGCCGTCGCTCGTTCCCGGCGCGGAATCCAGCCCCGTCCCGTTGGTCGCGATGACGCTGGCATAATAAGCCTGATCGCAGTAAAGGCTCAGGCCCGTCCGCGTGACCTGCGTGGCGAGCCCCGCAGCGGTCCACGGCACAACATCCGCGGCTCCGGGGGACGTCCCGATGGCGTACCGGTAGCCGGCGATTCCGCTTTCGGGATCTCCGGACGTCCAGGAGAATGTCAGGCTGGACGTGCTGAGCGTGTAGGCGCCTTCGTCCGTCACAACCGGCGTGGTTGGAGGCGTGGTGTCCGGCGGTGCGTCCTCCGTGAGAATGCAGTCGTCCAGCCCGTAGAGATGCCACTGTCCGCCGCGGCCCCGCATCTGGACGAACACGGTGATGGCGCTCGAGGCCGCCACGGCGCTCGTCCCGATTGTGGTGTAGCGCAGGTGGCTGTACATGTTCGGCGTCCACTGAACGTTCGGGGAGTCCGGGTTGGTGCCGCCGTAGGGGTCTATGCCTATCCGGATCTGGTCCAGCCGTCCGCTGTTGTGCCAGACGTCGTACTTCCACGTGTCGTTCTCCCGCATCCACGACGTCACGGCGCAGGTGAAGTTATAACGCTCGCCGGGCGTCACGCCGGTCACACGCTGCCAGACGCGAGCGTCCGGGTCCCCTCCGTTGATGGCCCCCTGCAGGAACCAGCTTCCGTGATAGGGAGGCACTCCCCAGAACCAGCTGCCGTCCGAGGCACCGATGTCCATTCCGGTATAATTCCAGCCGGGGACGGGCTTGCGCGGGCTGGGGCCGGAACCCTCTTCGAAGGAGGGGTTGGCCAGCAGATTGGGCTTCGGGCCCTCCAGGGTGCAGGCCACGAAATCACGGCTGACCGCAGGACGGGCGCCGGGGGCCGCGCTGGAGACCCGCATGTGGTACATCGTGTTCGGCGCAAGACCCCTGACGGTCACCACGTGCGTCGTCACCTGAGAGCTCTCGGTGACCTGCCCGGTGTAGGGTCCGTGCCAGGGGGCAAACTCCACCTTGCTGCTCGAAGGGAGGTTGGTGGTCCAGCGGATGGTGATGGCGTTGGCGGCGCGGTCCGCCCGGCTCACCGTGGGGCCGCCGGTGATCTGCACCCGCGGCATCGTCGCGCTGCCCGGGCTTTCCTCCTCCATGATGGTGCCGGCCAGGTCCATCCCGGCGACCGGCGACCGGTTCGCGTGGGCCTGTCCGCCGCCGTAGGCGTTGTGCGGGTTTGTGTACACGGTCCCGACGGTCCCGCCGCCTTCCCGGGTGATCTCCAGATAGTAGGTTTTACCCGGGGTCAGCGGGCATTCCCCCGGCCCCCAGGTCCACATCACCTCCGGGTCTCCCCATCGCATCAGGCGGGAGACTTTCGGCGTGCCGATGGGGGTGCCGCCCGCCGAATCGTACAGCGTGGCGCGGTAGTTGGCGGAACTGTCCGGAATCCAGGCGCAGAAGCTGATCAGGCTGGTGCCCCTGGCCGTGAACGTCTGCCCCACCGACGCCGCGCCGGTGATGCTGGTGCCTCCGGACCGAAGGAACATGTTGGTCAGGAGCCCGTCGTCGTCCGAGCAGATCGTCAGGCCCAGGTCGCGGTCAGGAGCCCACAGAGCTCCGTCGTGATAGGCCGCTCCCTCCGGAGCCGGGTCGGACAAGTCCGGGACCGGCTCGTTGTTGCACAGCACGGGAAACTGGCCTGCCGGCGCCTTGATCTTCACGTAGTAGATCTCGCCCGGGATCGTGGGCACCTCTCCTCCGTTCCAGATGATGCGGGTGTCGCCCAGTCCGCCGCCCATGTTGAATGTGCGCGCCGGGCCCACCTGCGGTCCCGCCGGGCCGCCGCGATGGATGCTGATCGTGCAGCCGTTGATGGACGCCGCCGCATTCCTCAGAACCACCATCACCACCGAAGACCCTGTCGCCGCGAAGGTCTGGCCGAACTCGTTGTGGCCGGTGGTCCAGGTGGGCGCATAGCTCCACATCGTGGCGTTCAATCGCAGGAACAGGGGCGCCGCGGCGCCGGAGAGGCTCTGGTTGAACAGAAACGTGGAGCGCCACCACGTGTCCCAGGTGGCGATGGTGTAGGTGCCCGCAGCCTGCCCGGGTTTGCGGAAAAAGCCGAAGATGCCCCACCAGTAGTTGTCCGGGTAGTTCTCCGTGCTGGTGAACAGTCCGGGCAGGGAGCTGCCGACGATGTTCCCCGCGACGCCGTACTCGTACATCCCGGTGCCGTAGACGCCGCTTGCCCGCGGGTGCGGGGCGTACCAGTTGGGGTCCAGCACGAAACCCTGGATGGTGGTGGTCTGGCAGATGCCCGGAGCGGCCACCAGCACGCCCAGAAGGAGCGCAAGCGCGCCCCGTGTCAGATCAGACGCCTTCGTCACGGTCGGAGTCCTCCTTTTTCCGGCCGGCCGCTGTGCGGCCGGACCGTGCAGGCTTCGGAGCGGCGCGTTCCGGACGGCGCCGTCCGGGCCGCGCAGGCTGCCAGCTCCGAGAGGATCCTGGCAAGGGCATTGTTCCACGGACGGCGCCTTGCAGCGCGGCGCCGGTCCGCGCGCCCTTCCTTCCTCCAATATAGGCCTCCGCCGCTTGCCGGACAAGGGGATGGCGCCGCCTTCTGGCCTCTGGTCGGCTCCCCGGCGGAGGGATGGGCGGTCCTTCGCGCGGTTGGAGCGCGGCCCGTTTTGGCTGTTGCGGCACGGTGGTATAATCCCAGCGGGAGGGGTTCGCCGCAGACCCGCGCGGCAGCCATCGAGAAACAAAAACCTTCAGGAGAGGGCCAGACGCGCGAATGCCTACCTACGTCTACCAGTGCAAAGCCTGCTCCGAGCAGACCGAGCTTGTCCAGAAGATGACCGACCCGCCGCTCAGCGAGTGTCCCTCGTGCGGCGGCGAGGTGCGCAAGCTGCTGTTTCCTCCCGGCATCGTCTTCAAGGGCCCCGGTTTCCACGTGAACGACTATCGAAAGCCCGGGCCGGGCAAGAACGGCGGCTCGAACAGCTCGGAGAAAAGCGGCGCGGAGAGCGAGAGCTCCACGAAGAAGGAGCCCGCCGCAGTCTAGTTCATCCGCTCCGCTGTTCAGGCGCAGCGTTACTGAAGAAGGGCGGCCGGCGCGGCCGCCCTTTCGATTCGTTCCGCCGTTGTCCGGACCTGCCGGGTCTCAGCCCTGTGCGGATCTGTCCTCCAGGATCACGCTCCTGCTGAAAGCCACACACCGGGACCGGCTGTCCCAGCGCACCGTCAGACCGAACGCCCTCGCCAGCGCTCCCGCCGGGAGGATGGCGCGGTCGCTGACCAGAATCGCCTCCCCCGGGTAGATCTGTCCCCCGATGCGGATCGCGCCGGTCTTCAGATCCGCGGTCAGCTCGCGGCCGTCGAGGACGGCAGTGGCCGTCTTGGTGGCGTGGTCATAGGAGACCCGGCCGCCCAGCCGCTCCACAACGTGGCGCAGATGCACGAGCGACGCGCCCTCCTGGATGAGTGGTCTCTGCTCCGTGACGGTCCTCGTGCTGACCCGTCTGGTCTGCGGCGCCGGCAGGGTGGGGCGCATCTCCGGCAGGGTCTCCTTCCAGGCCGGCGCCGCGGCCATTGTCACGAAGGAAGGCTCCACCCGCTCTCCTTCCGGAAGGGACTGCGCCGTTTCCTGTTCCGTCGGCAGCAGGGCGGCGGGCAGCACAGGCTCCTCGCCTTCCGCAGCCGTCGGCCTGGCCGGCGCTCCCACGAAGGGACCCGGCTCTGCCGGGCGGACTTCCCGCAGGGAAGCCTCGGGCTCAGCGGGCGCGGCCGGCCGGGATGCGTCCTCGTCCGGCGGTGCTGCCGGGACCGGCAGTCGCGGCGGGACATCCACCCGCGCCGTCATCACGGGCTGCGCGGGGTCTCGAGCCGGAGTGATCGCCGGAGCGTTCACGGCCTGCGGGTCGGCCGGAGGCGTGGAAACGGGCTCAGATTGCGGCTCCGGCCGCGCAAGGTTCCCGGCCGGCCGGACGGGAGAAGGCGAGGCGGGTTCGCCCGGCCCCTGAGCGAAGATCACCGGTTCGGGCTGTCCGGCCGTCCATCGAGGAGCTGCCGGTTCCCGCCCCGCCGAAGTCCCCGGCGCGGACGACACGGGCGCCACCGGTTCGGCGGGAAGCGCGGGCGCCCGCGCCGCAGGGTTTTTCGCGGGCAGCGCCGCTATCCGGGCGGGTGTCAGCTCGGGGCCGCGCGCGGGCACACGCGCGTCAGGTGAGGCCAAGGGCTCGCCGGGCGGGGCGGGGGCCGGCAAGGGAGCGGCGGCACTTTGCGGTGCCGTTTCGCGCATCACGGGCGCGGGCGATGGCCGGTCCGGCCGCGGAGCGGCTGTCTCGGGTGCGCGCGCGGCCGTCGCGGGACCGGATGCGGCCGTCCTTTCCGGTGCAGGCACCGGGACGGGTACGGGCGCAGGCATCGTCACTCGGCTGTCAGGCTCCTGTTGCGGGGGGCTGGCCAGCGCGGCAACTTCCCTGGCCAGGCCGGAGGCGTGTTCCACATTGATCCGCACCGCGCTGCGCGCCAGCACTTCCTGGTTGCTGTTGCGGGCCTCGGCCTCGACGAGATGGGTGCCCTCCGCGAGCTTCTCAGTGTCCAGCTCGTAGCTGAAGGGCTGCCGGTTGCTGATGTACTTCAGCGTCCGGTCCACATAGATCGCGATGAAGGGGCTTTCCCCCAGCGACCGGTCGCAGGCAATGTTGATGACCTTCACTCCGCGGACGGTCTCTGCGTCCCTCAGGTTCAGGAACCGGATCGGATCGGAGCCGCGTGGAGGAGCAGGGGAGGGCAGGCCCGTTGCAGGAGCGGCATTCCGTACGCGCACTTTTGTATAGGATTTGCCGGAAATCTTGCCCCTGCTGTAGAGGAAGACCGACAGTCCGTGAGACCCGTCCGCGAACCGCGTGCTGTCCCAGAGGAAGGAGACCACCCCCCGGCCCTGCCCGGCCTCCACCGCCTTGGAGGCGTAGAGCGCCCCGTCCACGTGCAGTGCAACCGACGTGACCGGTTCCGAAGCGCCGGACTCGTATCCAACGGAAACTTCCACCGAGCCGCTGACGGTCGAGTCGCCCTTCGGCGCGAGCAGCCGTACCGTTGCCGCAACGGCGGGGAGCGTGCCGTAGCCCGGCAGCAGGACCACCGCCAGGGCCGATGCCAGAATCCTTCGCCAGATCATGTCCGTGTTCTCATCCCGTTCCGCCCGGTTCGCGGGCCGGGTTCAGGATACAGCGAGCGTGTTCCCGTGTCAAGACGGGCCTGCCGGACGCTGCCCGCACCGGCGCCCGGCTTGCCGCCGGCGCGGCGCGCTCTACGGCCCGGGAGAGTCTGCCTCGCGCGGATGAGCCCTGCGAAACACGTTTTCGAGCGCAGCCCTCCCCACGTGAGTGTAGATCTGCGTTGTTGAAAGGCTCGCATGCCCGAGCAGCTCCTGGATGATCCTGAGGTCGGCTCCCCCGTCCAACAGATGGGTCGCAAAACTGTGCCTCAAAACGTGTGGGGTGACTTTCGTCGAGATGCCGGCGGCGGAGGCGTAGCGCTTGATGATCTTCCAGAACCCCACCCGCGTCAGCGGGCCCCGCGGCGAGAGGAACACATACTCCGATGGTCTTCGCGCCAGGCGCGGCCGGGCCGCCTCCAGATACAGCCTCATCCAGAGGGCGGCCTCGTCGCCGAACGGGACCACGCGCTCCCGGTTGCCCTTGCCAACGCAGCGCACAAGGCTCTCCTCCAGATCGAGGTCCGTCAATTTCAGTCCCACCAGTTCGGACACGCGCAGGCCGCTCGCGTACATCAGCTCGAGCATCGCGCGGTCGCGAAGTCCCGCCGGGGTGCTGAGGTCCGGCTGGCGCATCAGGTCTTCCGTTTCCTGGCGCGTGAGGCTGAGCGGCAGCCGCCGCCCCGGCCGCGGCGCCGTCTGCGCCGCCGAAGGGTCGCTCTCGACCCGAGCCCAGTCCATCAGGAAACGGCAGAAGGCGCGGATGGACGAAAGCTTGCGCGCGATGGTTCGCGGGTTGCGGCCCTGCTCCCGCAGCCAGCCCAGCCACCGGGCGACGTCTTCGTGGGTCAGGCCGCGCGGGTCGGCATCCGGCCGGGAAGCGCTCAGGCGCTCGAAGAGCTCCCTCACGTCCGTCGCATACGCGCGGAGCGTGCTCTCGGAGCAGCCGCGCTCCACCATCAGGTGTACGATGAACGCATCCAGCGCCGCCCGGCAGGCCGCTGTCAGGGTCTCCGGCCCGCGATCATCTTGATGATCCCGGGCCGCGTCTGGCTCTGTCTGCGCGTTCATAGACGATGATGCGGGGCGAGGGATACTGCATATCGTGCGGCAGGTGCGCCACCAGGCTGAACGCCCGGACCGGCGGGTCGCCCCCGAACTCCGCCGCCGTCCTGTATTCCTTCGTCAGGCGATCCACGAACTTCCTGTAGTCCCGCTCTCCCAGACGTTCGCGGTCGAAGGACTCGTAGCTGGAGACGATGACGACGTCGGGCCGTTCGTCCAGCAGAGCGGGGTTCCAGTCCGGACGGGCGACCATGATGCGGTAGTCTCCCACCTCCTGCGCGGCACGGATCCGCATGTCCTCCCTCAGGCGTCCGAACTCGCGCGAGAGGGGCGGCGTGTAGAACCAGGGCGGGCTGACCAGTCCCACGCTGCTCCCCGCCGGCACGTTCGTCCGGATCCAGCTGGCTGCCTGCGTGCGGGGGTCCGGCTGCAGAAAAGCCGTGTTCAGCAGCGCGGCGTGGGCGCCGCCGAGCGCAAGCGCCGCGCCCGCAAGCTTCATTCGCACGGGCGTCCCGGCAGCCGCGGCGCCGGCCAGCATCGCGAAGGCCGGGACCAGGGGAACGGTGTACCGGGCGAAGCGGACCTGTCCCATCGACAGTATCAGGAAGAACACACCCGCGAACGCCGCCACCGGCCAGAGCCTGCGGTCCCGGCTGCGGATGGTCAGAAAGAGCGAGGCCGCCGCGAGCGAAAGCAGCGGCCACCCCAGCCCGGGTAAGAGCGAATGCAAAATGTGATACAGCCAGCCCGGTCCCGTCTCCAGAAACACCAGCCCGTGCCCCGTGCGGGCATGATGCACTTCGAACAGGAAATCTCGCAGGAAGTCCTTCGGATACAGCGCCGCTCCCGGGCATCCCAGCAGAAAGCCCGCCGCAGCCGCACCGCAGATGAGGGCACCCCGCTTCCCGGCGGCTCCGTCCCGTTCGAGGATCGCCGCCGTCAGCGGAGCGGCGATGACCGCCCCCGCCGTATACTTCGTGGCCGCCGCAAGGCCGGCCAGGAACCCTGCGAGCGCAGGCCGGCCGGAGACCGTGGCGAGGAGCGCCGCCGCCACCAACATCCCCGACGGGACGTCCACCGTCACGAACTGGGAATGCTGCACGTGCAGCGGCGCCACGGCCGCAAACAGCGCCGCCACGGTGGCCCCCGGAGGTCCGGCAAGCCTGCGTCCCGCCGCCCAGCAAAGAGCCACAGTCGCAACTCCCATCGCCGCCGTCACCAGACGGCAGATCAGAACGGCGAATCCGTAGCTGAACCCTTTCGGCGTCTCGGCCAGCTGCATCGGAAACCACAGCAGATACAGCTGCAGCGTCCCGTAGTTGTAGAAACGAGGGTTCAGCTGGCCGCGAAGGGGGTCGAGTTTGGAGGCCGCTCCCAGAACGGGAAGCTCGTCCGGGTGGTAGGAATACTGATGCTCCGGCCCGGGAAGCTCCCAGAGAGTGCCGGGAAGCCGGAGCAGGGCAGCCAGCAGAAGGATGGCCGTCAGCGTCCAGAACGCCCGGTCCGGACCGCGCCGGACAGCGAAACCCGTCACAGCGCCCCTTCGGCCGCTTCCGCAGAGCGGCTGCGGGAGGGGAAGAACAACCGCCAGACGATGATCACCATCGCCGCCAGCCCGACGATGTCACCCACGCTGCCCACCGCCCGCAGAAACGGAGGCCAGGGCACCGGGATGACGTCTCCCAGGAAGGCGAGCCGGGTGCCCTCGTCCATCGGAATGTGGCGCAGATACATCACCTCCGCCAGCTCTTCCATGGTCAGACCGCTCGCCTTCAGCGCGGTCATCGAGACCGGCATGTAACCTCCGTTCGCCGCGATGACCAGCAGATTCAGAAATGTGCCCAGCGCGAGCAGCATCGCTCCCTCGATGTGCCGGTTCAGCAGGATTCCGGCGATGATCACGACGTAGATGGACGGTTGAGCGAACAGGGTCTGCTCCTCGGTCAGCCACCCTTTGAACTTCGCAACGTTCAAAAGGAGCATCAGAACGACCGCGGCGGGAAAGATCCAGACGTGGCGGATCTGGACGCGCTCCAGATCGCGCAGACGCCCCCCTCTGGCCAGGGCGGCGGCTATGGTCAGGGCGACGACGATCAGTGTCATGCGGCGCTGGCTTCCGCTTTCTCCGGACTCAGGGGCAGCGTCCCAGCAACGGCCAGGAACGCCTCGACCACAACCGGGTCGTACAGGACGCCCGATGCCTCCTCGATGTACCGGCGTGCCGCCTCCTCCTCGACCGCCTTGTGATACGGCCGCTCGCTGGTCATCGCTTCGTAGTCGTCCACCAGTCCGATGATTCGCGAAGCGAGCGGGATCTGCTCGCCGGCCAGCCCGTCCGGGTAGCCCGATCCATCCCAGCGTTCGTGATGGTGAAGGATGATGTCCGCAAGGGGCGCGAGGAAGGGGATCTGGCTGACGATGGCGGCGCCTTCGCGGACGTGATTGCGCACCACCCGGAGCTCGCCCTCGGTCAACTCGCCCTCCTTGTTCAGGATCCTGTGAGGGACGGACGCTTTGCCGATGTCCCTCATCAGAGCCGCATAGCGCACCTTCTTGACTTCGGACCGCGGCAGCCCCAGCCTCTCGGCGATGCGCACGGCCAGCTCGGCCACGCGCTCGGCGTGTCCCAGGGTGCCCGAGTCCTTCGTCTCCACCGCCGTCGCCAGCGTCCGTAGCGCATTGCTGTAGGCCCGTTCCATCTTGCGCGGGAGCCACACAAAGCTGACGTACAGGCTGACCAGGCAGAAAACGCCGGCCACTGCGAACGCGGTCGCGACGAAAGCCTGCTCAATCATTCTGGCTCAACGCCTCCCTGGCCATCATCCTGATGAACGCCCGGACCACTCGCGGCGAAAATTGAGTGTCCACCCCGTAACGCAGCTGGCTGATGCCCTCGTCGATGCTCATCGGCTGGCGGTAGACCCGGATGAGCGTGGCCCCGCAATCCGGGCACTCTTCCGGCATCGGAGCGCCGTCCGGGGGCTTCCATTCACAGGCATCGCACTGCCGGCGCGACCTGCCGTCCGCGACGTTGCGCGTGCCCGTCATGGCGTCGAACGCGTCCGCCACAGCGATGATGGCCGCCTCGATCGGCATCTGGTCTTCCTTCAGGCCGTCCGGATATCCGGTGCCATCCACCCTCTCGTGATGATGGCGCACCCACGGAACAATGGTGTCCAGGAACTCCAGCTGGCTCAGGATTTCCGCGCTCTTGACCGGGTGCTGCTTGATGATCTCCCACTCCTCGTCGGTGAGCCTGGTGGTCTTGTCCAGGATCTGCTCGGGCACCCCCACCTTCCCTATGTCGTGCAGCAGGCCGGCCTCCCAGATCCACTGCTGGCTCTGCGCGGGCAGGCGCAGTTCCCGCGCAAGCCTCAGCGAGAGGTCGGCCACACGCTTGAGGTGCCCGCGCGTGTAAGGGTGGTACTTCTGCATCAGCGTTGCCAGTGTGGTGATGGTCTGGCGGTAGGCCCGGATGTTCTCCGTCACCAGCTTGAGCGTCTGGCGGAGGCTGAAGAAGGGGATCAGGATGGGCAGCATTCCCCAGAAGCCCAGGCCGTTCCAGACGAACAGATAGGCCAGGACGAAGGCGAAAGGCGTGAACATCACGTAGCTGGGCAGGAAGGCGAAGACGCTCTTCACCCACAGCACCTTCGCCCGCATCCAGATGGCATCGAACGACAGATCGTCGTGCTGCGCGGAATCCGAGACGGCGCTGCCGAGCGCGTAGAAGAACAGGTCCAGCGAAAGAGCCACCACCGTTCCCGCAACCAGAGGCCAGACCACGTCGGGGCCAAGCGCGGTGCCTTCCAGACCCGTCATCGCCAGCCGGGCTCCACCCAGTGCCTGATAGGTCAGCCCTCCCGCACAGGTAGTTATGCCGATGACGGCCACGTTGTACGTAAGGTACTGCCAGAGCCCCTCGCGCGGCTGACCGGGTTTCGAGGTGAGGACAAGCTTGTGCAGCACGCTGCCCGCAAACGCAGCTCCCAGAGCCACGAGCGCTCCCGGGCCGGGGCCGAACAGCGCGATCACCCCCCAGACGATGATGGGGGTGAGTGTGATCTCGGCATCGTCCAGCGGAAGGGTGACGGGCAGAAGCTCGCTCGCCAGCGCGATCAGCAGGAACGCCAGGATGACGTGGCCGGGGATGCCTTCCCAGTCCTGGAGGCCAAGCGTCGCGGCAAGGGCGAACAGCAGAATGGCGCCGACGCTGTAACGGAGCAGGTCGAAGGCGCGGGTGGACAGCCCGGCAAGCCCCGCCTGCCGTTCAGGGCGAGCGAACGGCTCGGCCGCCACCGCGGTCGCCGATGCCCCGCCCGACGGGTCGCCTGTCCCCGGAAACTGCTCGCGCTTAGAGTCTTGCATCGGTGCCACCACATGCGGTACATCGGCAGGAGCGGGGGGATTTTCGCCGGTCGGATCCTGGCTGGCGGCACGGACGGCAGTTTCGAAGAGTCCGCCCTTCTCAGGGAAGGACGGGCGTCTCTTTCGCGTTACGCCGGAAAAATCACGGCCACTTGGGCCAGATCTTGATCCAGGCGCCGCAGGTCAGAGACAGAGATGCCAGCGCAAGCAGAACCCGCGTAATGGTTCGCATCGGGAATTGTCACCTTCACGAATGTGCTGGTCCGCCCCGCTATGGCAGACCGCTCGGGCTTCGCTCGAAGGTTTCAGATCCGCTCGCTCACCGTCCGCGCCGCCGGCCAGAATCCGACCCGGCTTATCGTTTTAACCTGTCCCCGCTTCTTGAGACCCCCTGTCAGCGCTGTCCCTTACCGGGACCTCTATAGTAGCACAACTGCGGACGCATTTCAAAGTCCTTTGTCTTTCAAACCGGAAACCAGCAGCAGGCTCCGTGGCTTTCGGGTCACTCTCCGAACTTCAGCCGGCGGTTCACGGCGTCCAGCGTGGCGAACACCGCCGCCTTGACTGTGTCCTGCCGCACCAGGCAGGAGCCGCAGAGCACCTCGTCGGAGCGGTTGCCGCCCAGCGTCACCACCACCGTGACCACCTGATGCCCGCCCACGGTTGTCACCACGGCGTCTTCCACCATCATCATCTGGTTGGCGGGAAGGCAGGCCTGGATGGCCTTCAGTGTGGCGGCGGCCACCGTCTTCACCTGCCCGGCCGTGGAGGAAGACCCCTGCGCCGAGCCCTCGTAGACGCCGTCCTGAAGCCTGATGTGCACCGTGGCCTCCGCGGTCTGGCCGGCCAGAGAAAGCGACACGTCCGAGAACTGCAGCCGCGGGGACGCGGCCTCGGGCGCAGGCCTGTGAGGCCCCTGCACCTGAGCCACGCTGACCTTCTTGTGGTCCAGCGTGATCCCCAGACGGGCCTGCAGGGCCGATTCCACGTCGCGCACCAACTGCTTCGGAGACTTCTCCCCCTGCGACAGCACGTGGATCTCCTGGATGACTCCCGCGTTGTCGGCAACAACGCGGGCTCCTATGACATCCCGAAGCTGCCGGATGACCGCTTCCACCTCGGAAACGGCGATTCGTTCCGTCGCCATCTCTTGACCTCCCCTTTACGCGCGTCAGGATTCGCGGAGCGTTGCGTTCAATCTTCCCAGGAGCTCGCTCCGGATCCCCTCCACAACCGCGGAGACCTCCTCATCGGTCAGCGTCCGCTCCCCGGAGCGGAACACGAGGGAGAGCCCGATGCTCTTGCGCCCCTCGCCGACCTGCTCGCCGCGGTAGACGTCGAACAGGTTGATCTCTTCCAGAAGGTCCCCCCCTCGCTCGCGGATGACCGCCGCCACCTGGTCGTAGCTGATGTCCTCAGCGACGGCAACCGCCAGGTCGCGCCGGGTCGCCGGATACCGCGACTGCGGCCGCCACTTCCGGCACTCGCCGCTCCCGGCGGCGATGGCCTCTCCCGATATCTCGAAACCGAAGGCCGGGACTTTCAAGTCCAGACTGTCGCGGAATTCTGGCGCGAGCTCTCCCACCTGCCCGATCAGCGTGTCGCCGCTGTAAATATCGGCGCAGTGTCCGCGTCTCCAGCAGGGTCCGCCTCCCGGCACGAAGCGGACATCCGGGATGTCGAACCGGGCGCACAGTGCTTCCACGATCCCCTTCGCCTGATAGAAGTCCGCCGCAAGCGCCCTGCGGAAGGCTTCCGGAGTCAGCCTGCGGTCCTGGGGCGCCCACTGGCCGTCCCATCGGGAGCCGGTCAGGCATCCGGCCACGCTCCAGGACTCGACGGGCCGCTCCTCCTGCCGGAACACCCTGCCGATCTCGAAGATGGCAAGGTCCCGGCACCCCCTCCCGAAGTTCAGGGCCACCGTCTGGACCAGTCCCGGCACCAGCGCCCGGCGCATTTCGGCCACATCCTCCGACAGCGCATTGCGAAGCCTGACGGGCTGAAGACCGTCCGGCCCCGGGGTGTCCCGCGCCACGATGCTGTGCGTCATCACCTCCCGCATCCCCATCGAGAGCAGCAGCGTGCGCACGTCCTCTTCTAGCCTTCCCCGGGGGCTGTCCTTGCCCTGAAGGGAAGGGCCCGTGATGAGCGTGGTGGGAAGGTTGTTGAAGCCGTGGATCCGCCCGATCTCCTCGATCAGGTCGATCTCGGCGGTGATATCCCCCCGGAACGTCGGCACCGTGACGTGGACGGTATCCCCTTCCTCCTCACACTCCAGGCAGAGCCGCCGCAGATAAGCCGCACAGGTCCCGGGTGTCAGGTCGATTCCCAGGATTGCGGACGCGCGCGAGGCGCGCACCGTCACCCGGCGCTCCTCCGCAGCCCTTGCCACGACGTCCACCACGCCCTGGCAGATGGTCCCGCCCGCCAGCTGGCGTATCAGCTCCGCAGCCCGCATCGCGGCCTTTGCCGTCCCGCCCGGGTCCACGTTGCGCTCGAACCGGTAGGATGCCTCGGTGGGCAGCCCCAGCGCGCGTGCGGTGGCGCGGACGGACGCTGCGTTGAAACAGGCCGATTCGATCAGCACGTCGACCGTGGACGCAGTCACCTCCGTATCCGCCCCTCCCATCACGCCCGCCACGGCCACCGGGCGGCTCTCGTCGCAGATGGCCAGCATCTCCGGCGACAGCTGCCGCTCGACGCCGTCCAGCGTCCGGATGGTCTCGCCCTCGCGCGCCCTGCGCACCACGATCCTGCCGCCCGGAAGCAGCCGCAGGTCGAAGGCGTGCAGCGGCTGACCCGTCTCCAGCATAACATAGTTGGTGACGTCCACGATGTTGTTGATGGGACGCATTCCCGCGGCCGTCAGGCGCCGCGCCATCCAGTCCGGCGAGGGGCCGACCCGCACCCCAAGGACCACAGTCGCCGCATACCGGTAGCAGAGGTCGGGGTCCTGAATCTCGATGGACGCAAGGCTCGCGGCGGGCGGGCCGGATGCCTCCATCTCGAAGGAGGGCAGCTTCAGCGGCAGGTCCTGTTCGGCCGCCAGCTCCCGCGCCACTCCGATCATCGAAAGGCAGTCCCCGCGGTTCGACATCACCGTGATGTCCAGCACGGGGGAGCCGGAAGCTCCCTCCTGCTCGACCTCCTCCACCTCGAGGCCCATCATCGTCAGCGCCTCGGACGTCCGGGCGACATCCATGCGGCTGTCCACATACTCGTGAACCCAGTCCAGCGGAATTCTCAAATCACACGCATCCCCGCGCGGAGGTCCTGCGCCCTCCGCGCCTGTCGAAGGAATCCTTTCTCGCGCTCAGCGCCTCCGCGGCGCCGCAACCCCTCAGAACTGCTCCAGGAAGCGGATGTCGTTTTCGTAGAACAGCCTCAGGTCGTTGATGCCGTGCTTGATCATCGGCATCCGTTCGATGCCCATGCCGAACGCGAAGCCCGTCCACTCCTCCGGGTCAATCCCGCCCATCCGCAGCACGTTGGGATGGATCATCCCCGCTCCACCCAGTTCCAGCCACCGGTCGCCGGCCTGCTTCCATCGGACCGCGAAGTCCGCCCCCGGCTCCACGAACGGAAAGAAATCCCTGCGGAACCGGACTTCCACGTCCCCGAACATCTCCCGCGCAAACTGATACAGGGTCCCCTTCAGGTCCGCCATCGTGATGTGGCGGTCGATCGCGAAGCAGTCCACCTGATGGAACGTGTGCCCGTGGGTGGCATCCACGGCCTCGTAGCGGAAGCAGCGGCCGATGGTGCAGATGCGCATCGGCGGCTTTCGCTCCAGGAAGACACGCCCCTGAACGGCGGTGGTCTGGGTGCGGAGCAGATGTTCGTCGTCGATGAAGAAGCTCATCTGCTCGTCCATCGCGGGATGGTCCGGGGGGTAGTTCAGCGCTGCAAAATTGAACCGGTACTCCTCGATCTCCGGTGACTCCACCACCTCGAACCCCAGCCCGATGAAGATCCGCTTGATCTCCGCGATGGCGTCGCGAAGCGGATGCCCCCCCGCCCGCGGCACCAGCCGTCCGGGCAGGGTCACATCCAGTGCGGGGCCGGAGGCGGCCTTTCCCGCCGCCTGCAGTTCCGCCCTGCGGGCGGCGACGGCCTCCGCGATGGCGGCCTTGAGGCGGTTCACGCTCTGCCCGAAAGCCGGCCGCTCGTCCGCGGGCAGCGAGCCCACCGAGCGCAGAAGCGCGGTGATCCGGCCTTTGCGTCCAAGCCACCGTGTCTCCACCTGCTCCAGGGCAGAAAGCTCCCGCGCCTCCGCGATCTCGGAAAGCGCGTCTGTCTTAAGAACCTCGGTATCCTGTAGCATCCGTTCTCCCGGTCTCCGGCGTCCTGCGGCGCCTGTAGCAGACGCATTCCCGCCTGAGAAGCTCTACGCTCCCCGTTCCCCCGTTTCCTGCCTCCGAGCGCTCGTACCGCAAAAACAGCCGCAACCCGGTTGCAGCGGCTCTTCGTGCTCCACACAGCGAAGCGGCAGGGCGCCCCGCGCCCCGCCGCCACCTGGCCGGGAAATGTGGGATGATAAGCTCAGGCGCTGGTGGCCTGCTTCGCCAGATCCACCAGCCGGTCGAACGCCGCCGTGTCCTCCACCGCCAGATGGGCCAGAACCTTGCGGTCAATGGCCACTCCCGCCTTGCCCAGACCATCGATGAACTGGCTGTAGCGGAAGCCCCTGGTCCGGCAGGCCGCGCTGATGCGCGTCACCCACAGCCTGCGGAAGTCGCGCTTCCTGTTCCGGCGGTCGCGATAGGCATACTGCCCCGCGTGCATCACCGCCTCTTTGGCGGTCTTGAACAGACGATGCCGGGCCCCCCAGTATCCGCTCGCCCGGTCGATGATCTTCTTATGCCTCTTGTGCGTCATCACGCCGCGTTTGACGCGCGCCATCTTACACCTCGACTCCCTGCCTGTTCGAATCCAGAACCACCGGCTCCTGCGCGCTCAGACGCGCCCCGCCAGCATCCTCTTCATGCGCTTGACGTCGCCCTTGCAGATGCTGTGATCCAGCGCCAGGCGCCGCTTGCGCGACGGAGACTTCTTCATCATCAGATGATTGCGCCCGACGGTGTTCCTCAGCAGCTTGCCCGTCGCGGTCGTCTTGAACCGTTTGCTCGCTGTCTTGCTCGTCTTTATCTTGGGCATAGGACTCCCCTGATCCAAACTTTTCCCTGCAGGTCCTCTCCGGAAGACGCCAGCGGGCCGCTGCCGTTCGCACGGAATACGGAAGCGGTCTGCCCGCCGCCGGGTCTTCAGGAGGCGGCGGAGTCGGCCTTCGCGACCGTCCCGGGTGCTTCCGCCTTCGCAGGTTCCGGAGCCGCGTTCTTCACTTCTGGCTCCGGAGCCGGGGACTTGCCGGACTTTGCCGCCTTCGCCCCTTCCGCACCCGGCGCTTTGTCGGCCTTTTCCGCCTTTTCCCGGTCCTGCACGGGCTTCGGGGCCAGGACCATCGTCATGGTCCGCCCCTCGAATGTGGGCGGCCGCTCGATGATGGCCACATCCTCGATCCCCTCGCAGAGCAGGTCGAACTGCTTGCGGGCCACCTCCGGATGCGTTATCTCCCGGGCGCGGAAGATCAGGGTCACCTTGACCTTGTCTCCCTCCCGGAGGAACTCCAGCATCTGCCGCTTTTTGATGCCGAGGTCGTGGACTCCGGTCTTCGGACGAAGACGGATCCCCTTCACCTCCACGTTCTTCTGCTTCTTCTGCGCCTCCCGGTCCTTGCGTCCCTGTTCGTACCGGAACTTGCCGTAGTCCATGATCCGGCACACGGGAGGGTTCGCGGTGGGAGCGACTTCGATGAGGTCCAGTCCGCGTTCCCGGGCGATCTCCAGGGCTTCCCGCGTGGGCATCACCCCCAGCTGAGCGCCGTTCTCGTCCACAAGCCGGACTTCCCGGACGCGGATTCTCTCGTTATACCTGATGTCTCTGTTTATGGGCCTTCACCTCAGACGTCACAACAACTCGAGGGGACGCAGTCCCTTCGAGACGAAGCAAAAGAGCCAACCCGCCTAGTATAGGGCGATATGCGGCTGCGTGTCAAGGAGCGAGGGCTTCCCGGGCCAGACCGATGAACTCTTCCACCGGCCGGGATCCCAGGTCGCCTTCGTCGCGCGAGCGCACGCTTACGTTGCCCGATTCCACTTCGCGGTCACCCACAATCAGCATATACGGAATCTTCTGAAGCTGAGCCTCCCGGATTTTGTACCCGGTCTTTTCGTTCCGGCCATCCACCTTCGCCCGGAACCCTTCCTGCTGCAAACGCTCGCGCACCTGCTCCGCGTAGGCGGCGTGCCGGTCCGCGATCGGCAGCACGATGGCCTGCACCGGGGCCAGCCAGAGAGGGAAGGCCCCCGCATAGTGCTCGATCAGCACCCCCATGAAGCGCTCCAGCGACCCCAGAAGCGCCCTGTGGATCATGATCGGCCGGACGGCCTGGTTCTCCTGATCCATATAGAAGATGTCGAAGCGCTCCGGTTCGTTGAAATCCACCTGGATCGTGCTGCATTGCCACACGCGCCCGATGGCGTCCCGGATCTTGATGTCGATCTTCGGGCCGTAGAAGGCTCCGCCTCCCTCGTCCACCTCATAGTCCAGGCGGCGCGCCTCCAGGGCCATGCGCAGCGCCTGCGTGGCCTTCTCCCATCCCTCGTCTGTGCCCACGAACTTCTCGGGCCTCGTGGACAGATACACGTCGTAGTCCCTGAAGCCGAAGCGCGTCAGCATGGCGACCACGAAGTCCAGCACCCGGACCGTCTCCTCCTCCAGCTGATCCGGCCGGCACAGGATGTGGGCGTCGTCCTGGGTGAACCCGCGGACCCGCATCAGGCCGTGCAGGACACCGGAAGGCTCGTAACGGTACACCGTGCCAAGCTCCGCCCAGCGGATGGGCATCTCCCGGTAGCTGCGCAGCCGGGACTTGTAGATCAGCAGGTGGAACGGGCAGTTCATCGGCTTGATGAGATACGGGCTGCCCTCCACCTCCATCGGCTGGTACATGTTCTCACTGAAGAAGTCCAGATGCCCGCTGGTGCGCCAGAGATCCTGCCGCGCGATGTGCGGTGTGTAGACCAGGTCGTAGCCCCCCGCGAGATGGGCGTCGCGCCAGTAGTCCTCGATGATCTTGCGGACCAGCGCCCCCTTCGGATGCCAGAACACCAGGCCCGGCCCGGCATCCTCCTGAATGGAGAACAGGTCCAGATCCCGTCCGAGCTTGCGGTGGTCGCGCTTGCGGGCCTCCTCCAGCCGGCGCAGATGCTCCTGCAGCTCTTCTTCCGTGTGGAACGCCGTGCCGTAGATGCGCTGGAGCATCGGGTTGCGGGAGTCCCCCTTCCAGTAGGCTCCCGCGATGGAGAGGAGCTTGAACGCCCTCACCTGCCCCGCGTGCCGCACGTGCGGCCCCCGGCACAGGTCCACGAAATCCCCCTCGCGATATGTGCTGATCTTCTCGCCGTCCGGGATTCCGTCAAGGATCTCCAGTTTGTAGGGCTGGTCGGCGAAAAGCTCGCGGGCCTTTTCCCGGGTGATCTGCTCGTATTCGAACGGCCGCCCCTCGAGGATGATCTCGCGCATGCGCGTCTCGATCTTCTCCAGGTCTTCCGGAGTGAACGGGTCCGGCTTGTCGAAATCGTAGTAGAAGCCGTCCTCGATGGCCGGGCCGATGGCGATCTTCACCTCCGGCCAGAGGTCTTTGACCGCGTGCGCCATCACGTGAGCGGCGGAGTGCCGCAGCGTGCTGACGGGATACTCGGAGTCGTTGGACAGGGACATGGTTTCCTCTTCGAATGCTACGCTCTACAAACGCGTCGCCGGAAGTCCCCTTCGGCGATCGTGCCGGAGCGCGCGGCGCTCCGCACGTAGAGGTCTCGTTTCAACCGTTATACCCGCGGGGATGGTCGCGGTGCCACCGCCAGGCGGTCTCAACGATGGTCTCCAGCGTGTTCAGCTGGGGCTTCCAGCCCAGCTCCCGGATCGCCTTCTCGCTGCTGCCCACCAGACGGGCGGGGTCCCCGGGACGGCGCGGCCCCATCTTCCACGGCACCTTCAGCCCGGTCACGGATTCCACGGTCCGGATGACTTCCAGCACCGAATGACCGTTTCCGTTGCCCAGATTGTAGGCCTCGGAGCAGCCCCCGGCCTCCAGTCTCTCGATGGCCAGAAGATGGGCGTCAGCCAGATCGCACACGTGGATGTAGTCCCGGATGCAGGTGCCATCCGGCGTGTCGTAGTCGTCGCCGAAGACCGTGAGCTCCGGCCGGTATCCCGCCGCCGCTCCGATGGCCAGCGGGATGAGATGATGCTCGGGGTCGTGGTCCTCGCCGATCTCTCCCGAGGGGTGCGCACCGGCAGCGTTGAAGTAGCGCAGGCTGACCGATTTCAGCCCGTAAGCCCGGTCGTACCACTTCAGCACCTTCTCGAAGAACAGCTTGCTCTCGCCGTAGGGGTTCGTGGGGTTCTTGGGATGCTCCTCGTCCAGCGGAAGCCGCTCGGGCTCTCCGAAGATGGCGCAGGTGGACGAGAAGACCAGCTGCTTCACCCCCGCTTCCAGCATGCAGTCCAGCAGGTTCAGCCCGGCCCGCACGTTGTTATCGAAATACTTCTGTGGATTGGCCACGGACTCCCCCACGGCGGCGAAGGCGGCGAAGTGCATCACGCCGTCCACGGGGTAGTCGCGGAACACCGCCCGAAGTGCGTCCCGGTCCATCAGGTCCGCGATGACGCAGGGCACGCCGGGTGCGGCCTCCCGGTGCCCGTACACCAGATTGTCCAGCAGGACCACCTCCCGCCCGGCCTCGAGAAGACGCCGCACGGCGTGGCTGCCGACATAGCCCAGTCCGCCCGTGATCAGCAGCAAGTGTCTGTCTCCTTCCGCAGTTTTGCCTCGCATTATCCCGCCCGGCCGGGAACAGCCACCGGGTGCGGGACAGTCAAAATACCGGGCATCCCCGCAGGGATGCCTTGTCTTTGGTCCAGCCAAATTATCACGGATTTCCGGCCAACGCTTTGGCTGAATGCCCGGCGACGTGGAAAAGATAGTGTAGAATAGGTGGCCCGGCTCCCTGCGCCGGGGTGTTTCCCGCCTGCCGCTCCTTCGGGACACCTTCTCCGCGGCGCAGGGGACTGACGGATCTGCCTGCTGCAATAATCCAATACTTAGAAAGAGGACCCCGGCCGAGCCAATGGAGCCCGCTGAACTCTTCAGAAGATACGATCACAATCCGCTGTTCACGTTCCGGCAGATGCCGTATCCGTGCCACTCCGTCTTCAACACCGGGGCGACGCTTCTGCCGAGCGGAGAAACCCTGCTGCTCCTTCGTGTGGAGGACCTGGAGGGGCGCTCGCATCTGACGGTCGCCCGCAGCGAGGACGGGGTCACGGACTGGCGCATCGAGGACAGGCCTCTTCTGCATCCGGACGACGGGGACCCCTACGAGGCCTACGGTTGCGAGGACGCCCGCATCACCCGTCTCGAAGAGGAGGATGCGTGGGTCATCGCTTACACGGCCTATTCTCCCTACGGCGCCGGCGTGGCGCTGGCCAAGACGCGGGACTGGAAGACTGTTGAGCGTCTGGGGCTGATGCTGGCTCCGAACAACAAGGATGCTGCGGTCTTCCCGCGCAAGATCCGCGGCAAATACTGGATGCTCCACCGGCCGGTCGCCGGGTCTCTGGAGCATATCTGGCTCACGGACTCGCCGGACCTTCGACACTGGGGCTCCCCGTACTGCATCATCAAGGAGCGCGGTGGCCCGTTCTGGGACGGGCGCAAGGTGGGCGCCAACACCCCGCCCATAGAGACCCCGGAGGGGTGGCTCATCCTGTATCACGGGGTGAAGCAGATGCCGGGCGGGCCGACCTACCGGATGGGAGCCGCCATGCTGGATCTGGAAGATCCGCGGCGGCTGATCGCCCGCCTGCCGCACTGGATCCTCGCGCCGCACGAGTGGTACGAGGTGACCGGCGATGTGCCGAACGTGGTCTTCGCCTGCGGAGCCGTGGAGCGCGGCGACGAGATTCACCTCTATTACGGCGCGGCCGACACCTATATCTGCTTGGCCTACGCCAAGACGGCGGACCTGCTGGACGCCCTGCTCGCCCACAAGGTGAACTCGCGCGTGCCTGCCGGCGTCAGCTATTGAAGAAGATGAAGATGGTGAAAGGCGGCGCAGTACGGAAGTCCTATGGCTGCGTCGTGCTGCCATCCGTATAATGCGGAGTGGAGGGGGCCTGACTCGCCTCTCGGCCCCCGGTGAATGCTGTTTCAGGAGAAGCGCGAATGAAGATTTCCGTCGTTCCAGAGCTGTGCGCCGGGGAGGGCGTCTGCGAGCAGGAGGCGCCGGAGCTTTTCGAAGTCGTGGACGGACTGGCTGTCGCCAAGATGGAGGAGGTTCCGGAGCACCTGCAGGAGGCCGCGCGCAATGCCTGCGCCAACTGCCCGACCGAGGCGATCAAGATCGAGGAGTAGCCTCTTTCCGCTTTCGCTCCGTTCTTTCTGATTCTCTCCTTTCCCGGCCCGGCACGCTCTTTCGGTGCCGGGCCGTAGTCTCATCCGGGTCTGCGCGGTCATTGCACGCTGTTCGCGGCGGGAGCGGCAAAGTATAATGCGGCAGGGCGCCGGACGCCGTCCGGTCGTGCCTGGTCCGGAAAACGAAAAGGGAGGCAGTGATGGCCGACGATCGCACGCAGGGGATGCAGGCGCACTGGGACCGCTTCGCGGAGGACGACCCCATGTGGTACATCGCCACGTGGAACCGCGACTGGACCGTGGAGGACTTTTTCGCGTCCGGAAAGGCCATGGTGGACCGCATGATGGCCTGGGCCGAAGAGCTGCTCCCGGGAAGAGAGAGGATGCTGGAGATCGGGTGCGGCCTGGGGCGCACCAGCGTCCACTTCGCCGACCATTTCGCCCGGGTGGATGCCATCGATATCTCCGGAAAGATGATCCGTCAGGCCTCGCGGCTGAACACCCGCGCCAACCTCCATTTCGCCCCCGCCAGCGGCAGGGACCTCTCCGAGTTCGACGACGGTGTCTTCGATCTTGTCTACTCTTTCATGGTGTTCCAGCATATCCCGGATGCTTCGGTCATCGAGACCTACCTCTCGGAGGTGTGCCGCATCCTGAAGCCGGGCGGAGTGGCGGAGCTCCAGTTCGACACCCGCCCGCAGAACCCGCTGATCGAGCTCTACAAGCGACTGCCCGATCCGCTGCTGCCCCGCAACCACAGGAGATTCATCCGCCGCTACCGCAGGCGTCCGGAGTGGGTGCGGTCCGCCTTCGAGCGGCACGGGCTTGCCGTCCGGGATGAGGCGGGTGCGGGGACGGAGGAGCACTTCATTCTCGCCCGGAAGTCCAGGGCCTGATTCGGGCCTCCCGCTTCGCCCTCCCTGTTGCGAAACCGCCGCAAAGCGGGTAAATAGCAGATGACAACGACACGGCAGGCCCGCGCCGCCGGTCGTGCGCTCCGGCAGGTGAGCAGAGGATCCTCCGGAGCGGTCATTGTTCCCGCGGGGGGAGCCGGCGAAGGCCGGCTGAGAGGCCCGGTGTCCCGGGCGACCCCAGGAACCTGATCCGGGTAATGCCGGCGTAGGAACAGCGGAAAAGCGCGGATCTTCCCGAACCTCTTCTTTCTGGAAACGCGTCTGTCAGCGCCGCTGTACGCAGGACCCGGCCGGCGGCGCCTCAGCTTCCCGGTCCGGAATCCCGCTGACCAGGAGGGGGCCTTCCATGCACAGTGGAGGCGCCTGACAATGGCAACACACAGACGCACGCGTGGCTTCACGCTCATCGAGCTCCTGGTGGTGATCGCCATCATCGCGATCCTTGCCGCCATTCTGTTCCCTGTTTTCGCTCAGGCCCGGCAGAGGGCGCTGGAGACACAGTGCCTTTCGCACGCAAAGCAGATCGGCACGGCTGTCCGGATGTATGTGGACGACCACGGCGGGGCCTGGCCTCCTCTGACGGGGTTCAACGAGAACCCGCCGGCCGGCCGCCCGGGGCACATCGGGCCCGAGGTGACCCTCGCTCCGTATTCGAAGAGCAAGGAGCTGTTCCGCTGCCCTGCGGATGCCGGGGGGCCGTTCAGCGCTCCCCTGACATACTGGGAGAAATACGGACAGAGCTTCAGCCTGAGCTCCAACTGCTTTTCGTGGCTGCCCGGGCTTTCCATCGTGAACGACCAGGACGTCACGGACCCTTCTGGCTGGTTCCGCTTCCCGGTGCGGGTCGTCCGCGACTCCATGTACGAGTATCCCAGCCAGACGCGCATCATCCGTGAGATCATGCTTCCCTGGTTCGGAAGGGCGGACGACCTGTACGGACAGAAGCAGTTCTACAGGCAGTGGCACGCCCGCGGAGGAACGATCGTCTTCGCCGACGGGCACGCCCGGTTCCTGACCAGCGAGCAGGAATACCTGGAGACATGCTACAGCCCGGACGGCAAGAAGACCCGGGATAACCCCAGGGGGAGCTGGTAAGGAGGGATTTCAATGGAGAATGCCGCAAAATCCGCATCCCGCCCGGCATCGTGGTGGTTCGGCTGGACCGCCCGCGACTGGGCCGTCGTCCTGGTTTGCGGGGTGGTCTTCGGACTGATCTACCGCCTCTGGGACGACCTGTATACGATGATGCTGGTGGAGTGGGGATGGAACCTCGCTCCCACCAGCCTCATCAACGGCATGTGGTTCATGGGCGGGTTCGTGCCGGCGGCCATCACAAGGAAGCCCGGCACGTGCCTGTTCGGAGAGTCGCTCGCCGCGCTGGTGGAGGTGACCGTCGGCCCTTACACCATCGATGTGGGCGACTTCGGGGCGGAGATCTACCGGACGGTCTACATCGCGGGCCAGGGTTATCCGGTGTTCAACATGGTGCTCTACGTCGGCATTCTGGAGGGTCTGGCTCCCGAATACGTGCTGGGGTGGTTCAACTACCGGCGCTGGGACTGGACGGTCTGGGTGCTCGCCGGGGCGGCCGGCGGGCTCATCGAGTTCTGCACCGGCATCTGGATGACGCACTACTACGTCTTCGAGAGCACGTGGACCTTCTGGGGGCTGCTGGTGACATCGATCATCGGCGTCGGGCTGATCGGAGGATCGGCGGCCTGGGCGGTCGGCCGTATCGTCTGGCGCGGAAAGGAGGAGCGGATATGAGCCAGAAGGGAAACGCTCTGGAACTCAACCGTTACGGCCTGCCGCGATGGCGGGTCCCGGATGCCCTGTGGGTGGCAGCCATCGGCCTTGCCGGGGGACTGCTGTACCGTTTCGTGTTTCCTTCCATCAGCGCGGAGTGCGGGGCGGGGGAGGCGCAGCCCTGGTCCAGCCTGACCAATGGCGTCTGGATGCTGGCAGGATTTGTCGCGCTGGCGGTGACCCGCAGGCCCGGCGCAATGATCATCGCCGAATCGCTGGCCGCCCTCCTGTCTGTCCTGCTCTCAGGGCAGACCCACGCCGAGATCGAACTTGCGGGCAAGACCCGGATGGTGCTGCATCCACTGGTGTTCACCGGGCTGCTGCAGGGAATGGGCGGGGAGACCATTTTCTGTCTCCTGCGATACGCCAGCTGGGGGCCGTGGGTCTGGCTGCTGTCGGCTGCGGGGTGCACCTGGTTCAGCTACATCAGCGGCATCTATGTCACGAAGTGCTACGTGCTGTTCCCGGCACCGGTGCAGGCGGGGATATTCATCGCTACGTTCCTGAGCACGGCCGTGCTGTGCGCGCTTCCCGCGTGGTGGCTGGGACGCCGTCTGTTCGACACATATCGAGGCTGAGCCTGAAGAAGCAAACGTCCCGCCGGGCTTTCCCGGCGGGACGCGGTTGCGGATGAATCTCCGGCGGCCGGCGGCCTACGCACTCGCAGTGCCACGGCCGCTCTGGCTTCACTTCGAGAAAGCGGCCTCAGCACGGACCTGCGCCCTCATACTCGGCGTCCCAGATGGTGAGCGAGGTCTCGAAAAGCCGCACCCGGTGCGGCTCCGCCTTCAGCCGGTAGCCGCCGGGAATACAGTCCGGAGGGACAGCCCCCTTGATTTCATCCAGAATCTCGTCCACAGCGCTCTTGAGCGGTCCGTTCAGATAACGCACGTAGACCTTTTCAACCTGCCTGTCAACCATACCCGCACTCGCTTCGACCTGCCCGCACCCCGGAGGGCAGACCGATCTGACAACCCGCTCCGGCGGGAAGGGCTTTCCCGTCGGCGGAACCCGCCGCTCCGGTCGGGCGGGCGAAAATGGACTGTTCTCGTCTTCCTGACGCTTTGTCCCAGGAAAGCGCCTTTTCCCCGATTTGGGATGATAGCACAGTGCTGCCCGGTAGTGAAAGTCCCGTGCGGCGGCCGCATCCGTCGAACGGAAGAGAGTTGAAGGGTGCCGTGGAGTACAGAGAAGCTTGACGTCAATCTGAGGAAGATTTGAGGCTGCGGGTCATTTTCCCGCAATCCGCAGGCGGCACAATGGCGGCAGGTAGCACTCCTGAGCGAACCTGGCACCCCGACTCCGGGGCCGCCTCCCCCGGCGGCCCCTTTTTTCGGCCCGGGCATTGCCGCGGTGGAAGCGTCCGTCGTGCTCTAGGCCGCCGGCGGGACCGTGGCGAGTGGCTCTGTTGCGAAGGCGTCCAGCTCCAGCCCGTCGTCCAGCCCCGCTTCCAGACGCCAGTGGCCGGCGGCCGCCACCATGGCCGCGTTGTCCGTGCAGAGGCGCGGGGGCGGGATCGCGAGCCGCAAGCCTCGCTCCTCGCAGCGCTGGCGCATCCTCTGCTTTAGCAGGCTGTTCGCCGCAACGCCCCCTCCGACCGCCACCCACTCGACACCGCAGGCTTCCGCGGCACGGAGGGTGTTCGTCACCAGAACGTCCACAATGGCCTCCTGCAGCCCCGCCGCCACATCTGCCAGAGTCACATCCTCCGGACGCGCCTGCAGATAGCGCACCACGGCCGTCTTCAGTCCGCTGAAGCTGAAGTCCAGCCCGTCTCCCACGCGGGCGCGCGGGAACCGGGCCTTGCCTGCGTCGCCCTCGCGCGCCAGACGGTCCACGGCCGGTCCTCCCGGCCAGCCAAGGCCCAGCGCCCGCGCGCTCTTGTCGAAGCATTCGCCGGCCGCGTCGTCGGCCGTCCTGGCCAGGAGAGTGTAGTCCCCCGGGGCGCGCGCAAGCGCAAGGTCCGTGTGCCCCCCCGAAACGATCAGAGACACGAACGGGAACGCCAGCTCCGGCTCCGCCAGAAAGTTCGCCCAGATATGCGATTCCAGATGATGCACCCCTGCGACCGGCACCTCCAGAGCCAGCGCCATCGCCTTGGCCGCGCTGACTCCCGTGATGAGCGCCCCGATAAGCCCGGGACGGTTGGTGACGGCGATCCCCTCGATGTCCTGCAGGCAGACCCCCGCCCTTTCCAGCGCCTCGCGGATGGTGGGCTGCAGGGATTCCACGTGCTTGCGGCAGGCGATCTCCGGCACCACTCCTCCGAACTTCTCGTGGAGATGGTCCTGCGAGGCGATGACGTTGGACAGGATCTCCCGTCCGTCCCGGACGACGGCCGCGCAGGTGTCGTCGCAGCTCGTCTCTATCCCCAGAACCAGCACGGTATCATCCCGTTTCCAGCGCCTGTAGGCGCGCCTTGTTGGCAGCGAAGACGGACGTGAACTCGGGGCTCCACAGGTCGTCCACCCACATGATGAGGGCATCCTCGCCGTTGTCCGAGTAGTAGCCCCGCCGCACAGCCGCTTCCCGGAACCCGTATTTCTTGTAGAGCGAGATGGCCACGCTGTTGGATTTGCGCACTTCCAGCGTGACCCGCCGGGCCTCCCGCTCGCGGCTGGCGTCCAGCGCCCGGACCAGCAGGCGCTCTCCCACCCGCTTTCCCCGCATGTCCGCCGCCACCCCGATGGTGGTGATGTGCACCTCGTCCAGGATGAACCACATCCCGACGTAGCCCACCAGCCGCCCTGCCGACCAGGCGACGTAGTATTCGGCACAGGGATTGTTCAGCTCGGTGCGGTAGGCGTTCTCGCTCCACGGAGCCGTGAAGCACTGCAGCTCCACCTGCATCACCGAGGGCACGTCTTCCTGGCGCATGCGGGTGATGAAGATTGCGGGGATTGCTGAGACTTCGGTAGCCAACTTGCGCTTCCGCCTTCCCGTCCGGGACGCCTCCCGCGCCCGACCGGACGGACGGGTCCCGTCACGAAAGTGTATCACACAGGATTCACACGGTTCAACGAGCCTTCGCCGGCTGTTTTCCGTCATCTGTTAGGATGACGCGCGCGCCCGCAGTGTTCCCGGGAACAGGGAGTCATCAGCCTGCCGCCGCGGACGTGTGGCGCCGCGGTTGGGGAACGGCTTGACCACTTGCCGCCAGAGCGGGGATAATCCCCCGGTCTTCCGTGACCACGGGTTGACACGGGGAGGATCGCGACCAGTGTTCCAGGTATCTTCTGTTGTGGCCCTGTTCCTGACGGGCGCGCTTGTTGCGGCCGCTTCCGCGGCCACGTTCCCGGTGAAGGATTTCGGAGCCGCCGCCGACGGGGTGACGGACGATACGGCCGCTTTTCAGAAAGCGCTTCAACGTGCCGCCGAGGTCAAGGGCAGCACGGTGTTCGCACCCGCGGGCCGCTATCTCATTGCGGGCTCGCTGGAGATCCCGGCACATACCACCCTCTCGGGGGAGTATCGCGGACCGGGAAGGCAGCGCGGGACCGTGCTGCTGTCCAAGTTCGGCAAAGGGCGGGCCGACGGGCCGGGCTGCATCGTGGCCACGGCCGGAGGCTGCGGGGTGCGCGGCATCTGCATCGAGTACCCGGATCAGAGCGCTGAGGCTGCCGAGCCCGTTCCGTTCCCGTATGCCATCCAGGCGGGACCGGATGCGCGCATCGAGGAGATCTTCCTCTACAACGCCTATCAGGGCATCAACCTGGACGGCGCGCACGCCAGCCTTGTGCGCAACATCTGGGGGGAGCCGCTGAAGACCGGCATCCACGCGGACCACATCTACGACATCTGCCGCATCGAGAACGTCCACTTCTGGCCGTATTTCACCCTCAACAGGCCGCTTCGCGGGTGGGTGCAGGCCAACGGAGTGGCCTTCGAGTTCGGCCGTTCGGACTGGCAGTACACCTTCAATACGTTCTGCTACGGCTACCGCGTGGGCTACCGCTTCTTCGCCTCGAAGGAGGTGAAGGAGAAGGCGTACCCCGGCGGGCTGACGAACGGGAACTTCGTCGGCATCGGCGCGGACTGCGTGGGGGTCGCTCTGGACGTCCAGGACAGCTTCAACATCGGGATCAGCATCACCAACGGCGAGTTTGCTCCGTTCGGCGGGACGAACTGCTACGGGGTGCTGCTGCACGACGGCAACTCCGGCAACATCACGCTGGTGAACTGCAACTTCTGGGCGGTGGCGGAGACCCTGGCGGAGGTCAGGGGCGGGTCCCTGAGCCTGGTGGGATGCAACATCCACGAATGGAACGCATCGAAAAAAGAAAACTGGCCCGCCATCCGCGTCACCAACGGGCGGCTGAACGTGACTGGCTGCACCTTCAACTCCGGGGGTCTGCTGGCGGAGCTCCAGGGACTGTCCACCCGTGCCAGTTTCACGAACAACATGGGTTCAGCCACCCTGAGGGTGATCAGCCGCATCGGGGACAGGGGTGTCTTTAGCGCCAACAATCCGCCGTTTGTCGTGGTGAAGGAATAGCGACGCCGCAGGCACGCCCCGGCCGCGCATCCGGGCGGCCGGGAAGCTGATTGACAGCCGGCGGATGCGCGTCTATACTGGGCTGCGCCCGGCAGGGCTTTCCTCGCGCGCTTCGCATAGAGAGCCGCCATGTCCCAGCCTTCCGAAATCCTGGACCGCACAGCTCAGGGACTGGTCCGGGCCGCCGGACATCCGTCCCGATTCGCTCTCCGTCAGATCCTCGACTTTCTGGAAAGCATCGGAGAGTGCCTGACGCTGCTCGCGGGGTCCCTGCGTTTCATCGCCTCGCGCCGGGTGGTTTGGCGGGATGCGGTGAATCAGATGTCCAGCATCGGCGTGGATTCGCTCGTGCTGGTGATGATCACAGTCGCCTTCTCCGGGGCGGTCCTGGCGCTGTACTCCACGCTGGTTCTGGCGCGCTGGGGCGTCTCCTCGTACATCGGTGGAGGACTGGTCCTCTCGGTGGTGCGGGAGATCGGACCGGTGCTCACGGCGGTGGTGGTGGCGGCCCGCGCCGGCTCGGCCATCGCCGCCGAGATCGGCACCATGAAGGTCACGGAGCAGGTGGACGCCCTCCGCTCCCTTGCCATCAGCCCCGTGGAGTATCTGGTGGCGCCGCGCATCCTGGCGAGCCTGGTGGTCTTTCCGATGCTCACCGTCTTCGCGGACTTCATGGGAGCCTTCGGCGGATATCTGGTGGCTGTGGCCCGGGGGGTGTCCGGCGGCGCGTTTCTCGAGAGTATCGAGACTCTGGTGGAGGCTTACGATATCACCATGGGGCTGGTCAAAGCCGTGGTCTTCGGGGTGGTGGTATCGCTGGTCTGCTGTCAGCAGGGGCTTCGCACGCGGGGCGGAGCGACGGGCGTGGGACGCTCCACCACAAACGCCGTCGTCATCAGCATCGTGCTGATCTACATCCTGAACTTCTTCCTCGCATATCTGATATTCGGGAGGCAGAGTTGAGCGTGCCTGCCATCGAGGCGCAGGGGCTGTCGTTCTCCGCCGAGGGGCGCAACATCCTGGACTCGCTGGATGTCCGCATCCGCGAGGGCGAGCTCCTGGGGCTGGTGGGGGGCTCCGGCTCCGGGAAGAGCACCCTCATCAAGTGTCTGGCGGGCCTGCTGGCGCCGGATTCCGGTGTCGTGCGCATCTTCGGCGAGCGGCTCACCGGCCTTCCCGAAAGCAGGGTGGAGGGGCTCCGCGGGAAGATAGGGTTCGTCTTCCAGTATTCTGCCCTGTTCGACTCGTTGACTGTCTTCGAAAACATCGCCCTTGCTCCGATGCGCCGTCTGGGTTACTCCCGGCAACGGGCGCGGCAGCTGGTCCGCGAGAAGCTGGCGCAGGTGCAGCTGGAGGGGGTGGAGGACTACCTGCCCGGCGAGCTTTCGGGAGGGATGGCCAAACGGGTGGGGCTTGCGCGCGCTCTGGCGCTGGAGCCGAAGATCCTCTTCTACGACGAGCCCACCAGCGGCCTGGACCCGCCAACGGCGGCCTCCATCCACAGGCTGATCCTCGACATGCGGAAAAGCCTCGGCGTCACCTCGGTGGTGGTTTCCCACGATATCGCTGCGCTGCTGCAGATCGCGGACCGCATCGGGATGTTGGAGTCGGGGAGGATCGTCTTCTGCGGGACGCCGGAGGAGTTTCTGAACTCGCCCGATCCCCGGGTGGCGCGCTTCGCCCGTCCCTCCGCGCCGCAGGAATCATCCCTCCGCGGGGGGTAGAATACCGCTGAGATGTCGCGCGCGGAGCGGATCCGGAACATCAAGCTGGGGATTGCGGCGCTGGTCTCCATCGGGCTGCTTGCGGTGGCCTACTGGATGGTGGGCGCCCTGATCCTGGCCCGGGGCTTTTTCAGCCTGAGCGCAGTGTTCCGGGATGTATCCGGCGTGGAGAGCGGCACGGCTGTCCGGATGGCCGGCATCAAGGTGGGCGTCGTGGAGCGGGTAACGCTGACGCCCGACAACCGCGCGGAGGTCGTGCTCCGCATCCGGGAGGGAACCCGGGTGCCGCGGGGGTCCTACGTCCGGATCTCCAGCGTCTCGCTGCTCGGGGACCGCATCGTTGAGATCCTGCCGGGGCCGCGCTCGGCTCCCCCGGTCCGCGACGGGGCGCGCCTTCCCTCCGCCGAAACCCCTGAGATTCAGGACCTTCTTCCGAAAGTGGCCCGCACGCTGGACCGGTTGGACTCCGTCGGCGCGGCCGTTCAGGAGAACGTGGAAAAAGTGGGGGAGTCGCTGCACTCGCTTCTGGAGGACGCGGCCGTCCGCGAGAACCTCCGGTCCACCCTTCGCAACGCGAATCTCTCCGCGCTCGAGGCCCTGGCGCTGCTGACCGACGTCCGCAGGATTGCCCGCGACAGCGAGGACGACGTGCGCGTCATCGCGTCCAACCTTGTGGCCGCCAGCCGCAAGATCGCCGACGCGGCACAGAGGGCCGACGCGCTCGTCGCCGGGGTGGGCCGCAGGGATGTGGAGGAGATCCTGGCGTCTCTGCGAAGTGCGGCGCGCACGCTCGAGGCCGCGGCCGCCAACGCGGAGGAGCTCACCGGAGATCCATCCCTTCGAGAGGACCTGGCCGCCACGCTCCGGAACACGCGCGAGGCGACGGAGGATGCCCGGGCCGCCATGGCGCGTCTGGCCGAGCTGGTGGGCGCGAAGAAGAGAAGCTCTGAGGGGTCTCCCGCTCCGCCACCCGCTTCCGGCACGGGCGCCACGCTGGATTTCATCTACGACGCCGACCGGGGCAAGGCGCGCGTGGATGCGGATTACACCCTGGCTCCCGGAGGAAGGTCCTTCTACCGGGTCGGCCTGTTCGACCTGGGAGAGAACACCCTCGTGAACCTCCAGATGGGGCGCACCCTGGCCGAAGGCAGGTCTCTGCGATGGGGACTCTACCGGTCGCGGCTGAGTTTGGGGTATGATTGGCAGGCGGACGGCCCGCTGATGCTGCGGACGGACCTCTATCGCCCCAACGATCCCAGACTGGACATCAAGGCGCGCTACGGTCTGCGGGAGAACGTGGCGGCGTGGCTCGGAGTGGAGTCCATCGGCGGCGGGGACGAGAGGCCGGTGGCGGGCCTGCAGTACCGTTTCTAGACTTCCGGCGCGCGCCCCGGCCGGCGCTGTTCGGGCCGGGAAGACACATTTTCTGGAGCGACCCGATGAAAGTGATTCTGACCAGGGATGTGCCCAACGTCGGCAAGCAGGGCGACATCGCCAACGTTGCCGAGGGGTATGCGCGGAACTATCTGTTCCCCCGCAAGCTGGCGATCGAAGCGTCGCCGGGGAACCTGAAGAACATCGAACGCCAGCACCAGATCGAAGAAAGGCTGAAGGAGCAGCGCCGCGCCGCCGCAGAGAAGGCGGCATCGGAGCTGGCCGGCCGCACCATCACCATCCGTGCCCGCACGGGAGCGGGGACGCGGCTGTACGGATCCATCACGCCGCAGGACATCGCCGATGCCATCCGGGAGGCGACCGGCGTGGTGGTGGACCGGCGGAAAATCACCCTGGCAAAGCCCATCCGCACCACCGGATCCGTGACGGTGCCCGTGCAGCTGCACCGCGACGTGGTTGTGAACGTGCACCTGGAGGTCGTGCCGGAGGAGTGAGACGGGCGGCCGTCTCTGGACGGGCGGCCGCAGCGCGTGCCGGATCGGCGCCCGGGCCGGGCGGTCTCCCGCCCGTCGCCCGGGCTTCGTGGTGGAAGGCGGACAGGGTGTCCCGATGATCGAGATCAAGGCGTCCTCTTCCCGGACGCCTCCCCAGAACATCGAAGCCGAGCAGTCCACGCTGGGGTCAATGATGCTCAGCGCGGCGGCGTGCGAGACGGCGGCGCAGATCCTGACGAAGGACGACTTCTACAGGCCCGCGCATCAGATCATCTTCGATACCCTGCTGACGCTGATCGACCGCGGGCTTCCGGTGGATCTGATCACCGTCTGCGAGCAGCTGGACTCCCGCGGCGAGCTCGAAAAGGTTGGGGGGCGGGAATATATCGCCTCGCTCATCGATGCCGTTCCCACCGCGGCCAACGTGGAGTATTACGCCCGGATCGTCGAGGAGAAGGCGATCCTCAGGCGGCTCATCAACGTGTCTGCGGAGATCCACGAGCTGGGGTTCTCCGAGGCGGAGGATGTCGCCTCGGTCGTGGACCGGGCCGAGCACATCGTCCTGCAGGTCGGCCGGAGGAGGCTGGGCAAGGAGTTCTCCGACCTGTCCCGGCTGCTGCACAGCGCGTGGGAGTCCATCAACCACGCCTATCAGAATAAGGGGCAGACCAGCGGAGCGCCCACCGGGTTCGAGCAGCTGGACCGGATGACCAACGGCCTGCAGAAGGGCGATCTTGTCATCATCGCCGCGCGCCCCTCCATGGGCAAGACCGCGCTGGCGCTGAACATCTCCGTGAACTGCGCTCTGGCCACCAGAGAGCCGGTGGCCATCTTCAGCCTGGAGATGTCCAGCGAGCAGCTCGTGCACCGGATGATCTCTTCACTGGCCAAGGTGGACGGGCACCGGATGCGCTCCGGCTACCTGAGGGACGGCGACTGGGAGAAGATCGTCCAGATCAGCACGAAGCTGGAGCAGGCTCCCATCCTGATCGACGATTCGACGGACATCTCCGCGATGGCCATGCGCGCCAAGTGCAGGCGCCTGAAGGCGGAACGGGGTCTGGGTCTGGTGATGGTGGACTACCTGCAGCTGATGCGCTGGCATCGCATCGTGGAGAACCGCAACCAGGAGATCTCCGAGATCGCGCGGGCGCTGAAAGGCCTGGCGCGGGAGCTCAACGTTCCCGTCATCGCCCTCTCGCAGCTTTCCCGGCAGACGGAGAGGCGGGAGGGGAACAGGCCGATGCTGAGCGATCTGCGCGAGTCCGGAGCAATCGAGGCGGAGGCGGACGTGGTCATGATGATCTACCGCCCTGAGTACTACAGGCAGCGCGAGGCGCGGCTGGCCGGTTCGGAAGACGAGGATGACGGCGGGCTGGAACGGCCCCAGGAGCCTGAGGGGGAAGTGGCCGAGATCATCGTCGCAAAGCAGCGAAACGGCCCCACCGGAACCGTGAAGCTGTCGTTCATCCCTAAATACGCTTCCTTTGAGAATCTTGCTTTTGTCCCGGAAGATGCCTGAGGCGGCAGTCCGTCCGTGGCGCCCCGGGCGCCCTTCCGGAGGGGAGAGCCTGTGCGGGAAAAGGATCTGAATGTTCTGGTCGTGGGCGGCGGCGGGCGCGAGCATGCGCTCGCCGCCAAGCTGGCGCACAGTGATGTGGTGCGCTCGGTCGTCTGCGCGCCCGGAAATGCGGGGATGGAAGAGGTGGGCCGCTGCGTACCCGTGGGGGTCCGGGAGACTGACGCGCTTCTGGCGCTTGCCGTGGAGGAGAGCATCGATCTGGTGGTCTGCGGGCCGGAGAGCCCGTTGATCGCCGGGCTGGGGGATGCCTTCCTGAAGGCGGGGATCCCCTTCTTCGGGCCTCTGGCTTACGGGGCCCGTCTGGAGGGGAGCAAGATCTTCGCCAGGGAGGTGATGCGCGAGGCGGGGGTGCCCACCGCGGAATGGGAGGCCTTCGACAGCCCGGAGCCGGCGCTGACCGCGGCCAGATCCCGGCTGGAGCGTGAGGGAGGGGTGGTCATCAAGGCAGATGGAGAGGCGGCCGGCAAAGGCGTGTTCGTGTGCGGCACGGAGCAGGAGGTCCGGGAGGCCATCCAGGCGATCATGGTGGACCGGGTGTTCGGGTCATCGGGAGACCGGGTGCTGGTCGAGGAGCGTCTGGAGGGCGAAGAGGCCTCGGTGATGGTGCTGGCCACGGGAGAGAAGATCCTGCCGATGCCGCCCGTCCAGGACCACAAGCGGGCTTTTGACGGGGACCAGGGGCCGAATACGGGAGGGATGGGGTGCTACTCTCCCGTACCGGTAATGCCGCCTGAGCTCCACCGGGAGGCCATCGAGCGGACAGTGCTCCCGGTGCTGCAGTGGATGGACGTCAAGGGGCAGCCCTATTTCGGCTGCCTGTATGCCGGGCTGATGATCACGAAGGATGGCCTGAAAGTCCTGGAGTACAACTGCCGGTTCGGCGACCCGGAGACGCAGGTGGTGCTTCCGATGATGCGCTCGGACTTCGGGCAGGTGCTGGTGGCGGCCGTCCAGAACCGCCTCGACGAAATCCGGGCTGAGTGGTACAATGGCTGCGGCGTTTGCGTGGTGCTTGCCTCAGGAGGCTACCCCGGTTCCTACCAGACGGGCTTTCCCATCAGCGGGCTCGAGGATGCCGCGGCGATGGAGGGGATCTGCGTCTTTCACGCCGGGACCGCCCGGCGGGATGGACGGGTGGTCACCGCGGGAGGGCGCGTCCTGGGCGTGACCGCGCTGGGCAGCAGCTTCGCGGAAGCCCGCGAACGGGCCTACCGCGCCTGCTCCGCCATCTCGTTCCAGAACATGCACTACCGCAGAGATATTGGAGCCCGTCTGACGTGAACCCGCTGGTCGCCTTCGTCTGCAGCAGCGACTCGGACCTGCCCAGGCTGGAAGCCGGACTTCAGATCCTCAGGGATTTCTCGATTCCTTTCGAAGTGCGCATCATCCCGGCCCACCGGACACCCGAGGCGGCGGCAGAGTTCGCGAAGACGGCCGAAGCGCGGGGGTTGCGGGTGCTGGTGGCCGTGGCCGGTCACTGTGCCCATCTGGGGGGTGTGCTCGCCAGCATGACCGCTCTGCCGGTGATCGGCATCCCCATCTCCTCCAGCGCGCTGGACGGCCTGGACAGCCTGATGTCCACGGCGCAGATGCCGCCGGGGGTCCCGGTGGCGTGCGTGGGCATCGATGCCGCCCGCAACGCCGCGCTGCTGGCCGCCCGGATCCTGGGCGCCTCCGACCCGGCCACCCGCGAGAAGATCCACGAACTCCACCGCCGGCAGGCGGAAGAGGTCGCGGACAGGGACCGGCGCGTCCGGGAGCAGTATCGGTGATCAAGCGCTACAGCCGCCCGGAGATGAGCTCGCTGTGGAGCGAGGAGAGCAAGTTTGCCTCCTGGCTGGAGGTGGAGCTGGCCGTCTGCGAGGGATGGGCTGAACTGGGTGTGGTCCCCCGGGACGCCGCGGAGCGCATCCGGCAGAATGCCCGCTTCAGCGTGGAGCGCATCGAGGAGATCGAGCAGACCACGCAGCACGATCTGATGGCGTTCGTGGCCAACGTCTCGGAGCATATCGGCGAGGATGCGCGCTGGCTGCATTACGGGGTGACCAGCTACGACGTCGAGGACAACGCGCTGTGCCTGCGCATGCGCAGGGCCTGCGACATCATCATCTCGGACATCGAGAGACTCATCGAGACGCTGCGCGCGCGCGCTCGCGAGCACAAATGGACGCTGCAGATCGGGCGGACGCACGGGGTGCACGCGGAGCCCATCACGTTCGGGTTCAAGCTCTGCGTCTGGATCGACGAGATGCAGAGGAACCTGGAGCGCTTCCGGCGGGCGCGGGAGGAGATCTCCTACGGGAAGGTCTCGGGAGCGGTCGGAACTTACGCCAACGTCGACCCGCGGGTGGAGGAATATGTCTGCCGGAAGCTGGGTCTGAAGCCGAGCCCCGTTTCGACGCAGATCATCCAGCGCGACCGGCACGCCGAGGTGCTCGCTGCCTGCGCCATCTGCGCCAGCTCCCTGGAGCAGTTCGCCACCGAGATCCGCAACCTCCAGCGAACGGAGATCCTGGAGGTGCAGGAGGCTTTCCGCGCCGGCCAGAGAGGTTCCTCGGCCATGCCGCACAAGCGCAACCCCCGGCTGTCCGAGCAGGTGACGGGGATCGCGCGGGTCATCCGGAGCAACCTGTATCCGGCGCTCGAAAACATCGCCACCTGGCACGAGCGCGACCTTTCCAACTCCTCGGTGGAGAGGATGGTCATCCCGGACGCCCTCACGCTTCTGGACTACGCCCTGCACACCTTCGACCGCGTGATGGCGGGCCTGGTCGTCTATCCGGAGAACATGCTGGCGAATCTCGACAAGATGCGGGGACTGATCGTGTCCGAGCAGGTGATGCTCGCGCTCATCCGCAGCGGGCTGTTGCGGGAGGAGGCCTACACCATCGTCCAGCGCAACGCGGCGAAAGCCTGGGAGGGGCGCTCGTTCCGGGAGTGCCTGCTGGAGGATCCGGAGGTGACCTCGCGCCTGACGCGCGACGAGATCGAGGAATGCTTTGATTACCGTTCGCACCTCAGGAACCTGGAGTTGGTCTTCGAGAGGATGGGGGTGTGAAGCGGCGGTCCGTCAGGGGCCGGAATGCCGAGCGGGGAGATTGCACTTGCCCAGAAAAGCCAGAATCTATGTCACGTTGAAGCCCACCCTTCTCGACGCGCAGGGGCGGGTGGTGCAGCAGGCGCTCACGAACATCGGGTTCGAGGGCGTGAGGGACGTCCGGATCGGAAAGTACATCGAGATGGACCTCGATGACGCCGCCGCCAGCGAGGAGACCGTCCGGGAGATGTGCGCGAAGCTGCTGGCCAACCCGGTGGTTGAGGATTACCGGTTCGAGGTGGAGGGGGCGTAGGTGAAGTTCGCCGTTCTGCGCTTCCCCGGCTCCAACTGCGATCAGGATGCCTACTTCGCCGCGCTGAACGTGCTGCGGCAGCCGGTCGAGTATGTCTGGCACGAATCCACGGATCTTGCGGGAGCGGACTGCGTCATCATCCCCGGCGGATTCTCCTACGGAGACTACCTCCGCTGCGGGGCGGTGGCCGCGCTCTCACCGGTGATGGGCGCGGTCCGCAGGTTCGCCGCCTCGGGCGGGCTGGTGATCGGCATCTGCAACGGGTTTCAGATCCTGTGCGAGTCCGGCCTGCTTCCGGGCGTGCTGCTGCGGAACCGCGGGCTGCGGTTCATCTGCCGGCACGTCCACCTGCGTCTGGAGAACTCCGCTACCCCCTTTACGCGGGCCGGCAGGGAAGGCGATGTGCTTCGTATCCCCATCGCGCACGGCGAGGGAAACTATTTTGCCGACGAGGCGACACTGCGCGAGCTCGAGGAGGCGGGGCGGGTCATTCTGCGCTACTGCGGGCCGGGGGGCGAGGTGGAGGACCGTCACAACCCCAACGGCGCGGCAAATAACATCGCGGGCATCGTCAACCGCGAGGGTAACGTTGCGGGGATGATGCCTCATCCGGAGCGGGCGTGCGAGCCGCTGCTCGGCTCCGAGGACGGGCTGGTGATCCTGAACTCCATCCTGGGAGGGAGCGCCTGATGCCGGAAGCTGCTCTGAAAGACCCGGAGATCACCGCCGAAGTCTGGCGGGAGATGGGGCTGAGCGACAGCGAGTATCGCCAGGTGGAGGCCATTCTGGGCCGCACTCCCACCTACACGGAGCTGGGGATGTTCGCGGTAATGTGGAGCGAGCACTGCGGCTACAAATACAGCCGCCCGGTGCTGCGCCTGTTCCGGCGCTACCGCGAACAGCTGGACAGCGGAGCGCTGGAGAACGCTGGAGTCGTGGACATCGGGGACGGTTTCGGCATCGCCTTGAAGGTGGAGAGCCACAACCATCCGAGCGCAGTCGAGCCGTTCCAGGGCGCCGCGACGGGAGTGGGAGGCATCCTGCGCGACATTTTCACGATGGGCGCGAGGCCCATCGCCTCGCTGAACTCGCTGCGCTTCGGCGACCTCTCCGATCCTCACGTGCGCTATCTCTTCGAGCACGTGGTCGCCGGAATCGGGTTCTACGGAAACTGTGTCGGCGTTCCCACCGTGGGCGGAGAGGTGTTCTTCGACCCCTGCTATGCCGGCAATCCTCTGGTGAACGCCATGGCGCTGGGACTGGTGCGCCTGGACCGTATCGCGAGCGCCTGCGCCCGGGGGGCCGGCAACGCGGTGATGATCGTGGGATCCCGCACGGGGCGGGACGGCATCCACGGAGCGACGTTCGCTTCGGTGGAGCTCGGGCCGGACTCGGAGTCCCGGCGCCCGAACGTGCAGATGGGCGATCCGTTCACCGAGAAGCTGCTCATCGAGGCCACCCTGGAAGCTCTGGAGACGGGCGCGGTCGTCGGCATCCAGGACATGGGGGCGGCGGGCATAACCTGCAGCACCTGCGAGACGGCGGCCAAGGCCGGGACCGGCATGGAGATAGATGTCGCCCTGGTGCCGCAGCGCGAGGAGGGCATGACTCCCTACGAGATCATGCTCAGCGAATCCCAGGAGCGTATGCTCGCCATCGTGCAGAAAGGCCGGGAAGAGGAGGTCGCCTCCATCTTCCGGCACTGGGGGCTGAACGCCGTGGTCATCGGGCACGTGACGGACGACGGACTGGTGCGGGTGCGCCACAACGGCCGGGTGGTGGCCGAGGTGCCGGCAAAGGCCCTTGCCGACGAATGCCCCACCTATCAGCTGGATGCCTCCGAACCGGAGTACGTCGGAAGGCTACGGTCGCGTTCCGTGCGGGGTCTCGAGGTGGAGGATCACCCGGCCGCGCTGCTCGGGCTGCTCTCCCGCCCCTGTATCGCGAGCAAACGGTGGGTGTGGGAGCAGTACGACCACATGGTGCAGACGAACACCGTGGTCTTCCCGGGGTCGGATGCGGCCGTCCTGCGGATCCGGGGGGTGAAGAGGGGCATCGCCGTCACGACCGACTGCAACGCGCGCAAGGTCTATCTGGATCCCTACACCGGGTCGCGGATGGCCGTTTACGAGGCGGCCCGGAACCTGGTCTGCTCCGGTGCGAGGCCAGCGGCGGTCACCGACTGCCTGAACTTCGGGAATCCGGAGAAGCCGGAGGCGTTCTGGCAGTTCAGGGAGTCCGTGAGGGGTCTTGCCGACGCCTGCGAGGAGCTCTCGACCCCGGTCGTCTCGGGGAACGTCAGTTTTTACAACGAGACTCCCGAATCCGCCATCTATCCCACCCCGGTCGTGGGGATGCTGGGCGTGCTGGAGGATGTTCACAATCACCTGACATCCGCGTTCAGGGAAGCCGGAGACCGCATCATCCTGCTGGCGGCGGAATGGCCGGAGGACCTCTGGCCTGCCCTTTCGGGCTCGGAGCTTCAGGTCATGCTTACAGGCGAGCCCTTCGGGCCGCTGCCCGGGCTGAACGCTTATCGGCAGAAAACTCTTTTTGCGGCGATACTGGAGATGTCAGCCAGCCGCCTGCTGTCCTCGGCGCATGATGTCTCGGAAGGCGGGCTGGCGGTGTGTCTGGCTGAGAGCTGCATCGCCGGGGGGACGGGGGCCGTGGTCGATTTGAGACTTCCGGGGCCGGTGGTTCCGTCTCTTTACGGCGAGCTGCCCGGCATCGTGCTGGTCTCGGCGCCGGCTTCCCGGGCGCCGGAGATCCTGAAGGTGGCCGGCTCGCACGGTGTGCTGGCCGTGGAGCTCGGGGAAGTCGGGGGCCGGGACATCGTGATACGCGCGGAAGGCGCCGAACTGGTCAGGACGTCTGTGGCGGAGGCGTCGCGGGTGTGGGAGAGCGCCATTCCGGCGGCAATGGATACAATATGAGGGGTGCCATCGGTCGCGATGCCTGACCTGGATCATCTGAAAGAGGAATGCGGAGTCTTCGCCGTCTGGGCTCCCGGCGAAGACGTGGCGCGCATCACCTATTTCGGGCTCTTCTCGCTGCAGCACAGGGGACAGGAAGGCGCGGGCATCGCGGTGGCGGACGGCTCCTCCCTGCTGGTCCACAAGGACATGGGGCTGGTGACCCAGGTGTTCCGCGACGAGCACACCCTGGAGGGGCTTCAGGGCTTCGCCGCCATCGGGCACACCCGCTATTCGACCACCGGCTCCAACACCCTGTGCAACACCCAGCCCATCGTCTGTGATTCGAAGTGGGGCCGCATCGCCGTCGCCCACAACGGAGGGCTGGTGAACGCCGTGCAGCTCCGCCGCGAGCTCGAGCTTGCCGGCGTGACCTTCGAGACCACGAACGATACCGAGGTGCTGGCGCGCTTCATCGCCGCGTCGGACCATTCCGATATTGAGGAAGCGATCGCCGACGCGATGATGGTGGTGCGCGGCGCCTACTCCGTCGCCCTGCTCACGCCGAAGGCGCTGTACGTCTTCCGGGACAGCTACGGCGTCCGCCCGATGAGCGTCGGCCGCCTGACCAACGGTCATCTGGTGTTTGCCAGTGAGACCTGCGCCCTGAACACCGTGGGCGCGTCTTATCTCTACGACATCGAGCCCGGGCAGCTGGCCGTGGTGGACGGGTCGGGCCTGCGCCTGCGCCGCGTGATGCCCACCACGCGCCCGTCGCTTTGCGTGTTCGAGTACATATATTTCGCCCGCCCGGACTCCAAGATCTACGACAAGAGCGTGCACGCTGTCCGGGAGAGGCTGGGGCACGAGCTCGCCTTAGAGCATCCGGCGCCCGGAGCGCATATCGTCTTTCCCATCCCGGACACGGGAACACCTGCCGCCATCGGCTTTGCCCGGGCATCCGGCATCCCGTACGGCGAGGGGGTCATCAAGAACCGCTACATCCACCGCACCTTCATCAACCCCGACCAGCGCATGCGGGAGCTCGGGGTGCGGATGAAGCTCATCCCCCTGCGGGAGAACCTCGCCGGCAAGCGGGTGGTGATGGTGGACGATACCATCGTCCGGGGGACGACGACAGCGCGCACCGTCCGGATGCTGCGCGAGGCCGGAGCAGTGGAGGTGCACGTGCGCATCACGGCGCCGCCGTATCGCTATCCCTGCTTTTACGGCATTGATACCGGCAATCCTGCCGAGCTGATCGCGGCGCGGCTGAACATAGACGAAGTCCGGGAGAGCATCGGCGCCGACTCGCTGGGCTATCTCAGCCTGCGGGGGCTCATCCGTGCGGTCGGTCTGAGCCGGGGGCATTTGTGCATGGCATGCCTGGACGGGCGATATCCCATCCCGCTGCCGGAGGATTCGCTCAGCAAGGACGTCTTCGAGAACCCGCAGCCGGCTGCGATGCCGGTGGGGAGCGAGACAGGCCGCGGCTGAACCAGGCCGACGGCGCCGCCGGCAGGCCGGTCTGCGCGCCGGCGGCCCCGAAAGGACCTGCAGACAATGGACGAACAGCTGACCTACCGCGACGCCGGCGTGGACATTGACGCCGGCATCGAAGCGGTCGAGAGGATGAAAGACGCCATCCTCCGCACCCACACCCCGGAGGTGCTGTCAGACACCACCTCTTTCGCCGGCATGTTCCGTCCGGACTTCGGCGGGATGGCCGACCCGTGCCTGGTGGCCAGTATAGACGGCGTGGGCACCAAGATCAGTGTCGCGGCGGCCCTGGGCCGCTTCGGCGGCATCGGGCGCGACCTGGTCAACCACTGCGTCAACGACATTCTGGTGGCGGGCGCCCGCCCTCTGTTCTTCCTGGATTATTTTGCGGCCGGACGGCTGGACCCCGAAGCGGCTGCCGAGATCGTCAGCGGGGCGGCGGAAGCCTGTCTGGAGAACGGCTGCGCGCTCATCGGGGGCGAGACGGCCGAGATGCCGGGCGTCTACCGTGAAGGGGAGTGCGACTTCGCGGGGTGCATCGTGGGGGTGGTGGACCGGGAGACCGCGCCAAGGCCTTCCAGCGTTCGGGCGGGCGATGCCGTCATAGGACTGGCATCCACGGGCCTTCACACCAACGGGTTTTCACTGGCGCGAAAGGCCCTGCTGGAGGTGGCCGGCTATCAGCTGGATTCGTTCGTGCCGGAACTGGGCAACACGGTGGGCGACACGCTCCTTGCGGTGCACCGGAGCTATCTCCACAGTGTCACGGCGGCCCGGGAGGCGGGCATGGGCATCCGCGTGATGGCCCATATCACGGGCGGCGGAATGTACGAGAACATCCCCCGCGTGCTTCCCCCGGACATGCGCGTGGTCATCGAACGGCGCAGCTGGACTCCGCCCCCCGTTTTCGCCCTCATCCAGAGCGCCGGGAACATCCCGGACGTCGAGATGTTCCGCACGTTCAACATGGGGGTGGGGATGGTGCTGATCGTCTCCCGCGGACAGGCCCCGGCGGCGTGTGACTTCTTCAACGAGCGCGGGGAGGTGGCCTGGCAGATCGGGGAGGTGCAGCGGGGCGCCCGGGAGGTTCAGATCATCTGATGCCGCAAGAGATGCTGCGCATCGCGGTGCTGGTGGCGGCGAGGGGCCGCGGCAGCAACATGCAGGCCATCGTCGATGCCTGCCGCAGCGGGCAGATTCCGGGAGAGGTGGTCTGCGTCATCGGGACGGCGCCGGGCTCGCCGGCTCTGGAGCGAGCCGCCGGGCAGGGGATACCGGTCGAAGTGGTCCCCTACAACGATGCCGACCCGGACGAGTACGGCCGCAGGCTGCTGCAGACGCTCGAGCCGTACCGGCCCGGTCTCATCGCCCTTGCGGGGTTTCTGAAGCGGCTTCCCCCGTTGGTGGTGTCGGCATACGCAGGCCGGATCATGAACATCCATCCGGCGCTCATTCCCAGTTTCTGCGGCAAGGGAATGTACGGAGAGCGCGTGCACCAGGCGGCTGTGGACTACGGGGTCAAAGTGTCGGGATGCACGGTGCACTTCGTGGACGAAGGCTACGACACCGGCCCCATTATTGCGCAGGCGGTGGTGCCGGTGGACCCGGACGACACCGCGCTGACGCTGGCCTCGAAGGTGCTGAAGGAGGAGCACCGCCTCTACCCGGAGTGCATCCGCCTGTTCGCGGAGGGGCGCCTGCGGGTGGAGGGGCGCAAGGTGCGGATCCTGGACGCTGCGGAACTCTCCTGACTGACGCGCCGTTACTAGCAGCGGTGGACATCCCTCATATTCTGTGCCACAATCTTACTCGTCAGGCTATTCATACATTTCACACCGATCGGAGTACTCATGCCCGGATGCACAGGCTCCCTGGAGGAGCAGTTCTATGGAAGCGTCACGGTGGGAGAACGGGGGCAGATCGTCATCCCCGCCGAGGCGCGCAGGCGGCTGAATATCCAGACGGGCGACAAGTTGCTGGTCATCGGTCATCCGGCGTCCAACGGTCTGCTGCTCTGTTCCATCGAAGCGTTCCGCGAGTTCATCGCGGGCCTGATGGAGGGAGTGAACCGGGCGGAGCAGACGAGCGGGGAGGAGTCCGGGGATGAGTAGGCTGGCCGCCCTTCCGGCGACGCTGGTTCTTTCTCTATGCGTTGCGGCGTGTGCGGAAACGCTGCAGGCGCCGCCTTCTGTGGAGGGACCGCTGAGCATTGGCCGCGCTGTTGAGCTTGCGCTTCAGCACAGCCCTGAGATCAGGCTCGCGGAGCAGCAGTATCTGCGCGCCGCCGGGGCGCTCCGGAGCGCCCGGGGGGCGACGGGCCCGTCTCTCGGGGTCGCCGGCACCTACATCCGCTACGACAAGGTGGAAGAAGCGGAGATTGCGCCGGGCCAGAAGATCAAGATCGGACAGATAGACGCCCGGCGGGCCACGGCCACCCTGCGCCAGCCGATTGATGTCTCCGGGATCCTGGGAGCCGCCGTGCAGGCGGCGGACTATCAGAAGATCGCAGCCGAACTGGACCTCATCGCGGCCCGGCACGACATCGCGCTGGCCGTTCAGAGCGCTTATCTGGGAGTGCTTCGCGCGCGCGACGCGCGCGAGGTGAGCCGGGAGGCGGTCCAGAACCTGAAAGCATATCTGGACCTTGCGAAAGCCCGGTTCGAGGCCGGGACGGCCGCGCAGTTCGATGTGCTGCGGGCGCAGACCGAGCTGGCCGCCGCCGAACAGCGCCTGATCAGCGCCGAGAACGCGGTGCGGCTGGCGGAGGTGGGTCTGGCCAGCGTGATGGGGGTCAGCCTTCCGGCCGGGCTCGAGCTTATGCCTCCGCCGGACACCCGCCCGGATGCTCCCGATCCCGCGGACGCCGTGGAGGCGGCTCTCAAGGGGCGGGCCGAGGTGGCCAGCGCCGAAGCTGCCGTGCGGGCCGCGGAGCGCGGCGTGCACATCGCCCGTGCGGGCCTGCGACCCGCCGTCCAGATCGCCGCAAACTACAACTACAACGGCAACACCACCATCTTTCAGCCGCGCAACTTCACCGCGGATGCGGTGCTCTCGGTGAGCATCCCCGTTTTCGACAACGGGGTGACCCGCGGGAGGGTGCAGGAGGCCGAGGCCGGGGTCGAGGCGGCGCGCGCCCGCCGGGAGAGGGTCGCCCTGAACGTCCGTCAGGATGTCGAGCAGGCGATCTCTTCGCTGGAGAACGCCCGGAAGCGGCTGGAGGTGGCCGAGGCGACGCTGAGAGAGGCTTCTGAGGCGTTCCGTCTGGCGAAGGTCCGCTACGAGAGCGGTGTGGGCCTGCTTGTCGAGACCACCGACGCGCAGGTGGCCTACACGGCGGCGCAGACCAACCTGGTCTCCGCGAAATACGATCTGTATCTAGCGCAGGCACAGCTTGCCCGGGCGCTGGGCTTGCCGCCCCTGCCGGAGGAGTAGCGCGTTTGGACTCGCTGTGCATCCGCACCCGGGGCCTGACCAAGCGGTTTGGTGCGCGTACGGCGGTGGATGGACTGGATCTGGAGGTCGTCCGGGGGCAGACGTTCGGGTTCCTGGGGCCGAACGGCTCCGGCAAGTCCACCACCATCCGCATGCTGCTCGGCCTGATCCGGCCCACGGGCGGGGAGGCGTTCGTGCGTGGATATTCCGTGAGCAGGGAGCGGCTGAAGGCGCTGGCCCGGGTCGGAGCGCTGGTGGAGACTCCCGCCTTCTACCCGTTCCTGACGGCCAGGGAGAACGTGCGCCTTTTCGGCATGCTCTCCGCGCCTGTCTCGGAGCGGCAGGTGGAGAGCGCCCTCCGGACCGTCGGGCTGGATGGACGAATGGACGACCGGGTGCGGACGTTCTCGCACGGTATGAAGCAGAGGCTGGGGCTGGCGTGCGCCCTGGTGGCCGAACCAGAGCTGGTCATCCTGGATGAGCCGACGAATGGCCTGGATCCGGAGGGGGTCAGGGAGGTGCGGGAGCTCATCCGGTCGCTGGCGGAGACCCGGGAGATGACCGTCTTTCTGTCCAGCCACCTGCTGCACGAGGTGGAGCAGGTCTGCACGCACGTTGCGGTCATTTCGCGCGGCAGGCTGCAGGCATCCGGGCCGGTGAGCGAACTGGTGCGCTCGCAGAGCGCAGGGGTGGAGTTCGAGGTGGACAGGCCGGATGCGGCGCTGGAGGTGTTCCGGCGCTTTGTGCGTCCGGATGCCCTCAGCGTGGAGGGCCGGCGGGTGCGGATCCGGGTGGACGAGTCCGAGGTTCCCGGCCTGAACCGGGCCCTGGTGACGAACGGGGTCGATGTCAGCGCCATCGAGCGCAGGCGGCGGACCCTGGAGGATTTTTACATGGGCGTGATGCGGCAGGAGGGTCCCGTTCAGTGACCTTCGCCGGACTGCTGCGAATGGAGGCCTGGAAGCTGGCGCGCAGGGGCCGCAGCTACATCGGCCCGGCGGGGCTTCTCGCCATCGTGTTTCCCACCGCCATCGGCCTTCGCTACGGTCCGATGGCCTCGGAATTGGAACGATATGTTTCATCCAGCGTCACGGTGATCGGCTCGCCCCTGAACGCGCTTTTCATCGCGCGTGTGGTGCTGCCGCCCACGGTCTTTCTGTTCCTGCCGCTGTTCGTCAGCATCGTGGCCGGCGACCAGATCTCCGGCGAGTCAGCCGAAGGCACCCTGCGGGCGCTCGTTTCCCGGCCGGTGCATCGGCTGAAGCTGCTGGCAGCGAAGTACCTGGTGTCGCTCGGCTATGCCGTGGGGCTGACCGCGTTTCTGGGCCTGAGCGCGCTGGCCGTGGGTTACTCCTTTTTCGGGATGGGCGGGCTGGTCAACTTCTGGCAGGGCATCACTTACTTCGGGGTTGCAGAGGGGCTGGAGCGGCTGGCGCTGGCTTATGCGCTGGCAGCGGCTTACCAGCTCTGCGTCTGCAGTGTGGCGTTCCTGCTTTCCGTGTTCATGCAGAGCTCGCTTGCGCCGGTGGGGGTGACCTTTGCGATCATGCTGGTGATGGGGGCGGTGGGTGAGATCCCGTATTTCGAGCGGCTCAAGCCGTTCTTCTTCACCACCTACGCGGACCTGTTCCAGAAGGCGTTTCTCGTGCCGCTGGATGCCGGAGGCATGGTGAGGGGAGTGGCGGCGCTGGCCGCCTGGACGGGAATATCGTTCGGGCTGGCGGCCGCGGCGTTCTCCAGGAAGGATATCCTGAGTTGAGGAACCGGCTATGGTCGCTGGCGATTCTTCTCGCACTGTCGGCCTGCTCTTTCGCGGCATCGGGGGAAGACTCCCTGATCCGCAGGATGCGCGCTCAGCTGTCTTCCGTCCGCGACTACCGCTGCGATGTGCGGCTGGATGCTTCTTTGCCGGGGCTCTCCGTCAGCAACATGCGGATGACGCTCTACTTCAAGCGGCCCGGGAAGATTCACATCGCGGCGAAGGAGGGGTTCGCACTGCTGCCCAGGGAGGGCCTCTTTCTGGGGGACCCGGTGGACGAGGTGCTCCAGCGGTTCGAACTGACCGCGCTGGGCGATGCGCGGTGGGACGGAGCGCTTTGCGCCAAATACGCCCTGCGTCCTCGGCAGGACGCGAGCTCGCCGATGGGCTCGCTGCGCCTGTATGTGGACCGGGAGCGGGCGTTGCCCGTCGCCATCACCGGGAAGGGAGAGGATGGCGGAGAGGTGCAGACCGTGTTCGAATACCGGAGGTTTCCGGGCGGCCACTGGCTGCCCGCAAAGACGACGTTGCGGGTGCGCGGCCTTCCCGCTCCGGGGGGCCGTCCCGGCGAGAGGACCAGAGCGGACGGGACCGCCACCCTGACATTCAGCAATCACGCCGTCAATACGGGACTGCCGGACTCCCTGTTCCAGCGTCCGGCTGCGCCCGGCGGCGGAAAACGATGAGGATTCAGCATATGTGCCGATACCGATCTCTGCAGGTGCTTGCGGCTGCCGCCGCTGTGGCGGCGGTGGCTTCCGGATGTGGCCGAAGGCCGGCGCCACCGCCGCAGGTCAGCGGGGCGGCGGTGGAGGTCACGCGCGTGACACGGGGCGACCTCGAGGCGGTCGTCAACGTCACCGGCACCATCCGGGCGCTGGAGGATGTTTCCCTGACCGTGAAGCTTCCGGGCCGCGTTGAGAGGGTTCCCTACCGCGAGGGCGACCGGGTGGCGAAGGGCGCCGTGGTCATCCAGCAGGAGCAGGCCGACCTGCAGAATCAGGTGAGAAGCGCCCAGGCGGCTCTGGTGGCGGCCCGGGTGCGGCTGTCGCAGGCGCAGACGCAGCTGCGGGTGCAGGATGTCACCAGCGACGCCGGCGTGCGGCAGGCGGAGCAGGCGGTGGCTATCGCCCGGGAGCAGCTGGCCATCGTGCGGACCGGCGCCCGTCCCCAGGAGCGCAGGCAGGCGGAGGCCGCGGTCGATTCCGCGAAGGCCTCGTTCGAAAACGCGCGCCGCAACCTGGAGCGCTCGAAGCTGCTGTTCGAACAGGGGGCGATCCCCCGGGCCCAGCTGGATGCCGACGAGCGGATGTTCGAGGTGGCAAAAGCCTCCCTGCAGTCCGCCGAGCAGGCCCTGTCGCTTGTTCGCGAGGGAGCCCGTCAGGAGGAGGTCCGGGTGGCGGAGAATGCCCTCCGGGAGGCCGAGCAGAGGCTCCGGCAGGCGCGCTCCAGCGCCGAGTTGACCGCGGTGCGCAGGGAGGACGTGCGGGCGGCGCAGGCGGGAGTGAAGCAGGCGGAGGCGGCTCTGGCCCTGGCCCGGCAGGCGCTGGCGGACTCCTCCGTGCGCTCCCCCATCGCGGGCCTGGTTGCCGAGCGTCACGTCGAGCCCGGCCAGATGGTGTCGCCCGCGCCCGGGGTGGCGCTCATCAGGGTCTACAACCCGGCAACGGTGTATTGCGAGGCCATCATCTCGGAGACGGTCGTGGACGATGTCGCCCCGGGGCAGGACGCGTCGATCCGCTCAGATGCCCTTCCCGGACGGACGTTCCGGGGCAGGGTGGTGGAGGTGTATCCCGCCGCCGATACGAACAACCGCTCCTTCCGCGCCCGGATCTCGGTGGAGCAGCCCGGAACGGACCTCAGGCCCGGGATGTTCGCCAAAGTGCAGATCGTCACCGAGCGCCGCCTGAACCAGACGCTCATCCCGGCCGATTGCGTGCTCAGGGAGCCATCGGGCGAGTACGTCTTCGTCGTGGAAAGGGCGAAGGTCCGCAGGCCGGCTCCTCCGGGGAGCGGAGAGAAAGCCGGCCGCGACGGGGAACCGGCAATGATCGAGGTGGAGGCCGATGTCGCCCGCAAGCGGCGGATCCGCACCGGGATTCAGGGCGATTCGATGGTGGCCGTGATGAACGGAGTCCGCGAAGGGATGCGCGTCGTGAGTTCGGGTCAGAGCTACCTCTCGGACGGACAGGAGATCCGCGTGGTGGCTCACAGGGCGGAGGCTCAGTAGATGTGGCTTACCCGGTCCGCAATCAACCGGCCCACCCTGATCAGCATGGTCTTTGCCGCGCTGGTCGTGGTGGGGCTGGTGTTCATGATGCGCATGCCCGTCGAGCAGCGCCCGAAGGTGGACTTCCCCTTCGTCACGGTAGTCACCGTTTACCAGGGGGCCGGCCCTCAGGAGATCGAGACACTCATCACCAAGCCGATCGAAGATGCGGTCAGCTCCGTCGCGAACCTGAAGAACGTCGTGTCCAACTCGCAGGACGGCATCTCGGTGGTGTCGCTGGAGTTCGAACTGGGGACCGACCTCCCCACGGCGGCGGCGGATGTCCGGGAGAAGGTCGATGCCATCCGCAACTCCCTGCCGCAGGACGCCGACGTCCCCACCATCACAAAGGCGGACATCTCGGCCATCCCTGTGATGACCATCGGGATGAAGGGGCCGCTGCCCGCGCGCGAGCTGCGGCGGCTGGCGGATGACGTCGTCAAGGACCGCCTTGCGCGGGTCAAGGGTACTGCGTCCGTCGCCGTCAGCGGGGGCGATCTCCGCGAGATCCAGGTCCTTGTGGACAAGAGCCGCCTTGCGGCCTACAACCTGACCATCGCCGAGGTGGCGGCCGCCATCCGGGCCGAGAACCTGAACGTTCCCGGAGGAAGCATCAAGCAGGGGCGGCGCGATTTCGCCGTCCGCGTTCTTGGAGAGTTCCAGACCGCCGAAGACATCTCCCGGATGCGCCTGCACATCCCGGACCGCCAGACCGGCGGCCCGGGATGGAACATCCCGCTCTCCGACCTGGCGCGTGTGGTGGACACCAGCGAGGATCCCGACGTGATCTCCCGGCTGAACGGCGAGCCGACGGTCGTGCTTTCGGTTCAGAAGCAGACGGACGCCAACACGGTGGACGTCGCCCGGGGAGCACGGCGTGAGCTTGAGGACCTGAAGCGGGTTCTGCCGCCCGGTGTCGAGTTCATCATAGCGACGGACGAAAGCGAGTTCGTGCTGGAGCAGCAGAAGGATACGTACAAGGAGCTCATCCTTGCGATCGTGCTGGTGGTCATCGTCATCTTTCTCTTCCTGCACAGCGCTCGCGCCACGTTCATCGTCTCGGTCGCCATCCCCACATCGCTCATCGCGACGTTCATCCCGATGTCCATCTTCGGGTTCAGCCTGAACTTCATGACGATGCTGGCGCTGTCGCTGGCGGTGGGGATCCTGGTGGACGACTCCATCGTGGTTCTGGAAAACATCGACCGGCATCTGAAGGAGGGGGAGCCTCCCCGGGAGGCGGCGTTGAACGGCCGGGCGGAGATCGGCCTGGCGGCGGTCACGATCACACTGGTGGACGTGGTGGTCTTCATTCCGATCGCCTTCATGGGCGGAATCGTGGGGCAGTTCTTCAAGTCCTTCGGTATCACGGTGGCCTCGGCCACGCTGTTCTCGCTGCTTGTGGGATTTGCGCTGACCCCGATGATGGCGTCGCGCTTCTACAAGCGCGAGACGCGGGAGCGCCGGGGGCAGCATGCGGATACGGCGTGGAACCGGTTCTGGGACGCGCGCTTCGCCCGGATCGACGCGGCTCTGGACTGGCTGGATTCGCGGTACCGCGGCGTGCTGGCCTGGTCGCTGGACAACCGTTTTCTGACCTGGGTGATCGGGACGGTCACGCTGACGACGATCATCATCACCTTAGTTCCTCCCGTCACAACCGCGGCGGGGCTCAAGGCGCGCCTGGTGAACCTCGTCCTGTTCGTCGGGGTCCTGGGAGGGCTGGGGGTGGTCTTCTCGCGCGACCGGCGGGTGGCGGTGGGCTTTGCCGCGGCCGCCGCTGCCTGCACACTGTTCGTGCGGCTGCCGCTGAAAGGCGAGTTCATCCCCGAGCTGGACCGCGGACGCATCGCCATCACGGTGGAGACGCCGGCCGGCAGCAGCCTGGCCTACACTCTGAGCGTCGTCCAGCGCATCGAGCGGATTCTCAAGGAGTTTCCCGAGGTGGAGTACGATCTCGCCACGGTTGGCTCCGGCAGCGCGGGCCTGTTCGCGGGGGGTGACACGGGACCTCAGTATGCGCGCGTATCCGTGCAGCTGGTTGACCGCGGGCGCCGCGACCGCTGGGAGATGGTGGAAGAGAACGGCCGCAAGGTGCGCAGGATGGTGGAGCGCAGACGCGGCATCGAGGAGATTATTACGGACCTGCGGACGCGGGTGGCCCGCGATGTTCCGGGCGCGGACATCAAGATCTATAACGCCGAAAGCCAGCAGGTTGGCACCGCCCCCATCGAGATGGAGATCCAGGGAACCGACCTGAACGAAATGAACCGGGTCGCGGAGCGCATCGCCGCCGCGATGCGGGAAGTCCCCGGAACCCGCGACATCGCCATCAGCTCCAAGGTGGGGCGTCCCGAGCTGCAGGTGGTGGTGGACCGGGACCGGGCGATGGACGCCGGCATCACCACCGGGCAGGTTGCGCAGGCGCTCAGGACCTCCATCGAAGGGGACACGTCCAGCAAGTTCCGCGTGGAGGGGACCGAGTACAACATCCGCGTGCAGCTGGAGGAGTCGGACCGCGCCACGGCCGATTCGGTCCGCCGGCTCGTGGTGGGGCAGCGCAACGGCGCCCCCGTGTTCCTCGAGGATATCGCGGACGTGAAACTGGCAGCCGCGCCGACGAAGATCGACCGCCGGAACAAACAGCGTCTGGTGAAGGTCGGCTGTTACCTGGAGCCCGGCTACGACCTCACGAGCGTGCAGTTCGCGGTCAACAGGGCGATCGAGAAGGTGGACATGGAGACCACCACCCTTGAGATCGGCGGCACATCGCGGGTACAGGGCGAGAGCTTCGGGTTCATCTTCCAGGCGCTCTTCCTTGCGATCATTCTGGTCTACATGCTGATGGCGGGCCTGTTCGAGTCGCTGTTCAACCCGCTGGTCATCATGCTCAGTCTGCCGCAGGCGATGGTGGGGGCGCTGCTGATGCTGGTGGCCCGAGGGCAGTCCATCTCCATCATCTCTATGATCGGCATCATCATGCTGATGGGCATCGTCACCAAGAACGCCATCCTGCTCATCGACTACACGAACACTCTCCGCAAGCGCGGGCTGTCCCGGCGGGACGCCATCCTGGAGGCCGGCCCCACGCGGCTCCGGCCGATCCTGATGACCACCGTGTCGCTCCTCGCCGCGCTGCTGCCCACGATGTTCGCCCTTTCGAAAGGTTCCGAGCAGCGCTCTCCGCTGGCCACGGCGGTCGTCGGCGGGCTTCTGGTGTCGACGCTTCTGACGCTGCTGGTCATCCCGGCCACCTATACCCTGATGGAAGACCTGCGCAACAGTATGGCCAGGGGCCTGAAGCGCATCCTGAGGATCCAGGAAGGAGCCTGAGCGGTGAAACTCGCGATCATCATCTACGATACCGGGGCCGAGCCGATGGTTGAGGCCGGCCTGGAGAAGATCGGCGCCACCGGCTGGACGCGGATCACCGACGTTGTGGGAAAGGGCAGGGCGGGGCTTCGAATGGGCGACCCGATTTTTCCCGGCAACAACAACATCATGCTGTGCGTCATCGAAGATCATCAGGTGGAGCCGCTGCGCGAGGTGATGTCCGTCATCCCGGGCGAGTTCATCAAGCAGCTGGCCTTCCGCGTCTTTGTGACGGACGTGGAGATCCTCGTCTGACGCCAGAGCCGCCGTTGCGCCGGCAAGCTCTTGAACCGCGCGGGTCCTGTCTGGTAGAATGTCGGTCGCGCCGGGCCCTTATCGGGGCCCGGCGCGCGTCCCTGCAAGGACGAGGAGGAGTATGAGCGAACCCACCCGCATTCTCGCGACCGACTGCGGCAGCACCACAACGAAGGCCATCCTCATCGAAAAGCGCGAAGGCGAGTGGAGGCTGATCTGCCGCGGCGAGGCCCCCACCACTGTGGAAGCCCCCTATGACGACGTGACCGTCGGCGTCACCAATGCCGTCCGCGAGGTCGAAGAACTGGCTGGCCTCACCCTGATGGCCGACAATGGTCTGCTGCATCCCGCCGCGGGCGGCCGGGGAGTGGATCTGTATCTTTCGACGTCCAGCGCCGGCGGCGGTCTGCAGATGACGGTGGCCGGGGTGGTCAAGGCGATGAGCGCGGAAAGCGCCGAGAGGGCGGCGCTGGGCGCCGGGGCCATCATCATGGACGTTATCGCCGTGGACGACGGGCGGCGCGACTGGCAGAAGATCGAGCGCATCCGCAGCCTGCGTCCGGATATGGTGCTGGTGTCCGGCGGAACGGACGGAGGCACGGTCTCTCATCTGGTGGATATCGCGGAGATGCTGGTCGCGGCCGACCCCAGGCCCCGCCTGGGCGGCAACATGAAGCTTCCGGTCATCTACGCGGGGAACCGCGACGCCCGGGATGCAGTCCGCCAGCTCCTGGACGGGCGGGTGGACCTGCGGATCACCGAGAACCTCCGGCCGCAGCTGGACCGCGAAGACCTGTACCCTGCCAGAGAGGCCATCCACGAGCTCTTCCTGCAGCACGTGATGCAGCAGGCTCCCGGCTACAGCAAGCTCTCGAGCTGGACGGACGCCGGCATCATGTCCACCCCGAACGCCGTCGGCAAGATGGTGCAGACCGCCGCCGAACAGCTCGGGGTGCAGGTGCTGGCGGTGGATATCGGCGGGGCCACCACAGACGTCTTTTCCGTGTTCCAGGGGATCTACAACCGGACGGTCAGCGCGAACCTGGGAATGAGCTACTCCATCTGCAATGTGCTTGCGGAGGCCGGCGTCGAGAACATCGTCCGCTGGCTGCCGTTCGAGGCCGACCGCTGGAGCATCCGCAACCGCCTTCGCAACAAGATGATCCGCCCCACCACCATCCCGGAGACCCTGGAAGACCTGATGGTGGAGCAGGCGGTGGCGCGGGAGGCGCTGCGGCTCGCGTTCGAGCATCACAAGATGCTCGCCCGCGGCCTGATGGGCGTGCAGCAGACCCGCACCGTCGGCGAAATGCTGTCTCAGGCCCAGAGCGGGGCCACCCTTGTGGACATGATGCGCTGCGACCTCATCATCGGAAGCGGGGGGGTGCTGTCGCATGCGCCCAGGCGCGCCGAGGCCGCCCTGATGATGCTGGACGCCTATCAACCGGAGGGTGTCACGCGCCTTGCGGTCGACTCCATCTTCATGATGCCGCAGCTCGGAGTCCTGAGCACGATGCTTCCCGAAGCGGCGACCGCAGTGTTCGAGCGTGACTGCCTCATCCGGCTGGGGACGGTGGTGGCTCCGGCCGGGACCGGCAGGCCGGGCGGCCCGGTGTGCACCGTGTCCTTTGGAGGGCGGACCGAGAGCCTGAACTGCGGGGAGGTGCGTGTGCTGCCGCTCGCAGAAGGCGAGCGCGTGGAGGCCGAGATCGTGCCGGCGAAGGGCTGGGACGCGGGGGCCGGAAAGGGGAAGGCGGTTCGCGGGGTGCTGGAAGGCGGCGTGGTCGGTCTGATCCTCGACGGGCGGGGGCGCCCGATGGCCATCCCCGCAGAGCCTGCCGAAAGAGCGGCCTTGATGCGGCGTGCCCGGCAGGCGTTCGGTCTGCCTGAGGAGGTATAGAGCGATGGCCACCGCATACACCCCCGGATTGACCGTCAGCCGGAGCGTCACCGTGCGCAAGACCCGGAGGCTGCCGCTGCCTGGACAGGTTCTCGTGGAGGCCGGGGCCAGGGTGGAACCGCACGACGTGCTCGCCCGCGCGGAGCTTCCCGGCATCATGCGCACCGTCCGGGCCGCCGAACTGCTGGGACAGGATCCCGCTGATCTGCCGCAGTACCTCCTCGTCAAAGAGGGGGATCAGGTGGAGAAGGGCGATGTCCTTTGCCGCAGCACCAGCTTCTTCGGCCTTTTCAAGAACGAGTGCCGCGCGCCTGTGGCGGGCCGGGTGGAGATGATCAATCCCGTCTCCGGAAACATCGGCATCCGGGAGGCCCCGTCTCCCGTCGAGGTGACCGCTTACATCCGGGGGACGGTCTCGGAGGTCCTGCCGCGCGAAGGCGCGGTGGTGGAGGCGCAGGGCGCGCTTATCCAGGGGATCTTCGGTGTGGGGGGCGAGCGGATCGGCCGCATCCGTGTGGTGGCTCAGGGTCCGGATCGCGACGTCTCTCCGGAGGATATCCCCGGGGATGTCGGAGGTTGCGTGGTGGTGGGCGGCTCAGGCGCCGGTCTGGGCGCCATCCGGGCGGCCGCGGAGAAGGGGGCCGTGGGGTTCGTGGTCGGGGGGGTGGTGGACGAGGACCTGATCGGCTACCTTGGCCACGACATCGGGGTCGCCATCACCGGGCAGGAGCCCGTTCCCATGACGCTCATTCTGACGGAGGGCTTCGGCTCGCTGCGGATGGCGGACCGAACCTGGGAGCTGTTCGGAGAGCTGGAGGGCGAGACCGCCTCCATCAACGGCGCCACCCAGATCCGCGCCGGTGTCATCCGGCCAGAGGTCATCGTTCCGCGCGACAGCGCCGCGGGTGAGGCGGTGACGCCGGGGCGGGGGGTGCTGGAGGTGGGGAGCACCATCCGCATCATCCGCGAGCCCAACTTCGGGATGCTGGGCGAGGTGGTGGATCTGCCCGCGCAGCTTCAGACCGTCCCGTCGGGAGCGACGGTCCGGGTTCTTGTGGCGCGCCTCACGGACGGGCGGGTCGTCACCGTCCCCCGCGCGAACGTGGAGTTGATCGAAAAATGAGGCTGCGCCTGCGGTTTCTGCCTGTTCTCTTCATCCTGGCTCTGGCGGTTCCGGCTGCGGGCCAGAATGGCGCCGAACGCGTCCACACCCGTGAGGTGGCTCCCGGTGTGACGTTCACGGAGATCGTCCGGCCCGCGGTGCCGCTCGTGGTCACGGCGCTGAAAGTGGACCCCGGGCTCGCCCGTGTCGGTGCGTTCGTGGCGAACGACCGAATCAACTCCTCCACCCGGGAGGTGGTCTCATCGGCGGCGGCCCGCTCGGGCGCGGTGGCTGCGACGAACGGCGACTTCTTCCCGTGGACGGCAGACCCGCTGGGGTTCACGGTGGTGGACGGCCGCCTGGTCAGCGAGCCGTATCCGGACCGACCGGCCGTGGCGCTCCGCAGGGACGGCCAGGTTTTGATGGGCATCGTGCGGATGGCCCTCACACTGCACTTCGACAACTTCCGCATGCTGAAGGCGGACGGCGTGGACCGGCCGTTTCGGGGAGGGGAGCTGATCGTTTACGACCGGTATTTCGGCCCGGGCACCTCGGCCGGGCGGGACTGCGCTGAGATGGTGCTGCGGGTGGACTGGCCCGGCCTGCTGGAAAAGGGCCACGCTGATGCTGAGATTCTCGCGCTTCTGGAAGAGGGCGCCGACAGCCCCATTCCGGAAGACGGCGTGGTCGTGGTGGCGAAGGGGCCCCGCCGGGCCGAGCTGCTGAATGCTGCCCGGGGACAGTCGCGGGTGCGGTTGCGGCTGGCCCTGCAGGATGAGGACGGCAGGTCCTGGCTGGGGGTTTCGGAGGCCGTGGGAGGCGAGCCCTGGCTCATCAAAAAGGGCGACTTCAGCAAACGGACGGACCGCCACGGGCTGGACGCCGCGACGCCGTTCGCCTCCAACCGACACCCGCGCACGGCAGTGGGGGCCACCCGGGATGGCCATTTTCTGCTGGTGGTGGTGGACGGCCGCCAGATCACCAGCCGGGGCGCCACGCTGCGGGAGATGGCGCAGTTGATGATGGAGCTGGGCTGCGTGGAGGCCATCAATCTGGACGGCGGCGGCTCCAGCACCATGGTCGTCCGCGGACTTGTGGTGAACAGCCCCTCGGACGGTCAGCAGCGGGCGGTGGCGAGCGGTCTGCTGGTGCGCTCCGCGGAGGAGGCACGGGCTGCGCCTGAGCCCCTGACAGTGGCCCCCTCGCCGGTCCAGATGACCGCCGGGCAGCGCCAGAAGTTCACCGTCTTGCGCGCGGACGGCACGCCGCTCGATGCGGGGCAGACGGGATCGGTCATCTGGGGCACGCGCAACGGCGGCGGGTTCGTGGAGCAGGACGGCGTCTTTGTCGCGCTGCGGAGCGGCTCTCCCGTTGTGGGAGCCTGGCTTGTCGGCAGCAGCGCGGAGGCGAAGGTCTCCGTCTCTCCGGCCGGACCGGGACGTGTCCGCGTGTCGCTGGCGCAGGGAGCTTCTCTGGAAGCCGGCTCCACGGCGCTCGTCATTTCGGTCACGGATACGCTCGGCAACGCCGTGCCGTTCCCGAAGCTCCGGGTGACGGTGGAAGGCGGGACGGTGGATCAGCCGGAACCGGACGGGGGACCGGACGGTATCGCCCGGGTGACCGTCACTTGGGACGCTTCCGTCCCTGTGGCCGGGCGGAAGGTGCGCGCCGAATCGAACGGGGCTTCCGGGTCGCTTCCCTGATGTTCGAAACGTTTACGGTCGCGTGACGCGCGGCCGCCCGGGCGTCTGCGAGCGCTGTTCACGAGGGCCGGCCAGGTTGACTGGCGGGACTCGGGCGGGACGGAGAAAGGGATTGAAAATGTCTTCGAGGGTTGATTCTCTGCTGGGAAGTCTTTCCCTGGACGAGAAGATCGGTCAGCTGCTGATGTTCGGGTGGCAGGGCGAGACCCGGGAAGAGAACCTCACGGTCTCCTCCCATGCCCGGATGCTGCTGGAGGAGTTCAGGGTCGGGGGCGTGGTCCTGCTCGGACGCAACGTCGGCACCCCCGCCGAGACGGCGCGGTGTATGAACGAGCTGCAGCAGCGCTCGAAGCTCCCCCTCTTCATCATCGTGGACCAGGAGGGCGGAATGGTCGCCCGCTTCAAGGACCCGTTCGTCGTGTTTCCCGCGAATATGGCCCTGGGCGCCGCCGGCGACCCCTCCCTTGCCTATCGCGCCGCCCGGATGACGGCGGAGCAGCTGAGAGCGGTGGGCGTCAACTTCAACTTCGCGCCCTGCGTGGACGTCAACAACAACCCGCTGAATCCCATCATCGGCACCCGTTCCTACGGAGACAGCCCGCAGACGGTCGCGCGCTTCGCACCGGATGCCATCCGGGGGCTTCACGAGGGCGGCGTGATGACCAGCGCCAAGCACTTTCCGGGCCACGGGGATACGGCGGTGGACTCCCACCTGGCTCTTCCGGTCGTGGATTTCCCCCGCGAGCGGATGGACGCCGTGGAGTTGCCGCCGTTCCGGGCGGCGATCGAGGCCGGAGTCGCGTCCATCATGACCACGCACATCCTGTTCCGGGCACTGGATCCTGAGCTGCCGTCCACCCTCTCGCCCCGCATCATCTCAGGCCTCCTGCGCGAGGAGATGGGATGGGACGGGCTGGTGGTGACCGACGACCTGGAGATGAAAGGCGTAGCGGACGGATGGGGCGCTGCGAAGGCCGCGGTGCTGTCCTTGAAGGCGGGGGTGGATTGCCCGCTCATCTGCCATACCCTCGAGACGCAGGTGGAGGCGGTGCGGGCCATCAGGGACGCCGTTGCCGCCGGAGAAATCACGGAAGAGCGCATCGACGTGTCCGTGCGCAGGGTGCTGGAGCTCAAAGAGCGCTTCGGACTGCTGGACGGCGTGGCCCCCGTGGACCCGGAGGCGGCCCTTGCGGTGGTCAGCTCGCCGGAGAAAAAGGAGCTGGCCCTGGAGATTGCCCGGAAGGCGGTCACGGTGGTTCGCAATGGAAGGGGAATCATCCCGGCCGACCCGGCCGGCGGCCGCATCGTGGTCCTCAGCCTGCACCATTCCGTGGAGCGGCTTGCGGCGGCGTTCCGTGCCCTGCACGCCCGGACGGAAGTGGTGGCGGTCACAGCCGGGCAGGCGCGGTCCCCGGAGAAGATCGTCCTGCCGGAGGATACCCGGCTCGTAATAGTCGGCACTTGCCCCAGCGAGCCCTGGACGGCGGGGCTGGATGTGGAGGCCCAGGCTGCGATGGTGAAGCATCTGCTGAAGGGTCCGAAGCCTGTCTGCGTGGTTGCGCTCAGGGATCCCTACGACCTTCTGAGGTTTCCCGAGGTGCAGACATATGTGGCGCTGTACGGCTACCGCGATGAGATGCTGCAGGCCTGTGCCGAAGTGGTTCTGGGGAGGATCAGCGCTTCGGGCCGGGCTCCGGTGGCTCTTCCGGAGTCAGTCTGAAGGAGACAGCGGGGAGCGGCGGGATCACTCGTAGACCCCGTCGTCGGGAGAGACTTCGATGGCCTCCTCCTTCTTCACCCAGATCACGGAGTTGCCCTCGAATGCCACGTAGAGCATGCTGCGCTCGACGTCCACGTCCAGGAGCTTGTCCACACGGACCTGCCAGGTCGTTTCGCCGCTGGCATCCTTGACCGGCAGGCGGTACTTCACTTTCAACTTTTCGTTGGCATCCAGCCGCTGGGCGATGGTCTCCAGGTCCATGGGACCCCCTTTCACCTGACTTCGGCGGGCTGCGCTCCGGAAGCCGCGCAGACCGCCCCTCACTTCGCGGAAATGGCCCGATTCCCCTCCCTCGCCTCTGACGGTGCGAAAGCCTGCCTGTTTACCCGGCCCCGGAAAGCGGGCCTGCCGCGGTCCAGATGCAGAATATACCGCAAAATCTCTGCCGGAGGCTACAGCATCGGCAGGGGAGGCACGTCCGCTCTGGCCACCACCCGTGAGCGCGCGTTGTCGCGCCACTGGTCCGCGATGCCGCCGCACCCGCAGACGCCGATCACGCCGATCCTGAGTTTTTCCATCCGGGCGGTCTCCTTCCCTGGCGCGGGCAGACGAAGCCGCGCACGCCGTTGACTTTCCGCTCGCCGCCGGCAATGCTCCACCGCGGCGCCGCCGTTCAGGGCAACACGACCCGCAGGACGGGCTTTTCGCCGGGCTTCAGCTCGAGCACAGCGGCGCGCGTCTTGCCGTCCTTTTCCACAGTGACATCGTAGGACCCGTGGAAGCCGCGGAAGGTCCAGCTTCCATCCGCGAACGTGCTGCCGGATGCTTCCGTGCGCCATTCGCGGTTGATCAGGGAGTCGAGCGCCTCGTAAGCCGGCTTCGGCTGCCAGTCCCGCGTGATGATCCCTCCCTGATTCAGCCAAGATGCCCCGTCCCACAGCGCCCACAGCGTCATCGCTTTGACGGCGGGATGACTGAACGCCACCGTGAAGTAGTAGCGGTAGTATCGACCCTGGAATTCCGGGGTCCACCTGCCCTTGACGAAGTCGGAGCGCACCTCCGCGCCATCCGACGGCAGGGTGATCTCGGTGAGGTGCACGTCTTTGCCGGTGGATGCCAGGGTGTCCAGCATCTCGAGCAGTTGCGAGGGAGAAGGCACGCGCGGATGGTCGTGCGCCTGCTCGCCGAGAACGTCGATCTTCGCGCCTCTGGCCTCCAGCTCCGCAGCGTAGCGCACGAACCGCTGTGCCTGGCCGTCCCACTGGTTCCCGTATTCGTTCAGGACCAGGACTGCGTCCGGGTCTGCCTGCCGGGCCAGACGGAACGCCTCCGCCGCATAGTCCGGGCCCCAGTTGCCTTCGAACCAGTGGCAATGGAGAGGCTCGTTCACCACGTCCCAGAACCGGATCTTTCCGCGGTAACGCGTCACCGTCCCGGTCACCCGTCTGCGCGCCCGCTCAGCGACCTCATCGGGAGCAAGCTCCAGGAGCCATTTCGGGAAGCCGTTCCGCTCGTAACCCCAGATGAGGCTGTGCCCCTTCACGGTGATGCCGTGAGCGTGGCACCAGTCCACAAAGCGGTCCGCCATCTCGTAGTCCGGTGTGTCCTTCGACCGCTCAGTATGGGACCATTTCAGCATGTTCTCAGTGGTGGCGTAGTTGAACAGGCGCAGGAAGTGACGCTGAAACTGTTCCCAGTCGGCCGGTGTAGGCATCGCCTTCGTGACGTCCCAGGAAGGGAACGCGCACCCGAACAGAAACGCGTGCGACTTCTGCCGGGCGCGGACCGTTGCGCCGGGCACCGGCGTGCCGTCCGGGCGGGTCACGTAGACGGTCGCGTTGCCTTTCCGGTTGCGCTCGATACCGTTCTGCACCCTCTTCAGGATGTCCGGAGGAAGCTCGAATCCGGTGTCCAGCGCCAGGGCGGGGACGCAAAGCGTCAACAGGGACAGCATCAGAAGGAACCTCACAGCCTTGCCTCCTTGCGGAACAGCGGTCTGAAGCGCATTTGAGCATTCCACTCCCGCGCCGCGCTCTCCTGCAACCTAAGGCAGGAGAGCGCAGCGCGCCGCGGCGAACATGACCGGGGCCGCGCGATGGGACGCCGCGGCCGCCGCGGAGGGTCGCCACTTGCTCCAGCATCCGGCGGCCTGGCTGATGATCGCCGTCGCGACGGTGATCGTCGGCTGGGTGATCGCTGTGTACAACCGGCTGGTGTCGCTTCGGGTCCGGGCGCGCAATGCGTGGGCGGATGTGGACGTGCAGCTGAAGCGCCGTTACGACCTGATCCCGAATCTGGTCGCGGTGGTCCAGGGCTATGCGTCCCACGAGAAGGCGCTTCTCGAAGACGTCGCCCGCCTGCGCTCCGAGGCCCTGGCGGCGGAGGGCGCTGCCCGGCGGGAAGGCCCCGACGCCGCTCTGACGGGGGCCATCCGCTCGTTGTTTGCGGTCGCCGAGGCTTATCCGGAACTGCGCGCCGACACCGCCTTCCGCCGCCTCCAGGAGCAGCTTGCCGATATCGAGGACAACCTTCAGTACGCCCGCCGGTACTACAATGCCGTCGTGCGGGACATGAACACGGCGATGGAGGTCTTCCCTCAAAACCTGGTGGCGCTGATTTTCGGGTTCCGGCGTCTGCCGTACTTTCAGGCCGGGGACCGGGAGAGGGAGGCGGTGCAGGTGCAGATGGACGGATGAGAGCGCTCGCGCGACGGTTTCTTCCCGCAATCCTTACCCTCGCCCTTCTGTTCTGGGGAGCGTCAACGGCCCGGGCGTGGGTCGTCCGCGATATGTCCGTCGAAATCGCCGTGGCGCGCGACAGTTCCCTGGAGGTTCGCGAGTCCATAGAGGTGGACTTCGGAAGCGAACAGCGCCACGGCATCTACCGGGAGATTCCCTTGCGCGAGAGCAGCCGCACAGGAGCGGGACGCCGGATCCGCGTCAGAGTGCGGAACGTGACGGACGGCGCGGGCGGCGTCCGGATGTACCGCGCGCGCCGGGCAGGCCGCTACCTCAGCATCAGGATCGGGGACCCGGCGGTCTTTGTCACCGGCGTGCAACGCTATGTCATTCGATACCGCGTGGACAACGCGCTTCTGTTCTTCCCGGATCACGTCGAGCTCTACTGGAACGCGACGGGCAATGAGTGGCCTGTGGGGATCAATCAGGCGTCCTGCTCCGTCCGGCTCCCGGAGGCGCCGGATGGGCGGCGTCTTCAGGCGAACGCCTGGATCGGCCCCGCAGGCTCCACGGAGAGGGCGGAGTTCGAGCTGTCGGAGAACACTGTGGTGTTCCGCTCTCCGCGGCCGCTCGGTTATGCCGAGGGGCTCACCGTGGCGCTTGGCTGGCCTCACGGCCTCGTTCATCAGCCGGCCGCCGTCCGGAGGCTTCTGTGGTTCCTTTCGGACCGCCCTTATGTGCTGCTTCCCCTTCTCGTGGTTGCGGCGCTGACGGCCGTCTGGCTCCTCTACGGACGGGATCCGGACCCTGGCCGCCCGGTTGCGGTCTGTTACGAGCCTCCCGGCGGGCTGCGCCCGGCGGAGGTGGGCGCGCTGGTGGACGAGCGAGTCGATACGCGCGATATCACCGCCACGGTTGTGGACCTTGCCGTCCGGGGGTATCTCACCATCGAAGAGGGGCCGCCGGCCGGCCTTTTCGGGAGCCGGAGCTACACGCTGCGCAAGAGGCCCGATGCGGGGGAGCGGGATCCCCGCGGGCAGCTCGCGCCTTACGAAAGGACTCTCTTCGACAACATGTTCGCGACGGGCGACTCCGTCACGCTGGAAGGGCTGAGAAGCCGGTTCTATACTGCTGCAGAGATGGCGTCGGGCCAGATCTATTCGAGCCTGACCCGCAAAGGTCTGTTCTACGGGCGGCCGGACCGCGTCCGCCAGCGATGGCGCGCCGGTGGATGGATGGTCTGCGTCGCCGGCATTTTCGGGCTGTTCCTGACCCTCGACGAGGGGATCGCCAGCCTGCAGATCGAGCCGGGCTGGGCTCTGGCCATCCTGCTGAGCGGACTGGCAGTTGTGGCCTTCTCTCCCTTGATGCCCCGGAAGACGCCGGCGGGGAAGCGGGCGGCGCTCGATGCTCTCGGGTTTGAGGAATACCTGTCCCGCGCGGAGAAGGAAGACCTGGAGCTGCAGGAGAAGCGGGGAATCTTCGAGCGCTTCCTGCCGTATGCGGTCAGCCTGAAAGTGGTGGAGCGGTGGGCCCGGGCCTTCGAGGGGATCGTCGAGCGGCCGCCGGAATGGTTCACCGCCTCGGGTGACGGGGGGCGGTTTTACGCTGTGCACTTTGCCCGGTCGCTGGATTCTGCCTGCTCCAGCCTCGGGGCGGCCATGACCAGCGCCCCGCGCTCGGCGTCGGGCGGCGCAAGCGCGTTCGGCGGCTTCGGAGGAGGCTTCTCGGGGGGCGGCTTCGGGGGTGGGGGCGGAAGAGCCTGGTGATCGCGCGGGCGGCGCGGGGAAAGGCGGTCCGGACTTGGAGCTCGAGACGCGTTTGGCGCTTCAAAAGGCTGAAGACAACGATCTGGCCCGGCGGGCGGCGGAAGGGGACCGGCGGGCGTTCGACCGGCTGGTGCACCGGTGGCGTGACCGCCTCTGGAGCGTGGCCTCCCGGATGTGCCGGGACTATGACGATGCTCAGGACGTGCTGGTGGGGGCGTTCAGCCGCGCCTACTCGCGAATCCATCAGTTCCGCGGGGATGCCAGCTTCGGCACGTGGCTGTTCCGCATTGCCGCGAACGAATGCATGGGGCTGAGGCGTTCCGAATCGCGCAAGGCGGAGCGGCTAGAGCGGGAGACCGACCGGGGCATCGAGACGGTGGAGCTGCCGGACCTGTCGGTCCTGCCCGAGGAGGCGGCGCTCTCCTCAGACCTGATGGATGCGGTCAACCGCGCCGCGGAGTCGCTTTCGGAGCCTTTCCGGATCGTCTTTCTGCTGCGGGACGTGGAAGGCTTCTCCAACGAGGAGACCGCCGAGATCCTGGGAATCTCGGTGGCGGCGGTGAAGAGCCGGCTCCACAGGGCGCGAGCCGCCGTCCGCGCGGAGCTGGAGCACTACCTTGCGTCCTGAAGCGGGAGGAGGGGCCGGCGTGGATTGCGGACGCGTCCGCGAGGCGCTTCTGGAGATCGGCGAGGGCGGCCGAACCGGGATGGAAGAGTCTCTGCGGCGCCATCTGGAGGACTGTCCCACCTGCGCCCGCGAGGCGCGCAGCGTGGAGGCGCTGGTGCGCCTGGCGCGCAGGGCGCTTCACTCGCCCGTGCCGGACGAGGTCTGCCGGCACCTGGACCGGGTCCTGTTCGGGGAAGACGACCCCGCCGGGTGAGACGGCCTGACTTCCGGTATGGTGCGGGCCGCCCTCCTGAGCGGAGGGCGGCCCTGCCTGAGACTGTTCGCAGCAAAAGCCTTCGCAGGCTTCCTAACCGACGGTCACCGGCTCCTTCGCCGGGATCGGCTCTCCGGCCAGCGAGAGGAGGCGCTCCCACTTCTCGTCCACGTGCTTCTGGAAGGCGGGCACCATCCACTCGTTGCCCGGGCGGAACAGATGCCGGTATTTCGTCTGCTTCTTGAGATAGGCCTCGATCGGCATCTTCTCGCGCGGCTTGTAGGTGATCTTGTACTCGCCGTTCACCACCTCGTACAGAGGCCAGGCGCAGGTGTTCACCGCCAGGCGTCCCAGTTCGATGGTCTCTTCAGGAGGGAAGGCCCACCCCAGGCGGCACGGGGCCAGCACGTTGATGAAGGACGGCCCGTCGGTCGCCAGGGCCTTCTGCATCTTGGTGATCAGGTCGTTCCAGAAGCTCGGCGACCCCTGGGCCACGTAGGGGATGCCGTGAGCCACCATAATGGCCGTCAGATCCTTTTCGAACTGCTTCTTGCCGTAGCCTTTGCGTCCCACCGGGGTGGTGGTGGTCTCCGCGCCGAACATCGTCGCCCCGGAGCGCTGGACGCCGGTGTTCATGTAAGCTTCGTTGTTGTAGCAGATGTAAAGCATCCGGTGCCCGCGCTCCATCGCGCCCGACAGCGACTGCAGCCCGATGTCGTACGTGCCGCCGTCGCCGCCGAAAGCAACGAACCGCACCTCTCTGTCGTACTTGCCCTGACGTTTCAGCGACTGGTAAGCCGCCTCCACGCCGGAGATAGTGGCCGCCGAGTTCTCGAACGCGCTGTGGATGAACGGCGTGTTCCAGCTGGTGTACGGGAACAGGGTGCTCGTCACCTCCAGGCAGCCGGTGGCGCATCCCACCACCACCGGCTCGTCGGCCGCCATCATCAGCATGCGGGCGACGATGGGGGCGCTGCAGCCCGCGCAGGCGCGGTGCCCCCCGGTGAATCGCTCAGGCTTGCGGGAAAGCTCTTTCAGGTTCGCCATCTGTTGATATCCTCAATCCGTTTCCAGTTCGTTCCGGTGCCGGGGCGCCGCTACTCGCGCACGCCCAGGTAGGAGAAGCGCTCCTTGACCTGCCCGGTCTTGCCGATCGCCAGAAGCTCGTCGAAGACCTGGCGGATGAGCGCGGGTCCGCAGTCGCGGCCTCCCAGTCCGTAGACATAGTCTTTCATCGGAGGCCGGTTCTTCGACTCGTAGAGAGCGGAGCGCAGCTCGCCGAACAGCGGCCCGCCCAGCCCGGCCAGCCCGTCCGAGCGGTCCATCACGCCGACCGCCTTGCGCCCCTCCAGCAGCGCTGCCATCTCGTCGTACGGGAACGGACGGAACACCCGTATCTTCAGCAGCCCCGCCTTCACGCCCGACTCGCGCAGGTCGTCCACAACGGTCTTCGCCGTTCCGGCAGTGGATCCGAGCAGCACTATGACGTACTCCGCGTCGTCCAGCCTGTAGCCTTCGTACAGACCGTACGTGCGCCCGCTGATCTTGCCATACTCCCGGCCGATCTCCTGGATGACCTCCTTCGCCTTCGCTATCGGCTCCGCCAGCTGGCGCCGGTGCTCGAAGTAGAAGTCCGTAAAGTCCAGCGCGCCGTAGGTGCGCGGCGTGTCCACATCCAGGAGCTTCACCTTCGGGTTGTAAGTCCCCACGAACGCGCGGACCGCCTCGTCCGGCAGAACCTTCACGACCTCCATTCCGTGGCTGATGATGAAGCCGTCCATCGTCACCATCGCGGGCAGCAGGATGTCCGGATGCTCGGCGATGCGGATGGCCTGGATGGTGTTGTCGTAGGCTTCCTGCGCGTCTTCACTGAAGATCTGGATCCAACCCGAGTCCCGCGCTCCCATCGTATCCGAATGGTCGCAGTGGATGTTGATGGGAGCGGAGAGAGCGCGGTTCACGTCGGCCAGCACGATGGGCAGCCGCAGCCCCGCCGCGATGTAGAGCATCTCCCACATCAGCGCCAGCCCCTGCGAGCTGGTGCCCGTCATCACCCTGGCGCCGACGGCCGAAGCCCCGATGCACGCGCTCATCGCCGAATGTTCGCTCTCCACCGCCACATATTCGGTGTCCACGACCCCGTCGGCGACGTAGTTGGAGAAGATTTGAACGATCTCGGTGGCGGGAGTGATGGGGTAGGCGGCGACGACATCGGGGTTGATCTGTTTCATCGCCATGGCAACGGCCTCGTTGCCGGTGAGCGCGGCGATCTCCTGAGGGACTGCGGACCCGCCGGCCGCCTTATCTTTGACTTTAGCTTCTGACAACGGTCATCTCCTTGACAGTCAAGAATCCGGGAGCGCTCCCGGAGGGCTGGAAGGGCTATCCTTTCTGCGCCTTCACGACTTCGTACGCCTTGCGGATGGCATCCAGGTTCCCCTGAATGACCTCGGGCTTGTTCCGGAACTTTTTCTGGAGCTTCTTCTCGGTATCCTCGATCATGTGGTTGAAGTCTACAATCTCCGTCGCGCCCACCAGGGCGCCCAGCATGGGGGTGTTCGGGATGTTGCGCCCGATGGTCTCCATCGCGATCGCGGAGGCGTCCAGGACGTAGAGCTTCTGCCCGTTCAGCTTCAGCTTCTCGCGCATCTTCTCTGCCGGCTCGCCGGTGTTCACCAGCACCACGCCATCTCCCCTCAGACCCTTCGTCACGTCCACCGAGCCGATCAGCGTCGGGTCCAGTATGACCACCACGCTCGGGTTTTCAACGGCTGAGTGGATGGTGATCGGCTCGTCGCTGATGCGGTTGTAGGAAGCGACCGGGGCGCCCATCCGCTCCGGACCGTACTCCGGGAAAGCCTGTATGTACATCCCCGCGCCCAGGCACGCGTCACCGAACAGCAGCGCCGCGGTCTTGGCGCCCTGCCCTCCGCGACCGTGCCAGCGGATCTCGATCAGTCTGCCCATAGCGAAGAAAGACTCCTTGATGATTGTGACGTTGCAGACGCCCCTTCCCGGCCGTCCCGGCTCCGGCGCGCTGTCTCCCACGATCGCCGGACATATCTCGCGCGGAAATCCTCCTGGCAGTGCCGGGAAGCAGGTGTGAGGCCGCATCCGAAGCTTCCGCCGGTCCCGGCCAGAGAGCCCGGAGCGTCGCCCCTCCACGGGAAGCCCGGCGGGATCAGCAGAGCGGGCCGCGGCGGATTATAGCACAATGCGCGGCCTTTCACAAACAGCCGCAATCCGGCGATTACCTCGCAAATGCGGAGCATTCCCCACATCATGTTATCGGCATCAGCCGCCGCCCGGCAACCGTACTTTGGAGCCATTCAGGCCCCCTCGCCGCTCCGCCTCCTCAGGCTGCCGGACCGCAGCCGCCGGTCCAGCGCAAGCGCCGAGTCCATCTCGTCCTCCGCCGCTTTTTGGAATCGCTCGGCGTCATCGCGCCGCGACTCGTTCCCGGTGACAAGCCAGTCCTGAATCGACGTTGCCGCCTGCGAGAGCAGACTCGCTGCCAGCCTTCTGTGAACATGCGCCTTTGCCGCCTGAGCCGGCGGGGCCACCTCCGTCAGAAACTCGGCAAGCTCCTCCAGATCGGTCACCAGCGACCGCACTTTCTGATAGTACTCCTCGCGGGTCACGTGCCGGGCCTGGTAATCCCGGCCGGCGGAGTCCAGCGCATCGCGGAGCCGGTAGAAGGCGACATCGAAGCTCTGCACCAGCGACCGGTACAGCGCAGGTTCCAGCGGCGTCCCCGTCTCCTGACCTTTCAGGCGCCGGACCGTTTCCAGGCTGACCATCGCTTCCTGGAAGCGGCCCCGGGAGGCGAACAGGCGCGCAAGCCGCTCGTGCGGGGCGGGAGCTTCCGGCGCGTCCCGGGCCGCCTGCGCATATTCCAGAGCGGCATCGTCCGGCTTGCCCAGATTCCAGAGCAGATCGCCGTAGGCCAGCCGCGCGTCCGCATTGCGGGGGTCGTCCTTCAGCAGCGCCTCGTAGACCTGGCGGGCCTGTTCCTGCAGACCTGCAGACTCCAGCTGACGCGCAAGCTCCAGACGGGAGGCAGGCTCGTCCGGCGAAAGGAGCAGAGCGCCGCGCAGCTCCGCGGCCGCCTCTTCCGTCATCCCCCTGCGCGTGTAATAGCCGGCCAGCTTCAGCCGCAGGGAAAGGTCCGCAGGCGCCAGGTTCACCGCCTGACGCATCGCCTGGATGGCGCCGGCGAGGTCTCCGGCGGCGGCGAGGGACTCCGCCTGTCGTGCAAGCGTCGCAGCCTCCTGCCGTCCAGGATCCGGCGGCGAAGGAGCGGGAGGCGACGGCGGGGTGGCCTGATCTGCCGAAGGGCCTTCGGCGGGCCCTTTGTCCTCTCCGGGCTTCTCTCCGGCGGGTGCCGGCGGGGGAATGGCCAGCGCAACGCGGGGAGGAGCTGCCGGCGGCAGCGTTCCCAGCACCTCCGTCATGAACTTCGACACCACGGTCTCCGCCACGGACAGCACCAGCGATTCCCGCCCGGCCGCACCGGGCTCGGCGGGCTTTGCCTCGGCGGAGAACGGGAAGCGACGCCCCGTGGCGACCTGCACCGCCTCGGTCCTCAGCGCCACGGCGTCCTCCCGCGTGAGGATGTCGCTTTCCAGATAGAAATCCGCTTCCAGCGCCGCTCCCACCCGCCTTCTGGCTTCCGCGCCTTCCGACTCAAGGTCCGAACGGGTGACCGTCCGTTCCACGATGGCCCGGCGGAGACTGGGGAGGTCCGCCCGGAATTCCGTCACCGTGACCGTGTTTCCCTGTTTCAGGCTGGCCTTCAGAGCCTGGGTGGCCGCCGCGGCCAGCGCCGCGTCTCCCCTGACCGGGAACAACAGCACGTGAGGCCGAGGGGCGGCATCAGCCGCCAGTGGCATCGCGGCCAGCAATGAAGCACAGCAGACCTGCGCAACGGCCAGCTTCATTCTAAGGCGCCTCCAGCAGCTGGATCTCGTCCAGGCACGTGCGGATCCCCTGCTGCGCCTCGAACCCACCGCCTCCCGCGGCGGCCTCCCGCTCGTAGGCTTTGATGGCCTGTCTGAAGGTCGCGATCGCCTGCTCGCGCTGCCCCGCAGCCTTCAGCTCCATGGCGCGGAGCTGAAGTTCCCTGCCGGACGCGGCGGGCCGGGGCGGGGCGGGGGGCATCGAGGCAGGTGGAGGCGGGGGCTCCCGCGTGACCACGATCCGCGGCTCGTTGCCCGGGGCCTGCGGCGGCGGGGGAGGCGCGGGAGCCGGGAGGTTCGCCCCTCCTGTCGCGGGCGTCCGGGCGGGTGGTGGTGACTGAGGCGGCTGAGGTGCGGGACGGGGAGCCTGAGAGGCGGGACGCTCCGCCTCCGGGCGGGTTTCAGGACGGCCCTGGTCCTGCCGCGTTTGAGAATCAGTCTGAGGCGTGTTTCCCGTCCCCTCGAACAATCCGCCGTGTCCCGGCGTCGGCGCGGGCGCCGCCGCCCCGCCGAAGAGCGAAGGGCTTTCCGCGGACGGCGCCGTCGCTGCCGGGACCGCGGGAGGAGGTGGTGGGACTGCCTGGTTCTGGCGGGCGCGGCCGGGCAGCCAGACGGCCAGCAGGATGAGCGCCAGAACCGCGGACCCCAACCCTGCGGCCACGGGAGGCCGCTTCAGCGCTTCCGGCACAGACAGGCCGGAAGCGGGCCCACGCGGCGCGTTCGCGGCGGCCCTCCCGGCCCGGCTGCGGAGATCCTCCAGCCGGTTGTGGTCGGCCACGCTGTCCGGGTTCATCTCCACCACCCGCTCCATCTGACGGATGGCGGCCTCCAGGTCTCCCTTGCGCTCGTAAATGGCGGCCAGCAGCGACCGGCCCGTCACCGAGTCGGGGCTCAGGCGCAGAGAGGCGAGGCAGACCTCTCTGGCTTCGTCCAGCCTCCCGGCTTCGAGCAGTTCGAAGGCGCGGGCAAGGAGTCCGCTCACCTGCTCCGGGGCTGCCGTCTCCGCCTCGCCCGATGCGGGCTTTTCTCCCTCCGGGTGCAGCCGGTGACCGCAGGAGCGGCAGAACCGGCTGTCATCGGCATTCTCTGTGCCGCACTGAGTGCAATACATCAGTCCGTTTTCCTGTCTGGTGCCGGGGGCGCCGCCGTCCGGCCTAGAGGAGCGAGCCCTGCCCGGGAGGGCCGCTGTAGCCCAGATGTTCCCTCGCCAGCGCCGTCGCCACCCGGCCCTGCCGCGTCCGTGCCAGGAACCCCCGCTGGAGAAGGTAGGGCTCGTAGACTTCCTCGATGGTCTCCCGGTCCTCGCTGATGCTTGCGGCCATGGTTTCCACGCCGACGGGTCCCCCGCCGAACTTCTCGATGAGCATCGTCAGCAGGCGCCGGTCCGTGGCGTCCAGGCCAGCCTCGTCCACCTCCAGCCGCTCCAGCGCCTTCCGGGCGACCTCCAGGGTGAGGACGCCGTTCCCGTCCACATCCGCGAAATCGCGGCTTCGCCGAAGCAGCCGGTTGGCCACCCGCGGCGTTCCCCGGCTGCGCGATGCGATCTCATCCGCCGCATCGGGCTCGATCGGCGTCTCCAGTATGGCCGCCGACCTCCTGACTATCTGACTGAGCGATCCCGCGTCGTAGTACTCGAGGTGGTGCACGATGCCGAACCGCTCCCGGAGCGGCGATGTCAACATCCCCGCCCTCGTCGTCGCGCCGATCACCGTGAACTCGGGCAGCGGCAGCTTGATGGTCCGGGCGCTCGGTCCCTTGCCGATGACAAGGTCGAGCTGACGGTCCTCCAGGGCCGGATAGAGGATCTCTTCCACCACCCGCGACAGCCGGTGGATCTCGTCAATGAACAGCACTCCTCCGGGCTCGAGATTGGTCAGTATGGCCGCCAGGTCGCCCGGACGCTCGATGGCCGGCCCGCTGGTCGACCGGATGGGAACGTCCATCTCCCGGGCGATGATGTTGGCAAGGGTGGTCTTTCCCAGTCCGGGCGGACCGTAGAGCAGGACGTGGTCCAGTGCCTCGCCTCTCCTTCGCGCCGCCTCCAGGAACACGGAAAGATTCTCCTTGACCTTGTCCTGCCCGATGAACTCGTCCAGCCGGCGCGGACGCAGGCACGCTTCCACCCGGGCATCCTCTTCCTGAAGCTCCGCTGAAGTTATCCGGTCGTCAAACGGGTCTATCGTCGCAGCCTCCAACGCAATTGTACGCCATTTCACGGATGCTTGCCGCGGCCGCCCTCTGCCCTCTTCGAGGCTGCCGTCGCGTTCCTCCTTCAGCGGTCCGCGGCATTGCCGGGCGGGCCTTGCAACCGTCATACTGTGCCCGGGGGCGGCGCCCGCACAGGACACGCCCCGGAGGAGGACTGCAGGCCATGTCTGATGCCACCCGGACAGCCCCGCCGGCCGCGGCGGAGATGCTGCCATCTCACGATATCGAGACCCTCCGGGCGTTAGCCCGTAAAGTGGCGGAGCTCGCTTCCCGGGACATAGAGCGGGAAAAGAGGGAGCTCTGGTACGCCCACAATGCTCTGCACAGCGTCCGCCCGCTGATCTTCTGCGACCCGGAGAACGGCTGGCACGAGATCATCCGGCAGGAAGATTTCCTCTGCCAGAGCCCGCTTGGCCGTACGTGGGAGTGGTTTCTGCGGCGGGAGATCGCCTGGGGTGAGCTCATCCGTGACGACCGCGTCATCACCGGAGTCTTCGATGTCGGCTATGCCGTCACGGAGACGGGATGGGGGATGGAGGAGAGGCGCATCGGAGGTCAGGATGGCGGCGCGTACACCTGGGACCCTCCCGTGAAAGACCTGTCCGACCTCTCCGGCCTGCACTATCCGCAGGTCTTCGTTGACTTCGCGGCCACGGAACGGATGCTCGAGTGCGCCCGTGAGGTTTTCGACGGCATCCTTCAGGTCCGCCTGCATCACTACTGGGTCTGGAGCGTCGGGCTGACCTGGACCCTGGTGAGGCTCCGGGGGCTTGAGCAGATGATGGTGGACATGGTGGAGGATCCGGACGGCCTGCACCGTCTGATGGCGTTTTTGCGGGACGGCACCATCGCCCGGCTGGAATATCTGGAGAGCGAGGGGCTGCTGTGTCTCAACAACCGCGGCGAGTACGTCGGGTCCGGCGGCTTCGGCTGGACCCGTGAGCTGCCCCGGCCGGACTTCACCGGCACGGTGCGCCTGAAGGATCTCTGGGGAATGGCGGAAAGCCAGGAGACCGTCTGCGTCAGCCCGGCGATGTTCGAGGAGTTCGTCTTTCCCTATCAGCTCCCCATCCTGGAGCGGTTCGGGCTGACCTGCTATGGCTGCTGCGAGCCAGTGCACTCCCGCTGGCACATCATCCGGCGGATTCCGAACCTGCGCCGCGTTTCCGTCTCCCCGTGGTGCGACGTGGAAGCGATGGCGGAAAACCTTCAGGACCGCTACATCCTTTCCCTCAAGCCCAATCCGTCGTATCTGGGCGGGCGGGTTTTCGAGGAGGAGGCGGCCCGAAGGGAGCTGCGGGAGAAGCTCGCGCGCGCCAGGGGATGCAGGGTGGAGATCATCATGAAGGACTGCCACACCATCGGACGGGACCCTCAGCGCGTGCGGAGGTGGGTGGAGATCGCAAGGGAGGAGTCCGAGCGCGCGTCGGCCTGAAACGCCGCCCCGCCGGACTCGCAGGAGGACAGGTGCAGGCTTTGGCTCAGGAGATTGGTCTGGAACTGGACATCTCGTACCTTTCGCCAGAGCTCCCGGAAACGGAGCTCTCGGGGTGGCAGCGCGACGTGGACCGTGCGAACGCTCTTCTGGAGGAGCGCTGCGGTCCCGGCTCCGGCTTTCTGGGCTGGATGGACCCCCGCGCGCTGGCGCCGGGGCCGCTGATGGATGATATCCTGCAGACGGCGGCCCGGCTGCGCGCGGAGTCCGATGCGCTGGTTGTCATCGGCATTGGAGGGTCGTATCTGGGCGCCCGTGCCGTCATCGAGGCGCTGGGGGCGCCGGAGGCGAAGCCGGTCTTTTTCGCGGGGACCAACCTGTCGGCCGCGTATCACCGCGAACTGCTGACGCGCCTCGAGGGGCGGCGGGTTGCGGTGAACGTCATCTCGAAGTCGGGCACCACCACGGAACCCGCCATCGCACTCCGGCTGATCCGCCAGTGGCTTGCCGCACAAAAGGAGAGCGCCCGGGGGCCGGTGGTGGCGACCACGGACGCCAACCGCGGCTCTCTGCTGAACCTGGCGCGCCGGGAGGGCTGGATGCGGTTCGTCGTCCCGGACGATGTGGGTGGGCGCTTCTCGGTCCTGAGTCCGGTGGGTCTGCTGCCCATCGCCTACGCAGGGATCGACATCCGGGCGCTGGTCCGCGGAGCGGCAGGGGTTGCGGATGCCTGCGGAGATACGGACCTCCGCCGGAATCCGGCGCTCTGTTACGCCGCCGCGCGCAACGCTCTCTACGAGAAAGGGTTCTGCGTGGAGATGCTGGCGCACTTCGAGCCGCGCTTGCGCTTCGTGGCGGAGTGGTGGAAGCAGCTGTTCGGAGAGAGCGAGGGAAAGGACCGCAAGGGGCTGTTCCCGGTTTCGCTGGACCTGACGGCGGACCTTCATTCGCTGGGACAGTACGCCCAGCAGGGACGCCGGATGCTCATCGAGACCTTCCTGGTCATCCGCGGCGGAGAGCCCGGGCTGCAGGTGCCGGCGGATGAGGACGACGGCGACGGGATGAACTACCTGGCCGGCCGGACGCTGGAGGAGATCAACCGCGAGGCCTACCGCGCGACCGCGCTGGCGCACCGGGAGGGGGGGGTGCCGGTGATGAGTGTGGCCCTGGACCGGCTGGACGCGGAGCGCCTGGGTTCGCTGCTCTACTTCTTCCAGCGCGCCTGCGCGGTCAGCGGATACCTGCTCCGGGTCAACCCGTTCGATCAGCCCGGGGTGGAGGCTTACAAGCGCCACATGTTCGCACTTCTGGGGAAACCTGGCTTCGAGGAGCAGGCCCGCGCTCTCCGGGAGCGTCTGGACGGGTCTGCAGGCGGAGGGGTGGTGCGGTTCGGTGGCTGACCCTCCCCCGGTCAGGCCTGCCGGAATGCGAGCGGACCCCGGGCTTTGCCCGGGGTCCGCTGTCCACTATCGTCAAGACGGGCGCGCCAGGCGCCGCGCCGTTCAGGGCCGGTCGGATACTCCCACCGCCCAGTGCTGCACCAGGTTGTGGGAAGTGGCGTCCGGAAGAGCTGTGCGCATGTGGCTGGCGACCACCCGGTCACCGTGAGCGGCAATGTCCGTGGCTCCGTTCAGGGAGACGCGGACAGGGACCTCCGGGGCGGCTGCGGACTCCAGCTTCCGTCCGACGCTGCGAGCGCGGCGGCTGACAAGGCGCATCGTCTTCTTCAGTCGTCTGCTGAATGCGACTCGCATCGGTCTGCTCCTGTTCTGACTGACTTCGGTTCTGAGCGAGCGCTTCTCCCCTCCGTCCGGTCTGCGCCGGCTCTCCAGATCTACCCTCGTAGACTGGATACCCCCCGGGCGTTTCAGGCCGGGCAAATGCTTCTTACGATTCGGTCACAAAAACGAACGTGCGGGCGGGCCCCCGCGGTTCCGGGAAGAAGGGCACGGGCCAGAAGCGATCGGGCTGACGGCAGTCCGCCCGGGAGTTGCAGTCCCGGGACGCCGGAGACGGCCCCGTGCACGCGAAAGCCGGGAAGAGAAAGGCCCGGCACACGGTGTGCCGGGCCTCCGCTTGCTCTCTCCCCGCGAGGGACCTCAGAAGATCACGATGTCCGATGCCCTGCGCGCACGGAGCACCGGACGGCTTGCCGGGGCCGTGCCTTCCAGCTGCGCCACCCCCGTGACCGTGGCGAAGCTGCCGGTCGCCGGCAGCGCCACTCCCGCCGGAGCCATCACCTTCAGCCCGCCGCCCGCCGCCGAGCCGTCATCGATGGTGATGAATCCTGGACCGGCGGAGACCACCCGTCCCCACGTCCGCATCAAAAGACCCACGTTGCCGGGCCCGGTCCCGTGAGGGCCTATGGCCGAGCAGCGAGCGCCCATCGGGACCGCCCCGGCCCCCGATGCGCTGGACAGGATCAGCGCATCCTGAAGAAACCGTTCCCCGCTCGGCTTCGTCGCCAGGGTGCCCTCGACGGCCACCAGCGTTCCTTCGGCGGCCTGACTGCCCGTCTCCACCCGTAGGCCCGAGCTCCGGTCCGGCTGCTGCACGTAGACCGCGCCGGCCGAAGCCGCATCGGCGGTCACGATCACCCTTCCGGCCCTCACCCTCGTGCCGTCCGTCAGCATCCGCAGCTCTCCCAGCGACCGCACCTCCTGCGCGGGCGCATCCTGCCAGGCGTGCACGTCGTCCCAGGCGTAGATGGTCCACTTGATCGCGCTGTTGCAGCCGGCCTCCAGGAACACGGTGGCCTGAGACGATTGCGGCTGCACGGTCAGCATAAGGTCCGTGTACCTGGACGGATGATCGGCGGAATAGGCCGGGACCAGGTCGAACCACTGCTGGCCGGAAGACCACGCGGACCAGACGACGTTCGGGGAGTTGCGGTCGGTGCCGCCGGTGGGATCGATCCCGATCCGCCCGAGCACGGTGTAGTCGATGGCCGCGTCGAAGCCGCCCCAGTCGTCAATGACCTGGTAGGTCCACAGACAGGCGCGGACGTTCAAGGGCCGCGACGGGTCCACATTGATCCGCTGGTAGATTCCGCCCTTCACCTGCCCTCCGTTGGACTCGCTGCCCGCGTAGTAGTTTCCTGTTCGCGCCTTCACGCCGCCGAGCCATCCGGAGCCGCCGGCCGGATAGTTGCGCAAAGCCATGGAACCCCATTTGCTCCACGGGGACCAGGCGCCTGTCTCGAAGCCCGGATTGGACACCAGGTTCGGGCGCCCGGGCTCGGTGACGAAACAGAAGTCCTTCGTGCGCGCGCTGCGCATTCCCGCCGCGCTGGCGGTGATCCGTACGTGATACTCCCTGCCCGGCTGCAGCCCGGTCAGCGTTACCGTATGCTCCGCCGCCGGAGACGTCACGTCGAGGGAATGCGTGTACGGAGTGCCGATACCGTACTCGATCCGCGCCGTCGCTGGCGCCGGCTCGGGCGGCAGGATGGCGGCCAAGAGCGGGTCGGGCCGGACCGTCTTCCAGGAGAGCGTGGCTGACGTCGAGGTGCGCTCCACAACCTTCCAGTCGCTGAACGCCAGGCGGGACAGCGATGCGCTTCCCGGCGACTTCTCGCACGCGATCATCCCCGCGAGGTCCGATCCGAAGAACCGTGTGCCGTTGATATACAGGTCCCCGCTGGCATACTCGTCCACCACGGTCCGGTAGATGACGAAGGCCTGGTTGCTCAGGTGCCGGATCCGCAGGTAGTAGGTCTGTCCGGGGACCGTGGGCACCTCTCCGGGCGCCCAGCTGACCACGGAGCGGGCGTTCCACGCCGCGGTCACCATCCATTTGGAGGGGCCGATCTGGTTGACGCCCAGGCCGTTCGGGCCGGGGGATTCGAACACGGACACCTCGAACGGGGCGCTGACGCCGAAGTGTCCGCTGGCCCCGATCACGCTCGTCCCGGTGGCCACGAAGGTCTGTCCCGCAACGCCACTGGCCGGCACGGACTGTGCCACCGAGGCGAAGTCCTTCGTGATGGTGGTCGTGTTCAGGGCCGTGGAGACGCCGTCATTGTCGAAGCCGACCACGATGCGGAGCGGGTCCCGCGCCAGACGCCCTCCCTCCCAGGTCCTTCCGCCGGGAAAGTCGTGGCCGTTCATGTTGCGTCCGCCCGCGAAGCAGACGCTGAGGGGGCTGCCATCGGGGCGCCGGATCTTTGCCGTGTAGTAGCGCCCGGGCACCACCGGGACCTCGCCGGCGCTCCACATGGCGTGCGCATCGTTGGCGTAGCCGCCGTCCACCCAGCGGGCCGGACCGATCTGCGGGCCGTTCGGGTCGTTGCCCTCGTGGATGGTGACCAGAGCCGAGAGGCTGGCCGGAAAGCGGAACGACACGTGCGTGATGCAGTCTCCCATCGCCTGGAACGACTGGGCGAACCAGGTCTCCCAGTTGCGGAAATAGTCGCGCGATCCGGTCACGTAGTCCGGGTCGCGGCCCAGCAGGATATCCGTTCCGCCCGACGAGACCGCCGGAACATAGAGGCGGGGATACTGATCCCTTGCGGCGAACATCATGGAGAACAGTCCCGAGCTCACGTTGAACCCGAACCAGCCGATCGGTTCCGTGCCGAAGGTCACCCCGCCTCCCATGCTTCCGGAGCCGGGCGCTCCGTGACGCTGGACGCCCACGGCGTTGTCCCCCCACGGACCCCCGAAAGGATCGTACAGGAAGCCTTTCAGGGTTTGCCCGGAGGCGGGAAGGCAGAGCGGGATGCAGATGGCCGCGGACGCGAGGGCGCGCCGCAGCCGGCGGATCGCAGGCGAGATCAGCAAGGTCAGTTGTCTCCTCTCGTTATGGACGCATCCGTGCCGCAGGCGCGCGGCGGGAATGCCCCCTCTCACAGGCGGCGAAAGGCCGCCCGGCCCAGATCATTCCAGCGGGTCCGGCAGAGAAATTCCCGGGGGTTATCTCCAGGACTCCGCCAAAAGCCCTGTAATTCATCATACCAGATTTGTGAGACACGTGGGAGCCGGGGTTTTCTGGTCTCGAGCCGGAGGCCGTGGAGGTTCGTCGGAGCCGATGTAGTATAATACCATCGCTATTGGTGGTGCGCCGGTCGCGCCGCTGACGCAGTCCGGTAGACGGAGGGGCGCCGTGCAAGGTAAGGGATTCACTCTTATCGAACTGCTGGTGGTCATCGCGATCATCGCGATTCTGGCCGCGATCCTGTTCCCCGTGTTCGCTCAGGCGAGGATGCGCGCGAACACCGTGCGCTGCATCAGCAATCTCAGGCAGCTTGCGCTGGCATTTCAACAGTACACTCAGGACAACGGCGGAAGGATGCCGCCGGTGGGGTGGGAGCATCGGGCGGACGTCCCCAACTGGTGCGGCGAGATCAACCGCTGGATCTATCCCGACCGGGGGTCGCTGTGGCCCTACACGAGGTCGGCCGAGATCTATGTCTGCCCTGTCGACAGGAAGAAAGAGGCGCTGCACCCCGTCGTCAATCCCCCGGCCGGAAAGCCGCGGAAGGACTGGGGGCTGTCTTAATTCGGTGAACTCCCTGCTGGACTACGCCAAACCGGATGCGCTGAACATCAAGAACCCGGCGAAATTCATGCTGCTCATTCACGAGGAGCGCGAGTTCATCAACGACGGGATCTTCGTTCCGGACGGCAACACCCCGGGCAAGATCCACTACGACGGCACCACGCTGGTGTACCTGGCCGGCAACGCACGATGGGCTTCCACCGAAGACCTGAAGCGGGAGCGCGCGGAGGGCTACTGGCTGATCGAGTCGCCGTGACCCGGACGGTTCTCCTGCTGGAGGGATGACCGGACAGAGCCCTCTCCCCCGGGGGAGAGGGCTCTGTCCTTTGCCGAACCGGGAGTCCTGCCCTGATTCGGTTCCTTCCGCAGCCGCGCACGTCCCGGGGAAGTCCTGACGCTTTCCAGGACTGTCACAATTACCAGTCTTTTGTCTAGACTTCTTTCTATTGTTGACCGAATTCTGACCGCCGTGTTAGGATTGAATCAAGAACCCCCGGTTGCGCGGCGGATTCCGCGGGCCGTGGCCCGAACCCGCTTTCCCGGCGCGATCATCTGGCCCGCTTCGCATCGAAATCCGCCTGGGGAAGGGGAAAAGGAGAAGCACGACGATGAGAGTTACCTCCGTTCTGGTGCTGGCGCTCGCGCTGTGCGCGTCGATGGCGTCAGCTCAGTATCTTGGTCCCTGGACCTACCAGTGGGACTTCAACACTTCGCCGCAGGGCTGGACGGTGACGGGCAACGGCTACTGGACCGACCCGTCCTCGGTCCCGGTGTCCGGGCCGACCCTTCCTGACGGCGCGCCCTCCGGCGGCGGCAACGGCAACTTCTACCTGCCGGACGGCAGCCGCGCCGCCCTGGATGTCAGCACCCTGAACATCGGACACGGTATCGTCGGCGGACAGCAGATGAACCCGTTCGTCTATCAGGTGGACGTCTACATCCCGAACCTGCGCCCGCTCAGCGGGTTCACCTATGGCTATCCCGGAAACATGATCCATAACGCCGGGATCTCGACGGTGCGCTCCGGCGGCACGCAGGCCCACTATCTGGTCGGCGACATCAACCGGGGAGGCCTTCTGGCCCGTGACCGCACCTGGGACAACACCGACCGCCGCTCCAACTGGGTGCTCGAAGAGACCGTCTCACCGGATCCCCTCTGGTGGGACAAGTGGATCACGCTGCAGATCGACTACGGCGTGAGCACCCAGGGCAAGTGGGCCGCGTGGGCCTACATTCCCTGGGACAGCGCGGTCTCCACGGCCGGCTGGATCCTGGTCGGAAACGGCGTCTATGACGTGAACGCCAATGTGAAGTTCGACACCCTGCAGATGGGCAGCGTGGGGCTGCACAATATCAACTCCTGGACGCAGGCCCAGTTCGACAATGCCAAGCTGGTCGTCGTTCCCGAGCCGGGCAGCGTGGCTGTGCTCGCCGCCGGCCTGGCGGGATTCGCCGGAGTGCTGCGCCGCAGGACCAGCTGAGGGATGGTCAGAGCCATTACCGATTGACCGAAAAATCCAGGGCCGCCCCGCCGGGGCGGCCCTTTTTCCAGCAAACCGGAGATAGCAGCGGCGGCGGTCAGTCTGTCTTTTTCAGCTCACGCATCAGCGCGGCCACGTCGTCCGCCAGCTGAGCATCCTCCAGCACCAGCTTGCCGATCTTCTTGACGGCGTGAAGCACCGTGGAGTGATCCTTCCCGCCGAGAGCCTTCCCGATGGCGGGCAGCGATGTGTCCGTCAGATGCCGCAGAAGATACATCGCCACCTGCCGCGCCAGCACCACCCGCGCCTGCCGGGACAGCGACCTGAGATTCTCCACGTCCACCCCGTAGCGCTCGGCCACCGCCCGCAGCACCGCGTCCGGGGTGATGAGGTTCTCCTGCGGATGCTCGAAATACCGGGACAGGATGTCGGAGGCCATCGCCGAGCTCACGGGTTGCTGCATCACGGTGGCGTAGGCGTGTAGCTTCAGCAGCGCGCCCTCGATGGCGCGGATGTTCGAGCGGATGAGCCGCGCGATGTAAAGCACCACGTCCGGAGGGATCTGCAGGTCCTGTTTCTGCGCCTTGGCCTTGATGATGGCCATCCGCGTCTCCAGCTCTGGCGGCGCAATATCCACCACCAGACCGGCCTCGAAGCGGGACGACAACCGCACGTCCAGCTCCAGGTCCTTCGGCGGACGGTCGCTGGTCAGGACGATCTGCCTGCCCACCTCCTGCAGCGCGTTGAACGTATGGAAGAACTCCTCCTTCGTGCGCTCCTTGCCCGCCAGAAACTGAATATCGTCCACCAGCCAGACGTCCACGCTGCGGTATCGCCTGCGGAACTGCGCTGTGCGCCTTTCGCTCACGGCGGCCACGTAGTCCGACGTGAACGTCTCGGCCGTGGTGTAGATCAGCCCGGTCTGAGGATGGTAGCGCCGGATGAAGTTGCCGATCGCGTGCAGCAGGTGCGTCTTTCCCAGTCCGGAATCGCCATAAATGAACAGCGGGTTGTAGCTGGCGCCCGGCGACTCGGCCACCGCGCAGCTAGCGGCGTGGGCCATCCGGTTGGACTGGCCCACCACGAAGGTGTCGAACGTGTAGTTCTCGTTCAACACGAAGTCGGCCGGCTCCCGGCGGGGTTCCCGGACAGGCTCGGCGGGGGAGCCCAGCCCATCAGCGGCCAGCCCGCAGGCCAGATCCGGCTCTTCCTCCAGCAGGCGGACGCTCACCCTGACCGGCGTTCCCAGATGATCGCTCAGCAGCTCCTGAATAATGGGCAGAAATTTCTGTTCTATCCAGAACTTCGCGAACGAGGTAGGGACCCCCAGTACCACCGCCGAGTCCTCGAACGCAAGCGGCACCACGGTCTTGAGCCCCTTGTCGAACACCGGCTTGCTGGCGCGGGAGGAGAGGGCGTTCAGCGTGCGCTCCCAGGCCACACGCAGCGCCACGAGATTCGCGTCTTCGCCCAGTTGCAGTTGATCGTTCTGTGGCACCTGGCAGCATCCTCCCTTCTCCAGGGTCTCGCCTTCTGGACGGCGGGCAATGCGAACAGACAGGTTCGTCGTGTGACCGGACGCCGGGCGGGCCCGGGCCTTCTGGCAAGCGCCTGAGCGCGGACTGAGCGTGTCAGGAGCAGGACGTTCGCAGGCGGACAAGGCGCTGACTGTGAGGACCGCTTTTCTGTTCGGACGGACCGCTCGCCAGAGCCCCCCTGTGGCCGACCGGCGAAGGCGATTATAGCAAGACGCCCGGGACCCCGGCAAGGAGGAGGGGCATCTTTTTTGCCCCTCATTTTTCCGCGGCTCCCGGGCCGTGAGCGTCCCTTGAGGCGCGCCGGAGCCCATGCTATAATGCCTCGCACGAACTACCCGGAGAGGTTTGAATGAAAAGGACTTTCCAGCCGAAGAACAGGCGCAGGTTCCGTGTTCACGGCTTTCTAAAGCGGATGTCCACGAAGGGAGGCATCCGGACGCTCAAGCGTCGGAGACTCAAGGGGCGCCACAGGCTGACCGTCTGAAGTACGGGTCGGCCGGCGGCCCCGAGGGGCCGATCCCCACTGAAAAGTCGGGGGCGGGAGGATCCATGCTCCCCAGGGATCACAGACTCAGGGCGAGAGCCCGTTTCAGGGCCGTGCAGTCGCGCGGCCGCCGGTTTGCGGGGAGGTATGTCGTTGCTCGCGCACTGCAGTCCCGGCCCGGTTCCCCTGCCCGGATCGGTTTCTCCGTGTCCGAGAAGATCGGCGGGGCGGTGGTGCGCAACAGGATCAAGCGGAGGCTTCGTGAGGCGGCACGCCGTTGCCTGCCCACGCTGATGAGTGGCTGGGATGTGGCCGTCACCGCGCGACCGTCCGCGGTGGATGCGCCGTTCGAGAGACTGTGCGAGGATGTCGGGCGGGCGCTGATGAGCGTTTGCACGGGGGAGGAGCGGAAGCGCGGATGCGCGGAACAATCCTGAAAGCCCCGGCGTCCTGTGTTGTGTGGCTGATCCGGCAGGTTTATCAGAGGACGGCGGCGATCCGGCCGCGAGCGTGCCGCTTCTATCCCAGCTGTTCCGAGTACACGGCGCAGGCGATCGAAAAGTACGGCGTGCTGAAGGGCTGCTGGCTGGGTCTGCGGCGCCTGTGCCGTTGTCATCCGTTCCATCCGGGCGGCTACGACCCTGTTGCCTAGGTTGGAGCCCGCGGGGCGGGCGTCTCAGGGGCGGCCCGGGGGCCGGGCGCGGCGGAACAGCGGCGCGGAACGGCGGCCGGCCCGAACCGTTTTCCAAGGAGTTTGCTCATTGTTCAGATTGCGCACCTGCCTGACCGGTGCGATCGCGATTGCGCTTGTCATCTGTCTTCCGGCCGTCCGGAGTGCGGGCCAGACTGACAGCTCTTTGAAGGAGCGGCTGACTCGCGTGGAAGCCGCCATCGAGAAGCTTCCCCGCGTGCCCGCCGAAAAACGCAAGGACGAGATCAAGTCCCTCAACCGGCAGTTGAAGGAGATCTCGAAAGCGAAGCCTGCCGGGCCGGAGGCGCTGCATCTGGCGTATCTGGAGGCAAGGCTGCTGGAGAACAGCAGTGTCCAGCCGCTGGATAACACCAACTATACCGCCGCAGGCCGCTACCGGAAGCTGATCGCGAGGGGAGGGCCGGGGGCTCTCGACGGCAACCCTCCCGGAGGGCGCTGGCCTGACCCTTACATCGAGAAGGCTTACCGCAACTACCTTGCCCTGACGGAAAAGATTGACAAGGCCAACCGGACCAAAACCGTCTACAAGGTCGTCGACTACCTTGTGAAGGTCACCGGTTCCAACGAGAACTACAGTTACTGGCTGGCCATTGTCATCATCACGGTCGTCATCAAACTGCTGACCACTCCACTCTCCCATCTTCAGTTCGAGTCCATGCGAAATCTTCAGCGCATCCAGCCGAAGCTGGAGAAGTTGAAGAGGGAGCTGGGAGACGACCCTCGCGAGTTCCAGCGGCAGCAGTGGCAGCTGATGAAGGACCACAATGCGAGCCCCCACTGGGGGTGCCTGGCACTGCTGGTGCAGATGCCGTTCCTGTTGTTGATCTACCAGACGATCCGGGCATACGAGTTCCAGTTCACCAGAGGCGATTTCCTCTGGATCGGCAGCCGGCTGGCGGAAAAGTTCGACTTCATCGCGCCCAGCCTGGCAGACCCGGACTGGCCCCTGCTTCTGCTGTACGGTTTCAGCATGTACTTGTCCACCAGAATGAGCACGCCGGCAGTGGACAGGCAGCAGGCCGAGCAGCAGAAGATGATGTCCATCCTGATGCCCGCCATGTTCGTCTTGATCTTCAACTATTTCCCGTCCGCGTTCATCCTTTACTGGCTTGTGCTGAACGTCCTGACCACCACGCAGCAGTACTTCATGCTGCAGAAGCCTGTGCCCGCTCTGGCTCTGGAGGACGATGAGGAGGACCTTGCGCCCGCGCCGGTCGTGGCGGCTGCGTCGCGGGGGCCATCTTCCCGCAGGCGGAAATAAGGACGCGCGGCGGCTGAGGCGTCCCGGGGCCTGCGGGGAGTCGACCGGCCCGGGGGATGCCGGAGACACACAGGAGACGTTTACAGCAGATGCGAAGCGTAGAAGCAACCGGAAAGACCGTGGAGGAGGCCAAGCGGAAGGCGGCCAGCCAGCTTGGCGTCCCTGAGGCGGACCTGGAATTCGAAGTGCTGGATGTCGGGAGCCGGGGAGTGCTCGGCTTCATCGGCGGCACCCCGGCCCGGGTGCGAGCCACTTACTACGAGACCCGGCGGCACAGACTGGAGTCACCGCACGGGGCCGGCCGTATCGCCGGCTTCGTGGAGGAGACGGAGGAGGAGGCGCAGCCGCGGCGAAGAGGCCGGCGCCGGGGCGGTTCCCGGGCCCGGGACGCCGCGCAGCAGGCGCGCTCCAGAGAGCAGAAACAGCGCCCCGCACCGCGGCAGGCGCCCGGCGGCTCACAGCGGAAGCCGGAGTCGCAGCCTGCACCGCAGGGCAACGGCCAGAGGGCGGCGGAGCAGCCGGAAGTCAGCGAGGCAGCGCCTGAGACCGCAGACGTTCAGGCCAGGCCGAAGCGGCGTTCCCGCGGCCGCGGCGGGCGCGCGGCCCGGCCCGCCCAGACGGCCGCACCGGAGGCCGGAGAGGCTTCAGCGAAGAGCGAGGAGAAACCCACAGTGCAGACGAAGATGGAAGCCCCGGCCATGGAGGTGCGGGCGCAGCAGGCGCTGGAAGTCGTGCAGCGGATTCTGGATGCGGCGGCGCTGAACTGCTCCGCGAGAGTCTCGGAGGTCGCCGACGACGGATTTCAGATCGACATCGAGGGCGAGAATGCTGCCGTCCTCGTGGGCCGGCAGGGGCAGGTGCTCGACGCCCTGCAGTTCTTGGTCGGCGTCACGGTCAACCGGCAATACGAGGGGAAGGCGCGCGTCACGCTGGAGGCTGCCGGCTTCCGCCAGAAGCACCGCGAAACACTGGTCCGGACAGCCCTGGAGCTGGCCGAGCAGGTGGCCGAGCACAATCAGGAGGCGGAGCTGGAGCCCCTCCCGCCCAGAGACCGGCTGATCATACACAACGCGCTCAAGGACCACCCGAAGGTCTACACCTACAGCGAAGGCGAGGGCGACAACCGTCATGTGGTCATCTCGCCGAAGACGGGGAACGAGCAGAGCTGAGGACCGGACCGTCCCCTGCCGGGCCCTGACCTGCGGGCTGACCCGGTGACGGGCCTTTTCACGGACACGATCGCGGCGGTGGCCACCGCTCCGGGAGTGGGGGCCATCGCCGTGGTGCGGATCAGCGGCCCGCAGGCCCTCGAAATCGCTTCGCGCCTGTCGGGCCGCCCGCAGGACCGCTTCATTCCTCGCCGGGCGACGCTCGCTCCCGTCATTTCTTCCGACGGAGGGGTGGCGGACGAGGCGCTCTATACGTATTTTGCCGCCCCGGCCAGCTACACCGGCGAGGACGTAATCGAGATCTCCTGCCACGGCGGCATCGCCACGGTGCGTGAGGTGCTCCAGGCGGTGCTCGGCGCCGGGGCCCGGGCAGCCGGGCCCGGCGAGTTCACGAGGCGGGCCTTCCTGAACGGCCGGATGGACCTGGCTCAGGCGGAAGCCGTGAATCAGCTCATCCGGGCCCGGACGCGCACCCAGCTGGCCGCGGCCCGCCAAATGCTGGCCGGAGCCCTGTCGCGGCGGCTGGAGGATGCCTGGGACCGTCTCACCGCCATCGCAGCCGCCATCGAGGCGTCCATCGACTTCCCGGAAGATGTGGATGAGCCGGACCGCGTGGAGCTCGCCGCCGCACTGGACAGCCTGGTCCGGTCGCTGGGAGAGAGCCTGGAGCTTGCGCGGCGGGGAAGGCTTCTGTCTCAGGGGATCCGGCTGGCCATCGTGGGCCGGCCGAACGTCGGAAAGTCCAGTCTGCTCAACCTGCTGGTCGGCCGTCCGCGGGCCATCGTCAGCGATATCCCCGGCACCACCCGCGACTTCCTGGAGGAGACGGTCGAGATCGGCGGCCTGCCCGTTGTGGCCATCGACACCGCCGGTATCCGGGAGACGGAGGATCCCCTGGAACGGGAGGGAACGCGCAGGGCGCTCGAAGCCCTTGATCAGGCCGACGTCGGGCTGGTGGTGCTGGATGCGACTCAGGGAGTCGGGCCGGGGGACCTGGAGGTCCTGCGCGCTGCCGGCGAGCGCGCGGTGGCGGTCTGGAACAAGATGGACCTTGTCCCCGTTGTTCCCGATGCCGGGGGCGCCCCGGGGGATGCCGTTGCCATTTCAGCCCTGACGGGCGAGGGGCTGGAGGATCTCCAGAGGGCCATCCTCTGCCGTCTCGGGGCGGGCGCGGGTTACTTCGAGGAGGCGCTTGCCGCGAGCGCCCATCAGGTGCAGCTGCTCGAGGAAGCGTGCGAGGCTCTCTGCGGGGCCGTGTCGTCCGTGCGATCTGCCCGCGCCATCGACCTGGCGGCTGTGGAAATCCAGCGTGCGCGCTCCCGGGTCGCCGGGCTGCTGGGGAAGGATGTCACGGAGAGTCTGCTGGATGCCATCTTCGGAGCGTTCTGCATTGGCAAGTAGCGGCAGCACACGCCGGGGAGGATGCGCGCGGTGAAGCGGGTCATCCACTGGTTCAGGCGCGACCTGCGTCTTGCCGACAATGCGGCCCTTCACGCTGCGCGGTCCGGCTCCCGCCAGGTGATTCCCGTCTTTTGCCTGGACACGAACATCCTTTCCCGCCCCGACGTCGGAGCTCCACGGGTATGGTTCCTGCTGGAGAGCCTCAGGGAGCTGGAACGCAGGATCTCTGCTCACGGCGGCCGTCTGGTGGTGCTCCGTGGGAAGCCGGAGGACGAACTGCCCCGGTTCGCCCTGGCAGAGCGCGCGGAAGCCGTCTTCTTCAACAGGGACTATGAGCCGTATGCCCGCAGGCGGGACGAGGCTGTGACGGCACGCCTGGAGGCGGCCGGTGTGCAGGTCCGCTGCTTTGGCGACCTTCTTCTGGCCGAGCCTGAAAGCGTTCTGACCGCTGACGGCAGACCCTATTCCGTTTTCACCCCGTTCTACCGGGCCTGGCTGGCGCTGCCGAAAGCGGAGCCATTCCCCGAGGTGCAGGACTTCGGCGGGCCCTCTGCGGCCCCGGGGCCGGGCGTGCCCGCACTCGAAGAGACAGGCTTCGCCCTTCCGCCCGAGTTCGATATCGCCGCGTGGAGGCCCGGAGAGGAAGCGGCCCTGCGCAGACTGCGGACCTTCGTGGAAGACGGCGCGGCCTCCTACGAGCATCGACGCGACCTGCCCTCCGTGGACGGCACCTCGCGGCTGTCTCCGTATCTGAAGTTCGGGAACATCTCGATCCGCCGGGTCTACCGGGAAACCGCCTCGTTCCCCAAATTCGTGTCCGAGCTTGCCTGGCGGGAGTTCTACTTCCACGTGCTTTGGCACTGGCCCGAGGTGGAGCATTGCGCCTGGCAGCCCGGGAAGCGCGATCTCCTGTGGGACGATGACCCCGCGCGCCTCGAAGCCTGGAAGGCCGGGTTGACCGGCTATCCCATCGTGGACGCCGGGATGCGCCAGCTCCTTGCCGAGGGGTGGATGCATAACCGGGTCCGGATGATCGTCGCCAGTTTCCTGACGAAGGATCTGCACATCAACTGGCAGGAGGGCGAGCGCCACTTCATGCTTCGTCTGGTGGACGGCGACCTGGCGCCGAACAATGGAGGATGGCAGTGGGCGGCCGGGACGGGCGTGGACCCGCGGCCCATCCGGATCTTCAATCCCTGGCTGCAGAGCCGCCGCTACGACCCGGAGGGAGCCTATATCCGCCGCTGGGTGCCCGAGCTTGCCGGCGTGCCGCCGGAGCACATCCACGAGCCGCATCTCATGACCGTGGACGAGCAGGGCCGCTCTGGCTGCATCATTGGAAAGGACTACCCCGCTCCCATCGTGGACCACCGGATCGAGCGCCAGGTGGCCATGGAGCGCTACCGCGCTGCCCGCGACAGGTCTCAGCGCACTCTGTTCTGAGGAGGAAAAAAGGCGCGGGCCCTTCACGGGCCCGCGCCCGGGGTCAACGGGTTTCCCGGACAGCGATCACGCCCTGCGGCGAAGCGCCATCCCGGCCATTCCGGCAAGGCCGCTCGCCAGAGCCAGAATGCTGGCAGGCTCTGGAACCACCACCAGGTTGTCGAACCCACCCGCGGAGATCACATAGTCCGCCGACTGAGCGCGCCCCCATTTCAGGAAGATCGTCGCGGTGCTGGAGTTGGCGGTAAAGGTGCCGGAGAAGGTCTCGCGGAACTCAAAGTGTCCCTGGCCCGCAGGGCGCTCCTTCTTGGCAATGACCGTTCCCGGCGCGTCCGGGTCCGACGTGGTGCCGTCAGCCACCTTCACCTCCCACCAGGCCGTGTCGTTGGACTGCTGGACGCCTCCCATGAAGCCGCCTGTCACCGTGTAGGTGACTCCCGGCGTCACGCTGAAGGACTGATACGCGCCCACGTGGAAGTTCGCGTGCCCCATGGTGTCCGTGGCCAGGAAGTAATTGCCGCTGAACGGGATTCCCGTTCCGACAAAGGTGGAATAACCGGTCCTGCGATCCAGCATGGGCGGGTTGGAGCCCCAGCCGGGCCACCAGAACGTCGTGGTCGTCCATCCGGGGACCCACCCCGGAATGCCGAAGTTGTCATCCTCGAAGTCGCCGTTGACCAGCAGGTTGGCCGAGGCGCTCGCGGCCGCCAGCAGAACGGCAGCCAGAGAGAGTGTCACCCAGAGTGCTGTTCGTTTCATTCTCGAACCCTCTTCTCCTTCAGGTGTTGACCGGGCGCAAAGAGCGCCCCTCGCAGGCGAGCCTCCTGACGGGCTCCTCTTCTGCCCAGTGCCTTGAGAATAAAACCTTCAGCTTTAGCGGTCAAGCACAAAAACTGAACTTCCGGTACCTGGAGGACAGAACCAGTAATTGTACGGGGTCCGGTGATTGCGCGGCGGACGGCAGCCCCGGCGGACCGTGAGGTGAAAAGATCCGCCAGCCCGCCCCGGGCCGGGCGGGGCTCCCTGTTCATCCGAGAGCAGGATACCTTGGGTCGCGAGTGCTGGTTCGACAGCGTTCCGGCCCTCTTCGAGATGGCCCGGCAGGCGGGACTGCCCGGGGAGGTCTACCGCTTCGGCTGCGGCGCCCCGCACTGAGCCGAAGCTCAGCTGCTGCGTTCCAGAAGATACGGCCCGATCTCCTCCAGAACGCTCTTTGCGGGCGTGGCCGGCAGGTTGGCCAGATGCCGGGAGGCGATCTCCACCTGTTCTTCCGCCAGCGCCAGGCACTGCTCCGCCACGTCCATCTCCAAGGCCTTCTGGGTCAGGTAGTGCACGTCTTCGGATGTCAGGCGCCGCTGGAACGCCTTTTCCAGCAGGCTTTCGCGGACCTCCGGAGAGATCTCCCGCAGCGCCAGGATGTAGGGCAGGGTTACCTTGCCGTCCCGAAGGTCCGCGCCCACCGGCTTGCCGACCGAGGCGCGGTCGCCCACCAGGTCCAGCAGGTCGTCCGTGATCTGGAAGACCAGTCCGATGCGCTCCCCGTAGCGTGCCAGAGACTCGATGACGTCTTCAGGTGCGTCCACGCAGATCCCGCCCACCTCGGTGCACGCCGAAATCAGCCGGGCGGTCTTCAGGTCGATCATGTGCCAGTACTGAGACTCCAGCTCGCCCAGGGATCCCCGCATCACCAGCTCCAGCACTTCGCCCTCGGCCAGCGCCACGGTCACCGTTGCCATCCGCTTGATGATGCGGTCATCTCCGTCCCGTGCCATCACTCCGAACGACCGGGCGAACAGATAGTCCCCCACCAGCACGGAGACCTTGTTCCCGGAGAGGGCGTTCGCGCTGGCGGTGCCGCGGCGCGAGTCGGCCCCGTCCACCACGTCGTCGTGCATCAAGGTGGCAAGGTGCAGCAGCTCCACCCCCGCCGCGAGCTGGATGGGGCGGGTGACATCCGCATCGGGGTCGGCGGCAAGCGCTCCCAGCACCACCAGCGCGGGCCGGAACCGCTTGCCTCCGGCGGATACGCAGTGCTGGCACAGCCCCGTGATGGAACGGATGCGCGACTCCACCTCCGACTGGAGCAGCGACTCCACCTCCGCCAGGGATCCTTCCAGAAACTCCAGCCAGGGGGGCGTCACCCCGGTCCGGCGCCGCAGACGCTTCAAGGCTTCGTCCCGGTATAGACGCACACCGCGCCTCCGGCCAGATTACGAATGGCGATATCCGTGAACCCCGCTTGCCGCATGAGACGGGTGACTTCCTCTCTTGTGTGAAACGCCGCCAGCGATGCCGGCAGCCACCGGTATGCCTGCCGCTCGCCTTTGAGAAGCGCCGCCAGCCGCGGCAGCGCCTTCTCGAAATACCAGAGAAACAGCGGCCGGTACGGCCACCACTCCGGTCCCGCTATCTCCAGCGCCACCAGCCGGCCGCCCCTCGCGAGCACTCGCCAGCTCTCCCGGAAGAACGCCTCCAGATCCGAGAAGTTGCGCAGAGCGAAGCCGGTGGTCACCGCCTGAAAGCATTCTGACCGAAACGGCATCCTCTCGGCATCTCCGAGCACAAGCGCCGCCCTCACTCCGCTTTTCTGCAGCCGCTGGCTCGCCCTGCCCAGCATCCCCCGGCTGAAGTCCAGGCCCACCACGGTCCCGCCGGGCCCGACCAGCCGCCGCAGGCCGAGAAGGAATTCTCCGGTCCCGCAGGCGACATCCAGGGCTGCCTCTCCCGGCCGAAGACCTGTCAGACGCAGTGCTGCCTCGCGCCAGCGGCGGTGAAGCCCGAAACTGGTCACGCTGTTCAGGAGATCGTAACGGGGAGCGATGGTGTCGAAGACGGATCGCACGAAGCGGGCCTTCTGGCCCGGCGCAAAGAACTCCGCCGTCCGCGGATGCGCCTCCTGCCGCACCGTCCGGTGCTCCGGCGACCCGGCGCCCCGCCTCATTTGCCGGTCTCCGGAGGATCAGCGGGGAACGAACGACATCCAGGCGCCGGATGCCGCCGCCCTGGCCAGCGGCTGAAGCGCCACCAGCAGGGCCACGCTGGCAAGGGCACACGCCCACACCACGGATGCGGAAGCAACTGGGGCCGGGAGCGGAGCGGGGTCCCGCGGTTCCTCGAAGAACATTGCGCGAGCGACATTAAAATAATAGTACACCGAGACCACGCTGTTCGCCACGCCGATGGCGGCAAGCCACCAGAGAAGCTGGATGTTCGTCTTGATGGCTGCGGCGAACACCCAGAACTTCCCGGCGAATCCCAGGGTGGGAGGCAGCCCCGCCAGCGAAAGGAAGAAGACCACCAGCGCGATGGCCAGCCCCGGCGAGCGTTGCATCAGCCCGCGGTAGGCCGGTATCTCCGCGGAGCCCGTCAGGCGCTCCACCGCGTTCACGGCGGCAAAGGTTCCGATGTTTGCCAGCAGGTATCCCGCAAGATACACGAGCACTCCCTGCAGCGCGAACAGGCGCGGGTCGCGAAGCGTGACGCCCAGCGCGGCGAACCCGATCAGAAGATAGCCCGCGTGCGAGATGCTGGAGTAGGCCAGCATCCGCTTCACGTTCTTCTGCGGGATTGCGGCCAGGTTGCCCAGGGTCATCGACGCCGCGGACAGAATCCCCACAAGCGGCACCCAGTCCAGCGCCGCCGCAAAGCAGGTCCACAGAAGCCTCAGCAGCACCGCCAGGCCGGCGGCTTTGCTCGCCACCGAGAGGAACGCGGTGACCGGGGTCGGAGCCCCCTGATAGACGTCCAGCGCCCACAGATGGAACGGCACGGCGGCCACCTTGAACGCCACCGCGGTCAGGGTCAGCAGGGTCGCCACCCAGAGAGCGGGCGAAGTGAACTGCCCCAGCATCAACGACTCGCCGATCCCGCGCAGTGAAAGGGTGCCGGTCATCCCGAACAGCACGCTCATGCCGTAGAGCGTGGCGGCCGAGCAGGCTGCGCCGAACAGGAAATACTTGATGGCCGCCTCCACCGAGCGTGCGTCGCTCCGGCGGAACCCGGCAAGCACATACGAGGTGACGCTCAGGAACTCCAGGCTCAGGTAGACGCTGAGCAGATCGGCCGCCAGAGCGGCCATCGTCACTGCGGCGCAGGCACACAGCAGCAGGAAATGCAGTTCGCCCGAGTTTTTGCGGTCGTCCGCGAAGTGGTCGGCCGCCATCGGGATGACCCCCAGCGTGGCCAGGCAGGCCACCATCCCGAACACGATGCCCGCCGGGTCCACCGTGAGCGCGTCCGACAGCTGCGTCACGGGAAGCGGCCCGAACTGCGGCAGGATGCCGAACAGGATCTGGCCCTGCGCTACGAGCGCCAGCAGAAGCCCGCACGCGCCGAGCAGCCCCGGGTTCAGGCCGTGCAGCAGGGCGGCCAGCGGCCGGCCCAGCCGGTCCGGACGGTAGGCGAGCCATCCGTCCGCACCGCTCCAGAGGCCAACCGCGAGAGCCAGGGCGGCGAACACCAGCAGGAGGATCTGAGGCAGGAGCAGCGCCAGCGAGAAATCCTGCATCGCCTCAACCCGCTCCGAACAGCGCCGCCAGTTGCCGCGCGAAGCCGTTCAGAATCTCCAGGATGGGCCTGGGATACACCCCGAACAGCACCATCAGCGCAATGAGCGGAAGCACGCTGACAACCTCGCGGGCGTCCATGTCCGGCAGCTTCGCCCATTTCTCGTTCGTCGGCCCCAGCAGGACGCGCTGAATGGTCCAGAGCAGATAAGCCGCCGTGACCACCAGCCCGATCGTGGCCAGACACGTGAACAGAAGATAGGCCGGGAAGGCCCCCCGGAACACGAAGAACTCCGCCACGAAGCCGCTCATCCCGGGAAGCCCCAGCGACGCGAAGCACGAGACCCACAGAGCCACCGAGTAGCGAGGCATCACCGCCCCCAGTCCGCCGAACTCGCGAAGGTCGCGCGTGTGCGCCCGGTCGTAGATCACGCCCACCAGCAGGAAGAGCGCCCCCGTGATGACGCCGTGGCTGAACATCTGAAGCATCGCTCCGTTGAGAGCCGTGGCGCGGTCGGTGAGCCCCGCGGCGGAAAGGGAGCTCGCCGCGGCGATCCCCAGCATCACGTATCCCATATGGTTCACCGAGGAATAGGCGATCAGCTTCTTGAAGTCCATCTGAGCCATCGCCACGAACGCCCCGTACACGATGCTGACCAGCGCCAGCGCCCCCACCCACACCGAGAACTGCGCACTGGCTTCCGGCAGGGTTGGCAGCAGGATGCGCAGGAAGCCGTAGCAGCCCATCTTCAGCAGCACCCCGGCCAGGATGACCGAGCCCGCCGTGGGAGCCTCCACATGCGCGTCCGGAAGCCAGGTGTGAAACGGCCACACCGGCACCTTGATCGCGAAGCCCAGAAACAGGGCCCAGAACACCAGAGCCTGCACCACCCCCCGTCCCGCGAACGGCTGCTGGCCGGCGATCTGAAGCATATCGAACGTCTCGGCGCCCGTCGCGAAGTACAGCGCAAGGATGGCCAGCAGCATACACACGCTTCCCACCAGCGTGTAGAGGAAGAACTTGATGGCCGCATACTCCCGCCGGGGACCGCCCCAGATGCCGATGAGGAAGTACATCGGCACCAGGCTGATCTCCCAGAAGACGTAGAAGAGGAAATAGTCCAGCGCCGCGAAGACCCCGAACATCCCGGTCTCCAGCAGCAAAAACAGCGCGAAATACTCCTTCACCCGTACGGTGATGTTCAGTGAAGAGATCAGCGACAGGGTGGTGAGCAGGGCGGTCAGGAAGAACATCGGGACGCTCAGTCCGTCCGCGCCGACGTGATAGTCCACGCCGATGGCGCTGATCCACGGCACCTTCATCACGTAGCGCATCCCGGACTGGCCGCTGTAGTCCAGCCAGAGCCAGGCGGAGAGCACGAGCGGCGGCAGGCTCCCGGCGATGGAGAACCACTTGATCGCGCGCTCCATCCGGGCCGGGATGCACAGCACTCCCGCCAGCACGGCCAGGGGCCAGAACGTGATCACCGTCAGCACCCAGCGATCCATCACTCTGCCGTTTCCTTCCAGACCAACATCCGCGAAGCCCCTCTCTCAGCGGTAGACCAGAAGCCAGACCAGCGCCGCCAGTCCGGCGAACGCCAGGAGCACGTTCGTCTGAGCCAGGCCGGTCTGCAGGCGCGTGAGAAGCCAGCCGGTCCCGCGCACCGTGTATCCCGCCAGATTGACCAGCCCGTCCACCACCCACCGGTCCAGCCATCCCTGGATGCGCGACAGCGCCAGTCCGAGCCATCCGGCCAGATTGACCAGCCCGTCCACGACCCACCGGTCGAACGCGAACGCCGCGCGGCAGACGGCGAAAAGCGGCTTCACCAGCAGGGCGTACAGGATCTCGTCCACAAACCACCTGTTCGCGAACAGGACGTACAGCGGGTGGAAGACGCGCTTCAGGGTGGCCGCGCTCACCCATTCCCATCTGTAGACGGCAAACGCTCCCAGAAGCCCCAGCAGGGCCGCTGCGGTCCCTGCGGCGGCGACCCCGGCGCTGAACGGAGGCGCCGGTGCGTCCCCGAACGAGACGTAGTGGTGGAACAGCGGCCCCCACGGGGTGTTCACCAGCCCGGCCGTCACCGACAGAAATGCGAGGATCCACAGGGGGACGGTCATCACGGGCGGGCTTTCGTGGGCGTGGATGTCCGGCCGCCGGGGCTCGCCGAGGAACGTCTTGATGACGAGCCGCCCCATATAGAACGCCGTCAGCACCGCTCCCGCCAGCCCCGCGTAGAACACCCATCTCGCGTGCAGCCAGGCGTCCAGCAGGATCTCGTCCTTGCTCCAGAACCCCGCAAACGGAAAGATGCCGGCAAGCGCGGCAGTCGCCAGCAGAAACGTCCGGTAGGTGTGCGGCATCCTCCGCGCCAGCCCGCCCATCTCCCGGATGTCCTGAGTCCCCGTCCCGTGGATCACCGAGCCGGATCCCAGGAACAGCCCCGCCTTGAAGAACGCGTGCGTGAAGAGATGGAACATGCCGGCGGTATATCCGCCCACGCCCAGCCCCATCATCATGTAGCCCAGCTGGCTCACCGTGGAGTAGGCCAGCACCCGTTTGATGTCGTTCATCACCAGTCCGATGGTCGCGGCCATCAGCGCCGTCACCGTTCCCACTCCGGCCACGAACGCCAGCGCGACGCTTCCGTGGTCCGTATAGTGGAACACGGGATACATCCGCGCAACCAGATACACTCCCGCGGCGACCATCGTGGCGGCGTGGATGAGAGCCGAGACCGGCGTCGGGCCCTCCATCGCGTCCGGCAGCCAGACGTGCAGGGGGAACTGGGCGCTCTTGCCCATCGCTCCGAAGAAGATCAGGATCGCCGCCACCGCAGCCAGGGGCCAGACCACCTTCCCGATGAGCGGCAGCGTGAAGGACACCATCGTCGTGGCCAGGTCCGTCTCCACCGCCGCGAAGATATCGCGGAACGCCACGCTTCCCACCGCATTGAACAGCGTCAGCAGTCCCAGGAACAGGCCGACGTCCCCCAGCCGGGTCACGATGAAGGCCTTCTTGGCCGCCCGCATCGCCTCGGGCTTCTGGAACCAGAACCCGATCAGCAGGTAGCTGGAAAGCCCCACCAGCTCCCAGGAGATGTACAGCAGCAGCAGATTGTCCGCCAGTACCAGCATCAGCATGCTGGCGCTGAACAGCTGCAGGAAGCTGAAGAACCGCGGATAGCGAGGGTCGCCATGCATGTAGCCCACGCTGTAGATGTGCACCAGCAGGCTGACGGTGGTCACCACCAGCAGCATGGCCAGCCCCAGCCCGTCCAGGGCCAGCCCCATCCGGAGGACGTAGTCTCCGGTCGGCGCCCAGATGATGCTGCGCTCCCAGTGGGGCGCATGGGCTCCCCGCGCCAGGCTCTGCCAGAGGATGCCCGCCGAGATCAGCCACCCCGCCGCCAGGGTGGCGATGGCCGGATAGGCTCCCCGTCCGGGCAGACGCCGGCCGCAGCAGGCGATCAGCGCGCTTCCCGCGAGGGGCAGCGCCGGGATGAGAGGGGTCAGCTCCAGCATCGCCCGCTCCTCACCATCGCAGCAGGTCCACCTCGTCCACCACGATCCGCTCCCGGTTGCGGTACAGCGCGATGACGATGGCCAGCCCCACCGCCGCCTCCGCCGCGGCGATGGCCATCACGAAGATGGCGAAGACCTGACCGGTGAGCTCCTGAGGCGTCACGGCCCGCGAAAAGGCCACCAGGTTGATGTTGGCGGCGTTCAGCATCAGCTCGATGCACATCAGGATGGCGATGGCGTTTCGCCGGGAGAGCAGCCCGAACAGCCCGATCGCGAAGAGCAGAGCGGACAGGATCACCGCCCAGGACGCCGGGATCATTCCCGCTTCTCCTCCCGTGCCAGCAGGATGGCTCCGATGAGCGCCGCCAGGAGGATGATGGAGGTCAGCTCGAAGGCAAACAGGTATTTCTGCAGGAACGCGATGCCGATCACTCCGGCCGTGTCGGAGGCGTGCTCCCGCGCGGGCGGCTTCCAGGGATACCTTCCGAACCACCGCAGCAGGATGGCGCACAGTGCCACGCTCACCGGCAGGGCGTACACCCAGGCGCTTCGCAGCTGCCTCGAACGCTTTCCCACCACATCCTCCGTCAGGAAGACGGCAAAAAGCATCAACACCGCCACCGCCCCTACGTAAACGATCATCTGGCTCATCGCCACGAACTCGGCATGGAGGGTCACGTAGATGCACGCCACCCCCGTGAACGCCGCCGCCAGCCACAGCGCCGCGTGAAACAGGTTCCGCGAGAAGACCACCAGCAGGGCCGCCGCCAGCGTGACCGCCCCGAACGCGAGAAACGCCGCCTGCTGCCACGTGATGCTCACGTCCGCGGCTCCGTTCCGGTCTCTGCCCGGGCGTCAGGGCCCTGTGCCTGTCCCTCGGCTTCGGCCGGCTCCTGCGGCTCCGCCGGCTTCTCCGGGAACTGCCCGCCGATCTCGTGAAGCTTGTCCAGTCCCAGCACCAGGTCTTCGCGGGTGCTGTGCGCCAGCTCGAACTCGTCGCTCAACACCAGAGCGCCTGTCGGACACACCTCCACGCACAGCCCGCAGAAGATGCACCCCGCCACGTCCAGCTTCATATCCGCAAGGCGCCTCTTCCGGTCCTCGCCCACTTCCGCGACCACGGTGATGACCTGATCCGGGCAGACGCGGGCACAGGCGGAGCAGGCGATGCACCGGTCGCGGCCGGTGGCCGGGTCGATGGGCAGCGCAGGGACCCCGCGGAAGCGCTCGGAGAGCTTCGGGCGCTCCTCCGGATACTGAAGGGTCACCTTCCTGCGGAAGAGGTAGCCGAGGGTGACGCGCATCCCCTTCAGGATGGACTTCGCCCCGTCGGCCACCTGTCCCAGAAAGCTCACGCCAGAACCACCCACAATCCGGCGATCGTCAGGCTGACGAACGCGGCCGGGATCAACCCTTTCCAGGCGAAGCCCATCAGCTGGTCCACCCGCACGCGGGGGAGGGTGCTGCGGATCCACATCAGCACGAACACGAGCATCAGGCTCTTTCCGAAGAACCACAGAAACGTCAGGCCGCTCCGGAGCCATTCGGGGAAGGGCACCCCGGCCAGAGCGAACAGCCTGTCCAGCCAGAACGCCTCCGCCCCCGGAAAGAGAGGCTGCCATCCGCCGAAGAACAGAGTCGCCGCGATGGCAGCCAGCGTGAACGCGGCGGTGAATTCCTCGAGGAAGAACAGGGCGAACTTCATGCCGGAATACTCTGTGTTGAAGCCCGCCACCAGCTCGCTCTCCGCTTCCATGATGTCGAACGGCACAATGTTGGACTCGGCGATCCCCGCGATGAAGTACACCAGGAAGGCAAGCCAGCTGACGGGATTGAATATGAACCACCCGCACAGAAGACCTCCCAGCACCGGCTCTCCCTGGACCTTCACGATCTGCTGCAGGCTCAGCGACCCGGCCATCATCACCGGCACCATGAGCGCCAGGACCAGCGGGACCTCGTAGCTGACCAGCTGCGCCGCCGCCCGGAACGCCCCCAGCAGCGACCATTTGCTGTTGGAAGCCCAGCCCGCCATCATGATGCCGATGATGGGAATGCCGGTCACGGCGCAGACGTAGACGATGCCGACGTTCAGGTCCGTGGGGACCAGGCCCTTCCCGAACGGCATCACTGCATAGACCAGAAACGCCGGGACGAAGACGACGATCGGGGCAAGAATGAACGGCCAACGGTCGGCGGCGGCGGGGACGATATCCTCCTTGGCCAGCAGCTTCAGGGCATCCGCCGGGGTCTGCAGAAGCCCCTGGTAGCCTGTGCGGTTGGGACCGATGCGCACCTGGAAGGCTGCCATCACCCGGCGCAGCCCCCAGATCATCGGGTACATCACGACCAGCAGGACGAATGTCAGGACAGCTACGGCCACCGCCAGCTCCCGTGCCAGCAGCCAGAGCGCGGCCGTCGTGCCAGACGTCATGGCGACTCTTTTCCTGGCCGGCCGGGCATCCCTGCCCGTCCGGGATTTGGGCCGCACTTTCCGTTCTTTCTTCCCCGCGCGGCCGCCTGTTACTTATGCGCGAAAGATTGGCATTCCTCCCGCAGCGCGGACTTTTCCGCCGCCTTCACTTCAGGGGGTGCTTCAGCAGGGAAAACATCTGCGAGGGGAGAACCGGCACGAACTCATCGCCCAGCAGCCGGGCCGCCTCCGCCACCACAGAGGGGCTGTGGAACCAGTTCACCAGGCAGACGTGCATGAAAGCCGGCCGCTCCTTCGGGGCGTTCGCGCGGACGGCCTCCGCCAGCTTCTCCGCCTGGCTCTCGCCCGCCCCGGCCTGTCCCGCCCCGCCCAGCGTGCGAAGCACCGGGATGCCCCCGGCCACGGTGAACGCCGCGTTTCCTGAGTGAACGCCGGCGGCCCGGCCGTAGTCGCCCAGTATCCCCTTCAGCCAGGGCAGGGCCCGCGCCCAGTCGTCGAAGTCCGAACGCGTCCACGGAATGTTGCTGGTGTCCCCGAGCTGGATCACGTCAAGACCCGTCCTGCGCATCAGCTCGCCCGAGATCTCCACGTAGGCCCGGTAGAGCTCCGGGGAGCTGCAGGGCAGTTCCCGGCCGTAAAGGGCCGGAGCGATCAGACCGATGCCCGCCGTGGAGCAAAACAGCTCGTCGTTCGGGGTGCAGGTCTTCTGCAGGAACTCCAGCACATCCGGAATCAGCAGGCTGGTGACCGGATTGACCGACCAGCCGATGGGCACCTCGCCGCGGCGCGGATCCTCCCACCACTGCGGCGAACGGAAGGTCTGCTGCAGATACTGAAGATTGTCGCCGTCCGTGATGGAAAACACCACATAGACCCGGCCGGGTTCGGCCTGCACCACGGGCGGCCTGCGCGGGGGTGGCGGCCCGGAGTAGCGCAGCCCGGAGTGAACGGTCAGGTTGAAGCATCCGTCCGACACCAGCACGAACTTCCCCCGCAGGCTGGCCAGGCGCTGGAGCGTGGCCTCGTCGAAGCGTCCCGGCGGCTGTTCTCCGTAGCCTCCCCAGCATCCCAGCACCGCGGCGTTCGGCTCCGCCTCGTCCAGGAACCTCAGGCACACCTCCTCCGCGCATCGGTCCATCCCCCTGCTGACCCAAAACGGCAGGATCCGGTGCGCCACCAGATAGTCCCGCAGCACGGTGTGCCGCGGGGCAAGGAACGCCACCGCCCGCCGGCTCGCCCGCGGCCACAGCTCTCTGTAAGCCCATTCGTAGGCCTCGCCCGGCGAGTCGAAGCGGCCCCGGGCGTCCATCAGCACCGGGAGGTTGAGCTTCTGCTGGAGGGAGGGAGTGAGGGGCAGCGCGGACTCCAGCGCGCAATACAGCGTCAGAACATTCAGCTTGTGCAGCCTCAGCGGCTCGGACTCCAGCCCCTCCTCATACAGCACGGCCCCTCTGACAAGATGCCGGAACCGGACGGCCAGCTGGAGCGGCTCCTGCACCTCCCGGATGCGAAATCCCCTCTCGCGCAGCCCCTCGATCCACTTCGCGATGCCCTGCGGACCGTGCCAGCCGGGATCCTGCGTCAGAAGGATGCGCGGGCGCTCCCGGTTCACCAGCCCCTGCAGCACGGTGAGCGCCAGCCGCGTTTCCGGATCGGACCGCAGCAGGTCCGCGTGGAGAAGTGTCGGCGCCGGCGCCCGGGAGACAGGCAGAACGGTGTCAGCCGTGAGGCGTACCGGACGCTGGGCCGGGGCTCCTTCCGCCGGCCGGCAGCACGCAGTCAGGATGGCTGTCAGCCAGAGGAGCAGGCGCAGGTGGCGGCACAGCGGCGGCCCTGCCGGCCGGCCGCCTCTCCGTGGCTGCCGCGTTCCGTCCGTCTTCAGCGGCCTAACGCTCTTCCTCAACCAGGATGGTGAAATGCGTTCCGTATTCGTCCGGATTGAAGATGCGGGGAATGTAGGGCAGACGGGCATTCAGCAGGAATCCCGCGAAGGTGGCCAGCGATCCGAGCAGGATGGTCAGCTCGAAGGCGATCACCACGAACGGCAGAATGGACACCACCGGTTTGCCGCCCACGATCAGCGGATAGCGCAGGACCGTGTAGATGCACAGCGCGAAACCGGCCACCATTCCCAGCAGCGCTCCCGCGATGGCGAACACCCGCACGAACGTGGGCTTCTCCCGCAGGATCTGCTCCGCCGCGGGCACCGGTATGGGACTGAAGGCGTGGATGCGCCGCACAGGGACGCCCGAGTCCACCAGCTCCTGAAGCTTGTGAAGGTAGGAGTGCTCGTCTTCGAAGCGGTATTCCTGCATCAGGTGTACTCCTCCTTGATCTCCGTGATGGCCAGCACCGGCAGCGCCTTGCAGAACAGCAGGAACAGCGTGAAGAAGAGGCCGAAGCTGCCGATCGTGATGCCCACCTCGATGATGGTGGGCTTGTACAGCCCCCAGGCGTACGGGTCGAAGTCCCGGGCCAGGGAGGTCACGATGATGATGAACCGCTCGAGCCACATTCCCACGTTGACGAACAGGCTCAGCACGAACAGCGCGGGAATGCTGGTGCGGACCCGGCGGAAGAACAGCAGAAGCGGCAGCACCGAGTTGCACGCCACCATCACCCAGTAGGCGTAGCGGTAATGGCCCGGCTCATCGGCTCCCAGCAGCCGGTAGACGAAGTGCGAGATCTCGTACGTGTTCCCGCTGTAGAACGCGATCGCATACTCCACGACATAGGAGTAAGTCACGATGAGACTGGTCAGAAGCAGCATCTGGGCGATGCCTTCGAAATGCTTGACCGTGATGATCTCCTCCAGGCGGAAGAACTTGCGCATCGGAACCATCAACGTGATGACCATCGCGCATCCGGAGAGGATGGCTCCCGCCACGAAGTAGGGCGCGAAGATCGTGGTGTGCCAGCCCGGGATCACCGACATCGCGAAGTCCCAGCTCACGACCGAGTGCACGGAGACCACCAGGGGGGTCGCGAAGCATGCCAGCAGCCCGTAGAGTTTGTTGTAGTGCTTCCACTGCTGCACCGAGCCCACCCAGCCGAGCGAGAACACCCGGTAAGCCCACATCTGGATCCTGTTCTTTGCGTGCCGCCGCGCGATCGCCAGGTCGGGGATGAGCCCCACATACCAGAACACCGCGCTCACGGTGAGGTATGTGCTCACCGCGAACACGTCCCACACCAGCGGGCTCTTGAAGTTCGGCCAGATGAGATGGTTGTTGGGGTAGGGGAACAGCCAGTACGCGAACCAGACCCGTCCCAGGTGGATCAGCGGGAACAGCCCGGCCGTCATGACCGCGAAGATGGTCATGGCCTCCGCCGCCCTGTTGAACCGGTTCCGGAAACGCGCGCGGAACAGGAACAGCACCGCGGAGATCAGGGTCCCCGAGTGGGCGATACCCACCCAGAACACGAAGTCCACGATGAACACGCCCCAGCCGACGGGGTTGTTGATGCCGGCCACGCCCATGCCGGTCAGGATCATGTACAGCCACAGGGCCATTCCCATCAGGAACGCCGCGACCGAGACCCCGAGAGCCACCCAGTACCATTTCGTCGGGCGGCTCATCGCGGCCAGGATGTCGCGTTCCAGCCTGTGGTGCTGCTCGACCGCCTGTTCTGTCACCGTCCTATGCCTCTCCCCTGTCCGAGTTCTTCAAACGCGCGTCCGGGATCGGACCGTTCACGTAGTGCACGGCCGGGCGCGTGCCGAGCTCCTCGAAGACGCGATGCGTCCCCTGCTGAATGATCTTCGAGACGCGGCTTTCCGGATCCAGACTGTTCCCGAAGACGATCGCCTCCGAAGGACACGTCTGGGCGCAGGCCGGGACCATTTCGCCGTCCTTGATCTTGCGGCCCCTGTCCTTCGCCCGGTCCCGTGCCTCGCGAATCCGCTGCACGCAAAAGGTGCACTTCTCCATCACGCCGCGCTTCCGCAGCGAAACGAGCGGGTTGGAAACCCGGTCCAGCGGCAGCTCGATGGAATCCGTCAGGTCGCCGTGCGGCTGCCTGAGCTGCGGGTCGCGGCGAGGGCGGTAATCGAACCAGTTGAACCGCCGCACCTTGTACGGGCAGTTGTTGGCGCAGTAGCGGGTACCCACGCACCGGTTGTAGATCTGCGCGTTCAGCCCTTCCGGGTTGTGGTAAGTGGCGAACACCGGACAGACCGCCTCGCACGGGGCCGCATCGCACTGCTGGCAGAGCATTGGCAGGAAGTCGGCCCCGTCCTCCCGGTCGTAGAAGGGCTCAATGCGGATCCAGCTCATCTCGCGGCCGCGCAGGTGCTGGTCGCGGCCCGTCATGGCGACATTGTTCTCCACGTAGCAGGCCGCGACGCACGCCCCGCAGGCGGTGCACGCGTCGAGGTCGATCGCCATCGCCCAGCGGTAGTCTCTGTACTCCTGTTCCGGATACAGACTCAGGTTGTGGTGCCCCTCTCCATGCTCTTTCCCGTGCCCGTCACCGTGTGCGTTGCCGCCTTCCTTCAGGTGCACCGGGTCCGGAATGATCCCCCGGCCGTGCTGGGACGGCGAGCCGCTCATCACCGGCAGGCGGACGGCCCCTCCCGTTTTGCGGACGCGCACGCCCGTCAGCCAGGCCACCTCTCCGCCCGAAGCCGGATCCACCCGGGTGGGACAGGCGCCGGTGACGCCGCGATCCACCATCATCACGCCCGGCGGCAGGCGCTTCTGGATCTTTGCGGGAAGCACCCGCGTCCAGGTTCCCACCGCCAGTTCCAGCTCGTCCCCGTCCTGAAGCTTCAGATCCTGCGCATCCTGCTGCGCCACCGAGACCCACTCGCCGTAGGTGATCGTCGTCAGGGGGTCCGGAATCTCGTTCAGCAGCTTCAGGCTCCGGCTGCGGCCATCGTAGTACCGGATGGATGGCACAAGCGCGAGCACCGGACCCTCCGGCATCGCCGTGGTCTTCAGCGCCTGGGCCGGGACCGGCTTCGGGGCCGGACTGGCTTGGCGTGCCGCCGTCCGCACCAGGTATCCAGTGGCGGAGAACTGCGGCTCGTAGCCGGGGCCGAACTCGGCCCTCCACTGCTCCTTCAGATATGCGGCGTAGGAGCGGAACTCCCGCTCGGCCGTCATCTCGTCCAGCAGATCCAGCAGGATGTCTCCCTCGGTCTTCGTGTCGTGGAGCAGCTTCTCCGCGACCGGCTGCACCAGCCCGCGAAGTCCCCTGTGCGGGACCGCATCTCCGGCAGACTCGAGCGAATGCGACAGCGGGAGCACCAGGTCGCACTTCTCCGAGGTGGCGGAGATGGCGTCGGCGAGCGCCACCCGGAAGGACGCTTTCTCCATCCTTTCCGCAAACCGCATCGTGTCCGGGGCGGTCCCGGCCGGGTCGGTCCGTGTGACGAACAGCACTCCGGCCTCGCCTCTCTCCAGCCGGTTCGCGAGCGCCTGGAGGTCCTTGAGCGTGCCGACGCGGCCCATGTCCAGCGAACGGCCGAAGTCGAGCCGGGCGGTCATACCTCCCGCAGCCTGGAGCTGAGCGCACAGCACCGCGGTGGCCAGACCGTTCTCCCCGCCCAGAGAAACGCCTCCGGCGATGACCAGGGGCCGGCTCGCCTTCCGGAGCTGCTCCGCCAGCTCCAGCAGGGAGCCCTCGTCCAGACCGGTGGCGCGGCTGACCGCCGCGGCCCCGGAAGGAGGCGCGCCCGGGATGGACTTACCGTAGGCCGCCAGCAGGAAGGAAAGCAGATGCGGTTCGCTTCCGGGCCTGACCACCAGCCGCTTCTGCGCCTGGAGCCCTTCCAGCGACACGTGCGGCTCCGCGTGCACCCACGTCAGCCCGTTTTCACGCCTGGCGCGGGCGATCTGCCGCTGCTGGGACACCGGGCTGCCGAAGGTCTGCAGCACGTCCGCGCCGATGGTCAGCAGGAAATCGCATCCGGCGATGTCGTAGAAGGGCACCTCGCCGATGCCGAAGACCAGCCGGTTCGCCTGACGCAACGCCGCATAGTCGAACACTTCGTATTCGGGGAGGCGCTCGAACCCCGCCTTCCGGCAGAACTCGTCGATCAGCCGCCCGAGAGAGCCGGCCGTCCGCCCGGAGAGATAGAGATTTTTCCGCCCCTCCTGCCGGGCCCGGTTCACGGCCTCGATGATGGCTCCGTACGCCTGGTCCCAGTCGATCTCCTCCCACGCGCCCGTGCTCTTCCTGCGCATGGGCTTACGTATGCGCCGGGGATTGTAGAGCCGGGTGATGGCGGCCTGTCCGCGGATGCACAGACTCCCGTCGTTCACCGGGTGCCCCGGGGTCCCCTCCAGTTTCAGCGGCACCCCGTCGATCATGCGCACCGATACACCGCACGCGGCAGGGCACTCGGTGCAGGTTGTGCGGATATAGTACGGCTCACCCGGTATCCTGCCCTCCGGGAGGGGGAAAAGCGGAGAGATGGCCTTGTAGGTGCCCTTTTTCGGCTCGCATCCGGCCACCACCGCACCGCCCGTGGCGGCGCCCACCGCTTTCAGGAAGTCGCGTCGATTCATATGGTAAGCTCCGCTGTCCCTGTTCTGGGTCTTCCGATGTCTTTCATTTGTGGCACGTGTAGCAGTCCACCGATGCGTTGTTCTGCCTGTGGCAGGTAACGCAGAAGCCCATTGAGAGCGACTTCGCTTTGTGGACCACCATCTCGTATCCGATCTGCCCGTGGCAGGTCTCGCAGGGGATGCCCTTCGTCACGTGCCTCTTGTGGGAGAAGTAAACGTACCCCGGCACCTTGTGGATCTGAGCCCACTCGATCTCGCGGTTCTCTTCCCAGTACTTCGTCAGCTTCTGGATCTCCGGGCTCTCCGTCTTGACCGCCTGATGGCATTCCATGCACTTCTGGACCGGAGGGATGCCGGCCTGCTGCCCCTTGTCCGTGTACATGTGGCAGTTCTCGCACTTCAGGTTCACCACCTGGACGTGCGTTTTGTGCGGGAATGCGATCGGCTGCTCAGGCGTGGCATAAAGATAGTTCCAGTAGCTGCCGAGAGCCGCTATGATCGCCACGAACAGCGCGAAGTAGGCATAGACCGCCCACGCGCCCAGACGCTTCAGCATATCTCCTGGCCCATCCCTTTCTCTGGAATGCGCGTACTTTCACTGCGGCTCGCGGCACTGCGATCGGCCAACATTCGGGGAAGACCGGTCCTTTCTATTTCAGGGTCTTGATGTAAGCGATGATGTGGGCGATGTCCTGGTCGGACATCGTCGGCTGCGCTGGCATGATCGCCTGGAAACCTTTCACCACCTGCGAGTTCGGGTCCCGGATGGACTGGACGATGTATGCGTCGTCTGCTGTCACCGTCACTTCCTGTCCGCCCTCCAGCACCACCACCTCGTGCCCGTAAAGCCCCTTCCAGGTGGGCCCGATGTTGGCGGAGCCGTCGATGCTGTGACAGGATACGCATCCGTTCAGCTGGGCCAGCTTCTCTCCCTGGGCGGGATCACCTTCGCCGGCGGCCTGCCCGGCCTTCTCCGCAACCGCGGCCCTGCGCCTGGACTCCTCTGCGAGCCTCGCGGCCTCGGCCTTCGCCAGCAGCATGTAGTTGTGGTCGCGGAAGGCGTATTCGCGCGTCATCGAGTCCGCCACGGTCAGCAGCAGGAATGAGACCAGCACCGCCCCAAGAGGGCGCAGCCCCGGCCGCGCGTCCGGGTTCACCAGCAGCCCGTAGACCCACCGTCCCGCCGCCGCCAGCGCCACCATCGCGAGCCCCGTCACCTGATACATCGGGATGGACTTGCCGACGTCGGGGATGGTGATCAGGTTCCAGTAGACCAGCACGGGCACCAGAAGACAGGAGCCCAGCGACAGGCCCAGCGCGAAGTTCCGGACCAGCCGGTTGTAGGACTCCTCCTTCTCCCGCTCGGCCTCCGGGCTGAAATACAGGAAGAGCACCGAGGTCCCCGTGATCGCCAGCGAAACGCCGATGAACAGCGCGAAGCGGGCGATATTGTTCCACGAGAAAACGGCGAACTCCGCGGGGTTGCGGATGAACGGCCACTTCTCCGGATCCAGGCTCAGGCTCACGCCGCTGCAGATGATGAAATACGCCGTGAAGAAGGCGCCCAGCGCTGCCGCCCCGAGGACGATGTGCAGCGGATAGTTGACCTCGCGAAACCGGAAGGAGGAGCGGTACAGGGACAGAAGGACGAACGCCAGCGGGACAATGGCCGCCCCGGCCGCAAAACCGGCGGTCGTGAGCTGCCTGGTGTCATACAGCACCTGGGCATACAGGACGGCTCCCGCGATCACCGGCAGCACCCCCAGGTAGACCATCAGCCCCCGGTTGGAGGCGGCCAGCCCCGCCAGATACTCGGAGAGCGTGCGGGCATCGTGACTCGGTGTGTCCCGGTCCACGATATTGAAAAAGACCGAGAACAGCAGGGTCCCCAGCACGTAGCCAATGTAGGACAAATGCACGAACACGGTCAGCACCAGCAGATGCTTCGAGGCAGCTAGGTGCGTTTCTGTCGGCTGGAACAGCAGGTTGTTGACGAACTCCATACCCCTACACGCTCCCGGAACCGCACGTTGCGGTCCGGACTCCTCCTGAAAACATCCCGCGGCGGCGTCTCGTCTAGCCGGTCTTCACCAGCCGGTCTGCCGAGACGATCACCATCACCAGCAGCGCATACACGTTGATGCTGACGAACGTCCGCCGGAACGAGGCATCGTCCGCCTCCGGCATCAGCAGGCCGCTTGCGCGCCACACGAGCCACACGGCGCAGGCCAGAAGCGCCGCCGCGGCCAGATTGGAATACACCGCCCCGAAGACCGGCAGGCTCAGGCAGGTCACCGCCGCCGCCACGATCCAGACGAACGTGAGGCGCGTCAGCTGCTCCGTGCTGAACACCTGCGTCAGCGACGAGAGCTCCGCCCGCTCGTAGTCCTTTCCGTATTTGCGCAACAGCAGCCAGAAATGCGGCACCTGCCAGACGAAAAAGAACATCGCCAGCGAGATGATGGCCGGGTGGGTCAGATACCCCCCCGCCGCGGTCCATCCGATCACCGGCGGGATCGCTCCGATGACCGATCCCGGAATCGCGGCAAACGGCGTCCACCGCTTGAGGTAGGTGTAGACCCCGTTGTACCACAGCACGCACAGGGCTCCCAGCGCAAGCGGCACAATGCCCGCGAACCCCCAGAGCATCACCAGCCCGCAGAAAAGCAGCCCGGCCGACACCCCGGACGCCTCCGCAACGCTCATCCGGCCCGAGGGGATGGGGCGGTTGCGCGTCCGCTCCATGAGGGCGTCCGTCCGGTGCTCCTGGACCTGGTTCAGCGCCAGGCTGCCCGCTCCCAGCAGGGCGGTCCCCGCCAGCACCGGCAGCAGGCCGGTGTCCACCCGCTCCGCCCGCAGGATGTATCCCGCCGCCGTAGAGAGAGTGGCCAGCACGGCGATGCGGAACTTGGTCAGGTCGAGCACAGCTTTCAGACGCTCTCTCACGTGGCTCGTCCGCCCCTCACTTCAGCGATCTGATGTAGGCGATCATCGCCTTCAGCTCTTCCGCGGTCAGGTTCGGCTGGCCGGGCATCAGCGGCTGGTAACCCTTCACGATCTCCGCGTTCGGCTCCCGGATCGACTTCTCCAGATAGGCTTCGTCCGCGCGGACGGTGCGCTCCTTGCCGTCCACTAAAACGGTCACACTGCTGCCGTACAACCCTTTGAAGGTGGGGCCGACCAGGCGCGACCCATCAGAGGAGTGGCAGGACGAGCAGGCGTAGCGGGCCATCAGCTTTTCGCCCTCTGCCACCAGTGCCGCGTCGCCGGGTGACGCACCGGAGCTCGAGGCCGGGATCGCCGCCGGAGCCGGGGATACCGGCTTGCCTCCCGGCGCCGTCGCCTTGCTCTTGCCCGCAGGGGAGGCGGAGCCGCCGGCCGGGGCGGTGGCGGTCGCGTTAGACCCGGCGGGCCGCCCGTCAGCCATCACCGCCGCGCCCCGACCGTCTGCGGCGGGAGCGGACGCGGCCGCCTGCGCCGGCGCCGGCTTCGTCTCCTTTGGAGCGCTCGCGGCGTACCACTTCTCGAACTCGGCCTTCGGCATCACCTGGATCTTCGAGACCATGTAAGCGTGCTGCAGGCCGCAGTACTCGGCGCATAAAATGTCGAACGTGCCCGTCTTCTCCGCAGTCACGAAATACTGGTTCTTGCGACCGGGAATGGCGTCCCACTTGATACGGAAGGCCGGGACGTAAAAGCTGTGGATGACATCCGCGCTGGTGATCACGAACTTCACCGGCTCCCCCGCCGGAATGCGCAGCATGTCCGTCGCCTGGATACCGTTCTCGTAGCTGTACAGCCAGGACCACATCCTTCCCGTGACCGTCACCGTCAATGCGTCATCCGGCCCCGTCCGCATCACCCTGTATCCGACGAACCCGTACCAGAACATGACCAGCACGATGATCACCGGGATCACGGTCCAGACCAGCTCCAGCCCGGTATGGTGGGAGATGTTGGCCACCCTCGGCTGTCTCTTCCGGCTGTATTTGACGACGAAGAACACCATCGTCGCCATGATCCCGACGAACAGCACGACGCTGATCCCCAGGATCACCAACATCACCTGGTCTACGTGGCTCGCAGTGTTGGAGGCTGCCGTTCCCATGCGCCTATCTTGCCAGAGTCGTGTCGGTGAAGGTCAGGCCGATGAAAATGGCCAGCGTGACCACCACCACGAGGAACATCACCTTGAAAATCCGGTCTTCATACTTCAGGTGCATGAAGATCCCTAGCACCAGCGACGTCTTGATGCACGCCACGGCCAGGGCCGTCAGCACGCTCAGTCGCTTGAGGTCCACACCGGAGACCGCCACCGTCAAGGCGGTGAGCATCAACAGCGCCAGCCAGACGCCGACGAACGTCCGGTAGCTGACGACATGTCCCCCGTTCTCGCCGTGTCCATGCTCCATTGCGGTCTTCTGTGCCTCCTCAGGTGATCAGGTAAAAAAGCGGGAACAGGAAGATCCAGATGATGTCCACCAGATGCCAGTAGAGCCCCGCGTTCTCCAGACTGACATAGTCCGACGGATGGATGGTCTCCGGCCCGGGCTTCAGCCGCACCACCACACTGAGGTGCTCCACGTTCTCGTCGATGACGCCGCCCTTCCACAGCGGCCAGCCCCCGGCGTCCACAATGGCCGGACGCGCCCCCGCGAGCGGCTCCTCGGCGTCCTCCACCCGGAACGAATGGACGCGGAACGGCTTGCGCGCGATCACCACGGCCATCACGGTCAGGAGCACCATCCCGATGATCACGTGCAGCCCGTGCAGCCCAGTCATCGCGTAATACAGACCGAAGAAGCGGACCTCGCCCTGAGGAAGCTTCATCAGCTCCGGCGACGCCGGGTATATCCCGTGCGAGATCTTTGCCGTCCACTCGAAATACTTGATCACCAGGAACGCAAGCCCGCACAGGACCGTCAGGGCCACCAGCCAGACGGCCAGCCTCCGGTTTCCCTTCTGCATCGCCGTGATGGAGAGCGCCATCGTGAGGCTGCTGGTCAGCAGGATGACCGTGTTGACCGTCCCCAGCACCAGGTCCAGATCCTTCGCAGCCGTGTGGAAGTCCGCGAAGTTCACGTGCCGGTAGATGGCGTATGCGACGAACAGCCCTCCGAACAGCAGCAGCTCCGTGAACAGGAACAGCCACATCCCCAGCTTGCGGCCGGTGTAGTCGAAGTGGTGCTCGACCTCCCGGAGCGCCGCCTGCGCTCCGCCCCCGGTCGTCGCGGTATGGTTCACCTGGCAACCTCCGTCGGGAAGTCATACGGCCCGCCGGTGAAGGTGGGCGTCTTCTCGAAATTCTCCACCGGCGGAGGCGAGGAGGTGCTCCACTCCGGCGTCACTCCGCCCCACGGATTGTCCGGGGCCTTCTCTCCGCGCTTCAACGCCACCAGCAGGTTGCCCAGCATCAGAAGCACTCCCGCGATCAGGATCCACGAGCCCACCGTCGCCACCACGTGCCAGCTCTGATACTGCGGCAGGTAGTCGTAATAGCGGCGCGGCATGCCGAGCCATCCCATCAGGAGCATCGTGAAGTACAGCACGTTGAAGCCCACGAACATCAGAGCCCACGCGATCGTCGCGACCTTCTCGTTGTACATCCTCCCGAACATCTTCGGGAACCAGTAATGCAGCGCGCCGAACAGGGCGAAGCCCGTCCCCCCGAACATCACGTAGTGGAAATGCGCCACCACGAAATACGTGTCGTGCAGGTGGATGTCCAGCGCCAGGGCGCCCTGCATCAGGCCCGTGAACCCGCCGATGCTGAAAAGGAAGATGAACGCCAGCGCGAACAGCATCGGGGGACGGAGCTCGATGGAGCCGCGGTAAAGCGTCGACACCCAGTTGAACACCTTGATGGCGCTTGGCACCGCAACGAGGAATGTCAGCAGCGAGAAGATCACGGCCGCCCGCTCGCCGATGCCCACAGTGAACATATGGTGCGCCCACACCAGCGACCCGAACAGGGCGATCGCCAGGCTGGACCCCGCGATGAACTTGTATCCGAAGATCGTCCGCCGCGCGAAGGTCGGGATGATCTCCGAGATGGCCCCCATCCCGGGCAGGATCATAATATAGACCGCCGGATGCGAGTAGATCCAGAACAGGTGCTGATACAGCACGGGATCACCGCCCCGCGCCGGGTCGAACACCCCGATGCCGAGCATCCTTTCCAGCATCACCAGCAGGAGCGTGATCCCGAGAACAGGGGTCGCCAGGATCTGGATCCAGCTGGTGGCATAGATCGCCCACACGAACAGCGGCATCCGTCCCCAGCGCATTCCGGGAGCCCGCATCTGGTGCACCGTGGTGACGAAGTTGAGCCCGGTCAGGATGGAGCTGAAACCGAGGATGAACACCCCGAACAGTGCCAGCGTGGTGTTCGTGTTCGTCTGGATGGAGTAGGGGACGTAGAAGGTCCACCCCGTGTCCGGGAGCCCGCCCGTGAACAGTGAGGCGATGGCCACGAACGCCCCGATGATGAACAGCCACCAGCTGAGCAGGTTCAGGAAGGGAAACGCGACATCCTTCGCCCCGATCATAATGGGCAGGAAGAAGTTTCCGAACGACGCGATCAGGCCCGGAATCACGAACAGGAAGATCATGATCACGCCGTGCACGGTGAAGATGGCGTTGTAGACGGCAGGGTTCGAGATGACGGTCGGGCCGGGGGTCAGCATCTCCAGCCTCATCACGAACCCCAGCCCCACTCCAACCAGGAAGAACGCAAGCTGGGAGACCAGGTACATCACCCCGATCCGCTTGTGGTCGGTGGAGAGGACCCAGCTGAGGATTCCCGAATAGGCGGCTCTATGATTCAGATAGTCCGGCAGGGCGTGAGACCTGCCCGCGACATCAACTGCCATGGTCGTTGCCTTCTCCGTCCGATGCGGCTCTGCGGCGCGAGCCCGCGCCAAGATAGATGACGAACCCCAGCGCCATCAGCAGGACTGCCGTCCCGGCGATGCGGGTGGTGTTCAGGACATACTTCCGGCCGTCCGGGTCATAGTTGAAGCAGAAAAGAAGGATCTTGTTGATGGTAGGCCCCACGCGGCCCTGCGATGCCTCGGTAAGAGCGAGCTTGAGGTCCAGGGGCAGGAAGCTCGTCCCGTAAAGGTAACGTACGATCTTGCCCTTCGGACTCAGCACGTAAATGGCCGCGGCGTGCACGAAGTCCCGTCCCTGCTTCTCGTAGCCGAAACCGACCGCCTGTGTGATGGCGTCAATGCTCTCCTGATCCCCGGTCAGGAAGCTCCAGGCCTCTGCGGGAAACTCCCGGCGGTCGATCAAGTTCAGATAATTCTTTTTCTTCTCCGAGGCGAGCTTCGGAGTGTCCGACACATCGAAGCTGACGGTGATGACCCGGTAGTCCTCTCCCGGGCGCATGTCCATCAGGTTCAGAACCTCGGCAAGACCGGTGAGCAGGGGCGTGCAGATCCCCGGGCAGCTGTAGTAGACCAGCGACAGCACGGTGGGGCGGTCCACAAGATCGCCCAGCCGCACCGTGCGTCCGCTCTCGTCGCGGAACTCCAGATCCAGCGGAACGGTCTCGCCCAGGTGCTCCACGATCCCAACTGCCGGCGCAGCCCCTGACGGCGGCTCGGCCACCCGCCCCCCTGCCGGCAGGGATGCGCCCGCCAGCAGAAGAAGCCCCGCGGCACATCTCAGGAGTCTTGTTCCGATGTCAGCCTCTCGCACGTCGCCTGCGTCCTTTCCCCGGCTCACTCCAGCTTCAGGGCGAGATCCAGCCCGGACACCCGCGGACCCTGACGCAGCGAAGAGATGATCGCCAGCGCCAGACTCCCGGCGCAGAAGATCGGGATGCTCCAGCAAAGCGGGCCCAGCCCGGCAAGCCTCCCGGGAGCCAGCGCCGGGACCACCAGCATCCATCGCTCCAGCCACAGCCCCGCGAACACCATCGCGGCGATCCACACCAGCCTTCCAGGGGTGGACTTGGCCGCCCGGCTCTGCAGCAGCAGAAACGGTCCGAACATCAGGATAACCAGAATGGCGATCCCCACCGCTCTCCACGGAAACAGATACAGCCTGTGGTGCAGGTAGGTTGCCTCCTCCGGGATGTTCCCGTACCAGATCGTCAGCCACTGCGCGAACACGAACCCCGAAAACAGGATGCCGAAGCCCATCATCAGGTTGCCCATGTCCGAGAAGCGGTGCGAGTCCAGATGCTTCTCGAGACCCGCCGCCCTCCCGGCCAGGGTGGCGACGATGATGATGGCCGCCATCGCCGCATACTGGTTGCCCACGAAGTAGTAGGCTCCGAACAGCGTGCTGTACCAGTGCGGCTCGAGCGACATCACCAGGTCGAACGCAAGAAGGGTGTAGACAACGACGTACGCCAGGATCAGGCCGATGGCCAGGCGGTTCACGACGGCTGCCGCGTGGTCGGACGGTTCCTCCCCTTCCCGGGGCTCCAGCCGCCGGTAGGCCAGAACATACCAGTAGCTCAGCCCGGTCAACACCAGAAGAGCCGCCGCGTTGCGCGCAAAGAAGAAGCCCTCGTTCAGCCACTTCGCCTTTGCCGGGACAGGATGGTGGAGCCAGGTCAGCCAGTGCTCCCGCCCGGCAAACAGCAGGGCGAACAAGACCAGCGACACGGGCAGAAAATGAACGGCGGAGCGCGCGATACGGTTCACCCCCGCAGCCCAGGTCGCCTGAGCGGCGCGAAGGATCGCCGCCCAGATGATCATCCCCTGAGCGATGCCGCCCCAGAACAGGAAGTTCACCAGCAGCATCCACCAGAACTCTTCGCCGCCCAGAAAAAGCCCGGCCAGCGACCCGGCTCCCCCGAGAACGGCTGCAGCCGCGGCGATCCTGGAAGCCCTTGCGCTCCAGTCCAGGTCCTCAACCGCTGCTGCAGTCGCATTCATTGCGGAAACGTCCATTCGACTCTATGTCCCTGTCTTCTCCGCCCTTCCTCGCCGCCGATTGTGACGCATTGCACAAATGGGTCCGGAGCGCTCCCTTCGTCGAAGCTTCCGGGGGTTCCATCCCTATTATGCAATCAGTTCTCAGTCTCCGGCAAGGAAAACAGCGACCGATTTGCAAACTTCTTCACAATCATCGCGGGTCACCCGCGGGCCCGCGTGTAATCTTCGCTCCGTGCCCACTCCGGGTTCCATCCGCTGCCCTTCGATTCCTCCGCTGCGCTCCCCCCGGCCAGCTCGAGCGCCGCGCATGGTGTCCCGAAGCGCGGCAGGGCGAACGGCAGGTGCGTGCGCCCGCGGGCCAGGATATGCTCGCCGTTCGCGGCGTCCCCCTCGAATGGCGCCCCGTGGTTCCACGGCACCCAGGAACGCGCGTTGCAGTAATGGCAGACGAACGCCCTGCGCCACCGGTCAGCGGTCCGGTTCGGGTAAGAGCGGTGCAGAAGGTGCCCGTGGAAGAACACGGCGTCGCCCGGCTCCAGCACCACGGGGACCGGGCGGGGATAGCGGCCGGCCACCCGCGTCAGAGAGTTCACGGAGTCGTCCTGGACGCTCACGTTCTCCGCGTATTCCAGGTCGGCGAAGGCCTCGTAAGACTGGACGGTCAGCTCCTGGCCGGGGAGCGCCCGCACGGGCTCCCGGTGCGATCCCGGCGACACCCACAGGCAGCCGTTCTCCTCGTCCGCCCGGTCGAGCGCCGTCCAGACGCCGATCAATGTGTCCGGGAATGTCAGGATGTAAAAGGAGTCCTGATGCCAGCCCTGACCCCCTCTGCCCGGAGGGTTCAGGAACAGCATCGTCTGCAGCGCCAGGACGTCGGGCCCGGTCAGCGCCTCCAGCACGTCCAGAACACGCGGATGAAGGAAATACTTTTCGCTGACGGCGTCCACCCGGTGAAGCATGTGGATCCGGGTCATCCGGTCCATCAACTGGTCGAGCGAGGCATCGTCAGGGGGAGGGGCCAGGCCGGGAAGCGGCGCCCGGCCGTGAAGGAGGTCTATCGCGTGCTCCGCAAGTTCTTCCACCTCTGCGTTGTCGAACAGCTTGCGGACGATGAGATAGCCGTTGGTCTGGTAGGCGACGTAATCGTCGACGGTCACGCGGCGCCGCTCCGGCGCCCGAGCGTCACTGCATCTCGTCATAGATCTCCTCCAGCTTCACCGGCCTGTGCCCGGCGGCGCTGCGGTCCAGAGCGTAGCAGACCGCGTGCGTCTTTGCTGCATCGGCCAGGTTCACGAACGACTCCGTGCCGGAGAGGATGCAGTCCCCGAAATGCGCGATCTCACCCTGGAACGGGTGGTGCGTCACGTCGCCCGAATCCGGACGGACGGTGGGCACCTCCACCCAGCCCGTGGAGCCCGCGAAGAACTCCGGAGCCCAGATGCGGTTGTCGCGGATGCTTCCTCTCTCTCCCAGCAGGTCGATATTGAACAGATACGGGAACCGCCCCTCCAGCACGGACGAGACCTTCCCGACGGCCCCGCCCCGGAACTTAAGGACGCCCACAACGGTGGGTGGGTACTCGTAGTCCGGGTTCACCTGGGTGCAGTAGGCCGAGACCTCCGCCACCTCGTCGCCCGTAAAGAACCGGATGGCGTCCACGGCGTGGCAGCCGGCGGAAAGGAACGAGCTGCCGGCCACATCCTTCTTCACGTTCCAGCGATACTGGGGATACTGCGGTCCGATGTTATGCCAGTAATCCACCTCCGCGTAGAAGATGCGGCCGGTCGCGCCGCTATCCAGCATCCTGCGAATCAGGATGAACTGGGGGTTCCAGCGCAGGACGAAGCTGACCACAGTCCGCACACCGGCTGACTGCACCGCCCGCAGCATCTTTCCCAGCGAAGCGGGGTCGTTCGCGACCGCCTTCTCGATCAGGATATGCTTGCCCGCTTCCGCGGCCCGGATAGTCTGTTCCGGGTGCAGGCGGGGCGGGGTGCAGATGGAGACCGCCTGGACCTCCGGGTCGGCCAGCATCTTCGCATAGTCGTCATAACAGCGGACGTCTTCCAGACCGAGCTCGTCGGCCTTCTGGCGCGCCTTCTCCACCGTCCGGCCGCAGATGGCCGCCACCCGGAAGCGGGGGTCCGCCCTGTACCACCGCAGGTGTTCGCCGGAGACCCAGCCCGTTCCAACGACCCCGGCTCCGATCGGCTCTCTCACAGGTTCCTCCCCCTCCATCGCCAATCAACGCTCATCTCCCCGGGGGAGAGCGAGCGCTTTTGTATCTGTAAAGGAACGCTTATCGTTTCCGGCAGGCGTATCCTGCCCCTGGTTGTGCGGGAAGCGCAGACGAAAGCGAAGCCGCGCCGGGAACGCAGCGCGCCCGGCCAGCCCGGGGGGGAATGGAGCGGCGGCACAGAGGGGAGAGAGCGCCGGAGGGAGCGGCGAATCGTGGCCGCATAGGCTCCCGGCGCGGGCAGCCTGACGGGAGCCTCCTGAAGTTTCCGCCCCCCGAGGCTGCACGATGATTCAGACTCCTCGCCACGCGCTGCCGGACAGCCTGGTCCGGCAGCCGTGCCTTACCGCCGCGGCCTCACTGGCCGTTCTTGCGGCCGCGGTCTGTCCTCTGCCTCGCCGGATAGGTGCCCTGCCTCTGGCACTCAGCGCAGAAGCCGTACAGCTCGAAAGCGTGGCCGGTGACCTGGAAGCCCTGTTCCCCTTCCGGATACTTGACTTCAGGCACCCCGGGACACGCCTCCACGCAGACGTTCTTGCCGCAGCGGATGCACACCGCGTGGTGATGGTGCCGCTCCCCCTGGTATTCGAAGAGAGCGCTGGCAGCGTTTTGCAGATTGATCTGCAGCGCCACTCCGATGGTCGTGAACATCGTCAGGTTCCGGTAGACCGTGTCGATGCTGATGTGGGGGAACGTGGACTTCAGCTGAGAGTAGATGTCGTAAGCCGAGATCGGCCTCTCCGCAGCCTTGAGCACGGCCAGGATGTGGCTCCGCTGCGGAGTCAGCCTCAGCCCCAGAGCTTTCAGCTCCTGGTCGATTGCAGGCAGCACTGTTGCTGGTTCGATTGCGTTCACGGTTCTACAGTCTTTCTCTGGCCCTCCCCGGACCCGGTTTTTACCCCGACTGTTCGACTACCTATATAGCTCAATCTTTCACAGAATGTCATTTACCTGACAAAAATCCCGGGAAATTATAGGCTCATCCCATCACGGCCCTTGCCCTCCCTCCTTGAACCGCGCTTCCGGCGTTGCGCGCGGCTCCCGGCAAGTGGAGGGCAGGCTCTGTTCTCCAACCTGCCCCCCTGCTGCCGGCCCGGGCGTGTGCGGGCATACGGACCTGCCGGAGTGGCAGGCCGAAGAGGTCTTCCCTCCGGAGGGCAATCTGGCCGCGGGGGGGCGGGCCCTGTTCCCGGAGGTGGCAGGGAGCGGAGCGTTCCCGGCTTTGCGCCGGTCAGCAGCGACGCGCTGGAGGAGCGGAAGGCCGCGCCCCACCGCCGGGTTCATTACCCTTGCAGCGCTACTGAGCGCCCATTCCGAACTGCGGAAGCCAGCCCCGGTTCGCCTCGAACATCTCGTCCACCATCTGCCGGATCTCCGCCAGGCTCAGGACCGCCGATGTCAGCGGGTCGTAGCAGACGGCGTGGAACACCTTCCGGCGGTCGCCCTCGAGGGCTCCCTGCACCGCCAGCTCCTCGCACTGGGCGCTGATGCTGTTCAGCAGAGCCAGCTGCGGGGGAAGCGGCCCCACTTTCATCGGGTTCAATCCGCGCCGCGACGCCAGCACGGGGACCTCCACGCAGCACCCGGGGGGAAGGTTGTCGATGAGCGCGTTGTTCAGCACGTTGCCGTTGAACTCGAACATCTCCCCGTCGCCGATGACCGCGTTGAAGATGCTCGCGGCGTACTCGTGCCCCCGCTCAAGGCGCACCGGGGCCTCCAGCTGTTCGCGTATGTGATCGCGCCAGGTGTCCGCCACCTTCTGGTATTCGTGCAGGATGTAGGCGTAGTGCCCCGGGTTCCACCCCGTTCCGTGCGTGCAGTACTTCTCGATGAGGTCCGGACGCTTGCGGAACCAGGCGTTGTATTCCGAGTTGTGCCCGCTGGATTCGGTCACATAGTAGTCCAGGTGCAGGAACATCTCGTTGCGCACCTGCTCCTCGTTGTAGATCTCCGGACGGGTCTCGACCGCCTCGCGGATCAGGGGATAGGCGTCCTTCCCGTTCCAGCGGAAATCCAGATACCAGGCCTGGTGATTGATGCCCGCGCACAGGTAAGTGATCTCCTCGTAAGGCGCGCCGATCCAGCGGGCCAGCATCATGGCCGTGCCCTGCACGCTGTGGCAGAGCCCGGTCAGCTTCACCCGGGTCTCGCCGAGCATCGCGCGGCACAGCATGGCCATCGGATTGGTGTAGTTCAGGAGCAGCGCGTCCGGACAAAGCTCCTCGATGTCGCGGCAGATGTCCAGCATCACCGGGATGGTGCGCAGCGCCCGGAAGATGCCGGACGGACCGCGGGTGTCGCCCACGTTGATGTCCACGCCATACTTCTTGGGGATCTCGATGTCGCTGCGGAAGACGTCCACCCCGCCCTGCAGGATGGTGCAGACCACTCCGTCCGCGCCGTCCAGAGCCTCGCGGCGGTCCAGCGTCGAGATGACCTTCGCCGGGTAGTTTCCCGCTTCGATGATCCGGTTGACGGCCGTGGTGATGAACTCCAGCCGTTCCTGGTCGATGTCCATCAGCGCCAGCGTGGCGTCCGAGAGCGCCGGGAACGTCAGGATGTCCCGCACCAGCCCCCGGGTGAATCCGAAGCTTCCCGCACCGATGAAAGCGATCTTTCTGGAAATGGCTTTGTCCTCCGTCGTCTGTAGATGTGGGCAACGCGCGGGGCAGGTTCCGGCGCTCCCTGGCAGCCCTTTGACTCCCGGCCCCTCATCTCCTCCGGAGATTGCCCTTCCCTCGGCATCGCATCGCTCTCCGCTTGGAGGGTTGCCCTTCAGGGCGGGCGCCGGGAGCCCGAAAATTGCTCTGAGATGGCCACTGCCGACCGGTCCTCGCCTTCCGGCCCGTCCCGTCGCAGGCGCTTCGATGCCGCAGGCGCTCCCCGGCGCCCGATCATACCTCCGCCCTCGCCGCTGCGGGGGGCGCACGCCTCGCCGCGGTTGACGGCCGCTCTCGCCGCCCTGACGGTTGCGGCCCTTGCGTCCCCCTTCCTCGCGCATCTCTATGTCAGCCGGTCCTTGCGCGACCTGCACGCCCCCGCTCGCGGGACGAACCTGGTACTCAACTCAGGGTTCGAGGCCTCGGACGGAGGCGGGGGGGCGGCCTACTGGTTCGCGGAGGGCGGCGGTACGGTCACGCGGGATGCCTCCCGGAAGCACACCGGCGCCTTCGCGCTCCGGCTCTCTTCGGAGGACGGCGCGACGGTGACCGCCGGAGCGGCCCTCGCCCTCGTTCCCCTCTCGGACCGCGTCCAAATCGAGGCGCAGGCCTGCGCGCGGGGGCTTCGGGGCCGGGCCTTCGTCCGTCTGGTGTTCTTTGCTGCGGACGGCAGCGGACCGCTCGCCGAGCCGGAGACGTCCTGGCTGAGCGGCACATCGGACTGGCGGCCGCTGAGAGCGTCCGCCCGCGTGCCCGCCGGAGCGGGCAGCGCCATTCTGGAGGTGGTCCTCGAGGGCCGCGGGACCGTCTGGTTCGACAACGTCCGCGCTCTCTCGGAGGAAGCCTGGGACCCCGGAGGTCCGGCGGCAGCGGCGCGGCCCGGGCCGTTCCGCAACGGCTCCTTCGAGGACGTAATCGGCGGGGGGGTGCCGCGCTTCTGGGTTCTGGCGGAGGAGGCCGGTCTGGATGCCTCCGTCCGGCGGACGGGGGAGTGCTCCCTGCGGGCCGCTCCTCGCACGGAGCAGGATTCCGCCGTGCTCGCCCGGCAGGACTACCACCCTCCGGAGCGTGCCGGGAGCCGGACGGCGGCTCAGGTGCATGTCTGTTCACCGCGAGGGGCGGATGCCCGCCTGGTCATCTCCTGCTTCGACCGGGCCGGGCGGCTGATGGCCGTTCACGCGGATGAGGGCAGAGTGCGGGGCGGGGAGTGGCAGCGGCTGTTCGTGGACTTCGCGGTCCCGGAAGGATGCGGTCGGCTCCGCATGACCCTGAGCGCGGCCGGAGGGGAGTGCTGGTTCGATGATGCCGCCGTCCGCTGACCCGTCTGTGCGCTCTGTGCCACCGGCCGGCCGGGCGTGCTAGAATGATTGCAGGCTGTCGCTCTTTGCGTCCCCGGCGCGCCTGCCGGGGCAAAGAAAGTTCGGCGGCCGGCGAGCGCTTCGTTCCTCGGTTCCGGCTGGAGCAGAGCGGGGCCTGCGGGAGGTATCCGAGTTTTGAGAAGGAAAAGACCGGGAAGCGATGTCCCGGACGCCTCCGTCTCCGGGCGGGCGGCCGAAGACATCAACAGCCCGGGGATGAAAGAGATCGCGGCGCGGGTGGGGGTCTCCAAGACCACCGTCCACCGCGCCCTGACCGGCAGCGGGCGGGTGAGCCCCAAGACCCGCGCCCGGATCCTGGCCATCGCCGCAGAGCTGGACTACACCCCCAACACGCTGGCCCGCTCCCTTCGCCGCCAGAGGACGGGGACCCTTGGGGTGGTGACGAACGGGGTCTCCAACTCCTTCTACGCAACACTGCTGGCAGCGATCGAAGAGGCTGCGGGCAGTCAGGGCTACAATCTGCTGCTGTGCTGCTCGGGGGGCAACGCCGAGCTGGAGACGGAGCATCTCGGCCTGCTCCGGGAGAAGCGTGTGGACGGGCTGCTCGTGGCGCCCTCCAGCAGCTCCGCGAATGCCGCCCAGTTCGAGAGGCTCCGCCGGGGCGGTTTCCCGTTCGTCTTTCTGGACAGGTTCGTCCCTTCCGTCTCCGCGGACGCCGTGATGACGGATCACCGTCTGGCCGGGCAGCTGATCGGAGACCATCTGATCGCGGCCGGACGCCGCCGCATCGGGCTGATCGTGCCGCTGGACGAGTCCTTCATGTCCACCTCCATCCGCGAGCGCATCGAGGGGGTCTGCGACATTGCGAAGCAGTTCGGGGCCGACGTAGTGCGGATCGGCCGGGAGCGCTACTGGGAGCCGCTCGAGGACTACGGGTTTCTCTGCGTGTCCGAGTTCCTAGACTCCGGCGGAACGGTTGACGCCCTCGTGGGCATGAACGACCATGTGGCCATCGGGGCCCTGTTCGCCTGCCGCACGCGGGGAGTGCGCGTGCCCGAGGATATCGCGGTGACGGGCTACGACGATCTGGATGTCTCCAGCTTCGTCACCCCGCGGCTGACCACCATCCGCCAGCCCACGCGCCAGATCGCCTGGGAGGCGGTCAAGCTCCTCATGTCGCGCATCGGGGGAGGACGGGCGGACGAGGCGGTCACGGTGCGGCTGAGGCCCATCCTGATGGAGCGCGAGTCCACGCCCGCCGTGCGCCGCCCGGTGCAGCTGTTGCCTCCGGAGGACGCCTGAAGCCCGCCGGGCCCCGGGTTCCCTCCGCCCATCAAGCGTATCCCTTTGCGGCTATAATCCCCGCCGGAGGGGGAACGCCGCGCATCGCACGGGCCGGGATCGGGTCCGTATGCTCACAGGGGGTCACAGGGAACGTCATGACTGCCGCCAGGATAGACATCGAGCAGATCGGTCAGCTGATCTCCATCGCCGAGCGTTACGGGCTGGAAGAGCTGACGGTCAGCGAGGGTTCTCTCTCGGTCACCATCCGGGGGTTCGCTCCTCCTCCCGCCGCCCCGGATCAGGCCGCACCGGCGGTTTCTGCCGCTGCCCCTCCGGTCCGGGAGCCCCGCCCCGCGAAGCCCCGGCCCGCGACGGAGGCGCCCGTCCGCAAGCGAGGCGTTCCGCTGCCCGCGCCGATGACCGGCGTCTTCTACCGCGCACCGTCGCCGGACGCTCCGCCGTTCGTGGATGTGGGGGATGTCGTGACGGCCGGGCAGACTATCGGCCTCATCGAGGCCATGAAAGTGTTCAGTGAGGTTCCCGCCGAGGTGGCGGGGCGTATCGTTGAGATCGTCGCCGAGAGCGGCAAACTGGTGCAGGCCGACGAGCCGCTGATGTTCGTCGAGCCGGTCGAGGATCTGGAGAGCTAATCAGTTGGTTCAGACAGACGCTCCCGTCGGGGTGGGGATCATCGGCTTCGGGACCGTGGGGCAGGGCGCCTACACCATCCTGCGGGACAACGCGCCCACCATCGCGCGTCAGGTCGGGGTGCCGGTGCAGACGCGGATGGTGGCGGACATCCGGGCTGCGGAGCTGGGCGGCCGGGTTGGGCCGGGGGTGGAGCTGGTCACGGATGCCCGGCGGGTCCTCGAGTCCCCCGACGTTCAAATCGTCTGCGAGCTCATCGGCGGGGTGGGGGCTGCGGCGGAGATCGTTCGGGAGGCTCTCTCGGCGGGCAAGCACGTGGTCACTGCGAACAAGGAGCTTCTGGCCCGGCAGGGACCGGAGCTCCTGCGCCTGGCCGAAGAGAACGGGTGCGACTTCTATTTCGAGGCGAGCGTCGGCGGCGGGATTCCCATCATCTCTCCTCTGAGGGTGGGTCTGGCGGGCAACCGCGTGGAGCGCATCCTGGGGATCGTCAACGGGACGACCAACTACATCCTGACGGCGATGGCCGCGGGCGGGGGCGACCTTCCTTCGGTCTTGAAGGAGGCCCAGGAGCTGGGATACGCCGAGGCCGATCCCACGAACGATGTGGAGGGTTTCGACGCGCGCTACAAACTCACCATCCTGGCGTCGCTGGGATTCCACGCGAGAATCCGGGTGGAGCAGATCCTGTGCGAGGGAATCACGGGGGTGGTGCCCCAGGATATCGAATACGCCCGCGAACTGGGCTACGGCGTCAAGCTCCTGGCCATCGCCCGGCGCGTTGACGGGCGCATCGAGGCGCGCGTGCATCCCACCCTGGTTCCATTCAGCCATCCTATCGCGTCTGTCGCAGGGGTCAACAATGCCATCTACGTGACGGGCAACGCGGTGGGAGACACCATGTTCTTCGGGCCGGGGGCGGGCGGGCTTGCGGCCGGCAGCGCGGTGGTGGGAGACATCATCGAGGTCGCGCGCAACATCCGGGCGGGAGCGTGCGGGCGGTTGCGGTGCCCGGAGTTCCGGGACCTGCCTGTGGTGCCGCCTGACGACATCACGGCGCGCTACTACGTCCGGATGCGTGTCACGGATGCGCCGGGAGTGCTGGCGGCGATCGCTTCGGAGTTCGGTGCGGAGGGAGTCTCCATTGCGGCGGTCATCCAGAAGGACTCCCACGAAGGGGTGGCGGAGATCATCTTCCTCACCCACGAAGTGCGCGAGAAGAGCTTCCGGGACGCGCTGGAGCGGATCGGGCAGCTGTCCGTTGTGGAGAAGGTTTGCGCGTTCCTCCGGGTGGAGGAATGATTCAGGAGGCGGTGATGAAAGCGCTGGCGGACCGTGCGGCAGATCGGGTGGGCATCATCAGGAAATACCGGGACTGGCTGCCGGTCTCGGACTCCACCCCGATTGTCACGCTGCTGGAGGGCGATACCCCTCTCATCCCTGTGCCCGCGCTCGCCAAGGCCATCGATCCGAAGCTGACGGTCTACGTGAAGTACGAAGGGCTCAACCCCACGGGCTCCTTCAAGGATCGCGGGATGACCATGGCCATCTCCAAGGCGGTGGAGGCGGGGGCCAGGGCCGTCATCTGCGCGTCTACGGGCAACACGGCGGCGTCCGCGGCGGCCTATTCGGCCCGCGCCGGCATCCAGTGCGCCGTGCTGCTGCCGAAGGGCGAGGTGGCGCTCGGCAAGGTGAGCCAGTCGCTGATGCACGGGGCGAAGGTGATCGCCATCGACGGCAACTTCGACGACGCCCTGCGTCTGGTGCGGGAGATCACGCAGGAGTATCCCATTGAGCTCGTGAACTCCCTGAATCCCTTCCGCATCGAGGGGCAGAAGAGCGGCGCCTTCGAGATCTGCGACGTTCTGGGAGGGCCGCCGGACTACCACTGCATCCCCGTGGGCAACGCGGGGAACATTACCGCTTACTGGAAGGGCTACCGTGAGTATCACGCGGCAGGCGTCATCAGCCGTCTTCCGAAGATGCTCGGCTACCAGGCGGCCGGCGCCGCGCCCATCGTCCACGGGCATCCCGTCGAGAGGCCGGAGACCATCGCCACCGCCATCCGCATCGGGAATCCGGCAAGCTGGAAGCAGGCCGAGGCTGCGCGTGACGAGTCCGGAGGGCTGATCGACATGGTCACCGATGAGGAGATCGTGGAGGCCTACCGGATGCTGGCCTCGCTGGAAGGGATCTTCTGCGAGCCTGCCTCGGCCGCCAGCGTGGCGGGGTTGCGCAAGACGGCCGCGTCGGGGTATTTCCGGGAGCCCGCCACCTGCGTCTGCATTCTGACCGGGCACGGGTTGAAGGACCCCAACCGTGCGGTGGCCGTCGCTCCTCCGCTCATCGAGCTTCCCGTGGACAAAGACGCCATCCTGAAGACGCTCGGGGTGGCCTGATCGCCCGCCGGGCGGCCGGAGCCGGCTGTTCCCGTCCTGCACGCGTGGCGGATCCGGAGTCTCAGGCCCTCTGCGACCGTTCGTATGCTGGCAGCACTCCCTCCAGTCCTCCGGCCGCGGATGCCCGTGCCGCTCCCGGTCCTTGCCGCCCTGCCCGGCGGGCTCCCCCGGGCAGGAAACTGCCCGCCAAAACGGATAGAATACCATGGCCGCGGCGGCAGGCCGCCGGCGCGGGTGCAGCTGGAAGATTTCTACGGAGGCAGATAATGGCGACGAAAGTGACTCTCCCCCTGCTGGGCCAGACCATGGAGGAAGGGACCATCATCAGGTGGTTCAAGAAGGAGGGCGAGCGAGTCGAGAAGGAAGAGCCGCTCCTCGAAGTGATGACGGACAAGGCCAACATGGAGGTGGAGTCACCGGACTCGGGTGTTCTGCTGAAGATCGTCGCGAAAGAGGATGAGACGGTCCCGGTCAAGGGTCTGATCGCCATCCTGGGAGAGCCGGGCGAGGACATCTCCGCGCTGCTGGAAGAGGCCGGCGCGCCGGCGGAAGCTGCGGCTCCCGCGGAATCCGCAGAGCAGAAAGATTCAGCGCAGCCTGCTCCCGCGGCCGCTCCCGCACCCGCCCCCGCAAGGGATGCCGCTCCCGCCGGCGGGAGGGTGGCTGCCAGCCCCCGGGCCCGGCGGCTGGCGGAGGAGCATGGTATCGACCTGGCGCAGCTTGCTCCGGGATCCGGCCCCGGCGGGAGGATCATCGAAAAAGATGTGCTGCGGGCCATCGAGAGCGGAGCCGCAGCAGCTCCCGCCGCGCCGGCCGCAACGCCCCTGGCTGCGAAGGTGGCGGAGGAGAAGGGCGTGGATCTGGCCTCCGTCAGCGGCTCCGGCCCGGGCGGCAAGATCCGCAGGGAGGATGTCGAAGCCGCCGCGGCGCCTGCCGCAGTCCCGCTTGCCCCGCGCGTGCCGCTGGGAGGTGTCATCCCGTTCGCCGGGCTTCGCAAGGCCGTCGCCGACAACCTGGAGAAGAGCGCCCGTTCCGTCATCCCGGTCACGCTCACGATGGGCGTCGATATGACCGAAGCCTCCCGGATGCGCGAGCAGCTCAGGCCGCTCTACGAGAAGAAGCACGGTGTGAAGCTCAGCTTCACCGACATTGTCATCAAGGCGGTTGCCCGCGCCATCGAGGACTATCCCATCATGAACTCCTCCCTGGAGGGGGATCAGATCCGCATCCACGACGGGGTGCATGTGTGCGTTGCGGTGGCGGTGCCGGACGGCCTGCTGGCTCCGGTGGTGCGGGATGCAAACCTGAAGCCTCTCTGGGCGATCAGCGCCGAGGTCCGCGACCTGGCCGAGCGCGGCCGTTCCGGGCGGCTGGGCCCGTCGGAGCTGAGCGGCGGCACGTTCACGGTGACGAACCTGGGCGCTTACGGTGTGGAGCATTTCAACGCCATCATTAACCCTCCGCAGTGCGCCATCCTTGCCGTGTGCGCCATCCAGAAGAGACCGGTGGTCACGCAGGACGACCGGATCGAGGTGCGGCCGGTGATGAACCTCTGCCTGACGTTCGATCACCGCATCGTGGACGGCGCTCCGGCGGCCGAGTTCCTGGCCCACGTGAAGGAGCTGCTGGAGAACCCGTATCTGTTCCTGGGCTGAGTACGGCGCCCGCACCGGGGGGTTCAGGCCCCGCCGGCCGCGCCGCGGATGGGCCCGTTGCGGCGAACGGGTGAGGGCCAGGGAGAGGATGAGTACGCGATGTTGAACGTAGCCATCGTCGGCGCGGGGGGGATGGGCCGGCGCCACGCCGCTTCTTTCCGCGAAACGGGCGAAGCCCGGCTAGCCGCCGTCATCGACCCGGACAGGGAAGCCGCGGCCGCCCTTGCGGGAGAGCAGGCGCGGGTCTTCGCAACACTCGAGGAAGCTCTCGGCGAGTGTGATGTGGACGCTGTGGATGTCTGCGCTCCCACGCCCTTCCACGCCGCCCTGGCCGTGCAGGCGCTGAAGGCCGGCAAGCATCTGCTGCTGGAGAAACCGATGGCGCGCACTCTGGAGGAGTGCGACGCGATCATCGAGGCGGCCAGGGGGAGCGGGAGGACCGCAATGGTGGCCCACGTTCTCCGCTTTTTCCCGGAGTTCGTTCGCGGCAAGGAGGCGGTGGACGCGGGTCTCGTGGGGGAGCCCGCGGTGGTCCGCACGTCCCGCGGCGGCGGGATGCCGCGCGGACAGGATTCCTGGTACAGGGACATTGCTCAGAGCGGCGGGGTGGTGCTGGACCTCATCATCCACGACTTCGACTGGCTCCGATGGGTGCTTGGACCAGCGGAGCGGGTGTATGCCCGGGGGCTCGCGCATTCGGGGCGGGACGGGCAGGACTACGCCCTGGTCACGATCCGCTTCAGGAGCGGCGCAATCGCTCACGTCGAGGGCACCTGGATGCGTCCGGCCGGTTTCGAGACGCGTTACGAGATCGCCGGGACGCAGGGGCTGCTCGACTTCTCCAGCCGCGACAGCGCCACCCTGCGTGTCTTGCGGTTCGCGGCGGCGGGGACGCGCCCTGCGGTCGAGGTGCCGGAAAGCCCGCTCGCCGAGAGCCCCTACACCGCCCAGATCCGCCACTTCCTCCACTGTGTCCGCACCGGGGAGCCGCCGAAGGTATCCCTCGAGGATGCCCGGGCCGCGGTGGAGATCGCGCTGGGGGCGCTGGAGTCCATGAGGACCGGGGAACCGGTCGCGCTTCGATACCAGGAGAGCTGACATGTCCGCAGTCAAGATCGGAATGGCCAGTTTCGCCCACATGCACGCGGGAAGCTATGCGTCCAGCCTGCGCAGTCTGCCCGATGCCGTGATCGAGTGCATCTGGGACACGGACGAAGAGCGGGGAAGGCAGATGGCGGAGCAGTTCGGCTCGCGGTATGTGGCCGATCTGGACGAGTTCCTGGCGGCGGACATCGCGGGGGTGGTCGTCTGCTCGGAGAACGCGGGGCATAGGGAGCTTGCCGAGCGGGCCGCCCGGGCCGGAAAGCATATCCTTTGCGAGAAGCCCATCGCCACCACTCTTGATGACGCCCGGGCGATGATCGATGCGGCCGCCTCCGCGGGCGTCCACCTGGCTACGGCTTTTCCCTGCAGATTCAGCCCGGCGATGTGGCAGCTGCGGGAGCGTGTCCGAGCCGGCGAACTCGGAGACATCCTGGCCATAGCGGGGACCAATCGCGGCACCATGCCCGGCGGGTGGTTCATCGAGCTGGACAAGAGCGGAGGAGGGGCGGTCATCGACCACACGGTGCATGTGGTGGACCTGATGCGCTGGATGACCGGTTCCGAAGTCAGGCAGGTTTACGCTGAGATCTCCAACCGCATGTACGGTCTGGACTTCGACGACTGCGGCGTGCTGACGATGGAGTTCGACAACGGCGTGTTCGCGACTCTGGACACGAGCTGGTCCCGTCCGAAGAGCTACCCGACGTGGGGCGATGTCACGATGGAGGTGGTGGGCACTCAGGGCACGGCCAGCCTGGATATGTTCAATCAGAAGATCGTCGGATACAGCGATGCCCTGATGCGCGCCACCTATCATCCATGGGGCTCCAACATCGACACAGGGCTCGTCAGCGCGTTTCTGGATGCCTGCCGCGGAAGCTTCCCGGAGCGGCTTGCGACGGGCCACGACGGGCTGAAGGCGCTGGAGGTCGCGCTGGCGGCCTACGAGTCCGCGCGGACCGGCCGGACGGTGATCCTGGACTGAGGGACGGCGCCTTACAGCGGGCCGGAGAGTGTACAATACTTTCCGGACGCCTGCGCCCGGGCGCCGGAGGGCCGCCCGGGGGATCTGTCTGGCGCATACGCACGCAGGCGGAAGGACCGGAATGAGGATGGACAACGAGTTCGACTGGATCCGGCGCATCAGCCGGGAGATGGAAAAGTGGGCCGACGAGTCGGTGCGGAGCATGTTCGCCGAGCGGATGCCCGGCGACGGGCTCTGGGTGCCGCGCGTTGACATATACGAGACAGAGGACGCCGTGGTGGTGAAGATCTGCGCGGCGGGGGTGGAAGCGTCGGATCTCTCGCTGACTCTCTCGGCGGACGGACGCTATCTGCACATTCAGGGCGTGCGCTCGGACGATCACGAGGCCCGTTCCCGGGCCGTCCGCTATCACCAGCTCGAGATCTACACCGGCCCGTTCGAGCGCACGGTGGCTCTTCCCCACGTGGGCGGCCTGGACCGCGAGCGGGTTTCCGCCGTGGCGCGGGACGGCTTTTTCGTGGTGACCCTGCCCAAGCTTGCCGTGGACCCGGCCGGACCCCGCTCCGTGCCCATCTCATCCGAATAGAGGTCTGAATGGAGAACAGGGAGAACGAAGAGGCCTCAGACGGAGACTTTCAGATCATCGACCGCCGCAAAACGGCCACCGAACAGAGCGAGCAGGCGGGCGACGGGCGTCAGGAGCAGGGCATCGCCATCCCGGACATCCTGCCGCTGCTGCCGCTCATTGAGACCGTGGCCTTCCCGCACGTCATCGTCCCTCTGAGCATCGGGCGCGAAAGTTCCATCAAGCTGGTGGACGATGCCGTCATCAAGGGGGAGAAGGTGCTGGGGCTTGCCCTCTCCCGCAATCCGGAGCAGGAGCAGCCGGACATCGCCAACGTCCACCCCATCGGGGTCGCCGCGGTCATCCATACCATGATGCGCCTGCCGGACGGGCAGCGGATGATCGTCCAGGGCCTGAAGCGTATCCGCATCCTGGAAGCCGTCCAGACGTCGCCGTATCTGCGCGTGCGGGTGGAGAAGCTGGCGGACGAGATCGACTATCAGCCAGAAGACGAGCTGGAGATCGAAGCGCTCAAGCGCAATCTGACCCGCCTGTTCTCCCGCCTGGTGGCGGCTTCCGACAACCTGCCGGACGAACTGCAGGCCATCACCCGTATTCCGCAGGCAGGGGTGCTTGCGGACACGATGGCGGCTCACCTGCCCGTCCCGCCGCTGGAGCGTCAGCAGATCCTGGAGACGCTGGGGCTGCGGGCCCGGATGCGTCTGATCCTGAAGATCCTCACGCGCGAGCTGGAGGTCGTCGAGATCGGGAACAAGATCGCAAGCGACGTCCACACCGAGCTCGGGAAGTCTCAGCGGGAATATTATCTGCGCGAACAGCTCAAGGCCATCCAGAGAGAGCTGGGCCAGGAGGGGGACCGCGACGAGATCGAGGAGCTTCGCCAGGCCATCGAGGCGGCCGGGATGCCCGAGGAGGCGCGGACTCAGGCGGAGCGCGAGCTGGAGCGCCTCACCCGCATGTCCGCCGGCCATCCCGAATACGGCGTCACCCGCAACTACCTGGACTGGCTGGTGAAGCTGCCGTGGAACCGGGCCACGGAAGACAATCTCGACATTCCCACGGTCCGCAGGATCCTGGACGAGGATCATTACGGGCTGGAAAAGGTCAAGGACAGGATCCTGGAGTATCTCTCCGTCCGCAAGTTCAAGACGGAAGGGACTGTGCGCCAGCCCATCCTCTGTCTGGTGGGCCCGCCGGGTGTGGGTAAGACCTCGCTGGGGATGTCCATCGCTCGCGCTCTGGGAAAGAAGTTCGTGCGCATCTCGCTGGGCGGTATGCACGATGAGGCGGAGATCCGGGGGCACCGCCGCACCTACATCGGGGCGTTGCCCGGGCAGATCATTCAGGGCATCCGGCGGGCCGACACAAACAACCCCGTGTTCATGCTGGACGAGATCGACAAGGTGGGCCGGGACTTCCGGGGCGACCCTTCGTCCGCTCTGCTGGAGGTGCTGGACCCGGAGCAGAACTCCACGTTCCGCGACCATTTTCTGGAGGTCACCTTCGACCTGTCCAGAGTGCTGTTCATCACCACGGCCAATATCCTGGAGACCATTCCGCCTCCACTGAGGGACCGGATGGAGGTCATCGAGATTCCGGGTTACACGGAGGAGGAGAAGGTCCAGATCGCCAGCAGGCACCTCGTCCCCAAGCAGATGGAGGAGCACGGGCTGAAGAAGACGCACGTCCGCTGGCGCCGCAGCGCGCTCCGGCAGATCATCCGCGGCTACACCCGGGAGGCCGGCGTGCGCAATCTCGAGCGCCAGATCGCTGCCATCTGCCGGAAGGCCACGAGGCAGTTCGCCGAGGGGCGCGAGGAGCCGGTGGTGGTGACGGACGAAACCGTGCAGGAGTTCCTGGGAGCTCCGCGCTTCCTGGAGCAGGAGGTTGTGGAGCGCACCACCACTCCCGGCGTCGGCATCGGCCTGGCCTGGACGCCGGTGGGAGGGGATGTGCTGTTCGTCGAAGCCGCGAGGATGCCCGGAAGCGGTCAGCTGATCCTCACCGGGCAGCTGGGCGACGTGATGCAGGAGTCCGCCCGCGCCGCGCTGTCCTGGGTGCGGTCCCGGGCTGAAGCGCTGGGAATCGACAAAGAGCTGTTCCGGAACACCGACATCCACCTGCACGTTCCCGCCGGAGGCGTCCCGAAGGACGGCCCGAGCGCGGGGGCTGTCATCACGGCCACTCTCGTTTCGCTGCTCACCGGACGGCGGATGAGGCCGCGGCTGGCGATGAGCGGGGAGGTGACCCTGCGCGGGAAGGTTCTGCCGGTGGGCGGCATCAAGGAGAAGGTGCTCGCTGCGCGCCGCGCGGGTGTCCGGACTGTGCTTCTGCCGGAAGCAAACCGCAAGGACGTGGAGGAGGACGTTCCGGAGAACGTCCGCAACGGGCTGGAGATCGTCTACGTGCGGGACATGGACCAGGTTCTGGAGCTCTCGCTGGAGCCGCCGCGCTCCGCGGGCCGCTCGCGGAAAGGGGAAAGACAGAGAAAGGCCGCGGCAGCCGCGGCCTGACTGGCGCCTTCGGCGCTTATGTCAACCCCTGCGGGAAGGAGTCGGGGAGCAGAGGCAGCTCCTCGAACATCAGCTCCCACAGGGTGTTTTCAGCGTACTCCTGGTAGATATCGCTGAGCCCCGCTTCCGGCTCATCGATCTCGGGAAGCCTGAAGTCATCCGGGATACGCATCTTTTTCTCCTCCCTGGATCCGGAACGCTTGCCGGTGTCCGGATTCACTTTAATGCTACCGCCGGACAGTTGCAGGAAGATTGCGGCAGGGAAAAGGTTCGGAAAAAGACTCGAGGCGGTTGCGTGCCGGGGCCGTCATCCGGCAGGAAATCCGCAGCCGCGAAGCAAACTGATAGCCTGAAGTGAGCGACGAACGCCAAAGAAGCCTTGCCGGGGTGACCTGGCGGTCCGTGCTGCTCGGGCTGCTGTTGATCCCGGTCAACACCTACTGGGTCACCCTGATCGAGGTTCGCTGGTATACCCTGGACGGCACCTGCCTGCCGCTGTTCATCACTCCCATCTTCATCCTGTTCGTGCTGTGTCTGCTCAACCTCTGGGCGGCGCGCTTCCGCCGGGGGTGGTCTCTGGACCGGGCCGAGCTGACGGTGGTGTACGTCATGCTGGTGATGAGCTGCGTGCTGGCCGGGCACGACATGCTTCAGAACCTGTTCGGAGCCATCACGCACCCGTTCTATTTCGCCACGCCGGAGAACGATTACCAGCGGCTGTTCTTCCGCTACCTTCCGCGCTGGCTGCTCGTCGAGGATCAGCAGGCTCTTCAGGATTTCTACCGCGGCGGGGTGGATCCCTGGAGCTCGGGCCTCTGGCGCGCCTGGGTGCTGCCCCTGACGATGTGGGCGGTGTTCCTGGGGGTGCTCTTCGCGATGATGATCAGCGTCACGACCATCCTCAGGCGGGCGTGGACGGAGAACGAAAAGCTGGTCTTTCCCCTGATCCAGCTGCCGGTGGCGATCGCCGCCGGCGCCCGGGATGGCGGCATCTTCCGGACGCGGGCCCTCTGGTTCGGCTTTGCCACTGCGGCCGGACTGACGGCATTCAACGGGCTGCATACGCTTTTCCCGCAGGTACCCTGGATCCCCGTCATCAAGCAATACGACATCGGGCGTTACTTCCAGACTCCGCCCTGGAACGCGCTTGCGGGCACGAACATCGCGATGTACCCGTTCGCCATCGGGATGGCGTTCTTCATCCCGCTGGATCTGAGCTTCTCCTGCTGGTTCTTCTTCGTGCTGCGCAAGCTCTTCCAGGTGCTGGGGCGGGTGCAGGGGTGGGACGCCGCCAGCGCGCGAGGCTTCCCGTATTTCGGCGAGCAGGCCGCAGGCGCCTGGATCGCCCTGGGGCTGGTCACCATCCTGGGCGCCCGTCACTACCTGAAGGACGTCTGGCTGAAGGCCTGGCGGCCGGGGCGGGACGCGGACGCCGCCGAGTCGCGCGAGTATCGCATCGCCATCGTCACGGTGGCGCTGGGGACGGTGTTTCTCGCCTTCTGGAGCCTGCTTCTCGGCATCAAGTGGTGGGTGGCCCTGCTGTTCTTCGGCATCTACCTGCTGCTCTCCCTCACGCTCACCCGCGTCCGGGCAGAGCTCGGCACCCCGCACGAGATCTACTTTGTCAACCCGCACGACATCCTGGTGCGCATCTTCGGCTCCACGCTCATCGGGCCTCAGAGCCTGACGGCCATCTGCACCATGTACTGGTTCAACCGGTGCGTGCGCTGCCACCCGATGCCCAATATGATGGAGTCCTTCAAGATGTCGGAGTACGCCCGGATGAGCCACCGCAGAATGATCGGCGTCATCGTGCTGTCGCTCGCTGTGGGGATGGTGGTCACCTACTGGGCGAACCTTCAGATCTGCTACAGCGAGGGAGCTTCGGCCAAGTGCCTGGGGTTCAAATGGTGGCTGGGAACGGAGTCCTACTCCAACCGGCTGGCCAACTGGCTGCGCTCGCCGGTCAGCGGCCTGCCGGAGTGGTTCCGGGACCGCAGCGACCCGGCCATCGTGAACGTCCTGTACATGGCCGGAGGGTTCGCGATGGTGTTCGGGCTGAAGTTCATGCGCGCCGCGTCCGTCGAATGGCCGTTCCACCCGGCGGGCTACGCTCTGGCGGTCAGCTATGCGATGGACTACTTCTGGTTCGCCTTCTTCATCAGCTGGGTCATCAAGGCTCTGATCGTCCGCTACGGGGGGATGCCTTTCCACAACCGCGCGGTGCCCTTCATGCTGGGTCTGATCCTGGGCGACTATGTCATGGGCAGCGTCTGGGCCATCATCGGGCCGGCGCTGGGGGTCCCCACCTACCGGGTGTTCATCTGATGCGGGCGAGTTGGCGGGCCGGCCGTCTCCTGACCGCGGCGGCGTTCGCGACAGTCCTTGCGGCGGCTTGCTCCGGGGCTCCGCTTACTGATCGCGGCCGCCAGGTGCGCCTTGCCGTCCGTCAGGCTATGCTCGAGACGCGCGCCACCGGATGCTCCGTGGCCATTGCGCAGGACGGCCGGGTCGTCTTCGGGCACGGTTTCGGCTACGCGGACGTCGAGGACTTCTCGCCGGTGCGGCCGCAGACGGTCTTCCGTATCGCAAGCATCAGCAAGCCCATCACGGCCGTGGCTGTGATGCAGCTGGTGGAGAAAGGGAAGGTCGGCCTCGACGAAGATATCCGCCGCTACGTCCCGGAGTTTCCGGACAAGGGAGAGACGATCACGCCGAGGCAGGTGCTGGGCCACCTGTCGGGCATCCGCGGCTACCGGGGCACTGAATGGGCCAACAGAGATCCGTATTCCTCCGTCGAACAGGCTCTCGCGATGTTCGCCGGTGATCCGCTGGAGCACCGGCCGGGAGAGAAGTATCTCTACAGCACCCACGCTTATACCCTGGCCGCGCGTCTGGTGGAGAGGGTCTCCGGCGTGAGCTTCCCGCAGTATCTCAGGGATAACATCTTCCGCCCGGCGGGCATGACGTCCACCGGTCCTGAGGATCTCCGCTCCATCGTCCGCTGGCGGGCCCGCGGCTATGCGCGGGACAGCGAGGGCAATCTGGTCAACTCTGCTTACACGGACATCAGCTACAAGTGGGCGGGCGGGGGGCTTGTCTCGACGGCGGCCGACCTGTGCCGGTTCGGGTCCGCGCTCCTGAACGGGAAGCTGCTTGGGCCGGAAGCGCGCGAGACGATGTGGCAGGAGCAGAGGACACTGGACGGCAAAGGCACCGGCTATGCCCTGGGATGGGTGCCCGGCACCGCGGCCGGCCGGCCGTCGGTGGCGCACGGCGGCGCCCAGCCGGCCGCGCGCTCGTTTCTGCTGCTTGTCCCCGGGGAGCGCCTCGTGGTGGCCGTGCTCAGCAACTACGAGGGCTTCCAGCCGTCCGGAGTCGCGCGGCGCATCGCGGAGATCTGGCTTGCCGGCGGGGACAGGGACCGTATGCCTTCCGCCCCCGGATCGCCCGCCGTCTCCTCCTCACCAGTGCGCCAGTGATGCGGCAGTCTGCCAGTACCTGAAGACATCCACGTTGGTCGCCGTGGTCCAGGCGCCCGCGCCGGTGCGTCCCAGGAAGTAGGCCACTTTCCGCCCCTCCGTGTTGACTTCCTGCTCCAGCAGCCTGTCCAGAGGCCAGGCCGCCGCGTGCCCGTCGCAGAACGCCACGTTCACTTTTCCGGTGTGCCGTGCCGACGGACGCGCCGGATATTGCTTGCCGCCCGGCGGCCGGGAGCCGTCGGGATACACGGGCGACCAGTTCCAGAGACGGCTGGGCCCCCGCGCGGGCGGCAGCCCCACGTAGTGCATCCCGTCCGAGTCGCAGAGAAACACGGTCTCCGACGGCCGGTCGAGGTCGGAGAGCTTCACCGGGAACAGCCAGCAGTAGTTGAACAGGTTGATGTTGATCCCCAGGGTGTTGTAGCCGTGAGGATTTTGCCGGGCGTCGTAGACTCCTTCCTCCGCCTGCCAGGGGATGGCGGGGCAGCTCAGCACGCCGGTGTTGGGCACGTGGGGGCGCAGGATGCCCTCCCACGTCAGGTTGTATCCGTCGGGGACGATCATCATCAGCGGCGGCACCTGTCCCCTGTTGTCGTCGGTGTACATCATCCAGGCCTTTGAGATCTGGCTGACGTTGTTCAGGCACTTCGCGCCGATGGCGCGGTCCCTTGCTCTGGCGAACACCGGGAACAGGATGGCCGCCAGAATGGCGATGATTGCTATCACCACCAGCAGCTCGATGAGTGTGAAGCCTGCCGCGCGTGCAGGTCTGTCCGCGTTGCATCCTTTTTGCCGTTCCATGGTCGTCCTGCTCCGTGGATGCCGGGGGATGGCGGGCGGGCCGCCTCCGGGCGGTCCCGCCCGCCTGGGATCCCGGTGCCGTTACGGCTTCTGAATCAACTGCCTGCGTGAGATGCTGACCTTCGGCGGGTCGGCCTTCTCGTCGATGATGCTGAACGGGAAGGTGACCGTATCACCGTTGGCCGCGTTGCGGTCCCAGCGCTGGCAGCGGACGTGCATCGTCTTTCCGCTTCCGTCGATCAGATAGAAGTAGTTGTTGTTGATGCTCTGGATCTTGCCCGTGGCGCGGAACAGGTAGCGCTGCCGGGCCTCGCCCATCATCGGGTCGGAGACCGTCTTCGTGAGGACGTGCCGCGCCGGTCTGGCCTCGAAGTCGTAGCTCTGGAAGGACCCGTCGTTGAAGAGGATCTCGAACAGATCCACCCAGGTCTCGCTAGTCGCATTGTTCCGCCACCAGGCGCTGCCGCCGTTGCTCTGCCAGCCGCTGGCCGCGGTGAGCGGCGACCCGTTGCGGATGGTGCAGCTGGTTCCGGTCAGGTTGCCGGCCCCCGGCAGATTGCTGACCGGAACGGGCTCGGCCGGCGTTCCGGCGAACCACATGCCGCCCGCCCGCTGCTTGAACCAGCTCCAGTCGCCCTGCCACTGCTGTCCCGGCGGAGGATTCCACTCCTTGAAGGTCCCCTGAATGGAGATGTCCCAGGTGTTCCACTGGTTCAGGTATACCGGCTGAGGCGAGATGGGAGCCTGCCACTCGAACATGTACAGTCTCGTCCCGTCGGTGAGATAGAACTCGATGACCGGCGGGATGAAATCGTTCATCGCGTAGCTGGCGTAGGTCGTGCAGGTGGAGTAGCGGATGGTCTGCACGTCGTCGATCTTCACCCCTGCGAAGTTGTTGGTCCCCAGACAGACGTGGGGGGCCGGGTTTGAGTAGCCCTCGTACGGCTGCATGTGGAATGCCCCGGTCCCGGCAGGTGGCGGGTCGAGGATGCCGATCTGGTAACCCGTGAGGTCTTCGAACTGGGCCAGCGGGGTGTCGGAAGCCGAGCCCTGCAGCGCGGAGAACTTCCAGCCGTTCATCTCCGGCTCGCCTCCCGGCTTCACCGTGTTGTAACCGATGATGACAAACGAGTGTGCGGCTCCCGCACACAGCATCAGGACCAGGCAGCAAGCCGTCCATCGTGTGAGGCGCATCTTCGCGTTCCCCCTTTCGTTTTCTCTCTCAACGAGGCCCCGCGGAGCCGTCCCCCCGGGGGCTGTCCCCTGCGTCCCTGCAGAGCGCGGCGCTCCTGCCGCGCCCTGCAGGCGCGTCAATTATACCATCATCCTACCAGTAGGGGAAGGGAAATGCGGGGTCTTCCGGGAACTGCTCTGGTGGGGATCCCGTTTTCGCGCCGGGACCCGGCGGCTGCGCGCCGGGATGCGAACTCCGCACGCGAGGCAGGCTGCCGGACGTACTTTGTCGAAGGTGTTCCGGACGGCCAGAAATTGCGGAGGAGTTCCCGGAATGACACGCTCACTGATGATCGCAGCGGCTTTCCTTGCCGTTCTGGGCCAGGCGGCCCTGGCCGCCGGCACGGCCGTCCGGCTTCGCGGGGTTGTTCCGCCCGCTCTCGCCCCGGACGCCGGGGCTCCGGACGTTCCGGGTTTCGAGATCACCGCTGCCGGGATGGACGGCAAACTCGTGATGCGCTTTCCGGAGATGCTGGCGAGCGCCCGCGGAGTGCATTTCATCGACCGCCGCCGGCAGGATGCAGTGCAGGCCGCACCCCTGGAGAGCCTCCCGGTGTGGGGCGGCAACTCTTGTACGGGTTCCATTGCGATGAGGGGACAGGCGGCGGGAGGCCTCCGCTTCTACGGATATGCCCGTCCGGTGCCGGACGGCGTGGTGATGGAGTTCCGGGTGGAGAACCGCTCGCAGGAGACCCTCGAGAATGTGAGCGTGCGGACGTGCCTTTCGCTGGAGGGCTCCCCGGGCTTCGGGCGCAAGGGAGATCTGCGCAGCGTGTTCGTCTGGTCCGGCGGCCGCCTCAGGAGTCTGCAGAGTCTCGCGGGACAGTCACCGGAGCAGGACGGGGCGCCGTCCGTCGCGGTGAGGACCCGGCAGGGCGCCGCATCCGGCGCCGGTCCGGCGGAGTCCCTCCAGGGCCGGCGGTTGGCACGGGCGGCGGCGGACCGGGCCCTGATCCTTCGCGTCAGCGGGGACGGGCGGCGGCTCGTGGCGATCGCCTGGGACACGCCCGGGGCCTTGCTCGAGTGCGACCCCGAAGTCCCCTGCCTGCGCGCCGGGCCGGACGGGGCGGTCACATTGAGGCCCGGCGCCGGGCACACGTGGAAAGGCCGCATCTACCTGATGGACAACCGTCCCGGCGTCCTTCTCGGGAAGTGGGAGGAGGACTTCGGGCATCAGGGGCGGCTGACCCGTTACGCCGCCGCGCTGGCGAAAGCGATGCGCCGCCCGCGGGTCATCCTGAACCCGTCCAATCAGTATGCCAACCGGATACGCGGGGAGGACGGCCGGGAGCTTTACAACGAAGGGCTCAACATGTGGCATTATGCCGTTGCTGCCCGAAAGTATCTGAAAGAGGACGGACGGGTCGAGGCGTTCATCACGCGCGACAATCAGTCGCAGGTCACCACGCTGCGCTACGAGGCGATGCTGGCGAATGCTCTGCGGGGCGACCTGCTCATCTCGCTTCACTCCGACGCCACCGGAAACAACACCCCGGGCGGGGGAACCTGGACTTTCTACACCGGGCCCACCCATCTCTCGGAGGAAGAGCTGGCCTCGCTGCCCTATCCGCTGGAAGACTCCAGACGGCTGGCCTCCCTGGTGCAGGCGAAAGTTCTGCAGGCCATCCGCGAAGTCTACCCGGAGGTCCTGGACCGCGGAATCCGGGAGCACTGGTCCCGCCTGTACATGATCCACCAGCCGCGCTGCCCCTCCTGCCTCATCGAGGTGCTCTTCCACACCAATCCGAAGGAGCGAGAGCTGCTGAAAGATCCGGCGTTTCAGGACCGCATCGGTCGGGCCGTCGCCGAGGCCGCTCTGGAGTTCCTGTTCCCCTCCGGCTAGCGTCCGGTGGCCCCGGGCGTAGTCAGGCAGGATTTCCGCAAGGCGTTGCGGAAGCGGGCACGGGCGGGACGGCTAGCGCCGCGCCGGCCGGAAGAGTGAAGGCTCACACTTTCAGGGAAAGGCTCGCAGAGAGGACGCCAATGGCATACGAACCTCGCAGGGAAGACAAGTTCAGTTTCGGTCTGTGGACCTGTGCCAACCGCGGAAGGGATCCGTTTGGAGAGGCCACCCGGCCGCCGCTGGACCCGTTCACCATCGTGCGGAAGCTGGGGGAGATGGGTGTGTGGGGCATCAGCCTGCACGACAACGACCTGATCCCCATCGACGCCACGGCGGCGGAGCGGGACCGGTTGCTGAGGGAGTTCAGGCAGGCTCTGGATGACAGCGGAATGGTAGTCGCCATGGCCACGACCAACATGTTCAGCGATCCGGTCTTCAAGGACGGCGGGTTCACCTCGAATGACGGCCGGGTGCGCTCCTACTCGCTGCACAAGGTGATGCACGCCATCGATGCAGCCGCCGAGCTTGGAGCCGGCACCTTCGTTTTCTGGGGCGGCCGCGAGGGGACCGAGGTGGACCTTTCGAAGAACCACGTCGATTCCGTCCGGCGCTACCGCGATGCCCTGAACTTCCTGTGCCATTACGTGAAGGATCAGGGCTACGACATGCGCTTCAGCCTCGAGGCCAAGCCGAACGAGCCGCGGGGGGATATCTACTTCTCCACGACGGGCGCCCTGCTGGGGTTCATCGCCACACTGGACTATCCTGAGATGGTGGGGGTGAACCCGGAGGTGGCCCACGAGCTGATGGCCAACCTGAACTGCGCCCACGTGTACGCTCAGTGCCTGGAGGCAGGCAAGCTGTTCCTGGTGCACCTGAACTCGCAGAAATATGCGCGCTACGATCAGGACCTGCGCTTCGGGAGCGAAGACATTCAGGGCAACTTCGCGCTCGTCCACCTTCTGGAGACCAACGGCTTCGACGGCCCCCGGGAGTTCGACGCCCATCCTTACCGGACGGAGGATGTGGACGGCGTCTGGGACTTTGCGATGGGCTGCATGCGGAACTACCTCATCCTCAAGGAGAAGGCCCTGCAGTTCGAGGCCGATCCGGAGGTTCAGGAGATCCGCGCCGCCAACAACGGAGCCTGCCCGCTCTGGGACGCGGCTGCCGGCGGCTACTCCTCCGAGACGGCGCGCGCCATCAAGGCCGAGTCCTACGACATCAGGGCGATGGCCCAGCGCGGCCTGCGCTACGAGCGTCTCAGCCAGATCGCGTGCGAGATCCTGATGGGAGTGCGCGGGGCGTAAGCATCCCATCGGCCCCGCCTGCCCGGGACCTTGCCGGGAACCCGGCGCGGCCGGGACGGGTCCATGGACAGGGCCAGGCGGGGCCGGTTGACTCCGGTCTCGCCGCGGTGCTACCATCCCGGCAGGGGGGTGGGGCGGACGCCGAAGTTGGGAGCGTTGAACGACTTGAGACCTTCTGTAAGGATCCTGCTGGCGGCCGGGGCGCTCGTGACCGCTGCGCCTGCCGAGGCCGCGCTGAAATTCCTGTGGCCGCGGGACGGCAGCGTGGTGCGCGAGAGCGTGAACGTGGCGGTGGACGCCTCGAGCCTTCCCGGCAATGCGAACGATGCCTACGTCACGTTCCACCTGAACGATGTCTTCATGATGGCGGCCGGCGCCTCCGGGACGGTCTCCGGAGGCCGGAAGGCGTTCGTGTGGCTGTGGGACACGCGCGAGCCGGTGAACCTCGGCTCGCCGAACGACCCGCCCCGCCGGCCGGACGACGGAGAGTACCGGATCCGCGCGCAGGCGGTCTCGGGGGATGGCCGCGTGGTGGATTCGGGGACGGTCACCGTGCGTCTGGCCAACCGGGTGACCAGCGTCTCCCCGGATACGCCCGTGAATCTCCGCTACCGGTACAGCGTGGGAGCCTCCCGCCGGTATGCAGTGCGGATCGGCGTTACGGTGTCCGAGATCGGCGGCGCTCCCATCACCAGCAATCAGGAGATTCAGACCATTGCCTATACCGGGCTGATGACGGTGATGGACGTGCGGGACGCGGACCGGGCCCTCATCCGCTACCGTCCCTCCGGCACCACGCTGCGGCGTTTCGGACGGCCCATCCGCTTCTTCCCGGGATTCGAGGACGGTTCGCTGTACGAGCTCGTGGACTCCCGCGGGTCCGTGCTGGACACCGACCTGTTCAGCACGGTGGGGATCAGGGTGGACCCGTCCTTCGGGGTGGATTACCGCACCTCGCTTCCGCGGCGGCCGGCGGCGGCGGGCGCCCGTTGGCAGGGGCCTTTTTCGTTCTCGCTGCCGGCGATGGGAAGTGCCGCAAGACTGGATGCCGACTTCACCCTGGAAGGTCTGGAGTGGGCGGGCGGCCGTGAGTGCGCCAGAATCGGGTCGGAGTTCTCGGGCGAGGCTGACTTCCAGTTCCGTCCGGTGGGTCAGGAGCAGCAGGGCGGCGGAGGCGATTTCGGGCCGTCCGGCGGCGCGGCGGGCGGCACGGGCGCCGCTCCCCGTCCTGCGCGGGTGAAGGGGACGGCCACGGACTGGTTCGCATTTCGCACGGGCGACCTTGTCCGCCGGGAGGCCACCATCGAGCTGGACGCTTTCATGGACTCCGGCGCCGTGCAGGCGATCAAGGAGGGGCTGGGGCTCGGGACCGGCACGGGGGAGGTCCCGCAGCCGGTGAACCCCTACGCCCGGGGCGGTGAGGACACTGGCCGCCCGGGGCCGGGCGATGAGGAGTTTGCGCTGGCCCAGGAGTACAGCACCAGGGTCGAAGGGCTGTTCCGTCCGGGCCGGGCTGCGGCCACGCCCGCTTTCGAGGGAACCCGCGTCAAGCTCAAAATACGCATCTCCGCCAAGCTGATCAACTGAAGCTCTTCAAGAACGACAACCCGGAGAAGGAGCTCGAGCTTTTCGACCACCTTGCCGAGCTGCGGGCCCGGCTCATCCGCTCCCTCATCTACGTCGCCGTCGGCATGGTGGCGGCGTGGGTGTATTTTGACCAGCTCTACTCCTTCCTGCTGCAGCCTGCCATCAAGATCCTGAACAAACAGGGCGGCACCTTCCTGCAGACCACGTTTGCCGCCGGGTTTACGCTCCGGATGCAGGTCGCCCTGATCGGCGGTCTGGTTCTGATGATGCCGCTGCTCACGCTGGAGTTCTGGCTGTTTGTGGCCCCGGGGCTGACCGTGCGCGAGAGGCGTGCGGTCTATTTTGTGGCGCCTCTGAGCGTCGCGCTGTTCGCTCTGGGCGTGACGCTCTGTTACATCGCGATGCCGCGCGCGCTCGAGTGGTTCGTCTCTCTGGTGCCGCCCAACACCACCCTCATCCCGGACATCTCCCGGACGCTGGTGTTCATGGTGCAGATGTATCTGGCCTTCGGTCTGATGTTCGAGATGCCCGTCGTGCTGATGTTCCTCGCGAAAATCGGACTGGTGAACTCGCGGATGATGGTCCGCCTGTGGCGCGAGGCGGTGGTGGCCACCGCGTTCCTGGCGGCGCTCACGACCCCGTCGAACGATGCCTTCACCATGCTGATGATGGCCGTCCCGATGGTCTTGCTGTATTTCCTCAGCATCGTTCTTGTCCGCTGGATGGAGTCCTGAGGCCCCGGCCCACCGGTGCGCCTTCCGCAGCCGCCGCAAATGCCGCAGGGCGCCCCGCGAGGGGCGCCCTGCTCACTGACGGAATCCCCCGCGGCAGTCTATTCCATCCTGCCGGACAGGAAAGCGTCGTAGGCGGAAAGGTCCAGCAGGCCGTGGCCGCACAGGTTGAACAGGATCACCTTGCTCTCTCCGGATTCCCGGCATTTCTTGGCCTCCCGGATTACAGCGGCGATGCAGTGACTCGGCTCCGGAGCCGGAACGATCCCCTCCGTGTGCGCGAACTTGACGGCGGCCTCGAAGATCTCCTTCTGCGGGATGGCCAGGGGCTCGATGTATCCCTGGTTCACCAGCGCCGAGACCAGCGGAGCCATGCCGTGATAGCGCAGTCCGCCCGCGTGGATGGAGGGCGGCACGAAGTCCGCTCCCAGGGTGTACATCATCAGGAGCGGGGTCATCCCGGCGGTGTCGCCGTGATCGTAGCGGTACTTCCCTTCTGTCAGCGAAGGACAGGAGGCCGGCTCGACGCCGATGTAACGCGTGTGGTTGCGCTCACCCGTGAGCCTGTCGCGGAGGAACGGGAAGGCGAACCCGGCGTAATTGCTCCCGCCGCCGCAGCAGCCGATGACGATGTCCGGATAGTCGCCGGCCATCTCCATCTGCTTGCGCACCTCCTCGCCGATGACCGTCTGATGCAGGAGCACGTGGTTCAGCACGCTGCCCAGGGCGTACTTGTTCTCCTCCTTCGAGACGGCCATCTCTATCGCCTCGCTGATGGCGATCCCCAGCGACCCCGGACAGTCCGGGTCTTCCGCCAGGACCTTCTTGCCGAACTCGGTCAGGGGGCTGGGGCTCGGGTGGACGGTGCCCCCGAAAGTCTCCATCAGGATCTTGCGGTAGGGCTTCTGGTCGTAGCTCACGCGGACCATGAAGACCACCGCCTCCATGTCGAAGAACTTGCACGCCATAGAGAGGGCGGTTCCCCACTGCCCGGCGCCGGTCTCCGTGAAGATTCGCCGGGTGCCCTCTTTCCTGTTATAGTAGGCCTGCGCGACTGCCGTATTGGGCTTGTGGCTGCCCGCCGGGTTGGTGCCTTCGTACTTGTAATAGATGCGTGCGGGCGTGTCCAGCAGCTTCTCGAAGCGGGTCGCACGGTAGAGCGGCGTCGGGCGCCAGATGCGGTAAATTTCCCGGACCTCCTCCGGGATCTCGATGAAGCGCTCCGTGGACACCTCCTGCTCGATGAGCCCCATCGGGAAGATCGGCGCCAGAGCTTCGGGGCCGATCGGTTCCCTGGTCACAGGATGGATCGGCGGAGGAGGGGGCTCCTTCATGTCGGGAACGATGTTGTACCAGTGCGTCGGGATGTCTTTCTCCGACAGCAAGAACTGTCGCCTGGCCATCTCTGTTTCTCGTCCTTCCCCGTCAGCCGCCGGGGCGGCCTTCCGTTTTTGCTGATGTTATCTCCGGCCGGGCTGGAGCTGGCGCTTCCTCGCTGGCCGGGCCGAAGAAGTATTCCACAAATCGCGTCCGACTCCTTCTGCCGCCCGGCGCCCGCGGTCCCGATGCCGGTTTGACGCCGAACGTGCCCGCGCATATAATCCAGAGGCCGCGCATTGCCGCACTTTCTACCTGCCAGAGGACTGTACGCACTTTGAAGTTGAGACTCGGCCTGCCCAAGGGCAGCCTTCAGGAAGCGACCTTTCAGGTGTTCGATAAGGCCGGATGGCGAATCCGGGTGGATGCCCGCAGTTACCATCCGGTGATGGACGATGAGGAGATTGAGGCCCTGCTGATCCGTCCACAGGAGATCCCCCGGTATCTGGAGGACGGGCTGATCGACGCCGGCATCACCGGCAAGGACTGGATGGAGGATTGCGGGCTGGACGCCCATGAGATTGCGGACCTCCGCTACGCGAAGACCAGCATGAATCCCATCCGGGTGGTTTTGGCCACCCGGGCGGATTCCGGTATCGCTTCCGCCGCCGACCTCCAGGGAAAGCGCATCTCCACGGAATATGTCCGCCTGACCGAGCGCTGGCTGCGGGAGCGCGGGGTGAGCGCGACGGTCGAGTTCTCGTGGGGAGCCTGCGAGATGAAGGTTCCGGACCTCGCCGATGCGGTCGTGGTGAACACGGAGACGGGTTCTTCGCTGCGCGCTCACAACCTGGTGGTGGTGGAGGAGCTGCTGGTCTCGACGCCCCGTCTGGTGGCCAGTCACAGGGCGTGGAGCGATCCCTGGAAGCGCCAGAAGCTGGAGAATCTGGCGGTCCTTCTGGTGGGGGTCATCCAGGCGGAGGGGCTGGTCGGTCTGAAGATGAACGTCCAGCGCAGGCACCTGCAGACGGTGCTGGACATCCTGCCGGCGCTCAAGCGGCCCACTGTGTCCAGCCTCACGGATGAGGACTGGGTGGCGGTGGAGACGGTTCTCACGGAGAGGGAGGTCCGCCGGCTGGTCCCGGACCTGAAGCGCGCGGGAGCGACCGGCATCGTCGAATACTCTCTGAACAAGGTCATCTACTGATTCGCCTGCGGCCCGGGAGCGGAAATTTGCCTGACTTTCGCCCGCGGGCTATAATGAGTGGTTGCGAGCGGACGGCCGGTTTGGAAGAGCGGGCGGCCGCCGGAAATTCTAACGCCGACGGGCCGCGCGGCGGGCGGCCCGGAGCTGCTGCAGTTCGGGAGCGATTCGATCCACTATGGCCAACACCACGGAAGCGGAAAACCTGACCCCCCCGGAAGACCTGGAGAGCGCGGTCGCGCAGGCAGAGGCGGAACCGTCCGCGGAGCCGCCAGCGCCGGACGGGGAGACTGGTGGGCCGGAACAGGATGCGTCCGCGGCCCCTGCGGAGGCCGGGGAGGAGGCTCCGGCGTCGCCTGAGGGCGAGGCCGGCGTAGACCTTCAGCAGGAACCTGCCGCGGAGCAGGCGGGCGATGCTGCGTCTGAGGAAGCGCGCCCCGAAGAGGAGTCCAGCGAGCTTCTGAAGCCCTTGCCCGGGGCGGTCACGGGGCCGGAAGTCATGACGCGTTCCCGCTACGCGCTCGTGGTGCTGGCGGCCAAGCGGGCCAAGCAGCTCCGGGAGGGGGCCAGACGCCTCGGCTCAACGACGGCCACCAACTATCTGACGGCCGCGCTGGAGGAGGCCGCCGAAGGGGTGATCGGCTACCGGCTCGCCGACGAGGAGTCGCCGGCCGCAAACGACGATTGACCTCTGACGCCGCGGTCCGCCCGCGGGGCGGGCCGGACAGACGGCCTCGTTACCTCGCCCGCCCGGCGGAAGGATGCCGGGGGGATACTGCGGCGGTGATATGTCCAAGATTCTCGGCATAGACCTGGGGACCACGAACTCCGTCGTGGCAGTCATGGAAGGGGCGGAGCCGGTCGTTATCCCTCTCGCGGATGGCAGCCGGCTTCTTCCATCAGTGGTGGGCGTCTCCCGCACAGGAGAGCGCCTGGTCGGGCACTTGGCCAAGCGCCAGGCCATCACGCATCCGGACCGCACCGTCACCAGCATCAAACGCCACATGGGGACGTCGTATCGCGTGGAGATCGACGGCGTGTCCATGACCCCGCAGGAGATCTCCGCGCGCATTCTGGAGCGCCTGAGGGAGGATGCCGCGAAATACCTGGGGCAGGACGTGCGGAAAGCGGTGATCACCGTTCCGGCCTATTTCTCGGACGCTCAGCGCCAGGCCACCAAGGATGCGGGAGCTATCGCCGGGCTGGAGGTCGTGCGGATTATCAACGAGCCCACCGCCGCCGCCCTTGCGTTCGGTCTGGACCGGACGGATGCCCGGACCGTGCTGGTCTGGGACCTGGGCGGCGGGACGTTCGATGTCAGTATCCTGGAGATAGGGGACGGGGTCTTCGAGGTCAAGGCCACCAGCGGCGATACCCGCCTGGGCGGCGACGACTGGGACCAGGCTCTGATGGAATGGATGGCCTCCGAGTTCCGCAGCCAGACGGGCGTTGACCTTCTGGCGGACCGTGTCGCGGCCCAACGGCTCAAGGAGGCGGCGGAGAAGGCGAAGATCGAGCTCTCCTCCGTGGTGACGACGGCCGTGAACCTGCCGTTCATATCCGTCAACCAGGACGGCCCTCTGCACCTTGACCTGACCGTTACACGGGCCAGATTCGAGGAGATCACGGCTCATCTGCTCAAGCGGTTGGAGGGGCCCACGCTTCAGGCCCTCAAGGATGCGAAGATGGAACCGTCCGACCTGGACTGTGTGCTTCTGGTTGGCGGATCCACCCGGATGCCCGCCGTGCGCGACCTGATGCGCGCCATGCTGGGGAAGGAGCCTCTCGGCGGGTTTAACCCGGATGAGGTGGTGGCGCTGGGGGCGGCGATCCAGGGAGGCGTTCTGGCGGGCGAAGTGCGAGAGATCGTGCTCCTGGACGTCACTCCGCTGACGCTGGGCATCGAAACGCTTGGCGGGGTGTTCACGCCGCTCATCGAGCGGAACACCACCATCCCGACCAGCCGCAGCCGGATGTTCACCACGGCGGCCGACAATCAGACCACGGTGGATATCCACGTGCTTCAGGGGGAGCGTGAGTTCGCCAGCGACAACATTTCGCTGGGGCGCTTCCAGCTCACGGGGATCCAGCCCGCCCCGCGGGGGACGCCGCGGATCGACGTGTCGTTCGAGATCGACGTGAACGGTATCTGCCACGTGTCGGCGAGGGACACGGCGACCGGCAACAGACAGAGCATCACCGTGAAGGCCACCACGTCGCTTTCCCGCGAGGAGGTCGCCCGGCTGGTGCGGGAAGCCGAACTGCACCGGGCGGAGGACGCCCGCCGGCGCGAGCTTCAGGAGCTTCGCAACCGGGCGGATGCGTTGCTGTACAATGCGGAGCGGACGGTGCGCGAGGCGGAGGGACTGGTTCCCGCTGGTATGGTACAGCAAGTGCGGGATGGGTCGGCCGCCCTGCGAAAGGCGCTCGCGGAAGAGGACGCGGAACTGATCCGCCGCCAGGTCGAGCAGCTCTCGGCCGACGTCTACCGGCTCGGGGCCGCCTACTACCAGGCGAAGGAGTCCGGCGCGTCCGTGCAGGGACCCGGTCCGGGCGGAGAGGCCCCGCCCGAATCTCAGGCCGGGGAGCGCGAGGCTGAGGCGGAAGCCGGGGCTGACCCGGAGGACCGGGAGCCCGGCCGCGAACAGGGGTCATAAAACGCTCGAGAAGGAGCTTCGGGCGCCTCGCGCCCGTTTCAGTATAGCAGTCCATGAACTCCGACACCGACTACTACGAACTGCTGGGAGTCTCTCCTGGCGCCAGTCCCGAGGAGATCAAACGCGCCTATCGCCGCCGCGCGCGCGAGCTTCATCCAGACGTCAATCCGGACGATCCCGAGGCGTCGGAGCGCTTCAAGGCGCTGAACGAAGCCTATGAGGTGCTGCGGGATCCGGAGAAGCGGCGCATTTACGACCGCTACGGTCCGGAGGGGCTGCGCTCGGGCTCGGGCGCGGGGTCCGGGTTCGGGGATTTCACGGGGTTCGGCGATCTGTTCGAGGCGTTCTTCGGCACCGGAATGCGCACCGGGCCGCGCGCGGGGCCGGAGCGAGGCGATGACCTGCGCTTCGATCTGGACATCTCGCTGGAAGAGGCCGCCTCCGGCGTCGAAAGGACGGTCCGCCTGTCGCGTCTCACGCTTTGCGATGCGTGCCGCGGCAGCGGAGCGGAGCCCGGCTCGCGCCCTGAGACCTGTCCGGCCTGCCGCGGGACCGGGCAGGTGCGGCAGCAGCAGAACACGTTTCTCGGATCTTTTGCCACCATCACCACCTGCGGCGTGTGCCGGGGGGAGGGGACAATCATCCGGCGGCCCTGCTCCCGGTGCCGGGGTGAGGGGCGCTACCGCTCTTCGGAAGAGGTCGCCATCACCATCCCGCCCGGCGTCGACTCCGGGGCGCGTCTGCGCCTGCCGGGACGCGGGAACGCCGGCCGCCGGGGAGGCCCCCCAGGCGATCATTACATCGTCATCCACGTCCGCCCGCACGAGCGGTTCAAGCGGGCCGGGGACGATCTGCTGACCGAGGTGCCGGTCGGGATCGCCCAGGCCGCCCTCGGCTGCCGCGTGACGGTCCCCGGCATCCGGGGGGACGTGGAGCTGGAGATTCCTGCCGGGGTTCAGCCCGGCGACACCTTCACGATCCGCGGGGAGGGGATGCCGGAGCTGGACGGACGGGGACGGGGCGACCTGCACGTCACCGTGCGGGTGATGGTTCCGGAAGATCTGACGGAGGAGCAGCGGAATCTGCTCAGGAAGTTCGCCGAGCTGCGAGGCGAGGAGACCGAGATGACCCGCAGCTTCTTCGAGCGCCTGAAGGAGCATCTGACAGGCCGATGACCCGGTGGGTGGAGCTTTCCGTGCGCTGCTCTCCGGAGCTGGAGGAGCCGCTCGCCGCCATCGTGACGGCCGAGTGCGGCGGGGTGGAACTTTCGCCGCAGCGCGACCGGGTGCGGGGATGGTTGCCGCTGGACGACCGCCTTGAGGATCGGCTGGACCGGCTGGAGGCTTCCCTGCGGGCGGCTGCGCACGCCGGGGGAGGGGACGTGGACCTGTCGGTCTCTCCCGTGGCTTCCGATGACTGGCTGGAGAACTGGCGGGCGCACTTCCGGGCGTTCGAATGCGCCGGTCGCTTCCGCATCCGGCCTCCCTGGGAAGAGCCCGCGCAGGGCGGGCTGCTGGATCTGGTCATCGATCCGGGAATGGCTTTCGGAACGGGTCAGCACCCCACTACCGCCCTGATGCTCCGGTTCCTCGCTCTGGACCCTCCCGAAGGTCTGCGCGTCCTGGACGCAGGGGCGGGAAGCGCCATCCTCTCCATCGCCGCAGCCCTTCTGGGCGCACAGACGGTGCTGGCTGTGGAGGTGGATCCGGTGGCGGAGAAGAATGCGCGGCGCAACATCCTTTTGAACGGAGTGCAGGACCGGGTCCGCTACGTCGTCGGAGACGCGGCGGACGCGCCGGAAGGGATGTTCGATGTCGTGCTGATGAACATCGTGGCGGGGGTCATCGTCCGGCTTCTGCCTTCGCTGGCTCCGCGGGTCGCGCCGGGGGGCCGGGCGGTGTGCTCGGGGATCATCGAAGAGCGCCTGGAGGATGTGCTGACGGCGCTCCGGGCGCAGGGGCTGGAGCCCCGGTGCGTGGAATCGGATGGCGAATGGCGCGCGGTGCTGGCGGAAAAGACGTGAGGAGGATCTCATCCAGCTGCGGGCCGGCGGACCCTGCGGCTCCTGGCGATGCCGGACGCTCGCTCCCGCGGGTGTTTCTCCCCCCGGATGCGTTCTCGGACGGGACGGCCGTTCTGGACGGGCAGGCGTTCCGGCACGTCGTGCGGGTGCTGAGGATGGGCGCGGGCGGCCGCCTGGTGCTTCTGGACGGCACGGGACGTGCGTGGGTATCGGAGCTGAATCGCGTCGGCCGGTTCGAGGCGAGCGCGCTTCTCGTGCGGGGCATCCCCGAAGAGGGACAGCCTCTTCGCGAGGTCCATCTCGCCGTCCCTCCGCTCAAGGGCGATCGCACGGAGCTGGTCCTCCAGAAATGCACCGAACTGGGAGTCTCCAGCTTCCACATTTACCCCGCCGAGCGCAGCGTGGTCCGGCTTGAGGGCCGGGCCGAGGCCCGCCGCGAGCGGTTCGTCTCGGTGTGCCGCTCTGCCGCCGAGCAATGCGGCGCGTTCCGCCTGCCGGATGTCCACATCTGGGAAAGCCCGGCAGCCTTTCTGCAGCAGGTCCGGACGGATGCCCGGTTCATCGCCTGGGAGCGTGAGGACTGCCTGAGCGCGCGCTCAGCGCTGGAGGGGGAGCAGCCGTGCACGCTCGCCACCGGCCCTGAAGGGGGGTTCTCGCAGCGGGAAGTGGACCTCTGGAGCGAGCACGGGTTCCGCCCGGTCAGCCTGGGCCGGCGCATCCTGCGCGCGGAGACCGCGCCCATTGCGCTGTGCGCTCTGGCGCTGTGCTCCCTCTGAGCGGGCACCCTGGCGGGGCTTCAGCGGCGCCCCGCTTTGGTGTATCATGAGACCGGGGACGATAGATTCCCCGGAAAGGCTTCATGAGCAGCACTACGAAGAACGCCGTTTCAGATAAGCCATCCCGCCGCCAGGAGGTGGCCGAGACCCGCGACCAGCAGTTCGGCCGCTACTTCGGGACGCAGCTGGAGATCATGGATGATCTGGATCTTTTCGTGAGCGTCCTGCCCCCGGCGATCCGTGAAGTGCTGGAGTCCCAGCCCGACCTGAAAGAGCTGTTCGAGGTTGTCCTGGATCTCGGCAGGCCCCCGGAGGCGCGCTTTGCGTCCCGCGTGATGGACCTGAGCGACGAACCGGTCACGCAGGCGCAGATCGATCAGGTCGTGGCCAGGGTGGGGGATTTCGGAAAGGACAACCGCGCCGGCATCGAGCGGACCCTCCACCGCATCTCCGCCATCCGCAACCGGCAGGGCCGCATCATCGGGCTGACCTGCCGCGTGGGACGCGCCGTGTTCGGCACCATCGACATCATCCGGGATGTCGTGGAAAGCGGCAAGAGTTTCCTGCTGCTGGGGCGCCCGGGAGTGGGCAAGACCACCAAGCTCCGGGAAGTGGCCCGCATCCTGAGCGACGAGTTCCAGAAGCGCGTCGTGATCGTGGACACCTCCAACGAGATCGGTGGAGACGGGGACGTCCCGCATCCGGCCATCGGGCGTTCCCGCCGCATGCAGGTGACGACGCCCGAAGATCAGCACGCCGTGATGATCGAGGCTGTGGAGAACCATATGCCCGAGGTCATCATCATCGACGAGATCGGCGTGGAGGCCGAGGCGTTCGCCGCCCGCACCATCGCGGAGCGCGGCGTGCAGCTGGTGGGCACCGCCCACGGCAACTCGCTGGAGAACCTGCTCTCGAATCCCACCCTGTCGGACCTGATCGGCGGGATTCAGGCGGTGACGCTGTCCGACGAGGAGGCCCGGCGCCGGGGGACGCAGAAGACGGTGCTGGAGCGCAAGGCTCCGCCCACGTTCGACGTCCTGATCGAGATCCTGGAGATGGACAAGCTGGCCATCCACCACGATGTGGCCACAGTGGTGGACCAGTTCCTGCGCGGCATCGCCCCGCGCCCGGAGATCCGCATCCGCAACCCGCAGGGCGATGTGGAGGTCATCCAGAAGAGCGACTCGGCGCCGGTCCACCGGGAGCCTCTCGCGGAGGAGGAGCAGGAACCGCTGGCCGGAAAGCGCATCCAGGGGACGGTGCGCATCTTCCCGTACGGCGTGAGCCGCAACCGGCTGGAGCGGGCCATCCGCGAGATGCGCGTGCCCGCCCACATCACCAACGATTATCAGGAGGCGGACGCGGTCATCACGCTGAAGTCTCACTTCCGGCGCATCCCGCCGCGGCTGAAGGAGGCGCAGCGGCAGACGCTCGGGACGTTCGTGGTGAAAAGCAACACCTACACCCAGATCGCGGGGACGATCCGGGAGATGTTCGCGCTGGCGTCCGACGATGTGGAGGCGGTCGCCCTGCGCGAGGCGCGGGAGGCCATCGAGCGCGTACTGGAGTCCAGCGAGCCCGTGGAGCTGATGCCCCAGAGCAGCTATGTCCGCCGTCTGCAGCATCAGCTTGCGGAGCAGTACGAGCTCGCCTCGACCAGCATCGGGACGGAGCCCTTCCGGCGGGTGCGGATCAGCAAACCTTGAGGCGCGGGCGCTTCGTGACCTTCGAGGGGGTCGAGGGGGCAGGGAAATCCACGCACGCCCGTCTGCTGGCGGAGGATCTCAGGGGTCTCGGGATCGACGTCCACCTGACGCGAGAGCCGGGAGGGTGCCTTCTTGCGGAGAAGATCCGCGCCCTCATCCTGGAGGAGCGCGGGGATCCTCCCGTGAGCCGCGCCGAGCTGCTCCTGATCCAGGCCGCACGCGCCCAGCACGTGGACCGGGTCATCCTCCCCCGGCTGGAGTCCGGCGTGTGGGTGGTCTCGGACCGTTTCTACCACTCCACCCTTGCGTATCAGGTGGATGCGCGGGGGCTCGACCCCGCTTTCGCCCGCGCCGCCATCGAGTTCGCGATCGTTGGAGCCCGGCCGGATGCCACCGTCGTCCTGGATCTCCCCGTGGAGGAGGGTCTGGCCCGGCAGGGGCAGCGCAACCGGATGGAGGACGAGGACCGGGCCTTTCACGAAGCTGTCCGTGAATCGTTCCGGAGGATGGCGTGCGAGGATCCGGAGCGGGTGCGGCTGGTGGATGCGCGCGGGAGCGTGGACGAGGTCCGCGATCGCGTGAGGCAGGCCCTGCGATCCCTGCTGGCGGAAGCGCAGGCGCTGGGGCGCGAAAAGGCCGCGCGCATTTCCGGGGAGGAGGGGATCGTGAGATGAAGCTGGTGCTGGCCATCATACAGGAGCGGGACGGCAAGCGTGTGGCAGATGCGCTTGCCGAGAACGGTTTCTTTTACACCAAGATCGCGAGCACGGGGGGCTTTCTGCGGGACGGAAACCAGACGCTGCTTCTGGGAGTGGAAGACCGGCGGCTGGAGGAGGTGCTGCAGGTGCTGAAAGCGAACTCCGACGCCCGCGACCAGTATGTCAGCCTCCCTTCGCCGGACGTCATGCCTTCCGCGCCCCTGCTGCAGGCGCCCGTCAGGGTGACCGTGGGAGGGGCGGTGGTGTTCGTGCTGGATGTCGAATCCTTCCACCGTTGGTGAGACGGCGGCGGTGACCGGGACCGGACTGATCGGCCACGGAGAGCAGCTTGGCGTGCTCCGGCGCCTGGCAGTGCGAGGCACCCTTCCCCACGCTTTTCTGATCACCGGCTCGGATGGGGTGGGAAAGAGCACGTTCGCGATGCTCGTCGCCGCGGACCTCACCTGCCTGGAGCCGGGAGCGGACGGCGCGGCGTGCGGGCGGTGCCGCTCGTGCCAGCTCGCCCGCGCGGGGACCCACCCCGACATCATGCGGATCATCCCCCCGAAGGAAGAGACCACCATCGGCCAGATGCGGGACGTTCGCGCTGCCGCCGGTCTGGTGGCGGTCCTCTCGCCCCGGCGGGTCATCGTCATCGAGCGGGCCGGGACCCTGAACGATCAGGCCGCCAACGCCATTTTGAAGCTGCTCGAGGACGCTCCCCCCGCTCTGGTGCTGATGCTGCTCGCTCCCGCCCGCGAGAGCGTCCTGCCCACGATCCGGTCGCGCAGCCTTCACGTCCCTTTGCGGCCTGTTCCGGAAAGGGAGATTCTGCGGTGTCTGGAAGCGATGGGGGTCTCCCCGGAGGAGGCGCGGGTCATCTCGGCGGTGTCCGCCGGGTGTCCGGGCCGGGCGCTCTCGCTTGCGGCAGGCGGCGAGATGCGCCAGGTGCTCGGCGATGCGGGCGAGTGGCTCCGGCGCTGCGCAGGGGCATCCCTGTCCGAGGGACTGCGGCTGGCGGCCGGGCTGCGCGAGCTGGGGGACCGTGCCCGGAGGGCGCTGGCGGACGGCGAAGAAGCCACGGACCGGCAGGGTCTTGCGTGGGTGCTGGATGGCCTTGCGGGCATTCTGCACCTGGGTCTGCGCGGAGAGAACGTCGCCGGCGGGAGCGAAGCGGCGGCCCGCTGGGGGGCGTGCGGCGTGGCGCGGTTCATCGAGGAGTTGAACGAAGCGCGCAGGCTGGTGCTTTCCTACGCCCAGGCGGACCTCCAGCTCGAGCGAATGCTCCTTCGCGTGCTTGCCCTGACTTTAGAAGATTGAGGGTTTTTGCGCTGTTCGGGGAGGTTCCGGCTGCCCGGCCTGCGAACCATCTCACCGGCGGCCGTCTGTGCGTCTGAGCGGATCGCCGCGCGGGCGGATCACGGAGGCCGCCGCCTGCAACATCGTCTGAGTTCCCGGGGGACGGGGAGCCTGCGGCAGCCCGTCCCGGAGGAGGATCCATGAGGACCGTATTTTCCGCTTGTGTCTGCCTGTGCCTTGCGGCGAGTCTTCCGGCCGGGGCGCAGGTGGAGCTGAAAGGGCGGCTCTGGGCGCCGCGCCTGCCGGGGTCCGGGTCGCTCATTCCCCAGACAGCCATCAGAGGCTTCGCGGCGCTGGACGGGCCGCAGAACCAGTCTCTGGGCACGCGCACCTGGGAGATGGAGCCCGCCGGGTGGAGTTATATGAGCGGTCCGGCGGGCCGGTACACGATGCTCTACTCCACACCCGCCATCGCGATGCGTCCCATCCTGCTCACCAACGTCTACACCTCCCCCGGCGACGTTCTGGACTTCCCGCTGATCGCGCGCTACACGCTTGGAACCTTCGACGATTCCGGCTGGGATCCGCAGCGCGCCAGCGGCTACTTCCAGACCTTCACGGCCGACGGCACGTCGGTGACCGGGGTCTGGTTCAAGCCGGTGCACGACGGGGTGGACGGTGAGGGTCCCGCGGGTCAGGATATGCTCGTGTCCATCCATCGCAGGGGGCCGGGCACGCCGGACACGTGGCCGCGCGTCGGTCCCGTGGCCGTGGCGCTGAACGTGGACTGTGGCGGACCGAAGAACTACTCGTACTCCGTGGGATGGGACAGCGGAGAGGTGCCGACGAGGCCGGGCGAGACATACGCCGTCTATATCCGTCCACGGACGCGAGGAAACACCTTCCAGATGTTCCAGTCGAAGGAGCCTGTCCGCGGGACGAGGATGTACCGCGTCTCCCCGGAGGGCAACTCCTGGCGTGATGCGGCGATGTGGGTGGGCGTGAGCTCGGACTGCGATGGATTGCTCATTCCCTACAACAAGAAGGTTCACAGGGAGTATGGCAACTTCGCGGGTTTCGCCCGCCGGTGGAGCCAGACCTATGTGGCGCAGGGGAAAGGCCTGGCCGGAGTCATCCTTTACGCGGCAGCCTCCGGCGTCCAGCCCTCCATGAACCGCCAGCGCGTGCTGGTTAGGGTTCGCGAAGGCGGCCCCGGAGGTCCGGTCGTGGGAGTGGTGAAGGCGGCCACCGGCAACGCCACCTATACCGGGGACGCCTCGTGGGGGACCTTCGGAACGGTCTATTCTCCCGGAGAAGTCCCGCTCATGCCGGGAAAGACCTACGCCATCGAGTTCGAGACCCTCGAGAACGTGGAGTCGCTCCGGGGGTGGCTGAATTTCAAGTTCCAGGAGAACGATGAACGTCCCGGCTTCAACCCTTACGTGAAGGTTGCGCCGGATGACTATCCCCGGGGCACCACGTACCGGGAGGGCCGTCCGGAGAATTTCGACCTGGACATGCAGGTGCTCGAGTACCGCCACGTCCCCGCCGGCTGGGCGACGGCCGTGGAGGGGCCGAACCTGCTGATCAACCCGGCGATGAACGTGGGGACGCTCTCCTCCGGTCCGGATGATCCGGGAGTCCCTGCGGGTTGGACGCCCTTCGACATTGACCCGCAGACCCGTCAGCTGTATCTGGCCGACCCCAATGAGCCGGGCAACCGCCTCCTGCGGGTGCTGGGAGGCGGCCCTTACGGGAAGAACCCGGACGGAGGCGGCAACCGGACCGCGGACGGCGGGTTCGTGCAGCGGGTGGACGGCCTGGACCGCTCCCACACATACCGGATCTCCGGGAGGGTCCGCTGCTCGTGGCCGGTGGACATGAGGCATCAGCAGTACGTCGGGTGGGACCCCACGGGTCAGACGGACGACCCGCAGGCTGCTTCCATCGTGTGGGAGTGCATGCCGTCGCTGACCGGAGTCTGGAACCGCTGGGTGAGTCCCCCCGTCCGGCCGCAGTCCGGTTCCATCAGCATCTGGCTGAGAGGCCGCACCACCCTTGCAGACGACTATCCGTTCAAGGCGGATTTCGACGACTTCGCGCTGCGGCGGGTGGCCCGGGGTATCCCTCAGGGGCGGTAAGCCGTCCGGCCGCCATTTGAGGGCCGCATAGGATGCGGGTGGCCCGGGCGCCCCGGGCGCCCGGGCCACAGGCTTCCCGCGAGGGAGCTTGCCGGGGGTCAGGCTTCCGCGATCTTCAGCGCCACCGCGGCGCTGCGCCGGGCGCATTCGGAGATCGCGATGGGGTGGAAGCCCGGGATGGCGGCATAGAGGGTGTCGTTCAGCGGGGCGGTCCACTTCTCCGGCAGGGCGCCGTACCCGAACGCCGCTCCCCACAGCGATCCCGCGGTAGCCCCGTTGCAGTCCGTGTCCCAGCCGCCGGTCACGGCGCAAACGATGGTCTTCTCGAAATCATCCCCGCCCCAGGCGATGGCGGCCGCCACCAGCGCCGCGTTGTTGTTGGTGTGCACGCCGTCGTAGTGCCCCCATTTCTTCCAGAGCGTCTCGTGCAGCGCGTCCAGATCCGTTATGGACAGCCCCAGCTCGATGGCGTCCGCCACGTCGCGGGCCAGACGGCTTCTGGAGGGGATGTAGCGCAGTCCCTCGCGCAGCGCGTCCAGCGGCGAGCCCGTCTCGAAGGCCGCGGCGATGGCCGCCGCAAACAGCATCTCCCCGTAAATGCCGTTCTTCACGTGGGACAGTGCGGCGTCGCGGTAGGCGAATTCCGCGGCCAGCGCCGGGCGGCCCGCGGCCCCGTAGGCCCAGCCGTCGGCCCGGATCTGAGCCCCTATCCATTCCCGGAACGGATTCAGGTGCCCGCGGATGTAATCCAGATTCGCCTCCACCTCGCCGCTGTCCATCACATCGGCCAGGTTGCGGTAAGCCTGGCGTTCCGCGGTGAACGTCTGACCAATCGGAAGCGTGTTCCACCATGCCCGGGCCACGTCTCCCGTTGTGAATCCCGCTCCGTGATGCTCCAGAACGGTCAACCCCAGCACGGTGTAGCGGATGTCGTCGTCCGTCTCCATGTAGGCGATCCTGCCGCGGGTGCTGGCCGGGCACCGGACGCCGTAGTCACCCACATCTTCGATCTGAGGGACATACCAGTCCAGCGGCCACGCTCCGGCCGCCTTCAGGTAGATGCGCACGCCCTGCCAGCCGGCGACATCCCCGTGCCAGTTCATGTAGGTCGGGCGCTCCAGCGGTTTGCCGAGCGCGCACCCCGCGCATCGTCCGAACCAGGCTCCGAGCATCCGGTCCTCCAGCCCGGGGAGGCTCCGCGGGTCTGTCCCGGAAGGCGCCGCAAATCCCGGGCTGACGGCGGTCAGCTCTTCCCACGCTGTGGGTTCGTGGAAGGGAAATCCGGGATCCACCTGAGCCGCTTCCATCCTCGCGAACGCTTCCAGCAACTCCTCCTCCCCGGAGCTCTCCGAAACCCGGTCCAGGATGCTCTGGATCTCCTCCCTGTGACACCCCTCCTCGATGCGCTGGCGCGCTTCCTGTCTGAGAAGCCCGTAAAGGTAGCCTCGTCTGTCCAAGCTCATTCCTCCGTTACGTTCACGCCGATGCTCCGTCCCGGGGCTCGCGTCATCGGCCGGTTCGCCCACTCCGGATGCTGCTTCAGAAACTCCTTTGCCGCCCATGCCATCTCTTCCAGAGTCACGATCTTGAAATCCTCTTCCGGCAGCAGCTCCGCCACGCGAACGTAGTCCGAAGGGGAGAACCCTCCCTGCGACGTCCGGTTCTCGTTGGCGTCCGGAACGGCGAACACGGTCAGGAAGGCCGGCCGGCAATCCAGCTGCGCGGCTGCCTCGCGGATGGACTCGGCCATCTGCCCGGGCGTCCGGCCGTTGGGGTAATAGTGCAGGCTTCCGTGGCGCAGGATGACCGGCGTCCCTGCTCCGGTCATCTTGACCTGAACGGGTCCCGCCGGCATCACGAACGCCTGCGTGTGCGGACTCAGCCTTGCATACATCTCGTACACCGGCCGGCTGAAGTGGATCCAGCAGTCCATCACCTGCAGGTCGGCGGCCCGCATATACTCGTCGCTCTCCCGCATGAATAGCTCGGGCTCCGGCATCCAGTTCGGGTAGGTGTATCCCGCTCCCGAGCAGCCGCAGAAGAAATAGTCGTTTTCCGTCATCGTGTCATAATAATATTCTGCCATTGCGGGCGCGATGTCCAGCATCCGGGGCTGGAACCCCCAGTTGATGGGCACCTTCCCCCGGTTCGGATCGTGCCAGGCGCCTCCCTGGAAGACGGTGTGGATCTTCAGGGCGTCACCTTCCGTGGTCATGAAGGCCACATAGAACCGGTCCTCCAGTCTCAGTGCGGACGTGTCGCGGTGAGACTTCTGGCGCCAGACGGAGCGGGCGGCGGGGACCTGCGCGTGGAAGCTGAGGTTGGGAGCCTCCGCGCACATGATGTAGTTCGAGTTCAGCGACGCCATTTCGCAGTAGCGGTCCTCCGGCTCGCCCCAGCCGTAGATGCCTGCGTTCGGGCCGATTCCCTGGTGGATCCGCCAGATCCGTTCGTTGTCTCTGCGGTGTCTGGGGTTGGTGGAGCAGCGGTAGATGAACGCCTTCCGCGCCACGGCGAGGTCCAGCGCGTCGATGGACATGCCGCTCCAGAGACGGTCCACGCTGTAGCCCATCCCCGGCCGGCACCGGGGCAGGAGCTCTTCGATGGCGTAGTCCAGAGGCTCCCACTCGTCTTTCCATCGCCCTTGGAAGTCGTGCACGGTCGGAATTCCGGGCAGCCGGCGGCCCAGCCCGGCGGCCACCTCCGGGGACACGGGCAGCAGGTCCTCCAGAGCGGCGTGCATGCAGGCGACATACAGCGACTGCTCGATCTCCGGGTCGTGGACCGCAAGCCCCCGGAAATCGTCCCGGAACCGCTCGATGACGCTCCACATGTCCGGCAGCTCTTCGAACTCGAAGCCCTTGCGCCCGGCGTAGATCTCGCGCCAGGCTCGGTCCGCCGGCTTCCAGTTCCAGAACTGCGTGTCATACATCAGACGGGGACCCTTACGGTTGACCAGTCCCTGGAGCGCCAGCATCGTCACGACGTTCTTCCAGCCGTTGTCGGCCAGCTTGCCGTGCCCTTCCTCCGTATCCTCCTGGCCGTAAACGATCTCGCCGCCTTTGATGGAGGGGTCTATCAGGGAGTGCACGTTGAACCAGACTGCGCGGCGTTCCGTCATTGCTGTCCTTCTCCGGAAAACTTCTGTCCGTGCCTGCGGCAAAACGCCCCGGCCCGCCCAGCGCGGGCCGGGGCCGGCCGGCACCGCTTCAATGCTGCCGGACGAGCGTCACAGGCGTTCGCGCGCTCCCTTCGCCAGCTCCCGGAACGCCTTCGCGATCGGGCGTTCGTTCAGCTCGCGGTCGCACAGTCCGTACTGTTCGGTGTTCTCGATGGGAAGGTCCGTGACGCACAGATAGTTCGCC